>Ga0157378_10000429_pt1 | contig 41084 bp, 36 predicted proteins | sample M65metaG_FD_115309 | JGI IMG/M metagenome (GOLD analysis project Ga0157378, IMG submission 115309) | Miscanthus rhizosphere microbial communities from Kellogg Biological Station, Michigan, USA - M6-5 metaG | ecosystem: Host-associated > Plants > Roots > Rhizosphere > Soil | place: USA: Michigan... | reverse complement strand
GTCCACCAAGCCGTGGGGAGCCACTGAGCCGTGCTGGTCCTCGCCTCGGCTTCTCCCCGTCGTCGCGAACTCTTGCAGAACGCAGGTATCACGTTCACCGTGCAACCGTCCGATATTCCCGAGGTTCCACTCGCCGGCGAATCTGCCAAGGGATTTGCCGAGCGACTGGCGCAAGAAAAAGCCTTGGCGGTATTTCGCTTGAATTCAAAGGATCCGGTCCTGGGGGCTGACACCGTTGTTGTCGTCGAACACGAGATTCTGGGCAAGCCACGCGACCGCGAAGATGCAGCGCGAATGCTGTGCTCACTCTCTGCAAGACAGCACCGGGTCGTGACCGGGGTCTGCCTGGTGGGAGACGGGATACCACCCGATGTTCGGTCCGCGACTACCGTGGTTACGATGAGCAAAATCGAGGAACGAGAAATTCAGGATTACATCGCGACCGGGGAACCGATGGATAAGGCCGGAGCGTACGCAATCCAGGGAATTGCGTCCCGCTGGATCACTGGAATCGAAGGCGACTATTCCAACGTGGTTGGATTGCCGGTACCGCTGGTGTGGGAGATGCTACGGCAGTACGGAGTAGTTTAGGACTTCTTCTGGTCGGTTGGCTGATCGCCGTCTTTGACGGAACTCTTAAAATTCCGGATCCCTTCGCCCAAGCCCTTGCCGAGGTCGGCAAGCTTGCTCGGGCCAAAAATCAGCAGAGCGATGGCCAGCAGAATCAATATTTCTGGGAGACCCAATTTGCCAGGCATGAAATACCTCGAGCCGATTCTAGGCTAGTGCCGCATAAGAGTCAAAGTATTGTATCTACTAGCCCTGCCAGCAACGCTGCTCGCCTGGGAAGCTCGTCGATCACGATGAACTCATGCTTGGCATGGGCTCCGTCGCCCACTCCCCCAAGGCCATCCAATGTAGGTATCCCCAATGCTGCCGTGAAGTTGCCGTCGGAGCCTCCGCCGACCGCGGCTTCTTTAAGCTTCCAACCAAGTTTGGCCGCAATCTCGGCCGCTCTCTCGTAAAGCCTTGCTACGCTGGGAGTTCGCTCCATTGGAGGCCGGTTTAGGCCGCCCGTGAGTTCCAGGCTGCACTTCTTGTTGAAAGGACGCAGGCCGCGAAGCCTGCGGTCAATTCCCGGAGCATCTTTGAGCCGTTCAACTCGCAAGTCGATGAGTGCGGTAGCCTCCGCAGCCACCACGTTGGAGCGGGTCCCTCCTTCAATGACTCCGACGTTCACTGTGAGGCCACGGTTCAGGTCCACCAACTTAGATATTTCACCAATTTGGCGGGCCAGTTCGACGACAGCGCTCTGACCCTTTTCGAAGTCCAGGCCCGCATGGGAAGCTTTGCCGGTAACTTTCAGGCTATATTCCCCCACGCCTTTTCTGGCCGTCTTTACCGCGCCGTTCAGTCCGTACGACGGTTCGCAGACGAAAACCGCAGATGACTTCTTGGCCACCGATTCGGTGATGGTGCGCGATGAATCGCTGCCGACTTCCTCGTCCGAAACCAGCAGCACAGTGACCGGCTGCCTGAGTTCTCCATATTCTGCCAGCAGTCCTTGCAGAGCCGCCAGCATGAGCCCAATGCCGGACTTCATATCGAGAACTCCAGGTCCCCACAAACGTCCGTCAGCGATACGGCAGTGCATGGTAGAGAGTGTTCCCAACGGATAAACGGTATCGTAGTGCCCCAACAGCAAGACCGGCTTACCTTGCCGTTTGCCTGCAAAGTCAACCTGAAGGTGATTGCCAGAAGTCTTACTTTTGTGGAAGCGCACCGTCCCGCCCAAAGCCCGGAATCTCTTCGCGATCACACTTGCAATTTCGTCTGTAGCGGCCTTGATGTCGCTGGGAGATTCAATCTCGACCAGCTCGCGAATGGTGCTGACGATCGAGTCTTTCTGCTGCTCGAAGTACGCTAGGCGGTTCGATAACGGCGAAGCTGTGCGCTTTTTCATTTTCGATTGCAACCGGGATGGGCCGCAGCGGTACAGTATAATCGTCGCTTCAAGAGACCCGAATGGCCGAGACTGCTCCCACCGTCCCAGAGACTTCGGCGCCAGCTAAAAACACGCTGGACGTCAACCAAATCTGCCAGCTATTGCCCCATCGTTTCCCGTTCTTGCTAATCGACCGGGTAACCAACTTCGTTCGCAAAGAGCGCATCACCGCCATCAAGAATGTGAGCTTCAACGAACCGTTCTTTGCTGGTCATTTTCCTGGGGCTCCGGTCATGCCCGGGGTCTTGATTGTGGAGGCCATTGCCCAGGCCGGCGGCGCATTACTTCTCATGGAGATTGCCGACCGTGCTACCAAGCTGATGTTCTTCACTGGCATCGAGCGGGCCCGCTTCCGGCGTCCCGTGGTTCCCGGCGACCAGCTCCGTATCGAGGTCGAAGTGAAAGCCTGGAGGATGACTGCGGTACGCATGGTGGGCATTGCCTATGTCGGCGAGAAAAAAGTTGCGGAGGCACTGGTGACATGCAGGCTGGTGGATACTTCGCGCGCCCGTAGCTCATCGATAGACGATGCAGCCGAGAGCGAATAGCTCCTGATGAGCGTCCATCCCACCGCAATCATTGACGCTCGCGCAAACGTGCACCCTTCCTGCAAGATTGGTCCCTATTGCGTGATTGGACCGGACGTCGAACTGGGCGAGGGCTGCCACCTGGTTTCGCATGTCGCGATTGAGGGTCCAACTAAAATCGGTGCTGACAACGGAATCTTCCCCTTCGCCTCTATCGGCATGGCGCCGCAAGACCTCACTTACGCCGGCGAGCCCACGCGTCTCGAAATCGGCGACCACAGCGAGATCCGAGAGTTCGTCACCGTCAACCGTGGGACAGTGAAGGGCGGCGGCATTACCCGCATCGGGAGCTACACTCTGGTGATGGCTTACACTCATGTCGCACACGACTGCCAGATCGGGGACCATGTGATCCTTGCTAATGCAGCCACCCTGGGCGGTCACATCACGGTCGAAGATTGGGCCATGGTGGGCGCGTTGTGTCCGGTCCACCAGTTTGTGCGGATTGGAGCTCATTCTTATATTGGCGGAGGAACTACCATCACGCGAGATGTTCTGCCATTTTCAAAGACGGCAGCCGCGCGCGACACTCATGCCTACGGCATGAACACTGTCGGACTCGAACGGCGTGGATTCTCCAAAGAACGCATTCGCAAAATTCATCACGCGTACAAAGTGCTGCTGGCCTCGAAACTGAACACTTCGCAAGCATTGGACAAGCTAAAATCCGAACCGGACCGTGGCGAAGATGTCGATATGCTCATTCGTTTCATCGAGGCTTCCGAACGCGGCGTAATCAAATAGCCAAATGCCGAGTGCTGATTGCTGAATGGTTCCCACTCCCAAGCCCCGTTTAGGACTGATAGCCGGAAACGGGCGCTTCCCATTCTTGGTACTGGATGCCGCCAAAGCCCAGGGTTTCGATGTTGTAGTTGCGGCTATCAAGGAAGAAACCTTTCCCGAGATCGAATCGCAAGGTGCGGCTGGGGTTTACTGGATCTCTCTGGGCGAGCTCTCTAAGTTGATCGAGACCTTCCGGAAGGAAAATGTGCACCGCGCTGTTATGGCTGGACAGGTCAAGCACAAGCAGATCTTTTCTTCGATCCGTCCCGACTGGCGGCTGGCCAAGCTGCTGCTTTCTTTGGCTACCAGAAATACCGATGCCCTTCTGGGTGCGGTGGCCAAGATATTGGGCGATGAAGGTATCGTGCTGGAAAATTCCACCGCATTCCTTGAACCGTTGCTAGCGCAAGAGGGCATTTTGACGAAGCGCAAGCCCTCCGAGCAGGAGGAAAAGGATATTGAGTACGGGCGAGCGGTGGCCCGGCAGTTGGCACAATACGACATTGGCCAAACGGTAGTAGTCGCCGCATCCGCGTGTGTGGCTGTGGAAGCCATGGAGGGTACCGACATCACTATCGAACGGGCCGGACAGATCTTGAAGTCTTTGGACTCAGCGGCCTCGACACTGAGCCGGGCGCTGACCGTGGTGAAGATTGCAAAGCCCAATCAGGACATGCGCTTTGACGTGCCGGTGATTGGTTTAAAGACCATTCAGGTGATGCATGAGGCAGGCGCCACCTGTCTGGCCATTGATGCTGGAAGATGCCTGCTGTTGGAGCGCGACGAGATTTTTTGCGCCGCGGATGAATTTGAGATTTCGATTATCGCGGTGAAGGAGTGAGTCATGTCTGAATCCGCGCGTCTTGCCGACCAGATTCGCCGGGCATTCGACGGCGAAGCCTGGCACGGGGACTCGTTGATGGAAATTCTTGCCGGCGTGAATGCCAAGACGGCGGCGGCCAAGCCGGTTCCTAACGCGCATAGTATCTGGGAGCTGTTGTTGCATATTGCCGCCTGGGATGGCGCGGCGATCCGCCGAGCCCAGGGCCACGCCGTGCAACTCAGTGATGCCGAGAACTTTCCTCCAATTGAGGACACTAGCGATGCCGCATGGCGTAGTGATATCGAGACCGTCAAACAGAAACACGATGAACTGGTTGAGACCGTGGCATCGTTTCCTGAATCCCGTCTGCAGGAGCAAGTGCCCGGGAAAAAAGAGGCCTACTACAACTTCTATTACCTGTTCAGTGGAATCGTGCAGCACGAGCTCTACCATGCCGGACAAATCGCATTGCTCAAGAAATTCAAGTAAGGTGTAATCCAGCGTCGGCAACTTGCCGCCCGGACCGCAACCCCTGGCCAAAGATAATCTCATTCATGTAGCGGTAGTTGGCGCCGGCGCCTTCGGACACAATCACGCTCGCGTGTACCAGCAACTAGCCGAGGAAGGCAAACCCGTAAGGCTGGTTGGAGTCGTCGATTCCGATCCGGCTCGCGCTGATACAGTGGCGCAGGAATTCGGCTCCCGCGGATTTGGCTCGGTGGAGCAATTGCTCACTACTCACAGCGAGGTTTCAGCCGCGTCGGTCGCAGTTCCGACGGTCTCCCATCTCGAAGTCGCTCGCGCGCTGATGAAGGCAGGCGTCGATGTTCTAATCGAAAAACCTTTGACGACCTCGCTGGCGGAGGCCGATGAATTGGTCGCGACAGCTGCCCGCACCAAGCGAGTCGCACAGGCCGGGCACCTGGAGCGATTCAATCCCGCCGTACGGGCGACCCTTCCGCTCATCACCCAGCCGATGTTTTTCGAAATCCACCGGCTAAGCGTATTCACGCCTCGTTCGCTTGACGTGGATGTAGTCCTCGACCTCATGATCCACGATCTCGACGTCGTGCTTTCCTTTGTGAATTCACCGTTGCGAGACATTCGAGCTGTAGGCTTGCCCATCTTGTCGGACAAGGTCGACATTGCCAATGTGAGGCTGGAATTCGAATCTGGATGCGTAGCCAACCTGACCGCAAGCCGGGTTTCCACGGAACGCGTACGCAAGCTCAGATTCTTTCAGCCCAAGCAATACATCTCGCTCGACTATGGTCGGCAGGACGTCATCGTATTCAGCGTAGGAGATCCCGCCGCGAAAGGTGTTCCTTCAGCCAACCCGCAGATCAAGATGTTCAAGCCGCCAATCACGGCGGAAGAACCGCTCCACGCAGAAATCAGCGCTTTTCTGGATTCCGTTCGTACGCGCTCTACACCGGTTGTTACTCTCGAGGAAGGTCGCCGCGCGCTGAAAGTCGCGCTGGATGTGACATTGGCAATTCATCAACACGGAAAGAAAATCCTGAAACAACTCTCTTAGGGTCCTTCGTGAACCTTCGTTTCCTTAGTAATTAGGCTTTTGAGGGATTCCTTAGCAGGGAGAACCTCACCCAGGGCCACGAAGCTTCACGAAGAAAAACAAATCGGTTCTTCTATTTACAAATCTTGACACCGTCCCCGATTCTTCCGGGATACGCTTAACAAGTGGCCGTATTGACCAGGCCGGCACCATGGGCCAAACCTTCGTCACTAAGGCTTTTCGTACATTTCGCTCAAAAATGCGAGAATAGAATGACCAGAGCGCCATACTCTGTCCGGGTGAACTTTGGGCCGCGACAAAGGCAACTAACGCCAGCGGTTTGTGTCTAATCAAGCAGTCGATGCCAGCCACTCAAATACCGCCGGGTACTCCAGCTGCCCCACCACATGGTCCGCTTCTGGATGGAAGCGATCTCTACGACAGCGGCCGCTGGGAATCTGCCTACCGCGAATTGCACGACGTTCCCGCCCTCCTGGTTCAACTTCAAGATGATCTAACGCGCTCACGCAAGCGCGAGTCGCTGTGGCTCTCCGTTATTGTCCACTTGGTCATCATCATCCTGTTGTGGAACTCCAGGAGATTTGAGAAGTGGTTCCCAGAGCGGAAGGTGTTGGTAGTAAGCCCGAATGACTGGATGCGTCAGAAAGAGCTCACGTATCTCGATCTGCCGCCCGACGCGCAAAAGGTGACCAAGCGCCCTAAAACCGACCACATCTCTGACAAAGACCGCATCGCTACCTCGCGTACTCCGCAACTGGATACTAAAGAGTTGAAAAAGCTGCTCGATAGTTCGCGTCCTGGCGCGCCCTCAAAACAGCCGCCTACTCCACCGGCCGCTGCTTCGGCACCGAGTCCGGCACCTCCACAGCAACAGCCGCATGAAGCCGAGCCGCAACAACAGCAGCAACCCGATCAAAATCAGGTCGCCAAACTGCAAACCCAGCAACCCGCCCCTAAGCCCAGTTTCAGTACCGGCAATCTGTCAGCTGGCTCGGCAATCGCTCAAGCCGCGCGAGCCGCCGCTGCTAGCCGTGGTGGATATGGTGGTGATACCGGCGGCGATTACGGGCTGGGTCAGGGTCGCGAAGCAGCCAAAGCCATCGGCAACCTTGATGTTCTGAGCGACACCATGGGGGTCGATTTTGGTCCCTATCTCCAGCGCGTGCTGCATGACGTCAAGCAGAACTGGTACACACTGATCCCCGAGGCGGCCCGGGCCCCGCTCATGAAAAAGGGAAAAGTCTCCATTGAATTCGCAATTCTAAAGGATGGCAAAGTTGCGGGACTGCAACTGGAAGGGAGCTCGGGCGACGTTTCCTTGGATCGGGCTGCCTGGGGCGGAATCACGGCTTCCAATCCGTTTCCGCCACTGCCGGGAGAGTTCGGCGGGCAGTATCTGGCTTTACGTTTTCACTTCTACTACAACCCAGACGGCTCCGACCTAAGATAAACGGCCGGAGCGCATCCGCATTCGATCAGCGAAAGTCTTCGGTTTAGGGCCAGCGCTTGGCAGTGTCTTCCCAGCCAGCGGCGCGGGCGGCAGGCTGAGGAGTCTGGTTAATCGCAGGTTGAGGAATGCGAATGGGCTGTTGGGTAACTCCGCTGCTGGCCAATGTCGGTTTGTTGTTCGCGGCATCCGCGGCGATCTCTTTGTCATCCGACAGAAGAGGAGCAGCAACCCGCAAGGCTTCTACTTCTTTTTCAAGCTTTGCCAGCTCAAGTTCTTTCTGCCGAAGTACTTCGTAGACATTTCTCATAGATTAGGCACCTAATTATTGCTGCAATTCAGCTAAATCGCACTTTATGCAGGGTGCCAAATTTTGTCAAGGAATAAGCTACGGCTATGACCATTTGTAACTTTTCTGGATGGCGTTCGTTTATTGCGCGCAGTCTGTGTCTCAAATTGGCCTTCCCCCGCCACCTGCAATCCGTGGGCCCTGGGACGCCCTCCTCGGGATTTATAATCGAAAGATACTTAACCTCATGGATTTCAAACTAGTAAGCGACTACAAGCCGCAGGGCGACCAGGGACGTGCCATTGAGTCGCTCGTTCGGGGTCTGTTCGACCGTGAGCAGCACCAGGTGCTTCTGGGAGTGACGGGCTCGGGAAAAACTTACACCATGGCCAAGGTGGTGGAAGCGCTGAACCGTCCCACGCTGGTTATGGCGCACAACAAGACGCTGGCGGCTCAGCTTTACCACGAATTCAAGAACTTCTTTCCCCACAACGCGGTCGAATATTTCGTTTCTTATTACGATTACTACCAACCTGAAGCTTACGTTCCCGCTGCCGATCTTTACATAGAAAAAGAATCGACCATCAACGATGAACTCGACAAGTTGCGGCTATCCGCCACTCGGTCGCTCTTTGAGCGCCGCGACGTTTTGATCGTTTCTTCGGTGAGCTGTATTTACGGCCTAGGCTCGCCCGAAGCCTACTACGGAATGCTGCTCTTTCTCGAGAAGGGCCAGAAGATCAAGCGCGAGGACATTACCCGCAAGCTGGTGGACATTCTCTACGAGCGGACCGATGGTGACTTCCGCCGGGGAACGTTTCGGGTCCGCGGTGACGTCATCGAAATTTTTCCCACCTACGACGACATGGCCTACCGCGTCGAGCTTTGGGGAGACCAGGTGGAATCGCTCTCGCAGATTGATCCGCTGTTCGGCACGGTGAAGCAGAAATATGTTCGGCTGCCGATTTATCCCAAGACCCACTACGTGATGAAGCCGGAGACGCGCGCCGCAGCTGTGCAATCGATCAAAGAAGAACTGGCATGGTGGGAGGTCGAACTTGAGAAGCAGGGACGTCTGGTTGAATCGCAGCGCATTCATCAGCGAACCATGTACGACCTGGAGATGATCAAGTCCATGGGTTTCTGCCACGGGATCGAGAATTACTCGCGGCACTTCACTGGGCGGCTGCCGGGAGAACCGCCGCCAACTCTGCTCGACTACTTTCCCCGCGACTATCTGATGTTCATCGATGAGTCGCACCAGACCGTCCCGCAGCTGCACGGGATGTATCACGGCGACCGCTCGCGTAAAGAAAATCTGGTCGAATACGGATTCCGCATGCCGTCGGCGCTCGATAACCGACCCCTGACTTTCGAAGAGTTCGAACATCGGCTCAATCAGATGGTCTACGTCTCGGCGACCCCGGGCCCGTACGAGCTGACCAAGTCGGCCGGAGTGGTAGTGGAGCAGATCATTCGACCAACCGGACTGGTCGATCCGCCGGTGGAAATTCGTCCGGTCAAGGGGCAGATTGACGATCTGTTGCACGAGATTCGCGACCGGATCAAGCGCAACGAGCGCGTCCTGGTGACGACTCTTACCAAGCGGATGGCAGAAGACCTGGCAGAATACTACGCAGAAGTTGGCGTGAAGTGCCGCTACCTGCACTCCGAAGTTGAGACCCTGGAGCGGGTCAAGATCCTCCGTGACTTACGGAGGGGTGAATTCGATGTATTGATCGGAATCAACCTGCTGCGGGAGGGTTTGGATCTTCCCGAGGTTTCGTTGGTAGCAATTCTCGACGCCGACAAAGAAGGATTTCTGCGGTCCAGCGGTTCGTTGATCCAGACCATCGGCCGTTGCGCCCGCAATCTGAACGGACGCGCCGTTCTCTACGCCGACCGCATGACCGATTCCATGAAGAAGGCGATCGACGAAACCGACCGGCGGCGAAGCATTCAGGAAGCCTACAATGTCGAAAACGGAATCACCCCGGAGTCAATTATCCGACCCCTGGATATGACGTTGGCCGGCATAATCGAGGCCGACTACGCCGACATTTCGCTCGAAGCAGAGGGCATACCGGATTTGAAATCCCAAGAAGAGCTGGACGCTTATATCGCCAAGCTGGAAGCAGACATGCGGGAGTCCGCTAAGCGGTTTGAGTTCGAAAAGGCCGCCAAGCTTAGGGACACGATTAAGGACTTGAGGACCAAGGAGTTCCTATTCGCCTGAGGCCCCATCGGGCGAGAGAACTCCGGATACATTCTTAGGCGACGCTTTCCTTCTTGCTCCTCACCCGTCCATATTGGGACGGAACAAATCCCTACGGCCCGCGTATCTCCCTGCACGGAGGCAGCCATGAAAGTCATCTTGTCCCTGGGCCTGACCTTGGTTGCGTGTTTTGTGGTTCTACAGGCGGCCACACCCGATGTTGCACATCCGGTGCCGCAATACACCAAAGACGGACGCCTGGTCCGGCCTGAAAATTTCCGCGAGTGGATCTTCCTCTCTTCGGGATACGGCATGAACTACAGCGCCCAGCCTGGCGATCACCAGATGTTCACTAACGTCTTTGTGCCCCAATGGGCGTACCACGAATTCCTCAATACTGGAAAATGGCCCGACAAAACTATGTTTGTGGTGGAAGAGCGGATGTCGCAGAGCAAGGGATCAATCAACAAGACCGGGCAGTTTCAGGTCGACGCCATGGGTTTTGGGGCAGAAGTCAAGGACGCCAGCCTGAGCGACAAGTGGGCTTACTACAACTTCGACGATGAAGGAAAGTCAGCGCAAGCTAATCCCAAGGCAGCCTGCTTTCAGTGCCATGAAGACCATGCTGCGGTCGAGCACTCGTTCGTGCAGTTCTATCCCACGTTGAAGCCGGTAGCCACGAAGTTCGGCACCTATAACCAGGAACGCGAGAAGGTAACACCGTAGCTATTCGGAGCGGTCGATTCGGCCCGCTCGTGCATCCATCCATCCTTGCAGGATCAGCACGGCCGCCAGCCGGTCGACTACTTCCCCCCGGCGTTTGATGGACATCTCTGAATCCCGCAAAACGCGGTTGGCTTCGGCGGAGGTCAGCCTTTCATCCCAGAGATGTACTGGCAGTTTGAATTTCTTGCGTAGCTCTTCGGCGAAAATTTCCATCTTTTCAGATTGAGGACCGCCCATCCCGCTCATCCGGATGGGGTACCCGACGACCATCTCTGTTATCTCATACTGCTGAATCAGGCTTTGCAACTGGGCAAAATCTGTCCGCTTGTTCTGGCGCCGGATAGTCGGCAATCCCTGGGCTGTCAGTCCGAGCGGATCCGAAACCGCCACGCCAAAAGTCCTCGATCCAACGTCCAGTCCCATGACGCGCGGCTTCTGTTGCAATGGCGAAGAGCTTTGTGTCACAGTCACACCGCGATTATATGTGGCTGGCAAATCTTTCCACGGGACTGATCTAACTCAATGGCCGACGAGCAAACAGCGCTGCAGGTCCGTTCCAATTCATCCCCCTCGCGGCCGGAGCCCAATCGCCGCTACTGGGCGCTCAACATTATTGGCATTGGCGTAGTGCTGGGCCTGTGCTATTTCGGTGAACTGGTATTGGTGGTGATATTGGTATCAGTATTGCTGGCCTTCATCTTGGCGCCGGTAGTCGATTTCATGATGCGGGCCCGCTTGCCCCGCAGCCTGGCTGCCGCCGTCGCCTTGATTCTGCTTTCCGGAATAATGGTGGGGATCATCTATTACTCCTACAATCAGGCCGCCACGCTATTCCAGGATCTTCCCAAATACGCCGACAAGATCCGCGAACAAGTAACGCACTTTCGCCAGCAAGCGGAAGACTTTCACGTTCTTTCCCCAGATCAGGGCCCTAAAGGAAGCTTTCAAAGCGGAACCAATTGGGGAGAGATGCTCTCGCGCGGCTTTGGTTCAGTTAGCCAGATCATCCTGGCGGCCTCCTTTGTCCCCTTTCTCGTCTATTTCATGCTCAGTTGGCAGCACCATGTGCGTTCGGCGACGGTCATGCTTTTTCCTATGGAAAGCCGGCACACTGCGTACGTGACCCTGGGACTGATTTCGTCGATGATTCGCAGCTTTATGGTAGGGAATCTTCTTATCGGTCTTTTTATTGGCGCGGTGAGCACCGCAGCATTCTGGATGCTGAACGTGCCGTTCTTCTATTTCATCGGGTTTGCCAGCGGGTTCTTGAGCCTGGTGCCGTACCTGGGAGTTGTGCTGGCGATGGCTCCGCCGATTTTCGTCAGCCTGGGACATAGTGGTTCGGAACAGATTCTGACAATTGTGGTCGTGGTGCTGGGATTGCACCTGATCGCACTCAATGTTCTTTATCCCAAGTTTCTCGGTAACCGGCTTCAGCTCAATCCGTTAGCCGTCACTATGGCGCTCCTGGTATGGGCTTGGCTGTGGGGAGCCGCAGGGTTGCTTCTGGCGGTGCCGATTACGGCGGCCATGAAAATTATCTTCGACCATGTGGAATCGCTTAAACCCTATGGATTGTGGTTGGGTGAGTAAACCCGAGAGTTAGGCTTCGAACTCGGAGGCTTCCGGGAATCGCAACTTGCATTTCGCCAGCGCGTTTGAGAGCAGATCTTCCACCTGGCGATCTTCACAGTTCTTGGCCATCGCAAGTTCGCTGACCAGCAGGTAGCGCGCCCGCTCCAGCATCTTCTTCTCGCGGAACGACAGCGCCTTGGCCTGGTTGAGAACCAACAGGCCTTTCAGGACCGCAGCTACTTCCAGCAGAGATCCGGTTCGCATGCGGTCGGAATTTTCTTTAAATCGGTCTTTCCAGTCGGCGATGTTGTCGCATTCCCCGTCAGACAGAAAATCGACGACCTTTTGGATCTCACCGTTCTTGACCACGCGTCGCATCCCCACCGTTCCCACGCTGTGGAAAGGAACCATGACTTTGAGGCTGCTGGCTTTGATTTTAAGGAGGTAGAAATTCTCGACGGTAGCGCCCATCGTCCGGCTGCTGATTTGCTCGATGACGCCGACCCCATGATTAGGGTAAACGACTTTGTCGCCTACGTGGAAACTGCCATTGCTACTGATCATGCGGGGACACCGGCGTTTGCAGAAGAACGGGCGAGAACTGCACCACTTTCAGTGTATCCCAAAAAAGAAAGAGAGTCCAGTTATGGTGACGTGTGTGGCGCTACAAAGACAAGCGCCTGGCGCCCGAGCGTTCAACGTGTAAAAGATTGAAACGAAAGTCACTTAGTGTTATTTTTTCAACAAGGTATAGGGCCTCGGCAAGATTACTGACTCAGTCTCGATACCCGCCCGGTTCTAGGGTTATAATCGCTCCCAGCATGACGGAATTAATCAAGCGAAAGCTGCAAGAAGAGATCAATACACTGGAACACGAGCTGAGTTATGAGCTTCCCCGGGAGCTCAAAAAAGCCGTGGCTCTGGGCGATCTCAGCGAAAATGCCGAGTACCACATGGCGAAGCAGCGGCAGGAGTTCGTTAAGGCCCGCCTCCGCCAGTTGGGTAAGCGCATGGCAGATTTGGCCTTAATTAACATGGACAACATTCCGAAAGACAGGGTTGGTCTGGGATCTACTGTCCGCATTTTTGACAACTTGAAGAACGTCGAAATGGAATACAAACTGGTGACCAGCGAAGAGACGGATGTCGCCGCTGGTCTCATCTCGACCAGCTCTCCTATTGGCCGTGCCCTGTTGAACAAGAAAATCGGGGATACCGCCGCGGTAGTCACGCCCAATGGCAACCGTGAAATGGAAATTCTGAGCCTCAAGACTATCCACGACGAGGCCAAATCTTAAATGGCAACAACCTGGACCAGCGCCTTCGGCCGCGCTTGCGGCGTTTTGCTGGACCAGATTGTGCGCTTGCTCGCCCTGGCGCGCATCAACCCTAACTTCCTGACATTTCTGGGACTCGTGGTGAACATTGGCGCCGCATTCTTATTCGGATATGCCAACGTCGACAACCAAGCGAAGATGTTTCGTTACGCCGGCCTGGTCATTATTGGGTCCGGATTCTTCGATCTCGTCGACGGGCGGGTGGCCCGCGCCTCGAATCGCGTCAGCCGTTTTGGAGCATTTTTCGATTCCGTGGTCGACCGCTATAGCGATGCGACTCAGTTCCTGGGCTTGCTGGTTTACTACGCGCGTGGCGATCGGTTCTTATACGTGGTTTTGGCAGCGGTAGTAATGATCAGCACCATCATGGTCAGCTACACGCGAGCGCGCGCCGAGTCGCTGATCGATACCTGCAAAGTCGGTTTCATGGAACGGCCGGAACGGTTGGTTCTGGTAATCATCGGTGCCCTGTTCAATCGCATGGCCCCTGTACTTTGGATCATTGGGGTACTTTCCACCATCACCGTCGTCCATCGCATCCAGTACACCTGGTACCGGACCCGACTCATGGAAGCAAACTCTCCTCAGACTGGACAGGCCGCCTAGTTCAGGCCGCCGTTTTCTCCCCGACTAGTTTAGCCTCGGGATGACCGTGGTCGGCCGCAGCGTGTTCGATCGCCGCATTAATTTCCCCTCCAACCAAGAAAGCAAACGCCGTTAAGTAAAGCCAGACCATCAGGATGATGGCTGCCCCGAGAGATCCATATGTTTTGCTGTAGGTGTTGAAGAAGTGCAAATATGCCTTGAAGCCGAAGGACCCAGCCAGCCAGACCAGAACGCCAAAGACTGAGCCAGGACTGACCCAGTACCAGTGCTTCTCCTTGATATCAGGGCCGAAGTAGTAAACCAGCGAGAAAGTGATCATCATGAACGCGACAGCGGCTGGCCATTGCACAATCTTCCATGCGACTACCGTGGCCGTATGCAGGTGAAGACGGGCGGCGATGAAGTCGACGCCCGGTCCGCCGACGAGGACCACGGCCAGAGCTGCGATGGCCAATCCTGAAATTGCCATGGTGATGACTACGGCCCGCACCCGCACCTTCCACCAGGGACGGCTATCCTGAACGTGATATGCACCGTTCAATGCGGAAATCATCGACATTACGGCGCCAGAGGCCGCCCACACGGTCAGAATAATTCCGAAGGTGAGTTTGCCCCCGCTGGAGCCACTGGTAACTTCTCCCAGGGTACGATTCAGCAGGTCAAACGCCGACGGCGGCAACATACGCCCCATGTAAAACAGCAGATGATTGCGCAGTTCCATACCTCGGCCGGCGAACAGGCCGAACATCGCGAGCAAGAAAAGAAGCATGGGGAACAGCGCAAGCAGAAAGTTGTAGGCAAGTTCCGAGGCCCGGCCGAGCAGGTTGTTGTTATTGATCTCGTCCCATACGCGGCGTTCAAGCTGCCGGAAGCTGAGGCCGCCCAGGTTCCAGATCGAGCTGATTTGCTGCTTCGTCGTTAGATTGGACGTGGTCATCGCTCGAAGATGGAGGTTGGATTCCACGGAACAAGTGGGGTTGCCCTTGTTCCGCTTCCTCCTATCCACCGATCTGGAAAGCCTCAACTGACTGTATTCTGCGTGAAGTGCGCACCGGTTTCTGGACAACTGAATTGGCTGCGCGTAGTTTGTGGAGGATGGCGTCTTCTGAAAGCATTCGCCTTACTGATCGGCAACTTGCGCGTATCGCTCGGGCGCTCGCCGAGCCGCGGCGATACCAGATTCTCGAACAGCTCGGGGCCTCGGATAATCCCACTCCATGTTCCGCGGTACACAAATCCCATCGGATAAGCGCGCCTACTCTTTCCCACCACCTCAAGGAACTTGAAACCGCCGGTTTGATCGAAATTATTCGTGAAGGCAAGTTCGCCAAGCTGGTGCTGCAGCGGGACGTGCTTCGTGCCTATCTTGACCGCCTCTCAAGGATTTAGATCGGTTTAGACCGCGGATACTTTTGCATCCTTTTCAATTCGACAATTATCTAACTATCAAATGTTGCAAGTTAAAGGAGCAGGGTTATGGGAAAGCTTAACGGCAAGGTTGCAGTAGTAACCGGCGCTTCGAAGGGAATCGGCGCAGGAATCGCGAAAGCTTTAGCGGCTGCGGGAGCTTCCGTCGTGGTGAATTACTCTTCCAGCAAACAAGGCGCGGAGCGCGTGGTGAAGGAAATCAACGGCCAAGGTGGGAAGGCCGTGGCTATCCAGGGTGATGTCTCAAAAGTGGACGACGTGCAGCGATTGTTCCAGGAGTCAAAGAAAGCATTTGGATCGCTCGATATTCTGGTGAATAATGCCGGCGTTTATCAGTTCCAGCCGCTTGAGTCGGTAACTCCGGAAGAATTTCACCGCCAGTTCAATACCAATGTTCTCGGCCTGATCATGGCGACGCAGGAAGCCGTGAAACACTTTGGACCTGAGGGCGGTAGTGTGATCAACATTGGTTCAGTCGCTTCCAGCGTGACCCCGTCCATGTCAGTGGTCTATAGCGCCACGAAAGGCGCCGTGGACGCGGTTACGGGTGTGCTGTCGGAAGAGTTGGGGGCGCGCAAGGTGCGCGTCAACTCGATCAATCCGGGCGGAGTTGAGACCGAAGGCGTCCACACCGCCGGAATCATCGGCAGTGACTTCGAAAAAAAGATGATCGCCAGGACTCCCCTCGGCAGGTTTGGCCAGCCCGGAGACATCGCTCCACTGGCAGTCTTCCTGGCATCGGACGATTCCGCCTGGCTGACCGGCGAAAAAATCAAAGCATCAGGTGGCCTTCGCTGAGCCTGCGCTAAGAACCGGGAGCTTAGTTTTAGAATCTGAAAGTTCCCGGTTCGCCGCTTCCCCAGCCGCAAGAAATAGCAGATAGTCGTCCCACCCAGACCTGCAGCAGGGTATGCTTCCTCCCTGTCGCTGCTTCTGTTACCTCGAGTTGTGCGGGCTTAGCTAGCTTGACATCACCGTGTAGCCGTCCCCGTCATCAAAAATGTCCGGGCGACGAGGATCTACGATTTGAAGAAAGAGGTATTCAGTGAAATTGCGTGTTCGTTGCGCAGCAAGTTGCGATCGCTGCCGGGCGACAGCACGCTGTTCTGATCCTTGTCGTGAATGTCGTTTATGAACCTGTCATTGGAACAATGAATCATCTCGTGCAGCAAAGTTCCGTGATCGGGGTGGACGGTTTCTTGGTTGATCGGTATGAAGTTCTTGAATCCTTTTAGTCGGCGAGCTCACCCTGGGAGATGCCGGTGGAGTCGGACTCGCGCAGGGAGAGCCAGGCTACAACGAGGGGGCTAGGCTGTTAATCATTGATTGGGTTGATGCTGATGGTGAACCTTGCGAAGTTACCGCGATTGTCTTAGGTTAGCGCGGTTATCGTTTGCTGCAATACTAGACTCAGCCGAAGGTCGCGGGGAACCCTGTTGCAAGGAGACTGAATGATGAGGATGCGACGAACGACTTCGATTTCCCGAATTGCTATCTTGCTGGTTTTTCTCGTGATCACCGCGGTGGCGCAGTCTAACTACCAGGCCACTCCTGAAAACCTTAAAGCCCGGCAGGAATTTCAAGACGACAAATTCGGTATGTTCATCCACTGGGGCGTTTACAGCGTGCTTGGCGATGGTGAATGGGTCTTCCATAACCGCAAGCTCACTCTGCAGGAATATGAACGCGTTCCGCAGTTCTTTGATCCCGAAAAGTTCGACGCCAAAGCCTGGGTATCGCTGGCCAAGGCAGCCGGAATGAAATACATCACTATTACTTCGCGCCATCACGACGGCTTTGCGATGTTTGATTCCAAGGTTTCGGATTGGAACATCGTTCAGCGGACACCCTATGCCAAAGATCCGTTGAAAATGTTGGCGGATGAATGCCATCGCCAGGGGATAAAGCTCTTCTTCTATTACTCGCAGCTTGACTGGCACCATCCCGACTATTTTCCACGCGGGAAAACCGCGATGGATCAGGGATCGTGGGACAACGGTCGCCCGGACCACGGGGATTGGAATGCCTATCTGGACTACATGAATGGACAGCTACGGGAGCTGCTCACGAACTACGGCCCCGTGGGCGGAATCTGGTTTGATGGAATGTGGGACAAGCCAGAGGCTGACTGGCAATTACAGAAGACTTACTGGCTCATACACCAGCTACAACCCGCAGCTTTGATCATTCCCAACCATCATGAAACCCCGAAGCCGGGAGAAGATGTTCAGACCTTTGAAAAAGATCTGCCTGGGCAGAATTCGGCGGGGTTCAACACGAAGTTCGTCAGTGACCAGCTTCCACTCGAGAGCAGCAACACACTCAATGGTTCGTGGGGATTCAATATCAGCGACAGCAGGTACAAGAGCGGGGAAGAAGTCGAGGAGATGCTGGTGCGCGCTGCGGGAAACAACTCGAACCTACTGCTTAATATCGGGCCCATGCCAAACGGTGAGATCCAGGCGGAATTCGTCACGCGCCTACGCGCCGTCGGAGAATGGGTTTCCCGCTATGGCGACAGCATATATGGAACTCGCGGCGGGCCGTGGATGCCCGGCGATTGGGGCGTATCCACGCAGAAGAAGGACAAGGTGTATGTACACGTCCTTCACTGGAATGCACCGTTGCTTGCGCTGCCGCCACTAGGGAAGACGGTTAAGTCGGCCCACGCGCTGAGTGACAATGTGGCTGTTACGGTGACGCAGAATACTGAGGGGATTGTGCTCGAGCTTCCACCCGCTAAAAAGGCAGAAGTGGACCGCGTGGTGATTCTGGAGTTCTAGGTTTTGGAATGTTCGCTTTGGTTTGTTGCGGGGTACACTGTAGGCTGTGATACTGAAGCAGTACTATCTCGGCTGCCTGGCCCACGCCTCTTACTTGCTCGGAGACGAGGATAGTGCGACTGCCATCATCGTCGATCCGCAGCGCGACATTCAGCAATACCTGGCCGATGCAGATAAATTTGGCCTCCACATCCGCCACGTTTTTCTCACGCATTTTCATGCTGATTTTGTTGCTGGGCATCTGGAGCTGCGCGACCAGTGCGGCGCGACCATCCATCTTGGTTCTAAGGCCAAGGCGGAATATCCCTTCGTAGCCATGAACCACGGCGATACGCTGGAGTTTCCAGGGATGCGGTTAAGGGTCCTTGAAACTCCCGGCCATACCATTGAGTCAATTTCGATTCTGGTTTTTGATCTAAAGAAGGATCCTGCGAAGCCTGTGGCTGTGCTCACCGGAGACACGCTATTTATCGGCGACGTCGGCCGTCCCGACCTGAGGGCCTCGCTCGGTTGGACGGCCAATGATCTTGGCGGCCGCCTGTTCGACTCGCTGCACAATCAGATATTGCCACTCCCTGATGGGACGCTTGTCTATCCTGCGCACGGGGCCGGTTCTCTCTGTGGGAAGCAGCTCTCCTCGGATACGGTGTCATCGCTTGGCGATCAACGGCGTTTGAATTACGCTCTGCAGCCGATGTCGAAGGAGGAGTTCGTCCGCCTGGTCACCGCCGACCAGCCTGACGCTCCGGCATATTTCACCTACGACGCTATCCTTAATACACGCGAGCGCACGACGCTGGAGAAGAATCTGGAGCAAGCCCTGCATCCTATCCAGCTCGATGAGGTGATTCGAATGGGAGACGCCGGGGCTCAGATTTTGGACGTACGTGAGCCCGCCGAGTATGCCAAGGGTCATCTCGCGGGGAGTATTAATATCGGACTCGGTGGGCAATACGCCACCTGGGCGGGTACCGTCCTCGACCGCGCAAAACCCATTGTGATCATTGCTGAGCCGGGACGCGAACAGGAAGCTGCCTTGCGGCTGGGCCGGATCGGGTTTGATCACGTCAAAGGCTTTCTGCAGGGAGGCATGGAAGCGCTTGCCGGCCGGGCTGACCTGGTGTGGCCGACCGAGCGCTTGAGCGCGCCGATGGTGGCAGAGGAGTTGGTGGGACCTGATTCGCCGCTGGTGTTAGACGTGAGAACTCCGCGCGAGTGGGCGACCAAACATATTGACGGCAGCATGAATATTCCGCTGAATCATTTGCAGGAGCGCATCGCCGAAGTTCCGCGCGACCGCCGGATCGCGGTTCATTGCGCAGGTGGCTACCGCTCCTCAATCGCTGCCAGCATTCTCCATCAATATGGGATTACGCGCCTGATTGAGATGGCCGGGGGACTGGCGGCTTGGGATGCAGCGCAGTTGCCGGTAGTTTCGCAGGGGTAATCGCGGTCCGAAAAAGTAGGAACGATTCCGAGATTTCCGTGTTCGCTTGGGGAGGCGAATTCGAAGTGGGAAAATCGCTATACTTTCCTCCATGTTCCGCCAACTACGCCAATCCCTCAGTCTCGGTTATCTTATTCTGACCCTACTGGCGTCGCCGATCATTGCCCAGGAGCCGGCAGCACGTTCTCAACTGCCAAACGGCAAAATTCTTTCCGACGCTCCCGGTAAACCCCGCCAAACTAACAACCTTCCAACAGCTATCACTATTTCTCCCGACAACCGTTTTGCGGTGCTGCTGCACAGTGGATATGGCGCCTACACCTCGGATCAAAAGCAGTCATTGTCGGTGCTCAATCTTGAGACGGACATGCTAGCTGACTTTCCTGATGACCGGCTCGGGAGCGACGCGCGGCAGACTTATTTTGTCGGACTGGCATTTAGTCTTGATGGAAAGCATCTCTTCGCGTCGGTGGCTTCGCTAACCGACCCGTTGGGAAAACAAGATAAAAGCACCGGCAATGGAATTGCGGTTTATGAATTCGAGAATGGACGGATAACCCCCTCCCGATTCATTCATCTGGCACCCAGGATCAAATTGCCGGCTGGGAAAGTCCGTCGCGACGAATTCAAGGACGTCACCTATCCCGCCGGGCTCAGTGTCGGGAAAAGCAATGGCATGGAGCGACTGCTGGTGGCCTGCAACAACTCCGACGAAGCCCTACTATTGAACAGCAACAATGGAAAGATCGTTCACCGGTTTGACCTCTCGACTTTCAGGCGCATTCCTGGGTCTCTTCCTTACGGGACGGTGATGAGCAGCGATGGAAACCGCGGATATGTGTCCTTGTGGAACGCTTCCACGGTGGCGGAACTCGATCTGCTCAGTGGTAAAGTTTCGCGGCTGATTTCTCTCCGCAAACCGAACGAACAGCTGGCCGGCGGCTCGCATCCGACCGCGCTTCTGTTGAATCGCGACAACTCGCGGCTTTTTGTAGCCCTCACTAACCGCGATGAAATCGCCGTGATTGATACCAGCAGTGGCAAGGTGTTTACCTGGCTGTCGACGAAGCTCCCGGGCCAGCAATATGGAGGAAGCGATCCCGAATCCCTGTCGGTGTCTGAGGACGAAAAGACCCTCTTTTCCGCGAATTCGATTTCGGATTCTGTGGCTGTTTTCGATCTAACCCGTTTGACCGGGAATCAACCTCTGAGCCCCGTGGGCTTTATCCCCACGGAGTGGTACCCGACCGTGGTCGCGGCCACGGCAAAGGACTTGCTGATTGGAACTGCAAAGGGACGTGGATCGGGAGAAAATTCCAAGCCAATTGGCAAGGGCAGTGACGGGCAGCCGGAGTATCCCTACACCCCGGCATTGATTCACGGATCGCTTGCCCGCATTCCACTTGGAGATTTAAGCGGGAGTCTTGGGGCCTATACGGAGCAAGTCGTCGAGATGAACCGGCAACGCGGCAACGCCGACCGGGTGCGGATTGCTGGAAGTGAAAATACGATTCGACATGTTATTTACATCATTAAAGAAAATCGTACCTACGACCAGGTCTTTGGTGACTTGGGCGCTGGAAATAGTGAGCCTTCGCTGACCATGTATGGCGAAGACATCACGCCCAACCAGCATAAGCTCGCCCGCCAGTTCGGCATTCTAGACAATTTTTATGACAGCGGCGACGTCTCTGGCGACGGCCACGTCTGGTCTACCTCGGCGTCGATCTCTGATTACATTTCCAAGACCTGGCCGATCGGCTATCGCGGACACGAACACACCTACGATTCGGAAGGCACTCTGCTGAGCGGAATCGCGGTGGAAGATGATCTTCCTGATGCCGGTGAGCCGACCGGCGGGTATTTGTGGAAGAATTTCGCCAGCCACGGCGTGTCGTACCGGCACTATGGGGAATACATTGTCAGCCGCTGGTGCAATGCCAAGCGCGGCACCAATCTGCCGACATCCGGCCCTCCCAAAACCGCGGGCGCGGTATGCTCACGAGCGTTTATTCAGAAAGGCGAGCGTCTCGAAAAGAATGTCGGAGACCCGCGGGGCGGCCCAAGCCCCTATCCCTGGCCGATACCTGTTCTTGCCAAGAATGTGGCGGCGGAGGCCGAACTTCGGGGCCACTTCGATCCCTTGTTTCCCGACTTTGAGGTTTCCTATCCCGACCAGTTGCGTGCAGATGAGTTTCTGAATGAATTCAATAAATTTGTGACTGAACGTCAAGCGGGTAAAGACACAATGCCGCAATTCATCTTGCTGCGGCTGCCAAATGATCACACCGCCGGCGGAACCATGGGGCAACCCAGGCCCACGGCTTCGGTGGCAGACAATGACTTGGCCATTGGGCGCGTTGTGGACGCTGTTTCACACAGCGACTATTGGAATGACACAGCTTTTCTCATCCTGGAGGATGACGCGCAGGATGGCCCGGACCACGTCGATTCCCATCGCAGCATCGCACTCATCGTCAGTAAGTTCTCGCCGGCTCCTGAAACCGGCGCCGACGGTGCAGGCAAGCCATTCGTTGACAGTTCTTTCTATACCACCATCAATGTGGTGCGCACGATCGAATCACTACTGGGCGTTCCGCCGATGAACGCCAACGATTCGCGCGCCGCGGTCATGGCGCCGCTATTTGGCGGCAAAGGGGAGCAGCCAGTGTTCACCGCCGACTATCGTAATCGTGATAACGGCCTGCTGTACAAGGTCAACACGAAGGAATGGAAAGAAGGCAAGAAGTTGGATTTCAGCCGAGCCGACGCGGTGGACACGGCGGTGCTCAATAAGTTCCTTTGGCAGGACCGGATGGGCAAAGTCCCCATGCCGCCGCCACTGCATTGCGTGTTCCCGGCTTCGGAGCGAGAAGGGCCTGAGCGGTGAGACCCCGCCGGGGCTAGGGCCAAATGGTAGGATTTACTGGTAATGCGGTTCCGTTCCATCCTTGTGTACGTGTTGCTCACAGCCTGGACGGCGACGCCTGCGCTCGCGTGCCTGCCGACGCGCAACATGTCAAAAGCAGAGATGGCGTGCTGTTATCTATGGATTAGGCTTTTTTGTCGCCTACGCACTGGGCCTCTATTGACCAAGCTCGACCAGTAGGAGCGTTCCAGAGTCTGTGCCTCATAGTCTTGTAGTCTCAGGTTTCGAAATCCGCGAAAGAATGCGCCCGCAGACTGCAACCTTATGAGGCCTGATTCGTAAGGCGCAAATCGGAGCTGCGGAAACAACAGAGCCCTTCTGTTATCGAGACAGATGCTGAACTGTAAGGTTAGGGAAACTGATAGGAAATCATGCTATACATTTCGCTTTTTGTTCGCTATAATGCGGCATGGTCCGGAGCCGCAAATATGACTTGGAGTCCATCCTCCAAGCCCTGCTTAGCGAGTGCCCGCAATGCCAATACAAGATTCCGCCCGGCGAGTTGGAACATTTGAGCCAGGACCATGATCTTGTGACCTGCCCCAAGTGCCAGCATGAGTTTACGTACCCGCGGAAGCGTGCCCACTAACTCGCGGAATCCGTGGGAACCGTTCGTAGTTTCAGCTCAGAAGAATCTTTTCCAATAACTGGGCTGCCTCGTTCTGGAGTGACCAAGTAGATCAAAACGGAGCCGATTGTGGTGGCGATAGCCATAATGATCCAGGCCAAATCATAGCTATGGCGAGCGTCGAAAATTCTTCCAGCCAACCAAGGGACGAACCATTGCCCAAGCGAATAACCCATGATGATTAAAGACAGCAATTTCCCGAGTGAGGGTAGTCCGAAGCAATCTGCGGTCACCAGGGGTATGAGCATGTAGTCAGCGCCCATGGCAAAGCCGAATGTCATAGCGAAGCCCCAGACCGCTGCAGGTTGCTGCGGTGAAAACAACAAAGGGAGGGCCACCGCCAACATTAGGTAGAAGAGCGCCATCACATTTTTTCGGCTGTAGCGGTCGGCGATGTAACCGACGATGACGCGGCCTGCGAGGCTTGAAACCAACAGCAAGCTGGATATGCGAGACGCTCCGACCAGAGAATAGCCTTGGCCTTTCAGGAAGAGGATGAGGTGCTGGGTCACTCCTCCGATAGCGCCGATGGTCAGCGTGCAGCCGCCGAGAATGAGCCAGAAATTTCTACTGCGGACCGCACGCGACACATCCACCGCCCCCGATGCGACCGTGGGTTCGGCTGGCAGGCCGTCCGGAAAAAGTCCCTTATCGCGAGGACTCGACTTGGTGATCCATTGCGAAACCGGAAACAGTACCACCAGAATCAACGCACCGATGATTTGAAATGCGTGATGCCACCCAAATGTCTGGATCAGAAAGCTGATGAGAAGTGGTGCGACCGCACCGCCTAAGCCGAGCCCGAGATAAGCTGCGCCCATGGCACGGCCGCGTTTCACGCGAAACCAGTTAGAGATCAATACCTGGTTGGGAATGGGCCCGGTCAGCACGTAGCCGACAACTTCCATCACGCATAGGACGTAGTATTGCCAGAGATTAGTGATGCTTCCCATTAGGATGAGGGGAATCGCAACACACCAGATGCCAATGCGAATCACTTGGCGCGAGCCCAGGCGGTCGATCAATATGCCGGCGAGAACGCCGAATAGCAACGCCGAGATTACAAACCCCAACAAGAATCCCTGGGTAAGCTCGGCACGGGTGAAGCCGAGAGAGTCAACCAGCGATGGATAAAAAACGGGAAAGCCGTAGAAAATGATCCCTACCACGAAGAAGAGGTTCAGGAAAGCCGCGACAACGATCCACCAGCCGTAGAAGATTTGTCTTGCCGCGCTGCCTGACTTGTTGTCCAGCTCAAGGTCTGCCATTTTCTCCTGCTTGGTCTACTAATGGTTTTAGGTAACGAGTTCAGATCTCGAAACAGAGAGTGGTCAGACTTTCTCCGTGACCATACCTAGCTCTCGTGTGACGTCGTCCCAATGAATCTGGCACCAGCGAGCCATTTCCTTAATGTTCATGGCCTGCTGCCATTCAAACTTATTTCTCAGGTGCAATATCCATGCAACGAGGCCTTCCAGAGGGTGGAAGAGCAGATGGTGAATTGCCTTCTCGCTTCTGTTTCCAGTTTTCATTGAGAAGGCGCTTGCCGGCAATTGGAAGATGGTATGCATCTGAAAGGTGGACGCCCCGCGCAGTAAATACTCTGCTGCGATGCGCCCGGAGTTGACATTTCCGCTAGCGCTTAGAGGCAATAGGGCATACCTCTCGTCCCTAGTACGCGTGGACAAGAATCGTTCCAGGACGGACAGGTTCCGGTCACTAAGGTCCGGCCCTCCATAGGCGACACCTGGTTTGCCTTCAAACTCTCTGGTCGGATCGAACAGGCGATTCCCATACACGAGGAAGTTTGCGCGAGTCTCTTCGGCCGCAGGTTCGTGCACGGTGTCGAGCATTTGAAGTTGAAAATCGTCATCGAACAATGTGTTGAAAATCTTGAGTCCAACGTGGACCTTGCCGGGCGCCGATTTAAAAATCAACCCCGGAACTGCTCTCAGCCATTCTTTGATTTTGCCCTGTTGGCTGGCGCGTTCCGATCCGGCCAGGGTGGGGCTGAAATCCTTTTCTAAAGGCATGGGCTGGTCGTGACAGCTTTTTCTCCAAGTCTGTAACAGGCGGAGAGTGGTGACCTGATATTCTTCGTCCTTCCAGCCGCACTCGTCCACGCCGGGCAAGTGATATTTGGCCGAAGGGACGACGAGCATCCCGCACGCGACACCCACTTGTAAGGCCCGTTCGAATAAAATCTCGTAGGCATCCAAAGTATCGAACCATCCCCGGCCTTTCCATGACACTGTCCAGCCTTCTTCACCAAGCCGGCCCCGAATAGGTTCGACCTGCATTCTGGTCTCAGGTATAGCCCATTCCCACATGCTCTGGCAGCCGTTTGAATCCTGCGCAATCACGGTTTTCAAAACGACAAATCCCAAGCCGGCGGTAGCATCCTGTTCCACCTGGTGCGGCGTAAGAGACAGCTGTCCGGATGCTTTACCGAATGGATTCTTAATCCTTAACCCGGCATATTCACTCCTCAGGTCGAGACCGTAAGCGTTGAGAACGTAGTCTTCTATTTGTCGAGGCAAGCCGTTGCTGAACTGTTCGTAATCCTCAATGAGTTGCCGCCGGCTCTCGTCGCTTAGGCAAGGCGATCCTGTCAACCGGACTCTTGGAGGCAGCAACTCCCACATAGATGGCCCTTGTTACTTCCCGATGGATTCGAACTGATTGACTTGCCGTACGACTTTCTCAATTTCAGAAAATTCGCTGGGACGGAGTTCCGGTCCCCACGGATCGTAGGTGGATTCCAATCCAACTACGCCCTCGCTTACCAAGGCCAGAAGCACTCGCCGAATATATCCCTCCATCGGCGCGACGAAGAGCGATTGGCCCAGATCGTCTACGAGACGAGACAATTTAAGGAAATCCGCAGCGCGGCCTTGAAAATGAGCGTCCATCAGGTCGCGTTGCAGCTGGGTGCAAGCTGAACCCATCCCGATAAGGCATGATTGCGCTCCGCACATCAGGCTGTATCCGAGAAATCGATCTTCGCCAGTGATGAGCAGTTTGTCAGGGAAGTCCCGCCGGATCACGGAGGCGACATCCTGAAAGGTCATCACGCTATCAAGAGTAGCGAATTTAATCCCTACCACTTGTGGTAGCGCGAAAAGCCGGCGCAAGAGTTCGACGGAATATGAAATTCCTCCAGCAGCTTCATAGAGATAGAAAAGTATGACCGGCGCCCCGAGCGAAGCTAGCTCTTGATGGTACTCGAGGGCCAGTGCATCGAGGTTAATGGAATTCCGCAGGTGAGTCGGCGGGTAAGCCAGCAATGCCTGCGCGCCGTTTTCGATGGCGGTTGTGGCCATACGTAGCGCGCTGTCCAAGGCATCTGTAACGACAGCCGTTGATTGGCGGTTGCATCCCACGCCCGCGATGAGAATCTTGTCGGACGGCAGGCCATCCCGCCAGGAATGCAACACCTGGATCCGCTGTTGCTCAGTCAGCAACAGTCCCCGGCCTGTGTGAGCCCAGACTGCAACTCCAGCAATGGGTTGCCCCGCCATGTAGGCGATGTACTGTTCCTGCGCGGACTGGGCGATCTCCCCGGAAGTTCCGAAGGGCACGGGAACTGCGGGAATGAGTCCGTGATGCAAACTGCGGTAGCAGTCAGAGACCGAAAGCATCTTCATGCGCGCAATTCCTCAGACCGTAGACAGTATCGAGCTACCTTATCCGCGTCGACTCGATATCCCATTCCAGACCCTTCCGCGATACAAACGAAACCGTCCGCGGAAACAGAAATTCCTGGATCGGTTACGTCGTCAACATACCACCGCTCGGAAGCAACGACATCAGTCGGCAGCAGGAAGTTGGGAAGCGTTGCCAGGTGCAAGCCCTGGACGCAAGCAATCCCAAGCTCTGGCATTGTACCCAGCCAGCAAGAGATGCCGGCGGCCATCGCCATGTCGTGCGCCTTGCGGGATGGCCAAAGGCCGCCCATGCGCTGGACCTTGATATTCAGAATGCGACAGCTGGCTTGGCGGATTATCGACTCTATCGCTCCCAGGTTTTCGGCGGACTCGTCGAGGCAAATCGGCGTTTTTAGTCGCGCCTGTAATTCGGCATGTTCCGCCAAGGACTGTCTTGCCAGAGGCTGCTCGATCATCATGAGATCAAAGCGATCCAGTTCTTCGAAGAGCGGGGCATCTTCGATTTGATATGCACCGTTGGCGTCGACCATCAATGGAATCTTGCCGAATCGTTTCCGTATGGCTCGAACTGACTCCAAGTCGTTTCCCGGCGCAACCTTGATCTTCACGCGCCGGTAGCCCTCGGCCAGAAATCGCTCGATCCGCTCGAGTAGCGAGGGAATATTCGGCATCAGACCGACGGTGACTCCTGACGGGATTGGCCGCTTCTGGCCCCCGAGCAACGACCAGAGAGGAACGTTTTGCCGTTGAGCTTCCAAATCCCATAGCGCACCTTCAAGCCCTGCTTTAGCGAAGGGCTCTCCTGGGAATCTTGAAAAATAGTCGAAACAACATTGAGGACTGATCTCTGGCTTTTCCAAGAAGAAGGGCACTAGTTGGTCACGCAGAAAGTCCCACGTACTCTGGGGCGTGTCGCCCGAGTACGCTGAACCTGCCAACGGCGAAGCTTCGCCCCACCCGTTCACGCCGTTCGCTTCGATTTGGATCAGGATCGCATCTTTGACTGACACCTCTCCATTCGAGAGGCGAAAAGGCTCCCAGAACGGGATGCGTACCCAATGCAATCGAATTGAGTTGATTCTCATAGGAAGCTTTAACTTCCCTCCAATCCAAAGAGCGGCAGCCTGACTCCGCTCTAACGAGGGAAAGGTTCTACGTCAACATTCACCCCCAGTGTGATAGGTTGACTTCGACTCTACGCATTCGCTCGCAAATGTTTCCTTGAGATAACAGGAGCCTATTCGATGCGCTACACCGCATTCCTTCTTCTGGTAATACTGAGCGTAGCCAGGCCTTTGATTTCTTCGGCCGACACCCAGACGTCGCCTAACCTCGACCAGTTGATCGATTCGGTTCGCTCCGAAATGAAGCCCGAGCAGGCCATGGCTTTCATGCAACGCGTCTACGCGACGGACAGATTTTTTACCTATCCGAAGTTCCAGGAGACGGCGCAGTTCTTGCAGCAGACCATGCAAGAGATTGGCCTGAAAGATGTCGAGTTGTTGTCCGCTCCTGCCGATGGCACCACCCAGGCGGGATTCTGGACGATGCCGCTTGCCTGGGACGTGAAATCTGCCCGCTTGGAAATTGTTGAACCAAGTGTTTCGACCGAGCAGGCTGTGCTTGCCGATTTTCAGAAAATTCCCACTTCTCTCGGAATGTGGAGCGGGGCGACTCCTCCGGAAGGGATCACTGCCGAAGTGGTCGATCTTCAGGAAACTGATCCCGCGAAGGTCGCCCAGATGCCGCTCAAAGGAAAACTGGTCCTGACCACCAAGAACCCCGCAGATTTTAAGTGGGCCTTGGTGAGAGCCGGCGCGGCGGGCGCGATCAATGCCTTCACTGAAAACCCGGCACTGGAAAACGGAAGACAGTGGATCAATGCCTGGGGAGACAATGGCTGGGCTTACACGCAAGGTAGCACTCCACTGCTTTCGTTCTCGATCACCCCGCACCAGGCAACGATGGTCCGCAAGCTCCTGTCCGAGCATGGCAAGGTTCTCGTGAAAGCCGCGATCGACACCCGGTACTACAGCGGCAAGTATCCCTACGTGACCGGCGTTATTCGCGGAACAAGTTCTGAAGAGGTTTTGACGCTGGGACATTCCTCCGAACAAGGAGCGCAGGACAACGCGACCGGAGTCTCGGCGATGCTCGAGTCGCTGGCGACCCTGAACCGGCTGATTGAGTCCGGGAAATTGCCCCGGCCGAAAAGAACGATCCGGCTGTTCATCATGGGTGAACTCTACGGATCCATGCATTACGTTCAAACCCATCGCGAGCAATTTGACCGTACAGTTGCCGCCCTTTGCATGGATACTCCCGCAGCGTCTTACGATATCGCCGGCACCGAGTACACCTTCTACATGAACCCTCATGTATCCGCGTCTTACACCGATGCATTCATCCTGCGCATGGCCCAAGCATACTTTCCGCTGGTGCACCGCCCGTGGCACGAACACGAGTTCATGGCGGGAACGGATACCTACCTGAGCGAACCTACGGTGAACGTCCCGACGGTATGGGGCTACAGCGGAAGTGGTGTGGAGACGCACCACAACAGTGAAGACACACCCGACCGCGTTGACCCGCGCTCGTTGCGCGACATTGCCACGGTCAATGCCGCATTTCTCTACTACCTCGCCAATGCCGGTGAGAGTGAAGCTATGTGGCTTGCAGAGTTGAGCCAAACGCGGGGTTATGAACGGATCTTGAAGTCCGCCGATGAGTTCGTGACTCGCATATCCAATGCGATTGATGCAAACGTCCTCGCGCAGCTGAGACAAGATGCCAAAGACCAAGTTTCCTACTCGGTCGATCGGGGCGCGCAGGCGGTCCTTTCCGTCACCCGCCTGATTCCGGAGTCGAAGCGTCAGGCAGCGAAGCAAGAGTTGGACCCGCAAGTCAAGGCACTCCAGCGCTTCGGCGACGAACAGGTCGGCCGGATCCGCCAGGCGATTGATCGTCGCGCTTCGATGCTCGGCGTCAAAACTCCTGAGCAGCCCGTCGCTGCGACCGAGCCTCAACTTACAGAAGCTGCCAAGATAGTTGTCCGTCGCAAGCGGTTCGGTACGTTGCCGTTGGATGATCTCGCGCCCGACCAGCGTGAAGGCTATCCTTCGGGAGCCTGGGACGTGGTTCCCACGACAGCGCTTTATTGGTGCGATGGGCATCGTAATCTCGCCGAAGTGATTCACCTGACTCGCATGGAGCTTGGCCCTACGAACTTCGATTTCGTCGGGTATTTCCGCTTCCTGCGTAAGAGAGGTTATGTCGAGTTTCAGCAGTAGCCTTGCAGTCAGAAGCTTGAATACTTGCTCCAGGCTTCGATAATGTCTTTACCTCGAAAAACCCAGGTGCGTTCATCCACCTGTTCCACGCCGGGGGCCGGGTCCATGATGGTCGTGCCTTTGGTGGTGAGCTGAACTTTCACCTCGACCGGCCCGCTGGTTGGATAAGGCTTGAATTCCGCCAGCCGCTCAATCGCGCGTCGGGCTTTGTCGTGAATCAAGGCGCGCGAGGCTGGATGAGAAAGGCTGTAGGCCGTGGTGCGGCTGACGCCTTGCTTTACCTCGGCACACTCCGCTGCTGGAACCAGTTCGTGAATCTCCTTGCAGGCTGCGGTGTCTCCGGAAAGCATGATTACCGGGATTCCAAAGGTTCCTGCCAGCATCACGCGCGCGCCAATTTCTCCGACCGGCTTATTGTTGACCCAAATATTTTGGACAGCATCGCTGCTATAGGAATGAGCGAGCACACCTTTTTCCGCTCCAGCCATCGCGTGCTGTCCAATGAAGACAACCGCGCTGTAAGAGGAATTCATTTCTGAGAGTAACGAGACGGGAACCCCTTCCAGCAGACGAGCCTTGGGATGGATGTCGAGCGTAGAAAGGGTTTTACTGCCATCATGCCCATCCCATACCACGACTTCCGTTGCCCCACCCTCCAGCAGGCCATCAACGGCCGCATTGATCTCTCCGGTTAGAAGCTTCCTGGATTCTTCGAAACGCGGGCTCTCCAGCGGATGGCACTGGAGATCAGCATTGAAGATGCCGTCGACCCCCTCCATGTCCGTGATCATGAAGACCTTCTTTGCTTTTGCGACCTGCGCCTGACCGAAAGTCACGGAAAGCAAAAGTGCGGCCAGGGAGACTATGCGGCACGTTCGAAACCGGTTGAGATAGGGCATTTAGTTTTTCCTTTAAGACATGCAAGGGTTCTCGGAGCGAACCTTATTTCACTTCCAGATCGAAGAGGATTTCCTGTTCTGACGGACGAAAGCCACGGTGTTCCATTCCTGGCTTGGTCCGCAAGGGCACCGACAGTCTGGCCACCGCGTAGTCAAGCGTCGTCTCCGGACCGTTCTGGTAGGGATTAAATGGAAAAATCGGCCAAGTCAGTCGCGCAGTGGGATCTACCTTCAAAGTCCAGCCATGATGACGAATGCTTCCGCCCAGGTCTTCCGGGGAAAGTTCCACATGCTCTGCGCCTAAGGTGATTTTCTTCCCACCTGCGGTCTCCAGCACTTCGCCACCTTTAAGGACAAGTTGGAGATTCAGTTGAGCCTCATCCGGTGGGTCTCCTTTTCCGGTCAGCACGAAACGCATGCGGACTTCGTTTGCGGAAGGCTCGGAAATGAAGACGTCGCTGAAGAATTTGTTGTATGCCAGGGAAAGATGATCTTCCTTGTCGTTCATCTTCAGCCGCGTGCTGATCGGCATGTGGAAGGTCTGGCCGTCAAATTTCTCCAGGAAGGTTGCCAGCTCCGGCTGACGCTTGGAGTTGGCCCCGGAGATGATCATTCCGGTTTTTTCATGAAAGACACTGATATGTGCTTGCCGATCGAGATAGAACTGGTTGTCGACCGCCTGCGTGTTGAAAATTCCTGAGAGGCAAACTACCCAAGGCCCCACCTTGCGAATGCCCGCGGGCACTGCCATCTCGTGCGAGTAGCGTGGCAGATCTTGCGGAATCGGCGCTTTTGGTCCTTCGTGATAGTAGAGAGCGTCCTGCGCCAACCTACCCAGGTTGTCTAGACCCAGGCCATCCGGTTTGAAAAAACCTGTGAGAAACTCCGCATAACGCCGGCCAGCGGCAAAATTTGAGAAGCCGAAGTGTCCCCATGAGTCGACATTCCAATGACGGTTGCGGTCGTTGATGGTCTCGACCGGCGCGCCGTCCGGATAGGTGAAGTACTTATGGAAGTCTGTCACCCGCCGCAGGGCCTCAAGAGCAGCCGGATCGTGGGTGTATTCCCAATAGAAGGCGACCTGCGTCATGGTGATGTAGTTGTAGCCGGTGGTCGGGCCGAGCCGGTTGTGCTCTCCCCAATATCCGTCGACCGTCTGTTCTTCGGCGGCGAAGCGATGCAGCACGCGGGAACCCAGACTCTCCCAAGCTTTGTTTTCGAATACGCGTCCTCCAAGAAGGAGTAACGCGGCGTGGGAAGAAAAATGGTTCGGCGAAGTCCGGATATACGGCGTGGCGTACCACGGAAAATTCAGGCGTGCCTCGGTATCAGAAACCAGCACGGCGACAATCTTCTCAATCTCTCGCCGCCAGCGTGCCCTGCGATCTTCTCCCAGTTGCGTTTTCAATAGCCGATACGCCTCGCCCCACATGTAGGTGTCCCACTCGCCGTCGAGCAGGTCGTCATTGCGCCCCTTCTCACACTCCACGGCAAGCATGTCGCCGATGCGAATGGCCAACGCCAGCATTTTCGGATCGTGGTAGCGACGATTAGTTGGGTGTTGCTTGGCGTAGAGCACGGCAGGCGCGAGGATGGCGTAGGGGAAATGCCTCCAGTTGTTGTGGGCCGCTAAGGTTTCGATAGTGGCGGAGGGTTCGGCGTTGAGTTTGGCTTCGACTTGTTCTGCTCCGACCTCGATCAAGCGAAAATATTGTCCCGGCAACGAAACAGGAGCGGCAACGCTTGCAGGAGCCAGGAACATCAGCCCGAGCGCCACGATCCAGAGCTTTGCAACAGCGCTTGCATTCACCATGGTTGACCTCGCCCGAAGGAACGGGCCTATACGCTGGAGTACTTCTTGCAGAGTCCCTTAATTCTTTCGATCAGCTTCGGCACTCCGGTCACGGGATCTTCTTTGCCTTCATACTCGAGCGACATGTAGCCTTTGTGTCCGGCGGCTGCGAACATCTTCCAGACTCGATCTAAATCGATGGGACGTTCGGTTTCGGTAAAGAGGTCGCGGACGTGAACGTGGGTTGCGCGAGGAATGCACGCCGCAATGTCGGAATATTGCTCTTCATCGCCCTTGACTTCGAAGTTGGAGATGTCCAGGTTGACGCCCACATACGGCGAGTCGGCTCGCCGCAAAATCTCCATGATCGTGGCCGCGCGGCCGGTGATTCCACCGTGACTTTCGATGCCGAGGGTTATGCCGCGCTTACCGGAATAATCCGAGGCGGCTTTCATGACCTCCGCCACCCAGTCGATCCCTTGTTTTTCGCTTGCTCCTTTGGGCAAGTTGCCGCCGAAGACCCGCAGATGAGAAGCGCCCAGCCATTGCGTGGCGTCCACCCATTTCTGAATATTGCGCACCTCTTCTGCCCGCTTGGCGGCATCCGACTGGCACATTTCGGTTCGGATAGCGACACCCGAAAACGGCAGGCAGCTTTGGAATGCCAGATGGCGTAAGCCCGTCAGATATTCGGGATCGGTGGACCTCAGCCAGTAGGAGGTGACGTCAACTCCGTTTACCCCGAGCTCCACCGCTTTCTTGAAGAAGTCTTCCATTTTCATCGACCCGGCATCGAAATATTTCTTATAGGAAAGCGCGCAACACCCTACTAGAAGACGTGGCGAATTCGTGGAAGACGAGTCGGCGTGCGCGAGGGCATTTCCGAGCATGGGAACCGCGGCCGCAGTGCCCGCAGTCTTCAAAAAATCGCGGCGATTGATAGTGTCGTAACGCATGAAGCGTTCCTCATTCTGAAAATTCGAATGTTTTGGTTTGTACTTGTCCCGTGAGTAGGTCTTTCACGTGGACTGTCCAATTGCCGGTCTTGTCGCTGAGCGACAGAGGCAAAAACTTATCTGCCCGCCCTTTCGTGGCAAGCACATTACCGCTGTAGTACGGCACGACCTTGCCAGCGGGGTCCATGACGTCTACGTGAAAAATGTGGGTTGCGGCTGGAGTTGCGCCGGCAAAGTTCATCCCAACCTGGCCGATCTGGCCTTTCGTCAGGCGGGCCGGAGTAGAAACCGAGAGAGTGGGTAATGAACTTGGGGAAATAGCGAAGACCGTAGGATCGTAAGGGTCAAGCTGCACGGTGAGTTGCTTCTTGCTTCCCAGGGACTTTCCGGCCCGAACGTCGTAAACGAAGGATTCAGCGGGCAAGTTCAGAAGTACGGTTTTCGCCTTGTCGAAGCGACGATTTGAGATCGTGTCCGCCTGTCCCAGGTCTTCGACATAGAGCTGGCGATTTGCCAGTAACCCGACGATATCGACGCCGCCGTTTCGAAAGGTGTGAACCTCCACCCCAACGGCTGGACCTCCGGTCGATTCGGTGACAGAGAAGGCCGGGGCTACTCCCGCGGTCTTGAGCACTTTCCCCACGGTGCCTAGCGCATTTTGTTCCTTACTCAGCAGTCGATCGCGGTAGTAGTTCAGGATGGAAAGATTCACGAATATGGCTTTGCCCTGCCCAAAACTGCGTTCGCTGATCGGCTTGTCGTGTGGGCCGACGAAGAGGTCGGAGAGTTGAGAACTGGAAAGTTTTCTGCTGTGCTCGTCGAAGACGGCGGGCTCACCATCGGCGATGAGAGTCCCACCCTGTTCCACGAACCTCCGCATCGCCTCCGCTTCGAGGCGCGAGATCGCGCTCGAACGCGGCAAAATCATGACACGGTATCCGCCGCGGAGAAGTTCTCCGCCCTCAACCTGATCGTAAGAAACAAACCGGTATTGCAATCCTAAGTCTTCAAGTAAGCGGCAATACGACTCGCGCAGCCTTTGGAAGTCACCGCCTTCTTCCGTCGCTGAGGAGCGCTTTACCCATGCCTCGCCCTTGGGCTTCTGTTCAAGCAACCATTCCGTGCGGAAGCTGGCCTGGGAATAGTGAATTGCGACGGGATCAGACTGGCGTTCGCTGTTAATAAATAACGCGCCGATGCCGCTGGTCAGTTCGGTGTAAAACGGCGCCGCCTCTTGGCCTCGTGGGCCGGGTGTCGCGTCATTGTTGACGAATTGGTGCTTGTCATCCCAGATGATGAGGCCGCGATTGCCGTGCAGCAGTTCGTACCACATTCTCCACCGTTCGTCCGGGCCGGCACCGCCAGTCGTGATCACCCTGACTAGCTTCGGATTCAGAGACTGGAGAATCTCGACATTGGCGCCCAAATCGTAGGCCTCAATCGCTGGGAGAACCTTGGACAAACGGGCGTAATCGTACCCGCCCCAGCCGGGTGTCTGGCCTCCTTCCAAGGCGACGTAAGCATCAGGATCTACCGAACGGACAGCGTCAACCCCCATTTTGGTAGCGTTGGCAAACGATACGTCCATCCATTCTTTGAAGTCCGCCCACGACGAGAAATTGTCGTCAGCTACTTTGATTGCCTCATTCGTGGTCATTGGCGTGACCAGATCCCAGGCAGTGAAATGCGTGCCCCATTGTTGATTGAGGGCCTCCAGCGTGCCGTACCGCGCTTTCAGCCAGGCGCGCATTTCCGTTAAAGAATTGTCAGAAAAATCGAAGTCCCAGTAGGCGGCCAGATCGGCAATGCCGCTTTCATCTCCGAGGTTGTAGAAGAGAGGCCGATAGGCAGAGTTGATTCGGGCGCACGCCACCAGTCGATCGTGGACTTTTTTGAGCCACGCCGGATCAGACAGGCTGGGATTCCGCTTGAACGCTTCCTTGCTCGAAGGATCTTTTGCGTAAAGCTCTTTGGCCTCGTGGAACTTCCAGTTGACCTCCCGGTCAGGAAACCAGCGATGGTATTCGGCGTAAAAATCGGTAGCAATATTTTCGTTGTACCAGCGGAGGTCATTCTTCAGGAGCGCGTCGGGTAGCTCCTGCCTGGCCAGGATTTCCGGCAGGTCGACGGGCTTGCCGCGGTGCATGGCCGCGTTGACTCCGAGCGTCTTGAGCGTGGCGTACTGCGCGGCGTTGTGGCTTTGCCACATGATGGTGGCGTAGTCCCACCATTCTTGTTGGGGTGGCCGCGCGACAAACGAGATTTTGGCATCCTCCTCACGATTGTCAGGAGCGCCCTTCCTGTTTTTCCCGGCCAGCGAGAAGTGAACACTCAATTCGTTTTCCATTGCGACAGCCATGCGAAGGTCGATATCGAAACCGATTTCGGCTTCGTCGGTCAGCACGACTGGGATTTTTCTGTCTTCCACGACCCGGCCATAAGTGTCGGTCCACTTCACCGACAGTTCGCCCTTGCCGGTAGCGGGCCAGCCGGTTTTGTAGATGACGTGGACCGGACCGGTTCGTTCCAGCGCAGAAGACGGCAGCACGATTTCCGCAGCAGAGGCAGATTGCGCTGCGGACGTGTACGCGCAGAACAGAATGGAAAACAGCAGGGTCAGAGAGAATGCGGCGCGTTCTCGTTCTACATTGTGCATGGATATGTTCCTATTTCAGTTACCAGTTGCAGCGGCCTGCGCCTAAGATCCGTTCTTAAGTTGTGCCGGCTTGAGTGCTATTCGGTAGACAACGTAAACGTAATTTCCCGTTCGCCGGGACGAACGTACCAATCCTCTTTTGTTTTCTGGCCTTGTACAGGAATTGAGAGCAGGCCAACGGCATGCTCGAGTTTGGTTTCAGGCTTGTTCTGGTATGGGTTGTAGGGATAAACCGGCCAGACCAACCGGGCCGTCGACTCGGTTTTCAAAGTCCATCCGTGATGGCGAATTTCGCCACCCACCTCTTCCGGAGAGAGTTCGATCCGGTCGCTTCCCAGCACGATCTTTTTGCCTCCACCGGTTTCCAGCGTTTCCCCCGGCTTCAAACAAAGCTGCACACCCAGACGGGCTTCTTCAGCGGGAGTCCCTCGGCCGGTGATTACATACTTGAGGCGTAGCTCTTTTTCCGACGGCGACGGAACATATAGATCACTGAAGAACGTGTTGTAGGCCAGAGAGAGCCTGTCCTGCTTGTCGTTCATCTGCAGGCGGCTGCTCAACGGAAGTGCATAAACCTGCCCTTCGATCTTTTCCGAAAACGTCGCGAGTTCGGGCTGATGCTTGGAATTGGACCCGGAAATGATCTGTCCATACTTCTTGTGAAATACGCTTACACTGCTTTGCCTGTCGAGGTAGAACTGGTTAAAGATGGCTTGTGTGTTGATCAACCCTGAAAGCGCCACTACCCATGGGCCAGTCTTGCGAATACCGGCGGGAACGCTCATCTGATAGGAATAGCGGTCCTGGTCCTGTGGGATCGGCTGCGTGCGGCCTTCGTGATAATAGAGCGCACTCTGCGCGAGACGGCCCAGGGCGTCAAGAGTCAAGCCCCAGTGCTCCCATTGCGGTTCCATTTTCGTCAGGTTGTCGGCGTGGTAGAAGCTAGTCAGGAATTCGGCGTAGCGGCGTCCATCGGGAAAATTGGAAAAGCCAAAGTGTCCCCACGCGTCGACGCCCCAGTAGCGATTGCGGTCGTTGATGACCTCAACCGGAATCCCGTCGGGGTAGGTGAAGTATTTGTGGAAGTCGGTGGAGCGACGCAACGCAGTGAGCGCGGCGGGATCGTGAGTGTATTCCCAGTAAAGCGCAACTTGCGTAGAGGTCACATAGTCATAGCCTGTGGTCGGTGCGGCCCGGCTGTGTTCCCCCCAATATCCATCCGGAGTCTGCTCTTCGGCAGCGAAGCGGTGCAGCACCTTGGCGCCCAAGTCGCTCCATTCTTGATTCTTGAAAACATGCCCGGCAAGCATCAGCAGCGATGCCCATTGCGCGTAGTGGTTGGGCGAGGTTCCGATGTACGGCGAGTTGTACCAGGGGAAATCCAGGCGCTTCACTGTGTCGGGAACCAGGGGAACAACAATCTTTTCGATCTCTCGATGCCAGCGTTTTTTTCGCTCCTCGCCGAGTTCAGGCTCGAGCAGTCGATAGGCGTCGAGCCACATGTAGGTGTCCCAGTCGCTGTCCAGTCGCGGCTCATAGCGCCCCTTTTCGCTCTCAGTTGCGAGAAAGTCTCCGATGCGGAGAGTGAGGGCAAGCATTTTGGGATCGTGATATCGAGGATTCGCCGGATCCTTCTTGCTGTAGAGAACGGCAGACGCAAGGATCGAATACGGAAAGTGCGTCCATCCGGGGAGCGCCTCCAGCGTCTCCAGGGTGGCATTGGGCTCAGCATTCAATCTCCCTTCCACTTGTTGCGATCCGGCTTCGAGCAGCGGGAAATAGGCATCGGGCAACTTAGTGCTCTTCGCCTCAGGTGTGTCCGCGCCCAGTGCGGGAGCAGGATAAAAAAGCACGGATACAGACAAAACTGCGAGACTCAGAATGACTGCGCCAGACACGTGTCGCTTCATGCTGCTCCTTAAGGTAGTTAGCGCCCCCCTGTAAGTTGGCGATAAGTCGCGGGGGTGTCTTCTCCCGGCCTGCGATCCGCAATATGAATGGCCTGTTCCGCTCCCGCTCGGCGGAACGCATCGACCGCGCGGCCGAACTCCTTCTTGATGTCGGTTGCTGGCAACTCATGGCCAAGTGGATCGGTAGCATTGACGATCCAAACCTCTCGCGGCGCCAGGGTTGATACCACGTCGGGCAGGTCGTAGAACTTCAGGGCTCCGGGCACTACCGTTTCGAAAACCTGGCGGTGAACCCGGTTCTTCACCATGGAGTCATACGAGGCCAGCATGCCTTCCAGCGCGACCTTGGAAATGCGGCGATCCAGGCTGGCGGCATACAAGGCCGGAACAGACCCTCCATCTTTGCCGTAGACGGAGATGCGACTTGCGTCCACATCCGGGCGCGCCGCCAGCAGGTCGACTCCTCGAGTGATGTCGAGGGCGCGCATTCCGACCATCGTCTTGCCGATCATCAGTGCCGTCATGGCGCTGTCGAAGTCGCCGAAGTAACGGTCGAAATCCCGGCTGTTCACCTCGGTATTGATCCGGGTTTCTCCGAAACCTCTGGCATCGATGGAAAGAACGATTGCACCTGTCTTGACCAGTTGTTCTGCGTCTTCAGTCGAGTAGGCTTTACCGTCACCAGCAACCATCAATATCGCAGGCTTCTTTGCCGGCCCCGCGTCCGGAACATAGACGAGCGAAGGAACAACGATTCCGGGTTCGCTCTCGTATATCAGTTTTTCGATGTGATAGCCGGAGCGTGAAAGATTGCCGTAAGGCCTCGCTTGCATCGGCTGGCTCGGCAATTCGAAGTGAATCATTTGCTGAATTTTTCTGGTCAACTCGTCTGGCTGGGTTATGCGGCTGGACTTCGCCTGTTCCAAGCGCTTCTGGTTGAGAGTGAATACACTCTCCCCGCCTAACGACGTAGCGACCTGCCCGGTCGGCGTGCAACGCAATTCTTCCGGCGTCGCCATCTCGATTTCCGGCTCCGGACTCTTATCTTCTGCGCCATTCAGCCAACGACCGAACCAGTCATAGGCAGCCAGGCGGCGTTCATGGTTGTAACCATGGCCGTCATCGGCCTCGAACATTCCGATCTTGTCTTTGGCGCCGATAGCGGAATAGGACTTCTGCGCTTCGGCAAAGGACTCCCGCGCCCCAGCGATTGGAAAGAAGTCACGGATCGCGGAGAGTACTAAATAAGGCTTGGGAGCAAAGGCGTAAATGTAGTCGGGATAGTCAATTCCATCCTTCAGCCATCCGGGAAAGGTTTGCTCGCCATCCTGAGGACCGATGGTGCGCAACATCAGGTTCCACGAAGTGATGTAGCACGAGGGTGCGGCGACCTTGATGCGGTCATCGAGCGTGCCAACGTATGCCGTGTGAGTGCCGCCGCCGGAATTTCCCGTCAGCCCTATACGCGTTGGATCCACTTCCTTGCGTGAAAGCAGGTAGTCAAGAGCGCGGATGGCATCCCATATGGTATAGCGGGCCAGATGGTCGCCGACCAGCATGCACTGAGCGTTAACTACTGTGTGCTCGGTGGTTGAGTCCCCGACCTTGGACTCGTTCAGATCTTCGTCATAGAGTTGCAACCGCTCGCCCTGACCGATCGGGTCCCAGGTAAGCGCTACGAAGCCTTTAGTGGCAAACGATCCCAAGGCCTGCTGCCAGGTGGGATTTGTCTTGCCGCCGCGTTCATGTCCCAGAGGAAATAAGATCGCAGGATAAGGAGCGTGCCCGGTCCTCGGAAGGTAGAGGTTCGCCGTGACATAAAAATGAGGCTGGCTCTCAAAGATGATCTTCTCGATGCGGTATTTCGGGCGCTCGACCACGCCAACCACTCGCGCATTCAGCGGAGTTTTCTCTGGAAAGCCCCCGAGGTCTGCCATCATCCGCTCGCGGAGAAGATCGCCGCGTTTTTTCAGATCATCCAGGGTCGAAAGATGCTCGACCTTGCTCTTCCGCTCGGCGATCATCTGAAATCCGATGCCCTTTACATAGTTGGGCAATATCGAGTGGATGTCGTGAAACTGTTCCAGCCCGGAGGCGAAATTCAGCGGATCGGATTGTTGTGCTACGGCTGAAAGGGCGAGTGAGCAGGCGAGCATGACGGTGATGCGCACGAATCGCATTCTTGTCCTCCGTTGGACACACCACTTCGCACGAAAATTGCTGGCTACTTGAAAACTCTGCGACAGCGCAAATCCTGAAAACTCGCGGGGCTGGTTAAGCTAGAGCTTGACCAGGTCGCCAATCTTTACTGTGCGACTCCCGCCTTCGATGCTGTGCCTTGCCGAAATTCCGATAAGACTGGACATGGCCCCCGCGCGCAGGTCCGCGCGCAGGTTTAGAGGATCAGAACCACTTGGCCGGAAGATGAGGTCCTGAAGGGAAGTATCCATCCCACCGTGCCCCCCATCGCGTGCCGGCTCTATGTCGGTTATCTTTTCGGATTTGCCGAAACTCCTCGTAAGGCGCACTTCGTTGTTGGTGAATCCATTGGCCTTGACCTCGTTGTAGTCAAGCCGTCCCAGGTGCCCATTGATGGAAATGGCCTGGCCCTCGTAGGGCAGGAACGTGTTTGCCGTGTAGTTGAGAATGACTCCGTTCTCGTATTTCACCACCACGGACATGGTGTCGTAGATATTGATGTCCTCGCGCCATACGCAACCGTCACGGAGGTAGCCGTCTTCCGATTCACAGTCGGTATAGAGCTTTAC
>Ga0157378_10000428_pt1 | contig 41097 bp, 39 predicted proteins | sample M65metaG_FD_115309 | JGI IMG/M metagenome (GOLD analysis project Ga0157378, IMG submission 115309) | Miscanthus rhizosphere microbial communities from Kellogg Biological Station, Michigan, USA - M6-5 metaG | ecosystem: Host-associated > Plants > Roots > Rhizosphere > Soil | place: USA: Michigan... | reverse complement strand
GGCCACGTTTTACACGTTGACGCTGCGTCAACTTCAAGCCGTCGATCGCCCGCAGAGATCGATCGTTCGGTCGAAACGATCTCGCTGCCGCCGCCGCTGTGCTACAAGCCCGCGCAGCCACAGTGGGAGACATGACATGACCCGTGCAGCACTGGCCGTTGCCCTGACCGCGATGATCGCAGCTTCGGGAGCCTCCGCCGCGAGCCTCCAATGGGCGCAGAGCGAGCCCGCTCCGGCCGGCAGCGAAGCGACGCGCTATTGCCTGCGCGTCGATCCCAATACCGGCAGCCGCATGGAAACCATCCAATGCTACACCCGCGCCGAATGGGCTCAGCTCGAAGTCGACGTCGACAAGGAATGGGCAGCCAACGGCGTCAAAACGCTCGGCTGATCAAGGCCTGATCCGATACTCGGCCAGCCGCTCATAATAAGGGCGGCATTGCTCGGCGACGCGCTGCGCGTCGTGCGGTAGCTCAACCTCATCCGCTTCCGGCGGAGCGAAGCCGGTGCTCGCCTCCACGGCACCGTACCAATGCGGCGCCCATGGCCCGTCCGTCTCCCTGCGGCCAAGCGCCCAGACAAGCATCGCCGAATCCCAGGAAATCCCTAGCGCCTCGCAGAGCTTCGACAGCACATCTTGCGGATTAACCAAGACGTCATTCGCGTCGATCACCGGCGGGGCATCGCCGAGCCGATCAGCCTCGCGCTCGAAGAACTCCGCCTGACGCTCCAACCCAAAGTCTTTGAACTCAGCCGCCTCCCGCTTGCGCAGGTAGGAAGCGATCATTCGCTCGGGCTCGCGGATCAGAAAGGCATGAGTGAAACCGGCGAAATCGTCATACCCGATAGGCCCGGTCATGTGGTGCCACATCTGCTTCTGGTACCAGACTGGCGAGCCGTTGGGCGCCGGTCCGCTCAGCGACTCCATGACGCTGCCCCAGTCGCAATCCATCGCGGCGATCACCTCGTTGCACATCGGATGATCCGCGCCAGTGTCCTTCAAGAAGCAGCCGTAGAACGGCTCGTCGGAAACGAACGTGTCCAGCCGGCTGCCGAAGCTGCGCATCATCGCGGTGGAGAGGTTTCGCGGGCCCGACCACATGGCGATCCGCGTGGTCACGGGCGTTGTTGCTCTCCGGCGTCGCGCTCGACCCGATCAGCGTACAACTTCTGCAGGCGCTCAACCATCGGTCCGCGGCAGATCAGCTGCCGCCCGTCGATCTCACGCACCGGCACGATTCCAGCGAAGGTGCCGGTCGTGAAGGCTTCGTCGGCGCCGTAGACGTCGGTCAGCGAAAAATCCCTTTCACTCGCCGGAATGCCGGCATCCCGCGCAACCTCGAGCGCCAGCTGCCGGGTAATCCCGCCGAGGCAATATTTCCCGCTCGACGTCCACACCTCGCCTTTGCGCACGATAAAGAAGTGGGTGGAATTGCAGGTGGCGACGAACCCATGCGGGTCGAGCATCAGCGCCTCGTCGGCACCGGCCTGCGTCGCCTGGACCGAGGCCAGGATGCAGTTGAGCTTCGAGTGCGAATTGATCTTCTGGTCCTGAACCGCTGGATCACCGCGGCGGACGTGGACGGTGAAGAGCTTCAGCCCGCGCTCGTAAACCGCGGGATCCGGCTCCTTATACTCAGCGATGATCACGATAGTCGGACCGCCGACGACAACGCGCGGATCCTGGTAGGGTGTCGAACGAACGCCGCGCGTGACCATCAGGCGGACGTGGACGCCCTCGCTCATGCCGTTGGCGTCGAGCGTATCGTAGAGCCGCCTTACCAGTTCCTCGCGCGACAGGCCGAGATCCATCGCAATAGCTTTGGAGCCTTCGAGCAATCGGTCGAGATGGCGGTCGAGGAAGCCAAGCTTCCCCTTGTGGACGCGCAGGCCCTCCCAAACGCCGTCGCCGAGCATGAAGCCGCTGTCGAAGACCGACACGACGGCCTCCGCGCGCGGCTTCAGCTCGCCGTTGACGTTGATCAGGATTGAAGCGTTTCGCGGGTCCGAAACGTCATGCATCTGCGCCATGCATCAAGCGTGGAGCGGGTTGCAGTCCTTGGCAAGTGTCCGCTGTGTGGGGTTAGCGAACCCCGAACTTGCGGCCGAACGCAGCGCGCTGCTGCTTGCGAACGAACGGCTCCGGCTCGAACAGCGGCGCAATTGGCGCGGAATATTCAGAATCCGGCTCTACGACGTCGAGCGCTTCAGGCTCGGGCGCCGAGGGTAGAATGTCGATTGCCTCAGGCTCAACCGCCGTCGGTTCTTCCGCTACGGGCCCAGCCTTGGCTGGCCGCTTCGTTGTCTTTCGCTTCGGCTTCCGCACCAAAGCAGCAACGACTTCAGGCGGCAGCTCGTGCTTCGCCGGTGGCAATTCCAGCTTCGGTTCCGGAAGCTCGACCGGCTCCGGAGCGAGCGTTTCATAGTCTGCGACATCGGTGACAGGCTGCGGCGCAATCACTTCAACGGCCTTTACAACCTGCTCTTCCGCTTGCTCGACGGCCGGCGCTCGACGGAACATGTCGGTGAAACGGACCAGGCCATAAAGCCCGGCGATCCCCGCCGCACCGAGCAGCGCGTCCGCGTAAGTCTGCATCCACGCCAAAGCGCAGGTTGCCGACATCCCAAATGCGCAGAGCGTGTCGAAGAAAATCCGCCCGCGCGACTGGCGAAAGCCTTGCATAGCTCTCTCCCCTCGTGGCCCTAGAGTAAGGTCGGCGGCCTGACTAACGGTGAAGGAGCATCCTTCATCGGGCGGTAACCGCCTCGATTCATTTCGTTGGGTCGTGTCCCCAGTTCATGAGACTGTAACGCCAGCGCGAGGTGTAGATATTCTCCGGGCGTTGCGCTTTGTGGCGGTGCACGTAGCCGACGACCTTGCGCATGTGGGCATAGTCATCGTCGTTGAGCTCATCGCGGCGCTTGCAGACGATTTTGACGATGCGTTTGCCGCTGGCGTGACCGACGCTCTCGCTGAGGCTTCCATCAGCGCCCTTGAAGCCGACCTTCTTGCTCGCCTCGGTCTTGAGCCATTTCTCGATCTCAGGGGCGGTCATGTTCACCGCAGCGTCAAACTCTTTTCGAATCTTCTCGCGATCGAGCTTCGCGGTCACTTCTTCTTCCGTTCCTCGGCCGCGCCCTGCATCGGCCGAATGAATAACCGACGAACCTCCGGCCAGGTCCGGTGCGCCTCTCGCTCGACCTCGCAAACGATGCGTTCAACCTCGCCGGCTCGCATGTCGTTGGCGAAGTCGACATTGATCATCGCCGTGATTTGGTCAGGCGAAGAATGGACGGTCAGTACATGGCCGACGCCAACGACGCCGGGCCGGTCGGAAACCAGGGCGCGCAGTCCCTTCACGATTTCGGGGTTCGCGGCTTCGCCGATGAGAAGGCCCTTTGACTCTCGGGCGAGCCAGATCGCGGTGACGCCGAGAATGAGTCCGATCAGGACCGATGCCGCGCCGTCCCAGAAGGGATCGCCGGTGATTTGCGAGAGGAACACGCCGACTGCCGCGGTGACGATGCCGGCCATCGCAGCTCCGTTTTCCAGCAAGACGATAAAGGCCGGCGGGTCCTTTGACCGCTTGATCGCAGCGTACCAGCCGAGCCTGCCTTTCGCTTCCTTGAATTCCTTGAAGGCTTCAAGCGTCGACCAACCTTCGAGCAGGAACGCGACGAGCAACACGACATAGGCAACGGCCGGCGACACCGCTTCTTCGGGCTCGACGATGTGCAAAATGCCTTCGTAAACGGACACGCCGGCGCCGAGCGAGAACACCAGCACCGCGACCACGAAGCTCCAGAAGTAGAGTTCGCGCCCATAGCCAAACGGGTGATATTTATCAGGCGGCTTCCGAGACTGCTTGCGGCCCCACATCAGCAGCAATTGGTTGGTGGAATCGACGACGCTGTGGACGCCTTCGGTCAGCATCGCCGACGAACCGGTGATGGCGGCCGCGACGAACTTGGAAGCCGCGATGCCGAGGTTCGCGGCCAGTGCAATGATTAGAGTACGATTGTTCTGAGTGGCACTCATCCGCCGCGGCGCTACCGGCCTTTAGGCGGCAGCGCAACGCGTCGGCTGGTCAAGCCTGCTTACGGCCGAATGTAGGACGCGGCGGAGCGGCTTGGACGGCTTCCGGCTCAGCCGACACGGATGCGCCAGGCGTTGCTTCGCCTTGCGGACGATTCTGCAGGTAGCGCGAGATCGCGGCATCGGCGTCGAACCCGGTGTCGCTCGCCATCGGCGTGCCATCGTCGCGCCAGCCGGCAGCGCCCTTCGGCAGGCGCGAGCGCTCGGTCGTCGTCATCGCGAGGCCGCGCATGATAATGATCCCGCCGGACACGAAGGTCAGCCCGCCGATCGCGCCCATGGTCGACATCATGCCGTCCGGACCACCGCGAAGATAATAAGCCATGAAGAGCCAGAAGGCCCCGAAGCCCATCAGATAGAGACCGCGGACCCAGCTCCCGAGAACTCGGAACATCAGCATGACGTGCTCCCTTTCGGAGGCGAGCCTGCCCAGGGCCGGCTAAGATCGGATTAACGAGCCCTACCGAACGGCGCCCGGGTCTTTGACCAGCTTGCCGCCCTTCACCACCGCGTCGACATGCTCGAGCACCGCGATATTCGCCAGCGGGTCGCCACGAACGGCGATGATGTCTCCGTACGCACCCGTCTGAAGCGAGCCCACTTCGGGCCGGCCCAGAGCCTCCGACGCACTAGTCGTCGCCGCGCGGATCGCCTGGATCGGGGTCATGCCCCACTGCACCATCTTGACGAACTGTTTGCCATTATCGCCATGCGGATAGACGCCGGCATCGGTTCCGAAGAGCATTTTCACCCCGGCGCGGGTCGCGCGCTGGAAGGTCTGGCGCTGCTTAAGGCCGATCGCCTTTTCCTTGTCGAGGCTCTCCTGCTCGGTACCGTTCGAGGTGCCCGTCGCGAGGATGTAGTCGTCGTTGTAGATATCCATATCGAACCAGGTGCCGTGGCTCTTGGCGAGTTGCAGCGTTGCATCGCTCGCAAGGCTAGCATGCTCGATAGTGTCGATCCCGGCGAGAATCGCGTCGTGAATGCCTTCGTCGCCGTGAGCATGCGCCGCCACCTTGAGGCCGAGCATATGCGCCTCGTCGGTGATCGCCTTCATTTCCTCGAGGCTGAGCTGCTGCGCACCGACGCTGTCGCCGAGCGAGAACACACCCCCGGTCGCGCAGATCTTGATCACTTCGGCACCATATTTGTGGAGCCAGCGCACCTTCTCGCGCGCGTCCTGCGGCCCGCTGATCACCGAATCTGCCTTCTTGTCGTAATAAGGCGGCAGCCCCGTATCGTCGCAGTGGCCGCCGGTCGCGCCAATCGCGTAGGTTGCCGGAACGACGCGCGGGCCTTCGATCCAGCCGCCGTCGATCGCCTGCTGCAGCGCCACGTCGGCGAAGTCGGACGAGCCGACGTTGCGCACGGTGGTGAAGCCCGCCTCGAGTGTCTTCTTGGCATTGGCGACGCCGACTGCAGTCCAGAAATTGTCGGTATACTTCAGCCCTTGGTAGCCGCCGATTTCGGCAAGGCTCGTCAGATGGACGTGCATGTCGATGAGGCCTGGAAGCAGGGTCTCGCCGGGCAGGGCGATATGCGTGACCTGGTCGGAGAAGCGCACCGTCCGCGCATCGGCGACCGAGGTGATGCGCCCGCTGTCGTCGATGAAGATGGCCGGGTGCTCGACATAGATGCCCTTGGCGACATCCAGCATCCGATCGGCGGTAACGACTGTGGTCGCCGATGCAGGAATTGCGAACGCAGCCGCGGTCACAAGCAAAATCATTCTAGAAATCATTCGGGACCCCTCCCAAAGAACTGCGAATGTTCCCAATGTTCGCAGTGACGAAGACGGTTTGCGATACCGAACTAGCGTCCGGTCAAAGCAGTGGCGACCGCTGATGGCACAAGCCGTGGCCGATAGAACAGAATTATCCGACCTACGGCCGATTGAATGCGCCGGACACAAGCGTCCCGTACGCGTTGCCGCCGATGGAGAACCGTAAGATCCGCCTGATCAAATGTGGATCACGCGCCCGAATGCAGCGAGCACGCTTTCGTGCATCATTTCGCTCAAGGTCGGGTGCGGGAAGACCGTGTTCATGAAGTCCGTCTCGACCAACTCCGCAGTCTTGCCGATCGTATAGCCCTGGATCAGCTCGGTGACCTCCGCGCCGATCATGTGCGCACCGAGTAGCTCACCGGTCTTGGCGTCGAACACAGTCTTAACGAACCCGTCGACCTCGCCCAGTGCGATGGCCTTGCCGTTGCCGATCGCGGGGAACTTGCCAACCTTGACGTCGTAGCCCTTTTCCTTGGCCGCGGCCTCGGTCAGGCCAACGCTGGCGACCTGCGGGCGGCAATAGGTGCAGCCTGGGATGTTCTTCGGGTCAGTGGCGTGCGGGTGCACATCCTTGTTGCCGAGTAACTTGGCGATGGCTTCGGCAGCGGTGACGCCCTCGTGGCTGGCCTTGTGAGCGAGCCACGGCGGAGCGGTGACGTCGCCGATGGCCCAAATGCCCTCAACGTTGGTCCGGCACATCGAATCCGTGTCGATGTGACCCTTGGTTGTTTTGATTCCGAGCGATTCCAGCCCGATATTTTCGGTGTTCGGAACGATTCCGACGGCAACGATGGTGTGGCTGAACTTGTGGTCGGCCGATTTGCCGTCGCTGGTCTTAATTCTCGCGGTGACGCCTTTTGCATCGGCGGTCAGGCTCTCGACGCCCGCCGAGGTCAGGATCGTCAGGCCCTGCTTCGCCATGCTCTTCTGAAGCTGGGCGCTGACTTCGGCATCCTCCACGGGCACGATGCGGTCGAGCATTTCGACCACGGTCACCTTGGCTCCGAGGTCGGCGTAGAAGCTAGCGAACTCGATCCCGATAGCGCCCGACCCGATTACCAACAGCTCGCCCGGCATTTCCGGCGGGGTCATGGCGTGACGGTAAGTCCAGATGCGCTTGCCGTCGGCATTGGCGAACGGCAGGTCGCGCGCCCGCGCGCCGGTTGCGACGATGATGTGCTTGGCGGCGAGCTCAGTCGCCTTGCCGTCCGCGCCGGCGACACTGAGCTTGCCTTTGCCGGCCAGCTTCCCCTCCCCCATCACGACCGCAATTTTGTTCTTCTTCATCAGGTGCGTGACGCCCTGATTGAGCTGCTTGGCGACCGAGCGACTACGAGCCACGACCTTGGCGAGATCGAACGACGGCTTGTCGTTGCTGAGGCCGTAGGCGTCGGCATGGGTCATGTAGTGAAAGACCTCGGCCGTCCGCAGCAACGCCTTGGTCGGGATACACCCCCAGTTGAGGCAGATGCCGCCGAGATTCTCGCGCTCGACGATCGCGGTCTTGAGACCCAGCTGCGCGGCGCGGATCGCGGCGACATAGCCGCCGGGTCCGGAGCCGAGGACGATCACATCATATTGGTCAGCCATTCGCTTCTTCCTCCGCCGCGATTGGGCGCGGCTGGTTCTTGTCATCGAGCGCAACGAAGGTGAACTCGCCCTCAGCCACCGTGGTTTCTCTTTCGCCGTCGCGTTCGCGGGCGATCGCCTCGGCGTGCAAGCGGAGCGACGTTCGCCCCTGCTTCATCAGATCAACATAGACGCTGAGCTCATCGCCGATCGCCATTGCGCCCGGGAATTTCACCGAGTCCGCAGCGACCAGGATCGCTTTGCCCCCTGTCCGGCGCGAGGCGAAAGAGCCGCAGGCGAGGCCCATCTGACCCATCAGCCAGCCACCGAACACGCCGCCGTACGGATTGGTGTCGGCGGGCATGGCGGTGACGCGGATCACCGCCTCTCGGCTCAAGCCAGCATTCCGATCGGATTCTCAACGAGCCGCTTGAACACCTGCATCAGCTTCGCACCATCGGCGCCGTCGATCGCGCGGTGGTCGAAGCTTCCGGTCGCCGACATCACCGTCGCGATCTGCAGCGAGTCATTGACGACATAGGGCCGCTTCTCGCCCGCACCGATCGCCATGATCATGCCCTGCGGCGGATTGATGACCGCTTCGAACTGCTTGATGCCATACATGCCCATGTTGCTGAGTGAGGCGGTGCCGCCCTGATATTGTGGCGGCTGCAGCTTGCCGTCGCGAGCAAGCGCCGCGAGCTCCTTCATTTCAGTCGAGATGGCCGAGACGCTCTTGGTGTCGGCGCTGGCGATAATCGGAGTGATCAACCCGGCGGGAATCGACACCGCGACCGAAATGTCGGCGCGCTTGTACTGCAGCATGTGATCGCTGGCGAAGGCGACGTTGCATTCCGGCACTTCCATCAGCGACTGGGCGAGCGCCTTGATCAGCAAGTCATTGACGCTGAGCTTTACGCCGCGCGCCTCAAGCCCGGCGTTGAGCTCGCCGCGAAGCTTCAGCAGCGCATCGAGCTGGATATCGACGGTGAGGTAGATGTGCGGGACCTGCTGCTTCGCCTCGGTCAGGCGGCGCGCAATGGTCTTGCGGATGTTGGAAAGTTTGGCTTCCTCGTGCGGGATCGCCTGCTCCATGGGTCCGGGCATGACGAGATGACCGCCGCCAACCACTGGAGTTGGGGCAGCCGCGCCCGGCGGGGCGGGAGTGGCCGCCGGAGCCTTGCCCACAGCAGCGTCAATGTCGGCGCGGACGACGCGCCCGCCGGGGCCGCTGCCTTGGATGCTTCCTAGGTCGATATTCTGGGCCTGGGCGAGACGGCGCGCGAGCGGCGAGGCCTTCACGCGGTCGCCCTCGGAATGCGGTGCCGGAGCCGCAGGTGCAGCGGGCGGAGTCGGAGCCGCGGGCGGTTCGGGAGCCTTCGGAGTCGCGTCGGCCTTCGGCGGCCCCGGAGCCTTGGGCGGGGCGGGCGGCGGTGTGTCGGCCTTGGGCGCCGCGCTTGCTGCGGCACCGGCGTCTTCGCCCTCTCCCGCCATGATCGCGATCGGCGCACCGACCTTCACGCCCTCGCTTCCCTCGGGCACCAGGATCTTGGCGATCTTGCCTTCGTCGACCGCCTCGAACTCCATCGTCGCCTTGTCGGTCTCGATTTCAGCGAGGATGTCGCCCGACTTCACGTCGTCGCCTTCCTTGACGAGCCATTTGGCGAGCGTGCCCTCCTCCATGGTGGGGGAAAGGGCGGGCATCTTAAGTTCGATGGGCATGTGGCGTCCTAGCGCGTCAAAGCTTGCGCGGCTCAAAGCCAATGCAGACACTTAGGTCAAGGCGCGAGTGCGTGTTTGCAAGCGACTTTCAGCGCCAAGGCGAAGGCCGCGAGCGCCCAATTCCCGACCGCCCGCTTGCGCTGAACCCCAGATTAACGCAGCACTCGTTGCTCATGGGGAATGACTTGAAGCGCACCTACCTGGTCGTGATCGACGACAGCGTCGAAGCCGCCGTAGCTTTGCGCTTCGCCGCGCGCCGCGCCGCCAAGACGAACGGGCGCATCGAAGTGCTGGGGATCGTCGAGCCGCAAGACTTCGTGCAGTTTGGCGGAGTCCAGGCGGCGATCGAGGAAGAGCAGCGCCTTCGTATCGAAGGAGTCGTCAGCGCCTCGGTCGGCGAGATCCTCGACGAAAGCGGAGTTGAAGCGAACATCGTCGTCCGCCAGGGCGAGCCGGTGCGGACCGTTCGTGAGTTCATCGGCGAGCGCGAAGACGTCCATGCTTTGGTGCTTGGCGCGGCGGCGAGCGGGCACCCCGGGCTACTAGTCGATCACTTCACCGACCATGATTCCGGCAAGCTGCCCTGCCCCGTCATGATCATCCCAGGCTCGCTCAGCGACGAGCGGCTGGAGCAGTTGAGCTAAAGCACCCGCGACAGAATTTCGCCGAGCTTCACACAGCCCGCCTGATCTTCCTTGTCGAACCTCGCGGCGACCGGGCTGTCGATGTCGAGCACGCCCAGCAGTTCATCGTCGCGGATTAACGGTACCACGATCTCGCTGTTCGACGCGCTGTCGCAGGCAATGTGCCCCGGGAACGCATGCACGTCCTCAACCAATTGCACTTCGCGCGTCGACGCCGCCGTTCCGCACACGCCGGTTCCGAACGCAATTCGGATGCACGCGGCGCGCCCCTGAAAAGGCCCGAGCACGAGTTCGCCGCCGACATTGCGATAGAAGCCGACCCAGTTCACGTCGGGCAGGCTCGCAAAGATCAACGCCGACGCATTGGCCATGTTCGCGATCGCGTCCGGCTCACCGGCGACGAGGCCTTCGAGCGCGCTCGCAAGATCGCGGTAGAGCGTCGTCTTGTCCCCAGCTTCAACCTTGAAGTCGTAGCTCAATCGAACGTCACCTTTCCGCGGCCCTGCTTTATCGCACTGCGCTTGCGCTTCTTGTCGACCCGCTCGGCCTTCACCGACCGTGGCACGCCCGTCTTTTTTCGTTTCGCCTGCACAATATGGGCAGCGGCAATCAATTCCGCCAGCCTCGCGCGAGCATCGGTGCGGTTCGCCTCCTGGGTACGGAAGCGCCGTGCGGTGATCAGCAGCTCGCCGCCGCTGGTCACCTTGCTTCCGGCAATGCGCTTCAGCTTCTCGTAGGCGTCCGGGTGGAGACCGAGCTTGAACAGGTCGACGCGCAGCTGGACCGCGGTCGCGACCTTGTTGACGTTCTGCCCGCCCGGCCCAGTCGCGGCGAGGAAGGTCTCGCTCAGCGCCTCCTCAGGGATCTGCTCATCCTCAGGCCGCATTCTCTGTCCTGAGCTTGTCGAAGGGGGGCCACTTGCCGAAATAGTCGGGCAGCGGTGCGGTGACATCGATCGCGGGTTTACCCTCGCGCGGAACCACCAGCCGCGACGCGTGCAGAAGCATCGGCCCACCCGGGATTCCATAGACGCGGTCGCCGACAATGCCGGTTCCGAATGCCTCGCGCGCGTGCGCACGGATCTGGTGAGTGCGCCCCGTCACCGGCCGGAACTCGACGAGAGTTTGCCCATCCCGTACCGCGACCCACCGCCAGTTCGTCACGGCGCCCTGCCCTTTCGGATCGGCGACCATGCGCCAGCCGGCTTTTGCGCTCGACACTTTGGCGAGCGGCGCATCGACCGTTCCCTGCTCCTCAACCACCTCGCCCGCGATCACCGCCAGATAAAATTTCTGCACCTGCCGCTGCTCAAATGCTTGCTGGAACGCCGCGCGCGCTCTCGGCGAGCGTGCAAACAGCAGGCAGCCGCTGGTATCCATGTCGAGCCGGTGCATCGGGGTCGGCGTTCGTTTGAATCCCGAGCGAAGCTCATCCAGCCTGGACGCGATTGAATCACCGCCGCGCCGCGGCTCGTCGACCGGCAAGCCTGCGGGCTTGTCGATTACCACCGCTTCGGCGTCGATAAACAGGATACAATCGGAGAGCAGCATCGTTCTTTTCTAGTGGCTGTGGACGCTTTTGTGACTCCCTTGCAACGAATCAAAGGAATCCAGCGTGTTAGGAAATATTAACCTTTTCCCGGCAGACCCCGAATGGTTAATGAGGGCTTCAAGGCTCTTAAGCGACATTTACGCTCTGGGCCATTGAACGGGGGAAGCGCAATGAGGGTGCTGCTGATCGAAGACGAGCCAACCACGGCCAAGAGCATCGAGCTGATGCTCGGGTCGGAAGGCTTTAACGTCTACACGACGGATCTGGGCGAAGAAGGCCTCGATCTCGCCAAGCTGTATGATTACGACATCATCCTCTTGGACCTGAACCTTCCGGACATGCATGGCTATGACGTGCTGAAGAAGGTCCGCACCGCCAAGGTCTCGACCCCGGTCCTGATCCTGTCGGGCATCGGTGAGATGGACTCAAAGGTCCGCGCCCTAGGCTTCGGCGCCGACGATTACGTCACCAAGCCGTTCCACCGCGATGAGCTGGTCGCCCGCATCCATGCGATCGTTCGCCGCTCCAAGGGCCATTCGCAATCGGTCATTCGCACCGGCAAGCTCGCCGTGAACCTCGACGCCAAGACCGTCGAGGTCGACAGCGCTCGAGTGCACCTGACCGGCAAGGAATATGCGATGCTGGAGCTGCTTTCGCTCCGCAAGGGCACGACGCTGACCAAGGAGATGTTCCTCAACCATCTTTACGGCGGCATGGACGAGCCCGAGCTCAAGATCATCGACGTGTTCATCTGCAAGTTGCGCAAGAAGCTGAGCCTGGCTTGCGGCGGCGCCAATTATATCGAGACCGTCTGGGGCCGCGGCTACGTGCTGCGTGATCCGGAAGAGGCATCGGAGCCGCTGCCGGAGGCCGCGGTCGCCTAAGAATACGCAGGGGAGCAAAGGGGAGGCGGGGCGTTTCGGCGCCTCGCCTTTTTCTTACCCCTCAGCGATCTCGTAAGTGTACGGGTCGTCCACCGCGAACTGCTTCATCGCTTCAATCGTCTCGGGCAGCTTGGTCGCGCGGATCACGAAGTTCTTGTACTTGCCGCGCTCCTCCTCTGTCCGCAACGCCCGCGGCTTGGTCGTCCCGATCACCTGCTCGGTCATCAACCCATAGGTGCGGAGCGAAAGCTCAACCTCTTCCGGATAGAAGGCCCGCTCCATCGCCACTCCGTAATTGGGGTGGATAGGAGGCATTCCTACTCGATACGGACGCTCCGTGAAGCGGTCCTCGTCGAGCGCTCGGCGAACGGTCTCGATCAGCCGCGCTCCCCACAGGCCGGAGGTGTTCTTCGCGTAATAATCGAGCTCCTCGGGGGTCAGCCGCGGCCGCCGGTCCTTGAAGCTGTTTTTGATCATCACGTAGCGCTGCTTGGTGTAGTTGCTCTCGCCGAACTCCTTGGAGCTTCCGGCCTCCCACAGCGCATACCAGTCGATCAGATCGTCGCGGGTCTTCTTGTTTGACCAGTTGTTGCCGTCTGAAATGACCATCTCGCCACCGACGGTCAGCACCCGCGCGGTTTCCTGGAAGAAGATCGGCAGCAACGTCGGGTTGATGTGGCTGATCACCTCATTGACCAGGATGAAGTCGACGCTGTTCGACGGAACGTCGAGGTAGCAGTCGTCCGACATCACATATTCGCTGCCGAACCGCTCCCCAATGAAGGCGGCACCGTCTCGCAGATGCTCTTCATCGACGTCGACGCTGAACACCTTGGTCACGCCGAATTCGGTCAACAGCGGCGTCAGGTGCCCGAATTTGCACCCGAAATCCATGAACGTGCCCCCGGCGAGCGGGCGCGAGAAAAGTCCAAGCTTCTTGATCGTCTTTTCCCAGTGCCCGTCCTTGTAGCGGGCCGACATCCGGACGAACTTGTTGCCCGCGCCCCGCGCCTCCGAATCCGCGAGAATCTCGCCGTACACCTCGTTGAGGCGGGTCTTCTTGTCGTCGTTGAGCTCTAGAGTTTCTGACACGATTCTTCCTGCTGCTTTCGTGATACGCCCGAAAAGTCGATAGAATCGAGTGGTTAGCGGAAGCAGGCCGGTGCCAACAAGGGCCGTTGTTCACTGAAATGACAGTTCGCAGTAATGTTAGCCCACTCGCGCCAGCTTCACGTCGGCCTTTGCCGCGGCTCGAAAGCAGGCCGACGAAACCAGCCACAAAGCAGCCAGGCCGCCGCCAAACACCATGGCCTTGAGCGACCCGTCCTGTTGGGCAGCGATTATCGGCGCGGTGGCGAGGAGCAGGCCAAGCAGCACCTGCATGGCCGCCACTCCGGCCATCGCGCGGGCCATGCCCGCCGGCCGGAACCACGCGGCGAATGCGGCGACCGCCGCAGCCAGGATCACCATGAACGAGCCGGTGCCAGTGCCATCGTCGCGCACGATCGTCATCCAAACGGTCAGGATCGAGGTCAGGAAAGCGATTCCCACACCCGTTTGATAGGACCGGCTTTGTATCGACAAGCTCATCTGTTTTCCTCCTCTGGCAATCGCACTCCATATGCCCGCACTGGCGATGAGCGGCATGAGCAGACCATGAGGAAGGCCTGAAAAGCTGCGTCGGCGCCTTCCTAACGGGCCATCTTGAAGACGACGATGTTGGTATAATAGCTCGGCACTTTCGTTCCGTCGGCAAGCTCTGCCGGCTGGAAATGTGCGCGCTTCATGAACTTGTCGCAGACGACGTCATTGAAGGACGTTTCCTTGAAATGACTGAGGCTCGTGCACTTGGTCGGCTTGCCCGAGGCGTCAACCAGCAGCCGCACTTTCACGACCGACTCTTCCCATCTCGCCAGCATGACTTGCGGATAGTCATGAGCACTGAACCAGTTCGCCACATCCGGCGCCCACAATGGCCTTGCGATCTTGTCCTCAAGGTCGGGGTCGACTCCCCAATCTTTCAAGGATTCGCGGCCGCACTGGTCGAAGGTCTTGATCGCCTCGCCCAGCGAGCCGGTTTCCAGGATGACTGGCCGTCCGCGCCGCGCTGCAATCTCGATCTCGGTCGTCTTAGAAGCGAAGTCCTGGCGCAGCGCTTTCCACCGGACTCGTTCGGCGAGGTCGAGCGCCGGGGGACGACCGGAATATTTGGATCTGCTTTCTTCGGCATCTTTCTTCTCTTTCGCGGCGTCGTCGGGAAGCAGGCTCACCCGCGACCACAGGATCGCCGGATCGTGGTTGTCGACAGACTGGGCGGACTGGCCGTTCACCGGCTTGGACTGCCCCGGCAGGAATCGCGCCGGGACCTCCTCCGAATTGTTGTACAGCGGCCGGCCGATCGCGAGCATGTCCACTTCGCCCGGAGATTCGCTCTCGAAAGCGAGCTTCGTCTTGTCCTTGCCTTCGCCGAAGTCTCGGATCAGCCGACAGCTGTTCTCGGCGTAATCGACTACCCAGGGGCTGGACGGCTGAAGACGGACCGGCTCAGCCGCGGCGATTAGCGACGGTGCTACCGCCAGACATGAAAGCAAGCCTGAAGTACGCATCACGCCCCTCCTGCGCGTGAAAGCTAATCGACACGAGACCCGGCAGTCCAGCCTATGGACACACATCTAACGAAAGTTAATAACGCCAATTGAGACTCGCTCGCTCGCCCCCTCAAAGAGCAAGCGTGGCGGGTCTCACTTCTCTGCTTGCTGGATGGGACAGCGGGGGGAGAAGGGGGCGGCTTGGCGGCGGCACCCCTGCTGCCGGGCCGCCTTTAAGCGAATACGCTCGCGATCATTCCGGAGAAAAGCGAAAAGCCCGCAAGAAGGAACGCGCCTCTTCGTACATGGGCAGAGTATCCGCGCCGAAGCGTGAACCAGGCGAAGAATATGGGTGCGATCACGACGCCGGCGATGAGCCAGGCAGGTAGCCGGCGAGCCTCCGCCGCTTCGGTCAAGCGTCGATCAGCGGCCGTCCGCGTCGGACCGGTAGGTTCATGATCTCATCGATGGGCGCATCCAGCGCTGCATCTTCCATGCGCCGCCAACCGTCGCGCCCCAGCCGTTCGAGCGGCCGGAATTGCGTCTTGTAGGCCATGCGCGAGCTGCCCTCGACCCAGTAGCCGAGATAGACGTAAGGCAGCGCGGCGCGCGCCGCGCGAATGATGTGGTCGAGGATGATGTAAGTGCCGAGGCCCTTGCGCGCGTCATTCCCGACATCGAAGAAACTGTAGATCATCGACAGACCGTCGCCCTGCTGGTCGCTGAGGCAGGCGCCCACGAGCTTGCCGGGCATGCCGTCCTTCGACGGCTCACGATATTCGATGAGATAAGTGCGGACCGGCGTCTGCTCGACCATGTCGGCGAAATCGCTCTCGTCCATTTCGGCCATTCCGCCGCCGGGATGCCGCGCGGCGAGATAGCGGCGCAAAAGTGCATATTGCTCTTCGGTCGTCCACGGCTTGCACGCGGTCACTTCGAGATCGGCATGACGGCGCAGCAGCTTGCGCTGAGTCGCGTTGGCGATGAACTCGGCCGCGAGGACCCGGACGGAGACGCAGGCGCTGCAATCGATGCAGCTCGGCCGGTAGGCGACCGACTGGCTGCGGCGGAACCCGATGCGGCCGAGCGCCTCGTTCAGTTCGCTGGCGTGGCGGCCGCTAAGCTCGGTGAACACCTTACGCTCGACCTTGCCCGGGAGATACGGGCACGGCGACGGGTTCGTCACAAAGAACTTGGGAAAGCGAAATGGTGCGCTCACCCGCGCCGCCTCCAATGGTTACGACACTCTTTATGCGACTGGTAAACGCCGATGAAAAGACTTGGTCGCGTCGAAAGAGGGTTAATGGTGAGTGGTGTGTCGAATTGGGGCGGTTCAGCCGGCTTAGTCGAGCTGCGCTCGATCGACCCTGAAGCCCGCCGTTTCGAGCCGCTGAACGACATCGTCGATCGACGCCGGGTCGCGCGCTTCGCACTCGACCTCGATCATCGTGTCCTTGGCCGGAAGCGTCGTGAAGATGCGACTGTGATTGATCTCGATGACGTTGACGCCGGCTTCGTAGACCTTGCGCGTAATCGCGGCGAGCGCGCCCGGCTGGTCGTGCGCGGCCACATGAAGCCGGGCGATGCGGCCTTGGCGGACTAGATCCCGAACAAGGACGTTGGCGAGCAGATGCGTGTCGATGTTGCCGCCGCACAAGATGGTCGCGACCTTCTTGCCCTTGAAGTGATCGGGATTGGCGAGGATCGCGGCGAGGCCCGCGGCCCCCGCCCCTTCGACGACGGTCTTCTCAATTCCGACCAGCATGGCCACCGCACGCTCCAGGTCGCGTTCCGATACCAGCATCACCTGGTTCGCGAGCTCCTTGAGGATCCGCGAGGTCAGTTCCCCCGGATGCTTAACCGCAATGCCTTCGGCGAGCGTGTCGCCGCCTAGCGGCATGAAGCAGCCTTCGATGGCGCATTTCATCGACGGATAAAGCTCGGCTTCGACGCCGATCATTTCGACGCCGGGTTTGATGGCGTTCGCCGCGATCGATACGCCGGCCATTAGCCCACCGCCGCCGATCGGGACGACGATCGCGTCGAGGTCGGGAGCGTCCTCGATCAGTTCGAGCCCGACCGTGCCCGCGCCCGCGATGATCTTCGGGTCGTCGAACGGATGGACGAAAGTGTAGCCCTTCTCGAGCGATAGCTCGCGCGCCTTGGCATAAGCGTCGTCGAACATGTCGCCATGCAGGATAACGGTCGCGCCATGGCCCTGCGTCTGTGTCACCTTCACTGTCGGCGTCGGCTCCGGCATCACGATCGTCGCCGGAATGCCGAGGCGTTTGGCGTGATAGGCGACGGCCTGCGCATGATTGCCGGCCGAGGCCGCGATCACGCCGCGCGCCCGCTCCTCATCGGTCAGCTGCAGCAATTTGTTGAGCGCGCCGCGTTCTTTGTACGCCGCGGTAAATTGGAGGTTCTCGAACTTCAGCCACACCTCGGCGCCGACGATTTCGGAAAGCGTCTGGCTGACCAGCATCGGAGTGCGGATGACCGAGCCTTTGATACGCTCGGCTGCGGCGCGGATATCGTCGATTGTCGGAGGTACCATCATCGGCGCGCGGCCTAGCCCTTCAGCCGCACGCAAACAATGCTATGCGGCAGTCATGCGCAAAACCGCCCTCGCGCTCATCGCAGCGCTGCTCGCCTCGCCCGCCTGGTCGGAAACCCTGATCAGCAACGTCAACGGCATCCAGGTAGGACCCGATGGACAATTGCAGCACTTCGGAGCGCTGCTGATCGACGACCACGGGCGCGTCGAAAGCGTCATCAAGATGCCGACGCCGCGGGTGAAACGGCACGACCAGATCATCGATGGTCACGGCAAGACCCTGCTTCCCGGCCTGATCGACGCACACGGACACGTGCTCGATCTTGGTATGACGCGGATGACCGTGCAGCTGGTCGGAACGAGCTCAGTTGCCGACCTGCAGCAGCGCGTTCGCGATTACGCCGCCGCGCATCCGAACGACCCGTGGATCATCGGCTTCGGCTGGAACCAGGAGCTGTGGCCGGACAAGCGCTTCCCGACTGCCGCCGATCTCGACGCAATCGTGTCCGACCGTCCAGTCGTGCTTGAGCGCGTCGATGGCCACGCGGTCGTCGCCAATAGCGCGGCAATGAAGGTTGCGGGCGTTACCGCGCAGACCGCTGCACCGGCTGGCGGGCGGATCGAAAATGGCCTCTTCGTCGACAACGCACGCGGCCTGATCGACAATGCCATCCCGGCGCGAACCCCGGCGCAGTCCGATGAAGCGCTAGCGAAGGCGCAGGCGCAATTGCTCTCGGTGGGCGTGACCGGCGTCGGATCGATGAGCACGTCGATTGACGACTGGGAGGCGATGAAGCGCGCCGGTGCTGCCGGAACGCTCAACGTGCGGCTGATGGCATACATCGGCGCAGCTCAGGCGGCGGAAGCGAACATGCGCCCGACGGGCTGGCTCTATCGCGACAGGTTACGCGCGGTTGGCGTGAAGGTTTTTGCGGACGGCGCGCTCGGCTCGCGCGGGGCGTGGCTGAAGCGGCCTTATGCCGACAAGCCGGACACGCGCGGACTTAAATTTCACTCGGATGCAGAGATGCTGCAGATTGCCGACGCGGCTGCCGCGAACGGTTTCCAGATCGCGACCCACGCAATCGGCGACGCTGCCAACGCGCAGGTCATCTCGACCTACGAGGCATTGTCGAAGAAATATGGCCGCGACCGCCGCTGGCGGATCGAGCATTTCCAGATCGCTGACCCGGCCGACATTCCGCGCCTCGCGCCCGCCGGTATCATCGCTTCAATGCAACCCACACACCAGACCAGCGACCGGCTGATGGCCGAGAAACGCCTCGGACCGAACCGGCTCGCTGGAGCCTATGCCTGGCAGTCGGTGCTGAAGAGCGGCGCGCGGCTGGCGTTCGGAACCGATTTTCCGGTTGAATCGCCCAACCCCTTTCCAGGTCTGAGCGCCGCCATTAGCCGGCAGGACATGAATGGTCAGCCGCCAGGTGGCTGGATCCCGTCGGAGCGGCTGACGTTTGCGCAGGCGCTCAGCGCCTACACGCGCGGTGCAGCTTATGCCAACTTCGCGGAGGACCGGATCGGCTCGCTGGAGCCCGGAAGATGGGCCGATTTCGTCATTGTTGACCGCGATCCGACCAAGGTTGACGCGAGTTCGCTCGAAAATACCCAAGTCGTGGAAACCTGGGTCGGCGGAAAGCGCGTCTGGCAGCGCGCGGCAGTTACGCCTTCACCGACTGAGCGCGGCAACTAACCACAGGTCGCTGACGGCTTCCGTAGGGGTTTGTTGGGCGCCGCCACCGTTTCCATTTCCGGCGCGCAAGGAAATGTCCCGTAATTCCTCCGGGCAAGCTCGGTCAGCATCATCGGAGTTAGAACCTGAGGCAACTCCTGCTCGCCGAAGCGATCAATCCATAAGTAATAAGGCACGCCAGCGCGGCCGTGGCTTTCCAGATAGCGAGTGATCGTCGGGTCGCCGTTGGTCCAATCTCCGGCGAGCACCTTCACGCCCGCTTTGTCGAACGCTTCGCGGGTCACATCGCGGTCAATCGCCGAAGCCTCATTCACCTTGCACGTGAGGCACCAATCGGCGGTGAAATAGACAAAAACCGGATGTCCCTGTCCGACATAGGCGGCGGCTTTGCCTTCACTCCAGCTTTCAGCACCAGCGACCGACGCCGATGCTTCCTTTGGTCGAGGGGCCGTAGCGAGCAAGGTGGCGGTCGCTAAAGCGAGAGCCACCAGGGCTACCTGGCCAAAGCGGGCACCCGTCTTCTGGCATCTACCATAGATCGTAAGGAGACCCAGCGTACACATCGCAAGATAGAGTCCCGACTTAAACCCCTCGAGCCCTGCCTGACGATCGAGCAACCAAAGTGCGGCGAGCGCGGACAACGCCATCGGGACGGCGAGGATGCGCTGAAGCTTGCGCATCCATGGCCCTGGCTTAGGCAGCCGGTTTCGGAGCGCCGGAATGAACGCGATCAGAAGGAACGGGATTGCCAATCCCAGCCCGAGCGCGGCGAAGACCAGTAGCGATCCTGCGATCGGCAACAGCAATGCAGTACCCAACGCAGCCCCCAGGAATGGCCCTGCGCAGGGTGTCGCGACAAACGCCGCCAGCGCGCCGGTGCCGAAGCTACCTGCGGGCCGCACGCTTCCGGCGAGCACGGGCAATTCGAACAAGCCGAGCAGGTTCGCGGTAATCGCGACCGCGAGCAGGAGGAGCACCATGATCGTCTGCGGATCTTGAAGCTGGAACGCCCAGCCCGCCTCGGCTCCCGCTGCGCGGATGGCGAGCAATGCCATGCCGAGTGCTCCGGTCCCGACCACCGCACCGGCGGTGTACGCTAGCGCATCGCGCCTCGCCTCTGTCGCGCTCTCGCCGGCCTTGGAAACGTGCAGCGCCTTCAGTCCCAGGATAGGGAAAACGCACGGCATCAGGTTAAGCAGGATTCCGCCGAGGATCGCTCCGAGCACCGCCCACAGCATTGCGCTCGCGCCCGGTGCGCCGATTGCAGTTCCGCCTTCCGGAACGGAACCTGACACCGCGCGGAACTCGAGGCCACGTCCGTCGGACAAGGCAATCACCCCCGCGAAGCTTGGCGGCGCCGCGCCTTTACGCTTCAGCTCGGCGATCATTGTGTTGCCTGATCGCCGGAACACCTGCTTCGCCTCATAATCGACTGGACCGTCAATGAGCGGAAACAGGTACGGCTCGTTTAGCTCGATGCTCGCTGGCAGGGGGATCGCGACCCGCAGCGTGTCTCCCGCTACCGCGAAATGACCGACGCTAGCCAGCGGCTGCGGAAGCGCCTGTCGCCAGGCATCGAACTGCGCTCGCTCGGGCGTTCCAGTGCCGACCGGAAGATCGAGTGACAACTCGCCTTGCTCGGGCACGCAAATCTTGTCGGTGCAGGCAAGCCAGCGCGCCTGAGCGCGAACGGGCACGACGCCCTTCGCATCGGCCGGCACCTCCAGCCGGACGAGCACGGCATAATCGCGCTCGTAGACGTAGTTCATCAGGCCCGCGATCTCGAGCCGCGTCGGCACCGGATAGCGCAGCGGCCCCGCCACAAAGCCTTTCGGCAGCCGCCATTTCACGTCCATCGGCAGTCCCGCGTCACCGGGGTTCTGCCAATATCCGTGCCATCCGGGCGCAGGGATCATCCGGATCGCAAGCTCGACCTCGCCGCCCGGAGTCGCTGGCCCTTCGGCGACCAGCCGCGGTTCGATCCCGCGCGCTTCGGCGAGTGCCGGCCAAAGCAGGAAGAGCAAGAGTAACAGCAATCGCCGCATCATCGCGCGGCTAGTGCGTTCGCCCGCTCGCGTCGACCCTTGAACCGCTGACCCCCTTTCGCGGCACTAAGGCGGAGTGGTATCGAACATCCGCTCATAAGGGGGTGCCTATGTCAGCGACCTTCCCACGCGCCGCGCTTGCCGCGACCTGCCTGATCCTGCTCACCACCAGCACCTTGGTCAGCGCCAACAATAATGGCGGAAGCATGTCTTCGGCACCGAGCATGAGTACTCCGGATTTCGACGCCGCGACCGAATATCGCAACGGCATCGAGGCACTGAAAGCGAACAAGTTCGCAGATGCGAAGAAGGCTTTCGGCAACGTGCTCCAGGTCGCCTCGACCGATGCCAACGCCAATTTTCTGGCGGGCCTCGCCGACGCCGGGCTCAACGACCTGAAGAGCGCGGCAAAGCATTACGAGCGCGCCACCAAGGCGAACTCCAAGATGGTCGATGCGCACCAGGAACTGGCGGTCACCTATGTCAAGCTCGGCCAGCGCGACAAGGCGCAGGCAGAGCTCACAAAGCTCCAGAAACTCGATACGGATTGCGCAGGCAAGTGCGAAGATGCTTCGAAGCTGAAGGATGCGGTTACCGCCGTCCAGGCCGCGCTCGCGGCGCCGCCGCAGGCCCGGCTCGATACCACGCCACCATTGCTGTTCGCGAGCGCTGATGGCGGCGACCACGCCTATCTGGAAGCGGTCGGGCTGATCAACGAGCATCGCTACGCTCAGGCGCTCGTCTCGCTGCAGCATGCGCGGGCGGCGTTCGGGGCGCATCCGGATATCCTCACCTATCTCGGCTTCGCCAACCGCAAGCTAGGGCACTACGACCTGGCGGAGAGCTATTACCGGCAGGCGCTGGCGGCCGAGCCGAAGCACAAGCAGGCAACCGAATATTATGGCGAGCTGCTGGTCGAGCGCGGGAATATCGCCGGTGCGAAGGTGCTGCTCGCAAAGCTCGATGCGATGTGCACCTTCGGCTGCTTCGAGGCTGATGAACTTAGGCAATGGATCGCCGCCAAAGGCCAGCCCGCCTCCTAGGCCCTGCCGTCCTGCTGCTGGTCGCGACGGCCGCGGATGCTCCGCAGCTGCCGATCAGGGAGGCGCGCTGGCTCAAAACGCCGGACCTGCTCGCCGACCTGACGACGCAGCCGGCCGAATGCCTCGCTATGCCGAAGGACGCGGCGCTACGGCAGTCGGTGGAGACAGGGCGAGCCTTGTTCCGCTCGCCGCTTATGCTGGGCGGTCAGGCGGCACGGGTGGGACTCAGCTGCTCGAGCTGTCACCGCAACGGCCGCTCTAATCCGCACTTTCATTTTCCCGGCATTTCCGGCGATCCCGGGACTGCGGACGTCACTGCCTCGATCATGAGCTCACATCGCGGCGACGATATCTTCAATCCGAAGCCGATCCCCGATCTCGGCGGCGAGCCCGCGAAGCTGAAAATCTCGCGCGATCCGACGAAGAGAGATCTGAGCGTCTTCATCCACGGGCTCATCACGCAGGAATTTGACGGGGCCGAGCCGTCTCCGGCGGCGCTGTCATCGGTCGCCGAATATGTTCGCGCGCTCAAACCGGCGGCGTGTCCTCGAAACACGAGCGCGCCGATCTCTCTCGCCATTCGACTGTCGGAAGTCGATTCCGCAGTGGAGTTAGCTCAGAAGGCTTACCGCAGCGGAGATGCCGCAACCGGTCGCGACCTGCTTGGTGCGGCCCGATCGACTCTCGGCGTGATCGACGAGCGCTTCCAGCTTGCCGGGCTCGAAGGATCGCGAACCGAACTGGCATCGGCCAGCGAGACGCTGTTCCAGCTGCAGGAAGTTCAGTCGGATCGCGGATGGAATCAGTGGCGGCATGAATGGCCGCAACAAAAGCGCCGCTTGCTCGCGGCCGAGCCAATGTCGCTCTTCAATCCGGCGGTTCTGCGAAAGCTGCTCTAGTCGAGATTGGGCCGGAGCCACCGCTCGGCCTGCTCGAGCGAAATCTCACGGCGGACGGAATAATCCTCGAGCTGGTCGCGAGCGATCCGGGCGACTCCGAAATACTGGCTGTCGCGGTGACCGAAGTAGAAGCCCGACACAGCCGACGTCGGAAGCATCGCGAAATTCTCGGTCAGCGTGACTTCACCCGGATTCCCGCCGAGCATGTCGAAGAGGATCGGCTTTAGGCTGTGGTCCGGACAGGCGGGGTAGCCCGGCGCCGGGCGGATGCCCTGATACTTCTCCCGGATGAGCTGCTCGTTCGAGAAATGCTCGTCAGCATAGCCCCACAGGCGGCTGCGGACCTGCGCATGGAGCACCTCGGCGAAGCTCTCGGCCAAGCGGTCGGCGAGCGCCTTCAGCAGAATGTCGTCATAATCGTCGATGGTCTGCTTGAACCGCTCAAGATGCGGCTCGAGGCCGTGGATGCCGACCGCGAAGCCGCCAATCCAGTCCTCGCCATCGGGATTGATGAAGTCGGCGAGGCACATGTTCGGTCTGCCCTCGCGCTTCTTCACCTGTTGGCGAAGGAAGGGCAGTCGCGTCCAGTCGTTGCCGGCGAGCACGAGCACGTCGTCGCCCTCGCGCTTGCAGCGCCATAGGCCGACCGTCGCCTTGGGCGTCACCCAGCGCTCGGCGACCAGTTGGTCGAGCATTTCGTTCGCGTCTTTGAACAAGGTCGTCGCGCTCTCGCCGACGATCTCGTCATCGAGAATCGCGGGATAAGTTCCAGCCAGCTCCCAGGCGCGGAAGAAGGGCGTCCAGTCGATCGAGGCTTTCAGGTCCTTGAGCGGCCAATCGCCGAAATGGTGCAGACCCGGATAGGACGGCGCCGGCGCCTGACCTGACGGATCGAAGGCAAAGCCATTCGCCCTTGCTTCAGCGATTGGCGAAAGCTCGCTGTGGCCGCTTCGCTCGCGCGACTTACGCAGCTTGTCGTAATCTTCGGCGGTGTTCGCGATGAGCGGCTTGCGCTGCGTATCCGATACCAAAGACGAAGCGACACCAACCGCACGGCTCGCGTCGAGCACGTGGATCACGGGCCCGGCGTAAGCGGGATCAATCCGCAACGCGGTGTGCGCCTTGCTCGTCGTTGCGCCGCCAATCAGAAGCGGGGTGGTCAGACCAAGCCGCTGCATCTCGCCTGCGACCGTTACCATCTCATCGAGCGACGGCGTGATCAGGCCGGACAGGCCGATCATGTCCGCCTGATTGTCGTTGGCGGCCTTCAGGATGTCCTGCCACGGCACCATCACGCCAAGGTCGATGACCTCGAAGCCGTTACACTGAAGCACGACGCCGACGATGTTCTTCCCAATATCGTGAACGTCGCCCTTCACCGTCGCCATCACGACCTTGCCCTTGCCCTGGGTGACGCCGTTTTTCTCTTTCTCCGCTTCGATGAAAGGGAGCAGGTGGGCGACGGCCTTCTTCATCACGCGCGCGGACTTCACAACTTGCGGCAGGAACATCTTGCCCGATCCGAACAGGTCGCCGACGACGTTCATGCCGTCCATCAGCGGCCCTTCGATCACTTCGATCGGTCGGTCGAACTGCAGGCGGGCTTCCTCCGTGTCGTCGACGATATGGGCGTCGATACCCTTCACCAATGCGTAGGACAGGCGCTCGGCAACAGGGAGCGAGCGCCATTCGGCGAGCTTCTTTTCCTCCGCCTCGTCGGTGCCTTTGTAGCGCTCGGCGAGGGCGATCAACCGCTCGGTCGCATCCTCGCGCCGGTCGAGGATCACATCCTCGCACGCCTCACGAAGTTCCGGGTCGATCGCGTCGTAAACGTCGAGCTGGCCGGCGTTGACGATGCCCATGTCCATGCCGGCTGGTATGGCATGGTAGAGGAACACGCTGTGCATCGCCCGGCGCACCGGCTCATTACCGCGGAACGAGAAACTGAGGTTCGACAGGCCGCCGCTGATGTGCGTGCCGGGGCAGCGGCGCCGGATTTCGCGCGATGCTTCGATGAAGTCGATGGCGTAGCGGCGGTGCTCCTCGATGCCTGTCGCCACCGCGAAGATGTTAGGGTCGAAGATGATGTCGCTGGCGTCGGTGCCGCTGGCGGTCAGCAGCTTGTACGCGCGTTCGCAAATCTCGACTTTGCGCAGACAAGTGTCCGCTTGGCCGACCTCATCGAACGCCATCACGACGACCGCCGCGCCATAGGCCCGGCACTTGGCGGCGAGGTCGAGGAACGGCCCCTCGCCCTCCTTCATCGAGATCGAATTGACGATCGGCTTGCCTGAGACGCACTTTAGCCCCGCCTCGATCACGCTCCACTTGGAGCTGTCGACCATCACCGGGATGCGCGCGATGTCGGGCTCCGCCGCGATGCGCTTCAGGAACGTTGTCATCGCCAGCTCGGAATCGAGCAGGGCCTCGTCCATGTTGACGTCGATGATCTGCGCGCCGTTTTCGACCTGATCGCGCGCGACCTCGACGGCAGCATCGTAATCGCCGGCGAGGACCAGCTTCTTGAAGCGCGCGGAGCCGGTGACGTTGCAGCGTTCGCCAATGTTGACGAAGCGCGCGCCCGCGCCTGCCTGTTCGACCTTGGAAAGCTCCATCTTAAGCGGCGATCAGCATCGGCTCGAGACCCGCGAGCAAGGTTCCGGATTGGGCAGCCGGGACGGCACGCGGCGTGCAATCGCGCGCCGCCCCGGCAATGGCTGCGATGTGCGAGGGAGTCGTCCCACAACATCCGCCGACGATGTTCACTAGTCCGCTGTCGATCCACTCGCGGACCTGCGCCGCGGTTTCCTCCGCAGCTTCGTCATATTCGCCGAGCTCGTTGGGTAGCCCGGCATTCGGATAGGCCATGATCAGCGTGTCGGCGACTGCCGACAGCGCGGTCAGGTGCGGCCGAAGCTGCGCCGCTCCGAACGAGCAATTGAGCCCGACCGTCACCGGCTTGGCATGGCGGACGCTGGCCCAGAAAGCTTCGACGGTGTGGCCGGAGAGATTGCGGCCACTGAGGTCGGTCAGCGTCATCGAGATCATCAGCGGCAGCTCACGGCCCAGCGCCTGCTCCGCTTCAAGCGTCGCCATGATCGCCGACTTGGCGTTCAGCGTATCGAACACCGTCTCGACCAGGATGAAGTCGACGCCGCCTTCGACAAGCGCGTCGATCTGCTCGCGATAAACCGCTTTCACCCCGTCAAAGTCGACCTCGCGGAAGCCGGGGTCGTTGACGTTGGGCGACAGCGACAGGGTCTTGTTGGTCGGGCCGAGCGCACCAGCAACCCAGCGCTTTTTGCCGTCCTGGGCCGAGTGGCGGTCGGCGACCTCACGAATGATCTCCGCCGCTGCCCGGTTGATCCGGCCGACGAGCTCTTCCGCGCCATAATCGGATTGGCTGATTGCGTTCGCGTTGAACGTGTTGGTCGCGAGGATTTCCGCGCCCGCCTCGGCGAACCGATTGCAGATGGATCGCACGATCTCGGGTTTGGTGATGTTCAAAAGGTCGTTGTTACCCTTCTGGTCCTTCAGCAGGTCGAGGCCGCCGCAATAATCGGGCGCCTGCAGCCGTTCGGCCTGGATTCCGGTGCCGTACGGCCCGTCCTTGATCAGTATCCGTTTGGCCGCTTCGGCACGAAGAGTTTCGGAAACACGCGTCACTTCGCTCTAACTCCGAGGAGGTGGCAGATGGCGTAGCTGAGCTCCGCCCGGTTAAGGGTGTAGAAATGGAAATGGCGGACACCGCCAGCGTAGAGCTGTCCGCAGAGCTCCGCGGCAACGGTAGCCGCGATCAGTTGGCGAGCAGCCGGTAGGTCGTCGAGGCCTTCGAACATATCGTCGAGCCACTCTGGAATTGCCGCTCCGCAAGTCTGGGCGAAGCGGCGCGTGGTCGCGACGTTCGATACGGGCAGGATGCCGGGGACGATTTCTAAATCGATGCCAGCCGCGGCGGCTTCATCGCGGAAACGGAAGAAGCAGTCGGCCGAGAAGAAGAACTGGGTGATTGCCCGATCGGCGCCTGCATCGACCTTTCGCTTCAGATTTTCGAGATCGAAGGTGCGGTCCTTCGAATCCGGATGGACCTCCGGATAAGCCGCGACGGAAACGTCGAACGGCGCGACCTTCTTCAGACCGGCGACGAGTTCGACTGCGTCCCGATAGCCTTCGGAATGCGGTTGGTATTTCGAGCCCGGCTCCGACGGATCACCGCGTAGTGCGACGATGTGGCGAACGCCGGCGTCCCAATAGCCGCGCGCGACATCGTCGACCTCGCCGCGGCTCGCCCCGACGCAGGTCAGGTGTGCCGCCGGCGTCAGCGGCGTTTCTTTCAGGATCCGCTCAACAGTTGCGTGGGTGCGCTCGCGGGTCGATCCGCCCGCCCCGTAGGTGACGGACACGAACCGCGGCCGGAGCGGCTCGAGAGTCTTAACCGAGTCCCACAATGTCTGCGCCATCTTCTCGGTCTTGGGCGGGAAGAATTCGAAGCTCACCTGAATGTCGCCGCGAGCCTCCGCGAACAAAGGTCGGTGATGCTGGAGCTGATCGAAAGCGTTCATGCTGCCCTCCGTTGCCGGATCGCCGCCTTCACGCCGCGCCACAGGGTAACCGTCAGCTCGCCACCTTCGAGATGTTCGACATGATCGATTTTGAGGCCTGCCGAGGCAAACCAGCCGGCCATCACCTCGTCCTCGAAGCCGAGACGGATGTGGGCGTCGGTGGTACGCAATTCCTCACGCTCGTGTGCCGCGAAATCCACCACCAGCAAAGTGCCGCCCGGGGCGAGCACCCGCGCCGCCTCGGCGATCGCCGCGGCCGGCGAGTGTGCGTAGTGCAGCACCTGATGGATGACGATCGTATCGGCGCTCTGGTCGGCTAGCGGCAGCGAATACATGTCGCCCTGGCGAAGACTCGAGGCGATGCCTGCGGCTTCGAGTTTCACTCGAGCCAGTCGCAGCATCTCCGACGAACGGTCAATGCCAATCGCCTGGCTGGCACGCGGGCCGAACAGCTCGATCATCCGTCCGGTGCCGGTGCCAATATCCACAAACCGGCCAAGATGCTGGTTGCCAAGCGCTTCGTCGATGGCGCCTTCGACGTCAGTTTCCGCCGCGTGAAGAGAACGGATCTGGTCCCACACCTCGGCATGGCCCGAAAAATAACGGTTCGCCGCTTCGGCGCGCTCACCGCGAATGCTCTCGGTGCGCGCGGAGTCGGATGCGAACAGGGCCTGCGTCGAACTGTCCGACCAGGCGTCGATCAGCGCGAACATCGGCTCGACCCGCTCATCGTCTGCCAGCGTCAGGAAGACCCAGCTCCCTTCCTTGCGGCGCTCCAGCACTCGGGCATCTGACAGAATCTTCAGGTGTCGCGAAACGCGCGGCTGGCTCTGGCCGAGAATCTGGGCCAGCTCGCCCACCGACAATTCCATCACCCGCAGCAAGGCGAGGATCCGCAGTCGCGTCGGATCGGCAAGCGCCTGAAAGTGGTCAGCAAGAGGAAGTGCGGCGGTCACGAGATAAGGATATAAAGATATCTTTATATGGTCAATTCTTCTTGGTGAAATAATCCCTTGTGCAAGAATAGACATTCTCGCTATGCCCGCCGCCGGCCTGATCGATTCGATGCGACGGGCCGAGACCGGTGTCCCCCAGTGACACCCATAATGGGAGTGGAACGATCATGAAGACTGTTGCTCTGACCGTTGCGGTTCTCGCCCTCGGCCTCGCTGCCTGCCAGCCGAAGACCGATGCGAACAACACCGCCGATACGAACGTTGAGAATGCCGCTGTCACCGACACCAACGCTGCGACGAACGACGCTACGGCCAACGCCGACGCGGCGCTGAACGCTGCTGGCAACGCCGTCGACAACGCCGGCAACGCCGTTGACAATGCGGGCAATGCCGTCGCCAACGCGGCGACCAACGCTCACTAAGCGTTTCGCTCCTTAACAGGAGTGAGAGGGGCCGCCTTCGGGCGGCCCTTTTTTTGTGCCTCGGGAAATTTTCGGGAAAGTGATAGTCCGCGGCGCGTGAGAAAGATCCTGTTCTGCGTCCTGCTCCTGAGCGCGTGCCGCGATGAACGGCCGCCGGCTCCGACCGAAAAGCAGTCGACCGAGCTCAACGAAATGGACGCTGAGCTAAACGCCATGGCCAATAATGAAGAAGGGCCGGCGGATCTCTCCGCCAGCCCTTCCAATAACAGTTCGAAATGAACGGTCGGACTTAGAAGTCCATTCCACCCATTCCGCCCATGCCGCCGCCGGCCATTGCCGGAGCCGGCTTGTCATCCGGAGCTTCGGCGATCGAAGCTTCGGTGGTGATCAGCAGGCCGGCAACGGAAGCCGCATCCTGGAGCGCGGTGCGAACGACCTTAGTCGGGTCGATCACGCCGGCCTGGACGAGATTCTCGTAGGTCTCGGTCTGGGCGTTGAAGCCGAGGTTGGCGTCATTGCCGTCGATCAACTTGCCCGCGACGACAGCGCCGTCGTGGCCCGCATTCTCGGCAATCTGGCGAACCGGCGCCTGGAGCGCGCGACGGATGATGTCGATGCCGCGGGTCTGGTCATCATTGTCGCCCTTGAGGCCGTCGAGTGCCTTGGTGGCGTAGAGGAGCGCGGTGCCGCCGCCGGCGACAATGCCTTCCTCGACCGCGGCGCGGGTTGCGTGAAGCGCGTCATCAACGCGATCCTTGCGCTCCTTCACCTCGACCTCGGTGGCGCCGCCGACCTTGATCACCGCAACGCCGCCGGCGAGCTTCGCCAACCGCTCCTGCAGCTTCTCGCGGTCGTAGTCGGACGTCGTCGTCTCGACCTGCTGGCGGATCGCGCCAACGCGGCCTTCGATCGCTTCCTTGGCGCCGGCGCCATCGACGATCGTGGTGTTGTCCTTGTCGATCGTGACGCGCTTGGCCTGGCCGAGCATGTTCAGCGTGACGCTCTCGAGCTTGATGCCAAGATCTTCGCTGATCATCTCGCCGCCGGTGAGGATCGCGATGTCCTCGAGCATCGCCTTGCGGCGATCGCCAAAGCCCGGGGCCTTCACCGCCGCGACCTTGAGGCCGCCGCGCAGCTTGTTGACGACGAGCGTGGCCAGAGCCTCGCCCTCGATGTCCTCGGCAATGATCAGGAGCGGACGCCCGCTCTGAACAACCGCCTCCAGGATCGGAAGCATCGCCTGGAGGTTCGATAGCTTCTTCTCGTGGATGAGGATGTAGGGGTCGCTAAGCTCGACCTGCATCTTCTCCGGGTTGGTGATGAAGTAGGGCGACAGGTAGCCGCGATCGAACTGCATGCCCTCGACGACGTCGAGCTCGAACTCCAAGCCTTTCGCCTCTTCGACGGTGATCACGCCTTCCTTCCCGACCTTTTCCATCGCCTCGGCGATCTTCTCGCCGACTTCCTTGTCGCCGTTCGCCGAGATGATTCCGACCTGGGCGATCTCGCCCGAGCCCTGGACGTCCTTCGAGCGGCTCTTGAGGTCAGCAACGACCTTCTGGACGGCGATATCGATGCCGCGCTTGAGGTCCATCGGGTTCATGCCGGCCGCAACCGACTTCATGCCCTCGCGGACGATCGACTGCGCCAGCACCGTCGCGGTCGTGGTGCCGTCGCCGGCGATGTCGTTGGTCTTCGAGGCCACTTCGCGCACCATCTGTGCGCCCATGTTCTCGAACTTGTCCTTGAGCTCGATCTCCTTGGCGACGGTAACGCCGTCCTTGGTGATGCGCGGAGCGCCGAAGCTCTTGTCGATGACGACGTTGCGGCCCTTGGGACCCAGCGTCACCTTCACCGCATTGGCGAGGATATCGACGCCGTTGAGAATGCGCTCGCGCGCATCACGGCTGAATTTCACGTCCTTGGCTGCCATCTGGCTACCCTTTCAGTCTTGAATGTTCCGAATGTTCACGCTTGCGAGCGTGATTCTTGAGGTCAGCCGACGATCCCGAGGATGTCGCTTTCCTTCATGATGATAAGGTCTTCACCGTCGATCTTGACCTCGGTGCCCGACCACTTGCCAAACAGGATCTTGTCGCCGGCCTTGACGTCGAGCGGCGTGACCTTGCCCTCTTCGGACTTGGCGCCAGCGCCAACGGCGACGACTTCGCCTTCCTGCGGCTTTTCCTTCGCCGTGTCGGGGATGATGATCCCGCCGGCGGTCTTTTCGTCAGCCTCGACCCGGCGGACGAGGACTCGGTCATGAAGCGGCCTGAAACCCATGGGTTTGAACCCTCTTTCGATTGATGTTGAACTTAGTCCGTTAGCACTCTCCCGGTGAGAGTGCCAAGGATGGGGCGCAGATGGTTGCCTGCCGTTCATCCGTCAAGGGCCGTCGACAACCTTTATTGTTAGCCGTGCGCGAGGCGGGTCAGGCCGATCCGTTCGCGCGAGACCCAGCGGATGAGCATCATGACTGCGACCGCAGCGAGGCCGCTGGCGAGACCGATCCAGATGCCGACGCCCTTCCAGTCCTGTCCGAAGGCGAGCCAGCTGCCGATGCCGAGACCGACGACCCAATAGCCGAACAAAGCGAACAGCAGCGGCCAACGCGTATCATGAAGCCCGCGAAGCATGCCAGCGCCGATGACTTGGGCGCCGTCGACCAGTTGAAAGGCGGCGGCGACGCGAAGAAAGCTGATCGCGAGCGTGATGACGGCACCATTCGCTGCGCTGTCCTCGAGGAAGAGGGTCACAAGCGGCCGCGGGAAGACCCACATGCCGATAGCCATCGTTCCCATAAAGCCAACGCCGAGGACCCAAGCGGTCCAGCCGGCGCGCGTCATCGCGTCGGGATCACGCCGGCCGAGCGCCAGCCCCACGCGGACCGTCGCTGCCTGCCCGAGGCCGAGCGGCACCATGAAGGTCAGGGCAGCGATCTGCAGCGCGATGGCATGAGCGGCGACTGCATCGGCACCAAGCCAGCCCATGAAGTACGCGGCAAGGGCGAAGACGCCCATCTCAAGGCCCATCGTTGCGCCGATCGGCCAACCCAGGCGGATCATCGTCGCGGTACGCTGGCCGTCGAAGCGCCACCAGCGGCCGAAAAGATAGAAGCGCCGGAAGACTTTGTGAGAGGAGGCGACGGCCACCAATGCTCCGCAGATGAGGAGCCAGGTCAGGGTGCTACCGAGCCCGCCGCCGGCCAGACCCAGCGCGGGGAGGCCGAAATGGCCGAAGATAAGCGACCAACTGAGCATGAAATTCAGCAGAATTCCGCTCAAACTCAGCCACAAAACGACCCGCGGGCGTTCCAATGCCGACATGAAGTTGCGCAATAGCTGGAACAGCAGCCACGGCGCGGTACACCACATGTAGGCGCGCAAGAAGGTCTGCCCTTGCGACGCGAGCACCTCGGACTGGCCGAAGGCGCGCATAATCGCTCCTACATTCCACAGGGTCAGCCAGTATGGGGGCATCGCGATCAGGATCAGCCACAGCCCGGCGCGGAAGGTCCGTCGGACGTCGCGGACCGAGTTCGCGCGCTGGCCGAGGGCGGTCGCCATCATCGGCGCAGACGCGGTGATCAGGCCCAGCAAGAAGATATTGATTGTGAAGGTGAGGTTGAGCGCCAGCGTCGCCGCCGCAAGCTGGGTCGAGCCCAGGCGCCCCATCAGCAGGACGTCGGTCGCCTGGATGACCTGCTGTGTGAGGTTGGCAAGGATGAGCGGCCACGCGAGCGTCAGCATTGCGCGCAGCTCGCCGAGCCACGCGCCGCGGTCAGCCTTCATCGGGATCGTCGCCGCCGTATCCATGGCTGTGGCGCCTAGCTGACGCCCCATCGGTCGAAAAGGTTTGGCCGCAGCCGTGCTCGTCGGCTAGCCATGCCAAACAACCATTTCAGGACTGTCGGCATGAAGTTCGTACGCGCAATCTGGAAGCTCCTGGTCGGAATCAAGGACGCCCTCGTCCTCATCTTCATGCTGCTGTTCTTCGGCATGCTGTATGCGGCGCTGTCGGCGAAGCCGGCGCCGGTGAAGGATGGCGTGCTAACGATGGACCTCAACGGGTCGGTCGTCGAACAGCCTTCGCGGGTCGAACTCTCCGACGTCGCTGGCGGCAACCGGATGCGCCAAAATCGGCTGCGCGACCTGATCGCGGCGCTCGACGCTGCCCGGAACGACGACCGGGTCAAGGCCGTGGCGCTGGATCTCGACGGGTTCACGGGCGGCGGCCAGACAGCCATGTCCGACCTGTCGGATGCGATCCGCCGCGTGCGCGACGCGAAGAAGCCGGTGATCGCTTATGCGGTCGGCTACACCAACGACAGCTACCAGCTCGCATCCTCAGCTTCCGAGATCTGGGTCAACCCGCTCGGCGCGGTGCTCGTCGCCGGGCCAGGTGGAACCGGCCTCTATTACAAGGGGCTGCTCGACAAGCTCGGCGTGACCGCGAACGTCTATCGCGTCGGCACTTACAAGTCGGCGGTCGAGCCCTTCATCCGCAACGACATGTCGCCAGAGGCGCGCGAGAATTACCTGGCCCTCGGAAACGCCCTGCTCGAGTCTTGGCGCCAGAGCATCCACCAGGCACGGCCGAAAGCGAACGTCGACCTGTTCCTGAAAGACTTGCCGGGCGCGGTGAATGCGGCCGGCGGCGACATGGCCAAGGCAGCGCTGAACGCAGGGCTGGTCGACAAGATCGGGGAGAAGCGCGACTTCGAACGGCGCCTGGCGGAGCTGGGCGGCACGGACACCGGCTCGACCGCCGGATACAAGGGCATCAAGCTGTCGTCCTACATCGCCGAAAAGGTCGAGAAGAACCCGAGCGGTCCCATCGGCGTGGTGACGATCGCCGGCATGATCGTCGACGGCAAGGCAAACGGCGGGACCGCCGGCGGCGACACCATCGCCAATGCCATCGAAAACGGCATCCATAAGAACATCAAGGCCTTGGTCGTCCGAGTCGACAGTCCGGGCGGATCGGTCACGGCTTCGGAGCGCATTCGCCAGGCCCTGCTCGACGCGCGCGAGCACAAGATCCCGGTCGTGGTGTCAATGGGGAGCGTTGCGGCCTCGGGCGGATATTGGGTCTCGACCCCGGCCGACTTCATCTACGCCGAGCCGTCGACCATCACTGGATCGATCGGCGTGTTCGGCGTCATCCCGAGCTTCCAGGGAACGCTGGCCAAGCTCGGCGTTGGCGCGGACGGCGTGAAGACGACGCCGCTGTCGGGTGAGCCGGACATTCTCAAGGGCCCGTCACCTGAGGCCAATGCGCTGATCCAGACCGGCATCGAGTCGACCTATCGCCGCTTCCTGGGGATCGTCGCTCAAGCACGCCACAAATCGCCGGCAGACGTCGACAAGATCGCGCAGGGACGGGTCTGGGACGGTGGAACGGCCCACCAGATCGGGCTGATCGACGGGTTCGGCGGGATGAGCGAGGCAGTCGCTAAGGCTGCCGAACTGTCGAAGCTCGGGAATGAGCGCGGCCTACGCTACCTCGAGCCCCCGAAGAGCTTCCGCGAGCAATTGCTCGAATCCTGGGCAACCGACACCGACGACAGCTCGTCGTCACAGGACGCATTCGCGGTGCTCGCCGGTCGGCCGCAGGAGCAGCTGGCGGAAGCCCTCGGTACGGTTCGCTCGATCTTGGCCGGGCCGACCATCCAGGCGCGCTGCCTCGAATGCCCGGCGGTCGCCCCGGCGCAGCTGAAGGCGCACGACAAGAGCTTGCTGGAGCTGATCGTCGACTGGCTCTCCTAGACGCGGTGAACATCTCGCCGCGGCAATAGGCCGGCGCGGGTGTATCGCCCGCGGCCATGGCTGTTCGACTGGCGAGAGAGGATGACGCGGCGGCAATCGCGGCGATCTATCGCCCCTACGTCAAAGGCAGCCGGATCAGCTTCGAGGAAACGCCGCCCGACCCGAGCGAGATTGCGCGCCGGATGCGGAGCCCGATCCACCCCTGGCTGGTGATCGAGGAGCGTGGCCGTGTCGTAGGCTACGCCTCGACCTCGCCGATGCGCGACCGTGCGGCCTACCGCTGGAGCGTCGAGACCGGGATTTACGTGGCGCCGGGAATGCAGGGCCGCGGGTTAGGCAAGCTTTTGCTGGCCGCGCATGTCGATCTGCTTGAGCGGCAAGGCTTCGTGACCATCGTCGCCGGGATTGCCTTGCCCAACGACGCGAGCGTGGCACTTCACGAGAAACTGGGGTTCACTCTGTCGGGGATCGAGCGCGGCGTCGGTTTTAAGCTTGGGCAATGGGTCGACGTCGGTCGCTGGCAGCGCGACCTCGCACCGCGGACTGAGACGCCCGTCGGGCCGCTTACTTCGGCCGAGCCGCGGGCACCCGCGTAAAGACGAGCGGCTTGTCGGGCTGGCCGCTCTTGGTCGGGACGAGCGAGCGAACCTCGTAATGGTCGGCATCGATCAGCCGCCATTCGGAATCAATCTCCTGTTCGGGCTTGTTGGGCGCGGCACGCATGCTTCCAGTGAAGCCCAGCGCCTTTTCGGTCGAGCCGACCTTCCCCAACCCCACGCCGCCGAGCGAATTGTAATAAGCGAAAACAAGGTCGGGGCCGTCGGCGCTGTAGATTGTCTCGCCGGCGTATATTGTCTTCGAGCCATCCTGGACCTCGTGCCGGTCGCGAACGTGCGCGCCGCCATACATCGCTTCGAAGCAATGCGTGTCGTGCACAGTCGGGCTGAAATCGGCTCGCCAGCAGGCGCCGAGGAACGGCTTGAATGGCGAAAGGTCGGCAGGCTCCGCGATCGCCTGGGATGCGAGCAGGAAAACGACCGCGATCATGACGCCGCCATAGCAGTTAGGCGGACCTAGCTTAAGCTGTCGGCGGGACGGTCAGCCTGGATTGCGACGTCAGATATGGATCGGCTTCCCCTGGACCGCCATCGCCGCTTCCTTGAGCGCCTCCGAGTGCGTCGGGTGGGCGTGGCAGGTGTAGGCGATATCCTCGCTGGTCGCGCCGAACTCCATCGCCTGTGCGGCCTGGGCGATCATCGTGCCGGCGACGCTGGCGATCATCCACACGCCGAGGACTCGGTCGGTCTTGGCGTCGGCGATGACCTTCACGAAGCCGTCGGGCTCATGGTTGGTCTTGGCGCGGCTGTTGGCGAGCATCGGGAATTTGCCGACCTTCACCTCGCCATGTTCCTTCGCTTGCGCTTCGGTTAGGCCGACGCCCGCGATTTCGGGCATGGTGTAAACGACCGACGGGATGACATCGTGATTCACGATGCCGGTCAGGCCCGCGATATTCTCAGCGACGGCAATGCCTTCGTCCTCGGCCTTATGGGCGAGCATCGGGCCGGGGATCACGTCGCCAATCGCCCAGACGCCAGGGACCGAGGTCTTGAAGCGGTGATCGGTCTCAATCTGGCCGCGCTGGTTGGTGGACAGGCCCGCCTTGTCGAACGCGAGGCCGTCGGTGTTGGGCTTGCGGCCGATCGAGACGAGGACCGCGTCGGCCTCGATGGTCTCGGCGGCGCCGCCCTTGGCGGGCTCGACGGTGAGTGTCGCCTTGCCGCCATCGACCCTCACGCCGGTGACCTTGGTGGCGAGGCGGAACTCGATGCCCTGCTTCTTGAAAATCTTGTTAGCTTCCTTGCGGACGTCGTCGTCGAAGCCGGGGAGGATCTGATCGAGGAATTCGACGCAGGTGACCTTCGCGCCGACGCGGCGCCAGACGCTTCCGAGCTCGAGCCCGATCACGCCACCGCCGATGACGACGAGGTGCTGAGGGACCTTGTCCAGCTCCAGCGCGCCGGTCGAGGAGACGACGATCTTCTCGTCGATCTCGACGCCGGGAAGCGGGGTGACCGACGACCCGGTGGCGATGACGATGTTCTTGGCGCGGACGGTGCGGTCGCCAACTTTGACCGTGTCGGCGCTCTCAAAGCTGGCGCGGCCCTTCAGCCATTCGATCTTGTTCTTCTTAAACAGGAACTCGATGCCGCCGGTGAGGCCCTTCACGGCGTCGATGCGCTGGGCGTGCATGGCCGGGAGATCGAGTTCCGGCGTAACCTTGATGCCCATCTTGGCCATCGCTCCGCCGGCCGCCGCTTCGAAATATTCGGATGCGTGGAGGAGGGCCTTCGAGGGGATGCAGCCGACGTTGAGACAGGTGCCGCCGAGCGTCTCGCGGCTTTCCGCGCAGGCGGTCTTCAAGCCTAGTTGGGCGGCGCGGATCGCGGCAACGTAACCGCCTGGGCCGGCGCCAATCACCAGCACGTCGAAATCGTAGTCAGCCATGTCTCTCTTTCGGGGAGGAGGGTGTTGGCGCGCGACATAAGCGGCCACCCGCCTCGAATCCACCCCGCCTACTTCTGGCGGACCTGGTCCAGCCCGTCGCCGACGTCGATCAGCTTGCCCGATCGCTGTTCCTGGACGGCGCGGACCGGCGTGATCAGCGTGAGGAAGCGCTTGCGGAACTCCGCCTCGTCGATTGTCGACGGGTCCATGCCCTTGCGCGGTTCGGGCGCCGGGACGTTTTCGGGGGGCCGTTCGGTCTTCGCGCCCTCAGCAGGCGTCTCGTAATGGCTCGTTTCCGTCATGCCCGCTCAACGCATGAGCGGTGGTTGGTGCCTTAGAGGTCGATCAGCAGGCGCGTCGGGTCCTCGATCGCTTCCTTGACCCGGACGAGGAAAGTCACTGCCTCACGGCCGTCGATGATGCGGTGGTCGTAGGAAAGCGCGAGGTACATCATCGGTCGGGCGACGATCTGGCCGTCCTTGACCACCGGGCGCTCATCGATGCGGTGCATGCCAAGCACCGCCGACTGCGGCGGGTTGATGATCGGCGTCGACAGCAACGACCCGAATACACCGCCGTTGGAGATGGTGAAGGTGCCGCCGCTCATCTCGTCGACGGTGAGCGTGCCGTCCTTCGCCTTCTTGCCGTAGGCGGCGATGGTCTGCTCGATCTCGGCGAAGCTCAGCGCCTGCGCGTTGCGGACGACGGGGACGACAAGGCCCTTGGGCGCGCTGACCGCGACCGAGACGTCGAGATAGTCGTGATAGACGATCTCGTCGCCTTCGAGGCTGGCGTTGACGCTCGGCACGTCCTTCGCGGCGAGCGCGCAGGCCTTCACGAAGAAGGCCATGAAGCCGAGCCGGATGCCGTGCTTCTTCTCGAACAAGTCCTTGTAGCGAGCCCGGGCGTCGATGACCGCTGACATGTCGACGTCGTTAAACGTCGTCAGCATCGCCGCGGTGTTCTGTGCGTCCTTCAGGCGCTTGGCGATGGTCTGGCGGAGGCGCGACATTTTGACGCGCTCCTCGCGGCGTTCGCCAGCAGGAGCCGGCGTAGGCCGGGGTCCGGGAGGCGGAGCCTTTGCTTCCGGCGCCGGAGTTCTCGCCTGCGGCGCCTGGGCCCCGGCCTGCGCCGGGGAACTGGGTTGTGGTTTGCCCTGCGCGGCGGCGATGACGTCGTCTTTGGTCAGCCGGCCGTCCTTGCCCGAGCCGCGAATCTTCGACGGATCGACATGATATTCGAGCACCGCGCGGCGGACGGCGGGAGACAAGGTGGTGACATTGTCATCACCCTCGGCGACCGGCGCATGCTCGTCCTCGCGCGGCAACGGCGTTTCGGCCGGACCGGGCGGGTTGGTCTCGACAGCAGGTTCGGCCGCAGGAGCCGGAGCGGCCGCGAACGCCGTACCGCCTTCGTCGATGCGAGCGATCGCAGCGCCGACCGCGACCGTGTCACCTTCCTGGACGAGCTGTTCGGTCAGGACTCCCGCAACCGGCGACGGCACCTCGACACTGACCTTGTCGGTCTCGAGGCTGGCGATGGGCTCGTCGGCGGCGACGGCCTCGCCGGGCTTCTTCAGCCACTGGGCCAGCGTTCCCTCGGTGATCGATTCCCCGAGCGCGGGGACCTGTACATCCGTAGCCATGACTTCCCTTTTATTCCGCGGCGACCGCCGACCCCTGGGCCGGGCTGCTATGGCCGAGAGCGGCCTCGATCAAGACCGACTGCTCGGCGGCGTGGCGCTTGGCGAGCCCGGTCGCCGGCGAGGCGGCGGCGTCGCGGCCAGCATATTGCGGGCGAAGGTTGCCGAAGCCGGCCTCCGAGAGCGCCGCCTCCAGCAGCGGCTCGATAAAGAACCAGGCGCCGTTGTTTTTCGGCTCTTCCTGTGCCCAAATCACGTCCTGCAGCTGGGGCATTGCCTTGAGGCGCTTGACGAGGGGCTCGGACGGGAACGGGTAGATCTGCTCGATGCGGATGATTTCGACGCCGAGGTCGCCGGCGGCGTCGCGCGCTTCCATCAGCTCGTAAGAGAGCTTTCCCGAGCACAGCACCAGACGCCGCGTCTCGCCTTCGGCCGGGGGACTTAGGTCGCTCAAAATGCGGCGGAAGTGGCTTTCACCGGTGAAGTCCGCGATGCTCGATACCGCCAGCTTGTGCCTGAGTAGCGACTTCGGGGTCATCATGATCAGGGGCTTGCGGAAATCTCGGCGCATCTGGCGGCGAAGGATGTGGAAATAGTTAGCCGGCGTGGTGCAGTTGGCGACCTGGAGATTGTCCTCGGCACAGAGCTGCAGATAGCGCTCAAGCCGCGCCGACGAGTGCTCCGGGCCCTGCCCTTCAAAGCCGTGCGGAAGCAGCATCACGAGGCCGCTCGCGCGCAGCCACTTGGCTTCGCCGGCGGCGACGAACTGGTCGATGATGCTCTGCGCGCCGTTGGCAAAGTCGCCGAACTGCGCTTCCCACAGCACCAATGTCTTCGGGTCGGCGAGTGAGAAGCCATATTCGAAGCCGAGCACCCCGAATTCGGAGAGCGGGCTGTCGCGGACTTCGAACTTGCCACCGTCGACCCTGGTCAGCGGGATATATTTGGCGCCCGTTTGCTGATCGACCCAGACCGCGTGACGCTGGCTGAACGTGCCTCGGCCGCTGTCCTGTCCGGACAGACGCACGCACGAGCCCTCGGCGAGCAAGGTGCCAAACGCGAGCGCCTCGGCCGTTGCCCAGTCGAAGCCCTGCCCGCTGGCGAACATCTCCCGCTTTGCGTCGAGGATGCGCCCGAGCGTCTTGTGAATATGCAGGTCTTCAGGCACGCGAGTTAGAAGGTCGCCGATCAGCCTGATCTGGTCTTCCGACACCGCGGTCGGGATGTTGCGACGGCCAAGCACGGGTTCGTCGGGACGACCAAGCCCAGCCCAGCGGCCCTCGAACCAGTCCGCCTTGTTGGGCGCGTAAGATACGGCGGCTTCGAAATCGCCTTCGAGCCCGTCGACATATTCCTTGGTGATGGCGTCGATCCACGGCTGATCGACCACCTTCTGCTCGATCAGCTTCTTGCCGTAGATCTGGCTGATCGGCGGATGCTGCTTGATCGCCGCATACATGAGCGGCTGGGTGAAGCTCGGCTCGTCGCCCTCATTGTGGCCGAAGCGGCGGTAGCACCACATGTCGATGACGATGTCGCGGTTGAACCGCTGGCGGAATTCAATCGCGAGCTTGCAGGTCCAGGTGACGGCCTCGGGATCGTCGCCGTTGACGTGCAGGATCGGCGCCTGGATGCCCTTTGCGACGTCCGACGGGTAAGGCGATGAGCGCGCGAATTGCGGGCTGGTCGTGAATCCGACCTGGTTGTTGATGATGAAATGGATCGTGCCGCCTGTGGCGTAGCCCGGGAGGCCCGAGAAGCTGAGGCATTCCCACACCACGCCCTGTCCCGCGAACGCGGCATCGCCGTGCAGAAGCATTGGCAGGACGGTATCGCCCTGCTTGTCGCCGCGGATCGTCTGGCTCGCGCGGACCTTGCCGAGCACGACCGGGTCGACCGCTTCGAGGTGCGACGGGTTGGGCAGCAGTGACAAATGGACCTTGTTGCCGTCGAATTCGCGGTCCGACGAGGTGCCGAGGTGGTATTTGACGTCGCCCGAGCCGCCGACGTCGGCCGGATTTGTCGCGCCGCCGGCGAATTCGTGGAAGATCGCCTTGGCCGGCTTGCCCATAACGTTGGACAGGATGTTCAAGCGCCCGCGATGGGCCATGCCGACGTCGATTTCACAGACACCATACTGGCCGCCG
>Ga0157378_10000426_pt1 | contig 41242 bp, 32 predicted proteins | sample M65metaG_FD_115309 | JGI IMG/M metagenome (GOLD analysis project Ga0157378, IMG submission 115309) | Miscanthus rhizosphere microbial communities from Kellogg Biological Station, Michigan, USA - M6-5 metaG | ecosystem: Host-associated > Plants > Roots > Rhizosphere > Soil | place: USA: Michigan... | reverse complement strand
GGCGCAAGAACAAGCGCGACGGCGGCGTGCTGATCGACGTGACCACGAACCGCGTGATCACGCGCGGTCTGTCGATGCCGCACTCGCCGCGCTGGTACGACAATCGGCTGTGGGTGCTCGAATCCGGCCGCGGCGCGCTGTGCACGGTGGACCTCAAGACCGGCGCGCGCACCGACATGGCGCGCGTGCCGGGCTTCTGCCGCGGCATCGACTTCATCGGGCCGGTCGCGTTCATCGGCCTGTCGCAGCTGCGCGGCACAACTCCGTTTACCGACATCCCGATCACCGACGACAACGCCGAACGCCTGTCCGGCGTATGGGCGGTGCACATCCAGACCGGCAAGACGCTGGCGTTCCTGAAATTCACCGGCGGCGTGCAGGAGATCTTCGCGGTGCAGGCCGTGCATGGCGTGCTGTTCCCCGAGATCGTGCACGAGGGCGAACTGCTTGGCAACTCGTACGCGCTGCCGGACAAGGCGCTCAAGGAAGTCGGCTTCTCGCCGCCGCCGCCCGAGGCGCCCGAGACGACCCCGACCGGCTATGCGACGGGCGCCGCTGCGCAACCGGCAAAGACGCAATGAACGACGCGGCGCAAAAGGCCGACAGCTTCCGCTTCGTGCCGCACTGGCAACTCGAGTCGGTCGAGAACGACGACGCGGTGTTGCAGTTCTGGGAACGCGAAGGCGCGCTCGCGAACGATGCCAAGGCGAAGGAACGTCTGCGAGAAGTCGTGTTCGACGCGCGCGACGCGGACGGCCGCGTTGCCGGCGTGTGCACCGCGGTTCCGATCACGCTGCCGCGTCTGGGCCAGCCGATGTACTACTACCGCTGCTTCATCGGCAAACAGTGGCGCCGCAGCCGCCTGGTGTTCCGCCTGCTGCTGCGTGCGTTCGAGCGGCTCGAAACGCACGCGCGCGAAAACAATTTCCCCTGCATCGGCGTAGTGCTGGAGCTGGAAAACAACCGCTTCGGCGAGACCTTGCGCCGTCCGGTCTGGCCGAGCACGGGCTTCGTCTACATCGGCATGAGCGGACGCGGCCTGGATCTGCGCCTGCGCTATTTCCGCGGCGCGCGACTGAAGAAGGCCTGATTTGCGCAATTTATACTTTGCCGCATCCTGCACGGCGCGCGCGCCGCGATGAAACCGTCCACGCTGCGCCGTGTGTTCAACCTGTGGCCGCCGTTCCTGTGCTGCGGCATCCGCGTCGAAGCGATCGCGCCGGACTGGCGCTACGCGCGCGTGCGGCTGAAGTTGCGCTGGTACAACCGCAACTACGTGCGCACGCAGTTCGGTGGCAACCTGTTCTCGATGACCGATCCGTTCTGGATGATCCTGACCATGGAGGCCCTGCGCCACGAGTACATCGTCTGGGACAAGGCCGGCGCGATCGAGTTCGTCGCGCCGGGCAAGGAAGACGTGTACGCCGAATTCCGCCTCGACGACGCGGTGCTCGACGAGCTGCGCGCGGCAACCGCAAACGGCGAGAAGTATCTGCGCTGGTTCGAAACCGAAGTGAAGACGGCCAGCGGCGAGCTCGTCGCGCGCGTGCGCAAGCAGCTGTACGTGCGCCGCAAGCGCGGCTAAAGCGCCGTGGGCGAGGAAACCCCTACCGACTACGCCAAGCGCCTGCTGCCGTGGCTGGTCGCGGTGGCGTTCTTCATGCAGGCGCTCGATACGACCATTCTCAACACCGCGGTGCCGGCGATCGCGCACGCGCTCGATGTCGCGCCGTTGAGCATGAAGGCAGTGGCATCGAGCTACACCTTGAGCCTGGCGGTGTTCATCCCGATCAGCGGCTGGATGGCCGACCGCTACGGCACGCGCAACGTGTTCGCCGCGGCGATCGGGTTCTTCGCGCTCGGCTCGCTGCTGTGCGGACTGGCCACCAATATCCACTGGCTGGTCGCGTGCCGCGTGCTGCAAGGTTTCGGCGGCGCGATGATGGTGCCGGTCGGGCGCCTGACCATGGTGCGCACGTTCGCCAAGTCGGAACTGATCCGCAGCATGAGCTTCGTGGCGATCCCGGGATTGATCGGACCGATGCTCGGTCCGGTCGCCGGCGGCCTGATCATCAAGTATTTCCACTGGAGCGTGATCTTCCTGCTCAACGTGCCGATCGGTCTGGTCGGGCTGTATCTGGTCTATCGCCATCTGCCCGATTTCCGCGAAGCGCAGCGCCACCGGCTCGATCTGGTCGGGCTGATCCTGTTCGGCAGCGGCATCGCGCTGTTGTCGTACGTGCTCGAGGTATTCGGTGAGCACTTCCTGAGCCCGCGCGAAATCGGTGCGCTGCTGGCGATCGCGCTGCTGCTGCTGGCGGCGTATGGCGTCAATTCGCTGCGCACGCGCCAGCCGTTGCTGCGGCTGTCGCTGTTTCGCACGCGCACCTTCGCCGCCGCGGTGGCGGGCAGCTTCGCCACGCGCATCGGCATCGGCGGCATCCCGTTCCTGTTTCCGCTGCTGTATCAGGTCGGACTCGGCTTCACCCCGGTGCAGTCCGGCCTGCTGATGATGCCGCAGGCGATCGCGGCCATCAGCCTCAAGCCGTTGACCGCGCGCATCCTGACGCGGCTGGGCTATCGCAACGTGCTGGTCGGCAACACCGTGCTGCTCGGCGCGATGATCCTGCTGTTCGCGACGATCGGCCCGGGCACGCCGGCATGGCTGATCGTGCTGCAGGTGTTCTGCTTCGGCCTGTGCGCCTCGATGCAGTACACCAGCATGAATACGCTGGTGTACGCGGACGTGCCCGCCGCGCAGAGCAGCGGCGCGAGCACGATCGCGAGCACGGCGCAGCAGCTCTCGATCAGTTTCGGCGTGGCGGGCGCGTCGCTCGTCACGGCGCTGTTCATACCCGACCGCTTCGCTGCGGAGCCGGCGCAGATGATTCGCGGCATCCACCTCGCTTTCCTGGTGCTGGGCGCGATGACGATCGTGTCTACCGCCGTGTTCGGCCGCCTGCGCGGCGACGACGGCAACGCGGTCAGCCAGCACAAGGCGGTATTGCCGGCGGGCTGAGCCGTAGCCCAGCCAAGCGCCGGCGCGGCCTAAGTAGGATTACGGATTGCCGCTGGCTCCGCTGCGCCGCATGATTGCCGCCTCGATAGTCAATTCAGCTCGCGGGAGCGACGCTTGCGCAAGGATGTTGATCGATGACCCATTCGCTAGTTTCGGCGCAAGGCCGGCCGGCTGAAAAAAACGCACAAACCGCGCGCGATCCCGAATTCCTGCGCTGTCTGCTCGTTGCCGGCGATCCGGCCACGCTTGCCAACGTCGTGCAGGATTATGCACAGCGCGAGTTGAACTGTTCCGCCGCCTTGCTGACATGGTCGCTCGACTGGCCCGGCAAATGGTCGCATCCGGCGGCGCACAAGCCGAACCTGGCGCAACTGGATCTGCTGCAGACCGCGGCGAATTTTCCGCAACGCGCCGCCTCGGCCACCACCGAGACAGGTTGCGCGCTGGCACAGTGTGCCGCCAGCGACAGCTGCCGTGCCGTCCTGCTGTGCACGTTTGACGGACGCAGCGCGCCGGATGCAGCGCTGAGTGCGCGCTGGCAAACCTTTTTCGAGACCGTACGTCCGTACCTGGTGAATGCGCTGGAAAATGCCAGCCTGCTGCAGTCGGTCAACCGGCTGGAACAGTCCGACAAGCTGCAACGCGCGCTGTTCGCGATCGCCGACATGGCCAGTTCGGAACTGGAAATGCCGGAAATGCTGCGCGGTTTGCACAAGATCGTCGGCAGCCTGATGTATGCGGAAAACTTCTTCATCGTGCTCTACGACGCGGGCGCCGACACCGTCCGCTTCATCTATTTCGCCGACGTGCAGGACGACGACAAGCCGCCGCCGGAAAAGACGTTTCCGTTGTCGGAGTTCGAGCGCGGCTTGACCTGGTACCTGATCCGCGAAGGCCACCCGCTGGTCGGCACGCACGAGGAACTGGCCAAGCAGGTGTCCGGTCCGTTGCGCGTGCACGGCTCGGCGAGTCTGGACTGGCTCGGCGTACCGATGCTGCGCGGCAACGTGGTGCTCGGCGCGCTGGTGGTGCAGAGCTACGTCGAACGTGCACGCTATACCGCGCACGACGAAGCGCTGCTGTCCTTCGTCGGCAGTCACATCCTTACCGCGCTCGAACGCAAGCAGGCGCGCGAACAACTCGAACTGCGCGTCGAACAGCGTACGCGCGAACTGGCCCGCGCCAACGACGTGCTCAAGGCGGAAGTGCTCGAGCGCCAGCGCGGCGAGCGCCTGCAGAAATCGTTGTTCCGCATCGCCGAGCTGTCCAACGCGGCCGGCAGCACGCAGGACTTCTATGTGGCGATCCACGCCATCGTCGGCGAGCTGATCGACGCGACCAACTTCTATATCGCGCTGATCGCGCCGGACGGCCTCGAATTGCAGTTCCCGTATCTGGTCGACGAACGCGAAGTGCGCGCGCCGACCGCCCGCCCGCTCGGCTCGGGCGCGACGGAATACGTGATCCGCACGCGCCAGGCGTTGCTGGCGCAGGCCGAGGACATCCAGCGCCTGCACGCCCGCGGCGAGATCAGCCTGTTCGGGCCGCACCCGCAATCGTGGCTGGGCGTGCCGCTGATGTGCGCCGAGCACGTGATGGGCGTGGTGACGGTACAGAGCTATCTGCCGGAAGTGCGCTACGGCGAGCGCGATCTGGAATTGCTGACGTTCGTATCGCATCACATCGCCAACAGTATCGAACGCCGCCGTGCCGCGAACGAACTGAAGATGTCGAACGCGCAACTCGAACGTCGCGTGGAAGAGCGCACCAGCCAGCTGAGCGAACAGATCGAAGTGCGGCAGATGGTCGAGTTGGCCCTGCAGCAGCGCAACAGCGAGCTGGAGACGCTCAACAGCAAGCTCGCCGGCACGCAGAGCCAGTTGCTGCAATCGGAAAAGATGGCCTCGATCGGCCAACTCGCCGCCGGCGTGGCGCACGAGATCAACAATCCGATCGGCTACGTGCGCTCCAACGTGGTCAGCCTGACACGCTACATCGACAACATCTTCACCGTGCTCGAGGCGTACGGGCGCCTCGAAAAAGCAGTCGCGCCGACCGCGCCGGAGTTGATCGAGTTGCAGCAGGTCAAGCAGAGCACCGAGCTCGAATACGTGCGCAGCGACATTCGCGACCTGCTGGCCGAGTCGGTCGAGGGCGTCACGCGCGTCGAGAAGATCGTCAAGGACCTGAAGGATTTCTCGCATCTGGACGAGGCCGAGTGGCAGGAAGCCGACGTGCACGCGGCGATCGAGAGCACGCTCAACGTGGTCTGGCACGAACTGAAATACAAGGGCGAATTGATCAAGGAGTACGGCGATCTGCCGCCGATCCAGTGCCTGCCGTTCCAGTTGAAGCAGGTGTTCATGAACCTGCTGGTCAATGCCGCGCACGCGATCGAAAGCCGGGGCACGATCACGATCCGCAGCGGCCGCGAAGCCGAGCATGTTTGGTTCACGATTTCCGATACCGGCAAGGGCATCGAACCGCGTCATCTGAACCGCATCTTCGAGCCGTTCTTCACCACCAAGCCGGTGGGCGTGGGCACCGGGCTCGGCTTGTCGGTGTCGTACAGCATCATCCAGAAGCACAACGGCACGATCGAGGTCGCGAGCGAACCCGGCAAGGGCACCACGTTCACGATCCGCCTGCCGATCGTGCACGTCGCCGAAGGGAACTAGACGCGCACGCGCGACGAACGACGAGCAGTCAGCCGGGCGGCAATGCCCGCCGGCTGACGCGCGCACGGTACCGATCGATCAGTGCTTGGCCGGCGGAATGTCGAGCGCGAACTTTAGGTCGTAATAGCCGCCGAAATCGCCGGTCTTGTCCTTTTCGTCCCTGCTGCGGAACGAGCCTTCGATGCGCTTGTCGTCGTTGCGCGTGAGCACCGGCTTGTCCGACGTGCCGCCGGAAACGCTCACGCCCGGCGCGAAGAAGCCGATCATCTCCAGCGCGCCGTCCGCGGCGATATCGAGTTCGACATACGAGGCTTCCTGCGCGCGCAGCTGCGCTTCGGCCGCGTCCATCTGGTCGGTTGCGGCATCGACCTTGGCGCTGTCCAGCGGCTTGGTCGTGAACAGCACCGTGGTCAGCATCTTGCTCTTGTCGAAATGATCCGCCTGCCGATAGGCATAGGCGTGCGGCAGCTTGGTGGTCTGGCCCTTGCGCGTGACCTCGCCGGAGCCGGTCGCGTACGCGTACGTGCCGGCCCACAACACGGCGGTGCCGATGACATAGTGGATGAGTTTCATGCGAGTCTCCCTCGATGGTGTCGGTTGCTGCGCGACGTCGCGGACGGCACGTACCGAGTTCCGCAGCTAGACATGAAATGCCGCGGCGTAGCCGAAGCGAACATGCGCTTCGCGCGCTGCCTTGCCCGCTAAGCGGACGACGCGGGCATCCCGTGCGCGCCGAGGATCGCCGCCACGGCTTCGAGCGCGATGCGGCACATCTCGGTGGCCGGCTGGCTGGCGTCGATCAGCAGCGCGCTCGACGGTGGCGCCTCGAACCGCGCCAGCACGTCGTTGACCACCTCGGGCGTGCGGTCGCGCGCCAGGTGGCGGTTGTGCTCGACGTCGCTGGCAATGCGCGCGCGCGCAATTTCCGGCGGGCACTCCAGGTACAACGCGACCGGCGTGAACTTGTAACGTCCGATCACGCTGTCCACGCGCGCCAGATCGCGCCGGCGCGAAAACGTGACACCGTCGATCACGCTCGATTCGCCGAGCATGCAGTTGATCTCCAGCGCCAGCAGCATGCTGCGGAACGCGGCGCGCTTCTCGGCGAAGCTGTACGAACACTTCGGGAACATCGCATGGCGGATCGCATCGCGATCGACTCGGCGCAGGCCGAGCTGATCTTCGAGCGCCCGCGCCACTACGCTCTTGCCGGCGCCGGGCAAGCCGATCAGCGCGACCACGATCGGCTGTGGCCGCGACACGGGCGGCGCAATCTCGGCGCGTTCGCGCGGCGGCACTGGTGTTTCAATATGCATGTTCGCGACGCGTTCCCGGCGGTGGCCCACCGCCTCCCCTGCACACGCTATCATGGCATGACTAACGACGCTCTGAACGCGAACCGTACATCCACTGCTGGAATTCCATGCGCCCTCTGCATCTGCAACGCTACCTGATCACCGGACTGCTGACGTTCCTGCCGCTGTGGCTGACGTGGGTGGTGTTCAAGTTCATCTTCTCGTTCATCTCGCACATCGGCGCGCCGATCGTCGCCGGTTTTTTCACGGCGTTGAGCGCGGTGTTCCCGAACGCGTCGGGCTGGCTCAACCAGGAATGGTTCCAGCTGATCATCTCCTTCGTCGCGACGATCGCGGCGCTGTATCTGCTCGGCCTGGCCTCCAATCGCGTGTTCGGACAGCGTCTGCTCGAAGCGTTCGAGGGTTTGATCACGCGCATCCCGATGGTGCAGACGATCTACGGCGGCACCAAGAAACTGATGGCGATGCTGTCGACCAAGCCCGGCGGCACGCAACGCGTGGTGCTGATCGATTTCCCGTCGCCGGAACTGAAATCCGTCGGCTTCGTCACGCGCGTGTTCGTCGACGCCGGCGGACGCGAAGTCGCCGCGGTGTACGTGCCGACCACTCCGAACCCGACCGGCGGCTATCTCGAGATCGTGCCGGTGGAGAAACTCGTCGCCACGGACTGGAGCATGGATCAGGCGATGGCGTTCCTGCTGTCCGGCGGCGCGGTCGGACCCGACTCGCTGCCGCCCGGCGCGCATCCGGACGATCGCGTGCTGCCGACGCCATGACGGCACCCGCGTTGCCGCGCCGTGTTCGCTTCCCGTCGCTCGCCGCGTTGTGTCGTGTATTTCTCCTGCTTGCCTGGATGCCCATGAGCCACGCCGCCGACTGGACCACGCCCGCCGAAGCCGCGCATTTCAAGACCACGCCCAGCTACGCCGACACGCACGCGTATCTGGAGCGGCTCGAAGCGGCAGCACCGGACAAGTTCAAGCTCAAGCGCTTCGGCACCTCGCCGGAGGGACGCGACCTGATGCTGGCGATCGCCGCGAGCGGCGGCGAATTCAGCGCCGAAGCGGCGCACAAGTCCGGCAAGCAGATCCTGCTGGTGCAGGCCGGGATCCATTCCGGCGAGATCGAAGGCAAGGATGCGGGCCTGATGCTGCTGCGCGATCTGGTGCTGAACGAATCCGGCGACACCGGCCGTGTCGGCAATCAACTGCCGCACCTGCTCGATCACGCGATCGTGCTGTACCTGCCGATCTTCAACGTCGACGGCCACGAGAACGCCTCGCCCTACAACCGCATCAACCAGAACGGTCCCGATACGATGGGCTTCCGCGCCACCGCGCAGAACCTCAACCTCAACCGCGACTATCTCAAGGCCGACGCGCCGGAGCTGCAGCACTGGCTGGCCATGTTCAGCGAATGGCTGCCGGACATGTTCGTCGACGTGCACACCACCGACGGCGCCGACTACCAATACGACCTGACCTGGTACACGGAGGATTGGGGCCCGCTCGACGCCAGCGTCAAGAAGTGGCAGGACGACGTGCTGAAGAAAAGAGTTTTTCCACTTGTGGAAAAGCGCGGCCACCTGCTCGCACCCTACCTCGAACTCAAGGATCACCACGACATCGCCAAGGGCATCGCCAACTTCGGTTCCGGCCCGCGTTTTTCTACCGGCTACGTCGCGCTGCACAACCGCGCCGCGCTGCTGCTCGAAACGCACATGCTCAAATCCTACGAGGTGCGCGTGCGCGCCACCTACGACCTGCTGCGCGAGCTGCTGGTCGAATTCAACGCACATCCGGGCGAATTGCGCGCGGCCGTGCAACGCGCCGACCACGACACGATCACGCATGTCGCGGCGCCCGACGCGGAGCTGCCGATCGTGTTCGCGACCACGACGAAGTCGGAGCCGTTCGCGCTCAAGGGCGTGGCCTACACGCACAGCCACAGCGACATTTCCAACGACGGCTGGGTGCACTACGACCCGACCAAGCCGAAGGACATGACCATTCCGTTCTGGCGCGAACTCGTGCCGAGCAAGCGCGTGCGCGTGCCGGCGGCCTATCTGGTCGCGCCGGGCTGGCCGCAGGTGTCGCAGAAGCTGGCGCAGCACGGGTTGAAATTCGAACGCCTGGCCAAGGCGGTCAAGCTCCAGGTCGAGCGCTACCGCCTGGACGATCCGCACTGGGCGGACAAGCCATTCGAAGGGCGCTTGATGCTGACGAAATTCTCCAGCCGCAGCGAGTCCGCCAGCATGCAGTTCGCGCCCGGCGCGGTGCTGGTCGCGCTGGATCAGCGCGCGGCGAACGTCGCGATCAACCTGCTCGAACCCGAGGCGTCCGATTCGCTGCTCGCCTGGGGCTTCCTCAACGCGATTTTCGAGCAGAAGGAATCCGGCGACGCGCGCGTGGTCGAGCAGCTTGCGCGCGACATGCTGGCGAAGGATCCCGCGCTCAAGGCCGAGTTCGACGCGAAGCTCAAGAGCGATGCGGCGTTTGCCGCGAACCCCGCCGCGCGCCTGGATTTCTTCTATCGGCGCTCGCCGTGGTACACGCAGCAAAACGTCGGCCTGTATCCGGTCGTGCGACTGGACGCGGCCGCGCTCGCCGCGGCGCGCGCCGCGCAACAATGACCTTCGACACTATCGAGCGCTAGCGCGCACCTCTAGGGTTTGTCGTTTTCGCCCACGGACCCTTGCATGCGCCTACTCGTCGTGATGCTGGCGGCTGCGGCCGCGACCGCTGCCGCAAGCCCCGGCAATGATCATGGTCTCGACGCGCGCAACTTCGATGCAGCGGTGCCGGCGTGCCGCGATTTCTTCCAATACGCCAACGGTGGCTGGCTGAAAGCCAACCCGATCCCGCCGACTTACAGCCACTGGAGCCTGGACGACGAGATCGGCGAGCGCAATGACGCGTTGCTCAGGTCGATCGTCGAGGACGCCGCGGCACATCCTGGCGCGCCCGGCAGCACCGCGCAGAAGGTCGGCGATTTCCACGCCGCGGCGATGGACGAAGCCGCGATCGAACACGCCGGCCTGGCGCCGCTGCGCGCGGATCTGGATGCGATTGCCGCGCTCAAGGACAGCGCCGACCTCGCCGACCTGATCGCCGCGTGGCAACGCCGTGGCGAAGCGGTGCTGTTCGAGCTCGAGGCGCAACCGGATCTGAAGGACAGTACGACCGATATCGCCTATGCCGGCCAGGGCGGCCTCGGCCTGCCCGACCGCGACTACTACCTGCGCAGCGACGCGAAGTCGCGCAAGCTGCTGGCGCAATACCAGGCGCATGTCGCGCACATGCTCGCCCTGCTCGGCGACGCGAACTCGAAGGACGAAGCCGCCGCGGTGGTCGCGTTGGAGACGCGCCTGGCCAAGGCCTCGCTCGACCGCGTCGCGTTGCGCGACCCGGCCAATTCGTACCACATCTTCGCGCTCAAGGAGGCGGATGCGAAGATGCCGCACTTCTCGTGGAGTGGCTTTTTCCACAATGCAGCACCGCAGGTAGCGAAGTTCTCGCTTGCTCATCCGGACTTCTTCGCCGCCGCCGACCGCGCGCTGACCGAGCTGCCGCTGGCGCAGTGGCAGGCGTGGCTGCGCTGGCGCCTGGTCGACGCCGCCGCGCCGTACCTCGGCAAGGCGTTCGTCGATGCGGATTTCGAATTCCACGGACGTACCCTGCGTGGCGCGGTGGAACTCAAGCCGCGCTGGAAGCGCGCGGTCGCCAGCGCCGACCAGGCGATCGGCGAATTGCTCGGCCAGGCCTATGTCGCGCGCGTGTTTCCGCCCGAGGCCAAGCAGCGCGCGCTGGCACTGGTGGAAAACCTCAAGACCGCCCTGCGGGCGCGCATCGCGCAGCTGGACTGGATGAGCGCGCCGACCAAGCAGGCCGCCTTCGCCAAACTCGATACGCTGATCGCGAAGATCGGTTACCCGGACAAATGGCGCGACTACGGCGCGCTCGTGGTCACGCGCGATTCGTACCTCGGCAACATGCGCGCCGCCAGCGCGTTCGAGATGCAGCGTACGTTTGCCAAGTTCGGTCATCCGGTCGACCGCAGCGAGTGGGACATGACCCCGCAGACGGTCAACGCCTACTACAACCCGATGGGCAACGAGATCGTGTTTCCGGCGGCACAGCTGCTGCCGCCGTATTTCGATGCCAGCGCCGACGACGCGCTCAACTACGGCGGCATCGGCAGCGTGATCGGGCACGAGATGACGCACGGCTTCGACGACCAGGGCAGCCAGTTCGACGCCAAGGGCAACCTGACCGAATGGTGGAGTCCCGACGACCGCAAGCAGTTCGAGGCGCGCACCGCGAAGCTGGCGCAACAGTTCGCGGCCTACGTGCCGATCGACGACCTACACATCGACGGCAAGCTCACGCTCGGCGAGAACATCGCCGACCTGGGCGGCCTGCTCGTCGCGTACGACGCGTTCAAGCTCACCGCGCAGGGCAAGGGCGACGAGAAGATCGACGGGCTCACGCCCGATCAGCGCTTTTTTCTGTCCTACGCGCAGACCTGGCGCACGGCGATGCGCCCGGAACAGTTGCGCCTGCAGCTGCAATCCAACGAGCACGCACCGGCGAAGTTCCGCGTCAACGGACCCTTGAGCGACGTGCCCGCGTTCGCGCGCGCGTTCGACTGCCACGCCGGCGCCGCCATGCTGCGGCCGCCGGGCAAGCTCGTGACCATCTGGTAAGAATCACTTTGTATACAAAAGGAGAAAGCACCATGCGACATTACGCGCTCAAGCCGCTGGCACTCGGCCTCGGCCTCGTCCTCGGCGGCCATGCGTTCGCCGCCAGCGACCTCGACACCACGCTCAAGGCGGCCGATTTCGACAAGAATTCCGCGCCGTGCGGCAACCTGTTCACGTTCGTCAACGCGAACTGGGTCGCGGCGCATCCGATCCCGGGCGACCGCACCTCGTGGGGCGCGTTCGAAATGCTCGCCGAGCGCTCGCTCGGCGCGCAGCACGACATCGCCGAAAGCGTGTCGAAGAAGCAGAACGCACCCGGTTCGATCGAACAGAAGATCGGCGACTTCTACGCCACCGGCATGGACGAAGCCGCGGTGGAGAAGGCTGGCTACGATCCGATCAAGGACGACCTGAAGCGCATCGATGGTTTGAAGACCCCGGACGAGATCGCCGACTTCGTGCGCGACTACCACGCGCAGGGCCTGTCGTTCCTGTTCGACTTCGCCGCCGAAGCCGATTTCCACGATTCGCGCCGCATGATCGCGTACGCCTCGCAGGACGGCCTCGGCTTGCCCGAGCGCGACTACTATTTGAAGACCGACGACACCTCGAAGAAGATCCGCGACGCCTACGTGCTGCATATCCAGCGCTCGCTCGAACTCGTCGGCGTGGGCAAGGACGACGCCGCCAAGCAGGCCAAGGCGGTGATGGAACTGGAGACGAAGCTCGCCGAGGCGTCGCTGCCGATCGTCGAGCTGCGCGACCCGAACAACCAGTACCATTTCGTCAGCTTCGCGGAAGCCGACAAGGCGACGCCGCATTTCTCCTGGGAAAAACTCTTCGCGGCGCAGAACATCGGCGGCGAAAAAGGCTTCTCCCTGTCGCAACCGAAATTCTTCGCGGCGATGGACAAGCTGCTGGCCGAAGTGCCGGCCGAACAGTGGCGCGCGTATTTCCGCTTCCATCTGGTGAACGCGGTCGAGCCGCTGCTGAGCAAGGCGTTCGTCGACGAGAACTTCGATTTCTACTCGAAGACGTTGCGCGGCCAGGCCGAACAGAAGCCGCGCTGGAAGCGCGTGCTCGAGAACACCGACCGCCAGCTCGGCATGGCGATGGGCCAGCTGTACGTGGCGCAGAACTTCCCGCCCGAGGCGAAGGCGCGCGCCAAGGAACTGGTCGACAACCTGCGCGCCGCGCTCAAGGAACGCATCCAGAAGCTCGACTGGATGAGCGACGCGACCAAGAAGATGGCGATCCAGAAGTGGGACACGTTCATGCCGAAGATCGGCTATCCGGAAAAATGGCGCGACTGGAGCGGACTGAGCGTCGGCCGCGACAGCTACGTGGCCAACGTGCGCGCCACGATCAAGTTCAACCACGCCTGGCGCATGGGCAAGGTCGGCAAGCCTGTGGATCGCACCGAATGGGGCATGACGCCGCAGACGGTCAACGCCTACTACAACCCGCTGCAGAACGAGATCGTGTTCCCGGCCGCGATCCTGCAGCCGCCGTTCTTCGACGCCAAGGCCGACGACGCGCTCAACTACGGCGGCATCGGCGCGGTGATCGGCCACGAGATGACGCACGGCTACGACGACGAGGGCTCGCAGTTCGACGCGCAGGGCAACCTCAAGAACTGGTGGACGGACGAGGACAAGAAGCAGTTCGAGGCGCGCACCGGCAAGCTCGTCAAGCAGTTCGACGACTACGTTGCGATCGACAACCTGCACGTGCACGGCAAGCAGACGCTGGGCGAGAACATCGCCGACCTGGGCGGACTGAACGTGGCGTTCGACGCGCTGCAGAAGGCGCTCGAGAAGAACAAGGTCGAGAGCAAGGAAAAGATCGACGGCTACACCGAGGATCAGCGCTTCTTCCTCAACTTCGCGCGCATCTGGGCGCGCCAGTTCAAGCCGGAGGAGCTCAAGCTGCGCCTGAACACCGACGTACACGCGCCGGCGCAGTTCCGCGCCATCGCCGCGCCGTCGAACATGCCGGTGTTCGCGCAGTCGTTCGCGTGCAAGCCGGGCGACTCGATGGTGCGCGGCAACGACGTGCAGGTGAAGATCTGGTGAGTTGAACGAGCCCTGCGCGCAGCACTCGGCTGCGCGCAGGCGCTCAGCCCGCGCCGGCCGCGAGCAGCGGCAGACGCAGCGTGAACGTCGAACCACAGCCGGGTCCGGCGCTATGCGCGGTGATGCTGCCGCCATGGCGCTCGATCAGCTGCTTGCACACCGACAGGCCGATGCCGAGCCCGCCGGCGCTGCGATCCAGCGCGCGCGCACCCTGCGCGAACAGCTCGAACACGTGCGGCAGGAAGTCCGGCGCGATGCCGCAGCCGTTGTCGCTGACCTCGATCACCGCGTTACCGTCGGCGGCGAACGTGCGCAACGCGATGTCGCCGCCCGGCTCGGTATACTTTGCCGCGTTGCTGAGCAGGTTCGACACACACTGGGCGATGCGCACGCGATCGCCCTCGAGCAGCAGCGCGCGGTCGGCGACACTGACCGCGAAGCGGTGACTGGCCGCACGCAGCAACGGCTCCGCCGTCTCCACTGCCAGGTCGACACAACTCTGCAGGGTGATCGTCTCGCGCCGCAGCTCGATGCGCCCACGCGTGATGCGCGCGACGTCGAGCAGATCGTCGAGCAGCCGCGCCAGGTGCGATGCCTGGCGCTGGATGATCTGTGCCAGCGAACGCTGCTGCTCGTCGCGCAGCAACAGCGCCAGCACCTCGGCGGCGTTCGCGATCGGCGCGACCGGATTGCGCAGCTCGTGCGCGAGCATGGCGAGGAACTCGTCCTTGCGCTGGTCCGCCAGCTGTAGCGCTTCCTGCAGCTGGCGCTGCGCGGTGATGTCGGTGTTGGTGCCGAACCAGCGCACGACCTTGCCGTTCTCGGTGCGCACCGGCACCGCCTGGGTCAGGAACCAGCGGTAGCTGCCGTCACGGCCGCGCAGCGGAAAGGTATCTTCCCAGGTCAAACCGGCGCTCAGGCAATCCTGCAGGTGCGCAAACACGCGCTGCGCGTGATCTGGATGATGCGCCGCGCGCCAGCCCTGGCCGCGCATCTGCTCGAACGTGCCACCGGTGTATTGATACCAGCGATCGTTGAACCAGTCGCGGTTGCCGTGCTCGTCGCAGGTCCAGGCGCACTGCTGCATGTTGTTGGCCAATTCGCGGAAGCGTTCCTCGCTTTCGCGCAGGCGCTTTTCCGCACGCGTGCGCGCGGTGACGTCGCGCACGGTGCCGATCAGACGCTGCGCGCGGCCGGCATCGAACGTGACGCGACCGGCCGCCTCGACCCAGCGCGTCTTGCCGTCGCGCCGGTGCACGACGCGGAACACCATCAGATAACGCCCATCGCCGGCCGGATCGAGCGCAGCATCGATTGCCTGCCGCAGCCGTGCGCGATCCTCGGCGTGCACGCCGCCCAGGAATGTGTCGAGGTCGACCGGCGCTTCCGGCGCGGTGCCCCACAGCTCATGCGTGCGCTCGTCCCAGTGAATCATGCCGCTGGCGACATCCCAATCGTGGATGCCCAAGCGCGTCGCCGCCTGCGCCAGGCGCAGGCGTTCGCGGCTTTCATGCAACGCGCGCTCGACGCGTTTGCGCTCGGTGATGTCGACGCCGGAGCTGACCAGCGTGTCCGTGCCGGAAGCGAACAGCGTGATCAGGAAATCGCGCCCCATCGCCTCGATCTCGTAGCGCAGCGGCACGCGCGTGGCCAACACGTCGGTGCCGGCCGGGATGAAGCGCGCCGCGTGCTCGCTCACCACCTCGCTGACGTTGCGTCCGAGCAGCGTCTCGCGCGTGCGCCCGAGCAGCTGCAGCGCCGCCGCGTTCGCGTTGCGGTAGACGAAATCGACCACCGCCGCGTTGTCGTCGCGCACCGCCTGCAGCAAGACCATCAATTCGCTCGGATGATCGAGCATCGCCTGCAGCAGCGTTTCGTGTTCGGCGCGCACCGCGCGGTGCTCGTGCTCGGCTTGGCTGCGCGCCGCGTTCAACGCGCGATTGACCTCGAGCAGTTCGCTACGGCGCTGATGCAGTTCGACCAGCACCGCCACCTTGCTGCGCAGGATCTCGGGCACGATCGGCACGCCGATATAGTCGATCGCGCCTACTTCGTAACCCTTCAAGCGGTCGCTCTCGCTCGGCGCGCCGGCGGTGACGAAGATGATCGGCGTGCGCTCGATGCGCGGTTCGGCGCGGATGCACCGCGCCACTTCGAAGCCGTCCATGCCGGGCATGTTGACGTCGAGCAGGATCGCCGCGAACTCGTGCTGGCGCAGGCGTTCGAGCGCTTCATGACCGGACATCGTGCGCACGCAGTGCACGCCGAGGCCGGCCAGGATCGCTTCGTAAGACAGCAGGCGCCCGGGCTGGTCGTCCACCAGCAGCACGCTGGCGCCGAATACCGGCGTATCGGGGGGTGCGGTGCTCGGGCCGGGTGGGGCTGCTTGCTCGAAGCGGATGCCGCTCATCGCACGAATCCTTTCGTCGCAGGTCGGATTCGTCCCGCGCGCCGGCAAGCGCGATCGCGCAACCGGTGCGAGTCGAGGCTCACCGCCAAACGATTCTGCGCCCGCGCGCATGCGGCTACAAGGCCGCGGGCGGCGCATCTTGCCGCTTCGTTTCGAGCCGATTCAGCTGCGCGCTGCATGCAAGGCCGCGCAGCGCCTGGCGCCTGTCAACTTTACGAGCTAGCGCTGCGCGCGGCGAGCCCTAGCATGTGGCCACAAGCACCAAAGGTGCAGATTGGGGTCAGCCGCATGAGCGCATCCGCACGCCGGCGTGGTACCGGTGACGTGCCCGATTTCCGCTTCCTGTTCGAATCCGTGCCGGGACTGTACCTGGTGCTGAGCCCGACGCTGCGCATCGTCGCGGCGAGCAACGCGTATCTGCGCGCCACCAAGACCGATCGCAGCGCGATTCTCGGGCGCGACCTGTTCGACGTGTTCCCCGACAACCCCGGCGATGCGGGTGCGACCGGCACGCGCAACCTGCGCACGTCGCTCGAGCGCGTGCTCGCCGACAAGGTGGCCGACGCCATGGCGGTGCAGAAGTACGACATCCGCCGACCGGCTGCGGAGGGCGGCGGTTTCGAGGAACGCTACTGGAGCCCGGTCAACGTACCGCTGCTCGACGCCGAAGGTAAGGTGACCTGCATCATCCACCGCGTCGAGGACGTCACCGAATTCGTGCGCCTGAAACAGCGCAACACCGAACAGGCGCAAGTCTCGCGCGGGCTGCGCGACGACGTCGAGCGCATGGACACCGAGATCTTCCAGCGCGCGATCGAAATCCAGCAGACCAACAGCCGGCTCGACGCGGCCAACCGCGAGCTGACGCGGCTGTACGAGAAGACCAAGCAGCTCGAGCGCAACAAGACCGAGTTCCTGTCGATCATCAGCCACGAATTGCGCACGCCGCTCAATGCCATCATCGGCTTCACCGGCACGCTGCTGATGCGCCTGCCCGGGCCACTGAACGACGAACAGGAGCGGCACCTGCGCACCGTGCAGCGCAGCTCCAGGCACCTGCTCTCGCTGATCAACGACCTGCTCGACGTGGCCAAGATCGAGGCGGGCAAGCGCGAACTCGAGATCGGTCCGGTGCAGTGCCGCACGATCGTGGAAAGCATCGCCGAGTCGCAGCGACAGGCGGCATTGGACAAGGGGCTCGAATTCCACGTCTGCCTGCCCGAGACCGAGTTCGTTGCCGAGACGGACGCGCGCGCGGTCAGTCAGATCCTGCTCAATCTGACCAGCAACGCGATCAAGTTCACCGAACACGGCAGCGTCACGCTGCGTCTGGCGCGCGTGCCGGACGGCAACGGCGCGCTGTTTACCGAGTTCACGGTCGCCGATACCGGCATCGGCATCCGCGCGGAGGATCACGCAAAGCTGTTCAGCGCGTTCAGTCAGGTCGAACGCCCGCTCGCGCGGCGCAACGAAGGCACGGGCCTCGGCTTGTACCTGTGCGGTCAACTCGCCGAGGCGCTCGGTGCACGAATCACGCTCGAGAGCACACCGGGCGCGGGCAGCGTGTTTGCATTGCAATTGCCTGCAACGTAGGCGGACGGCAAGCGGCCAGTTTCACACGGACGCTGCCGGCATCGGCGCCGCAAACGCCCATTCACCACGTCTCAAGCGAGTGCAAACGGCAACTTGCGCAAGCGCTTGCCGGTGGCGGCAAACACCGCGTTCGCCACGGCCGGCGCGATCGGCGGCGTGCCGGGCTCGCCGACGCCGCCCATCTTGTCGGTGCTCGGCACGATGACCACCTCGACGCGCGGCATCTCGCTCAGGCGCAGCACGGTATAGTTGTGGAAATTGCTCTGTTCCACCTTGCCGTCCTTGAACGTGATCTGCGAATGCAGCGCCGCGCCGAGGCCGAACGCGATGCCGGATTGCATCTGCGCCTCGACGGCGAGCGGGTTGACCACCGGTCCGCAATCGATCGCGCACACCACGCGGTGCACCTTGATCGCGTTCTTGTCCACCGACACTTCCGCGATCTGCGCCACGTAGCTGCCGAACGACGCATGCACGGCGATGCCGGCAGCGTGCCCTTTCGGCAACGGCTTGCCCCAGCCGAACTTTTCCGCGGCCAGATCGAGCGCCCGGCGCTCGCGCGAGCCGGCCGGCAGCAGCTCGCGCCGGTATGCGAGCGGATCCTTGTTCGCCGCATGCGCAAGCTCGTCGATGAAACTTTCGACCGCGAACGCCGTGTGTGAGTGGCCCACCGAACGCCACCACAGCACCGGCACGGTGCTCACCGGCGAATGCAACTCGACGCGGTGCGCGGCGATCGCCTGCAGGTACGGCGAATCCGCCGCGCCTTCGACCGAAGTCGCGTCGATGCCGTCCTTGACCATCATTTTTTCGAACGGCGTGCCGGCGAGTATCGACTGACCGACGATCGTATGCGCCCAAACCACCGGCTTGCCCTTGGCGTCGAGTCCGGCGCGCATGCGCGAGTGCCACATCGGACGGTAATAGCCGCCGCGGATGTCGTCCTCGCGCGTCCACACGACCTTGACCGTCTTGCCCGAGGCTTTCGCCACATGCACCGCTTCGCTGACGAAGTCCGAGGTCGGCGTCGCGCGCCGCCCGAAACCGCCGCCCAGAAACAGCGTGTGGATGCGCACTTGTTCGGGCTTGAGCCCGAGGATGGCCGCCGCGGTGCCTTGATCCATGGTCTGGAATTGCGTGCCGGTGTACACGTCGCAACCGTCCGCGCCGATCTCGACCGTGCAGTTGAGCGGCTCCATCGGCGCATGCGCGAGGTACGGGACATCGTAGTCGGCCGCGATGATCTTCGCCTGCTTGAATGCTGCATCGATATCGCCGGACGTCGCCGCAGCCGCGCCCGGCGTCTGCGCCAGCTTGCGGTACTCGGCGAGCAGCGCGTCGCTCGCCAGCGTCGCGCCGCTGCCTTCGTCCCATTCCAGCACGAGCGCATCGCGGCCTTTCTTTGCCGCCCAGAAATGCTTGCCGAGCACCGCCACGCCGGACGGCACCTGCACCACATCGGTCACGTCCGGCACCGCCTTGGCCTTGCCGGCATCGAACGATTTCAGCTTCGCGCCGAACACCGGCGCGCGCGCAACCAAGGCCACGTGCATGTTCGGTCGCTTCACGTCGATGCCGAACTGCGCCTTGCCGTTGATCTTGTCCGGCGCGTCGAGGCGCTTGGTCGGTTTGCCGATCAGCGCGAAATCCTTGTCGGCCTTCAACGCCACGTCGCCCGGCGCCGGCAGTTTCGCCGCGGCCGCGGCCAGTTCTCCGTAGGAAGCCTTGTGTTCGCCGCACAGCACGAAGCCCTTCTCGGTCCGGCAATCCTTTGCCGCGACGTTCCATTTGTTCGCCGCTGCCTGGAGCAGCAGCGCCCGCGCCGTCGCTCCGGCCTTGCGCAACTGCTCGAACGATTCCCAGGTGCTGCTCGAGCCGCCCGTCATCTGCATGCCGAACGCAGTGTGTGCGTAGCCCGGCGCGGCCGGCGCATGCTCGGCACGCACGTTTGCCCAGTCGCAGTCCAGTTCCTCCGCCAATACCATCGGCAACGACGTCCATATGCCCTGCCCCATCTCGGAATGCTTGAGCAGGATCGTGACGCTGTTGTCCGGAGCGATGTGCACGAAAGCATCGGGTGGCGGCGGCGGTGGCGGCGCGGCAGCCGATGTTGCTTCTTCGGCAAGGGCAAAGCGCCAACCGCTGCGCAGCGTGAAGGCGATGACCAGACCGGTCGCCGCGGTTTTCAGGAACTCACGGCGTGAGTAGTTGCCGGATACGCGTTCACGCAACATGATCCACCTCCGCGGTATTGACGGCGGCGAGCAATTCGGCGGCGCGATGCACGGCGCCGCGAATGCGCTGGTAAGTGCCGCAGCGACACAGATTGGCGCTCATCGCCGTGTCGATGTCCGCGTCGCTCGGCTTGGGATTGCTCGCGAGCAATGCCGACGCCGCCATCACTTGGCCCGACTGGCAGTAGCCGCATTGCACCACGTCGGCTTCGAGCCAGGCCCGCTGCACGGCTTGCACGGCCGCTGTCGCCGCGCCTTCGATGGTGGTGATCTTCTTGCCCACGAGCGCGACCGCCGGTGTGACGCAGGAGCGGATCGGCGCGCCGTCGACGTGCACGGTGCACGCGCCGCATTGCGCCATGCCGCAGCCGAATTTCGTACCGGTCAATCCGAGCACGTCGCGCAACACCCACAGCAGCGGCATGTCGGGCGGAACGTCCACGTCGTACGGCTTGCCATTCACATCGAGCTTGGCCATGCGAGGCTCCTCGTGAGGTGGTTGGCGGTGCGGGTTGCTAGCGTACTCTTAGAATGGGGAACGGGGAACGGGGGAACGCTTTGCCATTCTCGTCATTCCGGCAGCCGGAATGACGATCAAGAGCAAGGCGCTGGTCCGTGCGCCTTTGGTTTTGCGCTTGCCGCTATTTTGTATACAAATCCAGCAGCGCGCGCGCCGCTTTCGCGATCGCGGCGACCGGGCCGGAATTCTGCGGAAACGTCAGGCGCGTGTAGTAGCCGCCTTCCATCAGCAGCATCAACGCGTCGCCGAGCAGTTCCGCGTCGCGCGCGCCGGCTTCGCGCGCCAGCTTGCGCAGGCGCTTGCGGATCTCGGTCTTGTAGCCGTGCACGATGCCGCCGAGCAATTCGTTGCCTTCGGGGATTTCCACGGCGGCGTTGCCGAGCGCGCAGCCGCGACTGGTCTTGCAGCCGCTGTCGGCCTTGGCCTTGAAGCGCGCCAGGTCGAGATACGCCTCGAACAAAGCCTCGAGCTGCTTGCGCGGGTTGCCGTCGAACGGCGCGATTGTCTCGTCCCACCAGCCGAAGTACTCGCGCTCCTGGTTGTGCAGGTATTCCGCGACCAGGTCGTCCTTGGACGGGAAGCTGCGGTAGAAGCTCATCTTGTTCGTGCCGGCTTCCTGGGCGATCGCATCCACGCCCACCGCGCGGATGCCGTGGCGGTAGAACAGGTCGGAGGCGGTTTCGAAGATGCGGTCGCGCACGCGCGGCTTGGCCGTCGCCTCGACCTTGTCTTTCCGGACCACCGATTTCACGCCCACGACACTTCTCCTCTTGACACGTTAGTTACCAGTCAGTAACATCATACACGTTACTTACCGGTAACGCACGTTTTGACAGCTTCCCGCGATGCAAGTTCCATGTCAAGCCGCGGCGCGGCATGCACCGGTAAGCACGAGAACCGCAGGAATACAGGAGTTTAACCATGTCGCACCCAGGATACGTCACTTCTTCGCTGTTTCGCGCCGCGCTCGCGGCCACGCTGCTTGCCGCGGCCCTGCTCGCCGGCTGTGGCCGCTCGCAGGCCGGCGCCGCACCGGGCGCCGCGCCGCCGCCAGCCGTGAGCGTGGCCGAAGTGGTGGCGCGCCAGCTGCGCGATTTCGAGGACTTCAGCGGTCGGCTCGAGCCGGTCACGAGCGTGTCGATCCAGCCGCGCGTGGCCGGCTTCGTCGAGTCGGCGCAGTTCGAGGAAGGCGCGCGCGTGCGCAAAGGCCAGCTGCTGTTCAAGATCGACCCGCGCCCGTTCCAGGCCGAAGTCGACCGGCTCGCGGCGCAACTCAAGCGCGCGCACACGCAGGCGAATCTGGCCGCGACCAATCATGAACGCGGCAAGCAGCTGCTGGCGCGGCACGTGATCGCGCAGCAGGATTTCGACCAGATCGCCGCCACCGCGCAGAGCAACAACGACGACATCGGCGCCGCGCAGGCCGCGCTCGAAGCCGCGCGACTGAATCTCGAGTTCACCCAGGTGCGCTCGCCGATCGACGGACGCGTCTCGCGCATGCTGATCACGCCGGGCAATCTGGTGGCCACGACCAGCGTGCTCACCACGGTGGTGTCGGACGATCCGGTGTACGCGTATTTCGACGCCGACGAGCAAACCTACTTGCGTTTTGCGCATGCCACGGACGGCAGCAATCCCGTGTACATGGGCCTGATCGACGAACAAGGCTACCCGCATCAGGGGCGCCTCGATTTCCTCGACAACCAGGTCGATGCGCACTCCGGCACGATCCGCGCGCGCGCCGTGTTCGACAACCACGACGGGCGTTTCACGCCGGGCCTGTTCGCGCGCATCAAGCTGGTCGGCGGCACGCCGCACGACAAGATCCTGATCGACGAACGCGCGGTCGGCACCGACCTCGGCAAGAAGTTCGTGCTGGCGTTGAAAGCCGACAACACGCTCGAGTATCGCCCGGTCACGCTCGGCGCGGCGATCGACGGCTTGCGCGTCGTCAACGAGGGCCTGGCCGCGGGCGACGTGATCGTGGTCAACGGCTTGCAGCACGTGCGCCCAGGCGCAGCGGTGACGCCGCAGCGCGTCACGATGCAGGCCAACGGCACGGGCGTGGCGCAGATTTCGGTGCCGGCGCGCGAAGTGACGGCGACCAGCGATGCAGCATCTGGCCATGGCGCGTCGCTGAACTGAACCATCGAGCAGAACAAACCCACCGACTACCGTTCGCGCTGAGCGTAGCGGCGCAAAGCGCCGCGAAGTCGAAGCGTAACCCGAGCGACCCTTCGACTTCGGCGCTGCGCGCCTACGCTCTGGGCGAACGGTATTCAAAAAAGAACATGACTCTTCGCAGCGCCCGGCGCTGAAAAGGAACGCCCATGAACCTTTCTCAATTCTTCATCTCCAGACCCGTATTCGCCGGCGTGTTGTCCGCGCTGATCCTGATCGCGGGGCTGATCTCGATGCCGTCGCTGCCGATTTCCGAATACCCGGAAGTGGTGCCGCCGACGGTCGTGGTGCGCGCGGTGTATCCGGGCGCGAATCCGAAGGTCATCGCCGATACCGTGGCCGGTCCGCTCGAGCAGTCGATCACCGGTGTGGAGGACATGCTGTACCAGTTCTCGCAGGCGACCAGCGACGGCGTGATGACACTGACGGTCACGTTCAAGCTCGGCACCGACGTCGACAAGGCGCAGGTGCTGGTGCAGAACCGCGTCGCGCAGGCGACGCCGAAATTGCCGGCCGACGTGCAGCGCATCGGCGTGACCGTGAACAAGTCCACGCCCGACATCACGATGGGCGTGTTCCTCACCTCGCCCGACGGGCGCTACGACCTGAACTATCTGGCCAACTTCATGGCGCTGCACATCAAGGACGAACTGGCCAAGATCGACGGCGTCGGCGACGTGCAGCAGTTCGGCGGCGGCAGCTATTCGATGCGCATCTGGCTCGATCCGGAAAAAGTCGCCGCGCGCGGCCTGACCGCGAGCGACATCGCGCGCGCGATCCGCGAGCAGAACGTGCAGGTTGCCGCCGGCCAGCTCGGCTCGTCGGCGACGCCGAACGTTTCCGACGGTTCGAACAAGCCGAACTTCCAGATCGCGGTCAACACGCGTGGCCGCCTGGTCGACGAGGAAGACTTCGCCAACATCATCGTGCGCAGCGGCGAGAACGGCCAGATCACGCGCCTGCGCGATGTCGCGCGCGTCGAGCTCGGCTCGGACAACTACGCGCTGCGCGCCATGCTCAACAATGTGACCGCGGTCGGCGTCGGCATCTTCCAGCGCCCGGGCAGCAACGCGATCGCGATCTCCGATGCGGTGCGCGCGAAGATGGCGGAGCTCAAGAAATCCTTCCCGGAAGGCATCGATTACGATCCGGCCTACGATCCGACCGTGTTCGTGCGCGGCTCGATCGCGGCCGTTTCGCACACGCTGCTCGAGGCGCTCGCGCTGGTCGTGATCGTGGTGATCGTGTTCCTGCAGACCTGGCGCGCTTCGATCATCCCGTTGCTCGCCGTGCCGGTGTCGCTGATCGGCACGCTCGGCGTGATGCATCTGTTCGGCTTCGGCCTGAACACGCTGTCGCTGTTCGGCCTGGTGCTGGCGATCGGCATCGTCGTGGACGACGCGATCGTGGTCGTTGAAAACGTCGAGCGCAACATCTCCGAGGGCCGCACGCCGATCGAAGCCACGCGTCAGGCGATGCGCGAGGTGACCGGTCCGATCATCGCCACGGCACTGGTGCTGTGCGCCGTGTTCGTACCGACCGCGTTCATCAGCGGGTTGTCCGGCCAGTTCTTCAAGCAGTTTGCGCTGACCATCGCGATCTCGACGGTGATCTCGGCGTTCAATTCGCTGACGCTGTCGCCGGCGTTGTCCGCGCTGCTGCTCAAGTCGCACGATGCACAGCCGGATCGCTTCTCGCGCCTGCTCAACTGGTCGCTCGGCTGGTTCTTCCGGCCGTTCAACCGCTTCTTCACGCGCGCCTCGAACGGCTACGTCGCCGGCGTCGGCCGCGTGCTGCGCAAGAGTTCGATCGCGCTGTTCGTGTATGCCGGACTGATCGCACTGACCGCGCTCGGCTTCGCGCACACGCCGACCGGCTTCGTGCCGGCGCAGGACAAGCAGTACCTGGTCGGCTTCGCACAACTGCCGGATGCGGCCACGCTCGATCGCACTGAAGGTGTGATCAAGCGCATGAGCGACATCGCGCTGAAGACGCCCGGCGTCGAATCGGTGCCGGCGTTTCCCGGTCTGTCGATCAACGGGTTCACCAACGCGCCGAACATGGGCATCGCGTTCACGCCACTCAAGCCGTTCGAGGAGCGCCGCGATGCGTCGAAGTCCGCCGGCGCAATCGCAATGGCGATGAACATGCAATTCGCGCAGATACAAGACGCGTTCATCGCGATCTTCCCGCCGCCGCCGGTGCAGGGGCTCGGCACGATCGGCGGCTTCAAGCTGCAGCTGGAAGACCGCGGCAATTTCGGCGCAGACGAACTCTACAAGCAACTGCAGAACGTAATCGCCAAGGCGAGCAAGCGGCCGGAGCTGGCCGGCGTGTTCTCCGGCTTCCAGGTCAACGTACCGCAGATCGAGGTGGACGTGGATCGCGAGAAGGCGAAGGCCGCGGGCGTGGCGCTGCAGGACGTGTACGACACGATGCAGATGTATCTCGGCTCGCTCTACGTCAACGACTTCAACCGCTTCGGCCGCACTTATCAGGTCAACGCGCAGGCCGAGCCGAAGTTCCGCCTGAGCGCGGACGACATCGGCCGATTGAAGACGCGCAACGCACGCGGCGACATGATTCCGCTGGCGAGCTTCGTCACCGCACGTGAAACCTCGGGCCCGGATCGGGTGCCGCACTACAACGGCTTCCTCGCTGCCGAGATCAACGGCGCCGCCGCACCCGGCTACAGTTCGGGCCAGGCGCAGGCGGCAATCGAACAAGTGCTGGCGCAGGAGTTGCCGAACGGCATGAGCTACGAGTGGACCGACCTGACCTACCAGCAGATCCTGGCCGGCAACACGATGGTATACATTTTCCCGCTGGTCGTGCTGCTCGTGTTCCTGGTGCTCGCCGCGCAGTACGAAAGCCTGTCGCTGCCGCTGGTGGTGATCCTGATCGTGCCGATGACGCTGTTGTGCGCGATTGCCGGCGTGCAGCTGTCGCACGGCGACAACAACATCTTCACCCAGATCGGCTTGATCGTGCTGATCGGACTGGCGTGCAAGAACGCGATCCTGATCGTGGAGTTCGCCAAAGACCGCGAGGCGCACGGCGAATCGGTCTGGCAAGCCGTGCTCGATGCATGCCGGCTGCGCCTGCGTCCGATCCTGATGACCTCGCTCGCGTTCGTGATGGGCGTGGTGCCGCTGGTCACCTCGACCGGCGCCGGCGCCGAGATGCGCCGCGCCATGGGCGTGGCGGTGTTTTCCGGCATGCTCGGCGTAACGTTCTTCGGCCTCGCGCTGACGCCGGTGTTCTATCTGCTGGTAAGGCGGCGCAGAGCGCGACGCGCGGCCATGCCGCCGACCACGAGCGCGGAGCCGCTTGCCGCCTAGAAGCTGGCGGTCGCCATCGCGCATGAAAAAGCGGCGTCATCCCCGCGCGAGCGGGGATCCATCTTGATCCTGGCCTGTGAAAGGCAAAATGGATTCCCGCTTGCGCGGGAATGACGTCAAAAGAGAGTAGACCTGATCGTGTCATCCCCAACAAACGGAGAACTTCAATGACCACAGCCAACAAAATCGCCCTCGTCACCGGCGCCACGCGCGGCATCGGCCTGGAAACCGTGCGTCAGCTGGCGCAGCAGAAGGTGCACGTGATCCTCGCCGGGCGCGATCGCAGCAAAGCGGAAGCCGCGGCGGAAAAGCTGCGCAAGGACGGGCTCGATGTGGAATCGATCACGCTCGACGTGGCCGACAACGCCAGCATCGCCGCCGCCGCCGCGCAGGTCGAAGCGAAATACGGCCGCCTCGACATCCTGGTCAACAACGCCGGCATCATGGTCGACGACATGAACAAGGCGCCGTCGCAGCAGCCGCTCAGCAACTGGCGCAAGACCTTCGACACCAATGTGTTCGGCCTGATCGCCACGACGCAAGCGTTCCTGCCGCTGCTGAAGAAGTCCGCCGCGGGACGCATCGTCAACGTGTCCAGCCTGCTCGGCTCGATCACGCATCACGCCGATCCGTCGTCGCCGATCTACGACTACAAGGCGCCGGTGTCGTACAACGTGTCGAAGAGCACGGTCAATGCATGGACCGTGCAGCTCGCGCATGAGTTGCGCGACACCTCGGTCAAGGTCAATACGATCCACCCGGGACACGTCAAGACCGACATGGGCGGCGACAGCGCGCCGATGGAGATCGTCGACGGCGCGCGCAGCAGCGTGGCACTCGCGCTGACCGGTTCGAACGGACCGAACGGCAGCTTTTCGCATCTGGGTCAGACGTTGCCGTGGTGACGCACCGGCCCTGATGCGCGTGCGCGCCGACAGCGCACTGTCCGGCGCGCATTCTCCACGTTTCCACTTCTCCACTCGTGCGCATCCGTGGGTGCGCACGAGCGTGTTCAGGCATCGCCCGTCGGCACGATGCCGGCGCCCTCGACCATCAGGATCACGGTCTTGTCCGGTGCGCGCGGCCGGTGCAACACGCCTTTGGGCACGACGAAGCCATGCCCGGGTTGCAGATCGACGGTGCGATCCTCGAGCTCGATCAGAAACCGTCCGCTGACGACGTAGAAGAATTCGTCCTCGTCGTCGTGCTTGTGCCAGTGGTATTCGCCCTGCACCACACCCAGCCGCACGACCGACTCGTTGACCTGGCACAAGGTCTGGTTGTACCAGGGATGCCGGTTGGCGCGCACCAGCGCAGGCACGTCGATCACTTCACCCGCGCCGTGCAGGATGTCCAGATGCGTGTCGTAGCGAAGGTCCTGGGCTGGGGTGGACATGCGGCTTCTCCCGAATCGTCAGCGTTGATGCGAAATCCTACTCGCCGCGCAGCGCGACGACCGGATCCACCGCGGCGGCGCGCCGCGCGGGGATCGCGCACGCGCTCAGTGCCACCGTGGTCAGCAGCAGCGCCACCGTCGCGACGGTGAACGGATCGTACGCCGAAATCCCGAACACCAGGCTCTGCATCACCGGCCCGGCGGCGAGCGCGGCAGCCACGCCGAGCAGGATGCCGACGACGCTGATGCGCATGCCTTCGCCGACGAACAGGCGCATCACGTTCGCGGCCGGCGCGCCGAGCGCCATGCGCAGGCCGATCTCACCGCGGCGCTGGCCGACCGAATGCGCCAGCACGCCGTAGATGCCGAGCGCCGCAATCAGCAGCGCAAGCGCGGAAAACGCGCTCAGCAGCGTCGCGTTGAGACGCGGCTGCGCGCCGCTATTGGCGACCCAGTCGTTCATGCTGCGCACGTTCGAGATCGGCAGCGCCGGATCGAGCGCGCGGATCTTGCTGCGCACGTCGGCGAGCACGGCATCGGGCACGCCTTGCGTGCGCACGACCACGTCCATCAGTCCCCACAGCCGGCTCGTGCTGGCGTAGTACATCGACGGCGCGATCACGTTCAGCGCGTTGTTGCGCACGTCGCCGACCACCCCAACGACGGTCATCTGCTTGCCGTCGACGCGGATGATGGTCTTGCCGACGACGTCGTCGGTACCCCAGAACTTCTGCGCCAGCGAGGCGCTGACGATCGTCACCATCGGCGCATGCGCGTCGTCGCCGTCGCCGAACGTGCGGCCGCGCAGCAGCGGGATCTTCATCACGCGAAAGAAATCGCCCGAAACCGAGCGCCAGTCCACGGTCAGCGCCTGATCCGCGGCAAGCAGCGACGGTCCGGCCGGGTGCATCGCCGTGGCGCTGTAGTTGCCGGCGCCGAACGGGATGCCGCTCGACACGGCCGCGCCACTCACGCCCGGCACCGCGGCGAGCGCGGAAATCAGCTCGGGATAGAACACGTAGGCTTCGCCGCCATCGGCCGGATTCTTCGCCACCGGGCGCGCGATCTGGAACGTCAGCACGTGCTCGGGATCGAAACCCAAGTCCACATGCTGCAGCTTCTGCACGCTCTGCAGCAGCAGGCCGGCCACCACCAGCAGCGCCGTGGCCAATGCCAGTTCGGCGATCGCCAGGCCCTGGCGCAGCCAGCGCCGGCTGCTGCCGATCGCCGAGCGCGCACCGGCGCGCAGTACGCTGGAAGTGCGCGTGTTCGCGATCTGCAAACCGGGCATCAGCCCGAACAGGACACCCGTGGCGAGACTGAGCAGCAGCGCGAACAACCACACGTTCGCATCGACGCTCAGGTCTGCTACCGGCAGCAGGTTCGGCGGCAACGCCTGTGCGGCCCAGCGCACGACGACGAACGCCGCCAGCGCGCCGAGGACTCCACCGGCGCTGGACAACAACACGCTTTCGCACAGCAGTTGACGCAGTACGCGCGCGCGGCTCGCGCCGAGCGCGGCACGGATCGCCACTTCCTGTTCGCGCGCCACCGCGCGCGCCAGCAGCAGGTTGGCGATGTTGGCCGCTGCAATCAACAGCACGCAGCCGACGGCCGCAAGCAACACCGCGAGCACGGTGCGGATCTGGTCGGGAATGATCCAGTTCGGAAACGTGACGAGCGCGATGCCCCAGTCGCGCACTTCGGGGAATTCCTGGCCGACATGCGCCGCCACCGCGTCCATCTGCGCCTGAGCCTGCGCCTGCGTGATGCCGTTCTGCAGGCGGCCGATCACGGTCAGCGTATGGCTCAGGCGTTTTTCCGTTGCGGGATCGATCACCAGCGGCGTCCACACGTCGCCCGGCGACACCACGGTGAGCGCCGCTGGCGCGATGCCGACGATCGTGTGCGGAGTGCCGTTGAAGTTGAGCGTACGGCCGACCAGCGCCGGATCGGCGGCGAAACGGCGCCGCCACAGTGCCTCGCTGATCATCGCCACATGTGCAGCGCCCGTGTGCTCCTCGTCCGCGCTGAACGATCGGCCTGCCACGGGCGCGATGCCGAGCACGCCGAACACCGACGCGGTCAAGGTGCCGCCGCCGAATTGTTCGGGCTCGCCGTCGCCGGCCAGGTTGAAGCTCGTGTAGCCGATCGCGCCGAGCGGCGCGACGGCGCGCGGCGTCTGCGCCAGCCACGACTGGTAGTTCAATGCCGACGTCGTGAAGGTCGGCAGGTTGAGCTTGTCGTTCTTCTCGGCCACCCAGACCAGGCGCGCCGGCTCGGCGAACGGCAGCGGTCGCACCAGCACCGCGTTGAACACGGTGAACACTGCGGTGGCCGCCCCGATTGCCAGCGCCACGGTCAACACCACCGCAAGCGTGAACAACGGCGAGTTGCGCAACATGCGCAGCGAATACCGGAGGTCGTCACGCCACATCGGCGCAGTGGATCACGCACCGGCGCGAACGCTCGTGTGCTGGAAGTCACGCGCACAACGGGCCGCCGCGGGTCGGGAGGCCATGGCCGGCGCGTTCGTTTCACCGCGCCAGCGTGCCGCGCACTACAATAGAACGGATGAGTTTCGCGCCCGGACAACGCTGGATCTCCACCGCCGAACCCGAACTCGGCCTGGGCACCGTGCTGCGCGTCGAAGGGCGCACGGTGCAACTGGCGTTTCCCGCTTCCGGCGTGGTGCGCCATTACGCCGCGCAGATGGCGCCGCTGACGCGCGCCGAATTCCGCCCGGGCGAGCGCGTCAGCGGCAGCGGCCGCGCGTTCGTGGTCGAGCGCGTGGAGCGCGACAACGGCGTGCTGAGCTATTTCGGCGCAGGCCTGCACCTGCGCGAAGGCGAACTCGACGACGTGCAGGACGTATCCAAGGCCGACGCGCGCCTGATTGCCGGCCGCGTCGACCGCGCCGACCGCTTCGAGCTGCGGCACGAAGCGCTGCAGCGCCGCGCGCAGGCGCGCCGCTCGGCCGCGTGGGGCGTGATGTCGGCGCGCGTCGATCTGATCCCGCACCAGCTGCGCGTCGCGCAGATCGCAGCACAGCGCCGGCCGCCGCGCGTGCTGCTCGCCGACGAAGTGGGCCTCGGCAAGACGATCGAAGCCGGCTTGATCCTGGCGCGCCAGCTGGCGAGCGGGCGCGCCGCGCGCGTGCTGATCCTGCTGCCCGAGCCGCTGCTGTACCAGTGGTACGTGGAACTGCTGCGCCGTTTCAATCTCGCGTTCGCCGTGTACGACGAGGAGCGCTGCGAGTCGGTCGAGATCGCCGGCGCCGGGCGCAATCCGTTCGAGGACGACCAGCTGGTGATCGCCGACATCGCTTGGCTGCGCGACGCGCCGCGCCGCGCCGAGCAGGCGCTCGCCGCGGGCTGGGACCTGGCGGTGATCGACGAGGCGCATCATCTGGCCTGGAGCCCGCAAGGCGCCAGCCCCGAGTACGCGCTGGTCGAACGCATCGCCGCGGCGAGCGCCGGCCTGATCCTGCTCACCGCTACGCCAGAGCAGCTCGGCCGCAGCGGCCATTTCGCGCGCTTGCGCCTGCTCGATCCGGCGCGCTATCACGACCTGGCCGAATACCAGCGCGAAGCCGACGGCTACGCGCGGCTTTCGCGCATTGTGGAAAAGTTGCAAAGTGGACTCGCGCTCGACGCGGACGACCGCGCGGAACTCGGCACGCGCCTGCACGACGACCCGGCGTTGCAGGCGGCGCTCGGCGACGCGAGCAACGCGGTGCTCGATGCGCTGATCGACCGCCACGGCACCGGCCGCGTCATGTTCCGCAACCGGCGCGCCGCGGTCGGCGGCTTTCCCAAGCGCGTGCCGATGCTGCACGAGCCCGACGGCGATGCGCTGGACGAGGTGCAGCGCCAGCACCTGCTGAGCGAATTCCTGTCCGACGTGCAGCAGCCGCCGTCGCCGCTCGCGCTCGACTATGCGAACGATCCGCGCCTGCCGTGGCTGCTCGGCCTGCTCGAGCGCGCACCGCAGGACAAGTTCTTCCTGGTTTGCCGCAGCCAGGCCAAGGTGCTGGCGCTGGAAGAAGCGCTGCGCACGCGCAGCGGCATCAAGCTGGCGCGCTTCCACGAAGCGATGACGCTGCTGCAGCGCGACCGCAACGCCGCGTTCTTCGCCCAGGCCGACGGGGCGCGCCTGCTGCTGTGCGCCGAGATCGGTTCGGAAGGACGCAACTTCCAGTTTGCGCATCACGTGATCCTGTGGGACCTGCCGCTCGATCCGGACCTGCTCGAACAGCGCATCGGCCGGCTCGACCGCATCGGCCAGCGCCACGACATCCAGGTGCATTGCTGCGCGTTCCGCGGCAGCGCGCAGCAGGTGCTGCTGCGCTGGTACCGCGACGCGCTCGACGCGTTCCGCTCCAGTCCGGCCGACGGGCGCGAGCTGTACAAGCGCTTCGGCGCGCGCCTGGTCGAGCTCGCGCTCGAGCACGCGCACGGCCACGAGGATCCTGACGCGGAGATCGATGCGCTGATCGCCGAGACCAGCGGCGCGCATGCGCAGCTGTCCGCGCTGATCCAGCACGGACGCGACCGCCTGCTGGAACTGGCAAACCGACGCGAGGCGCGCGACGAGGTGCTCAAGCATGCTCTCGAAGCGGCCGATGCCGACCGCGGCAACGACGAGTTCGCGCTGCGCCTGTTCGAGCAGTTCGGCGTGCACCACGACGAGATTTCCGGCAGCGCGCGCACCTGGCTGCTCGACCCGGAATATCTGACGAGCGAAGGTCTCCCGGGGCTGAAGGAAGGCCCGCAGCAGATCACGTTCGACCGCGCCACGGCGCTGGCGCGCGAGGAACTGCCACTGCTGCGGCCGGATCATCCGATGCTGGCCGGCGCGATCGATCTGCTGATCGGCTCCGAACAGGGCAACGCCGCGTTGCTGGTGGAAGACGCGCTGGCGCCGAAGACCGTGCTGCTCGAAGCGGTGTTCGTGCTCGAATGCGTGGCGCCGCCGGCGCTGCATGCCGAGCGCTTCCTGCCGCCGAGTCCACTTTGCTGCATTGTGGACACCAAGCTGCTCGAACGCGGCGACTGGCGCCCGAGCGCGACGGCGTTGACGCGCGCGGCCGAGCGCCTGATCGATGCGACGCGCTACCGCAAATACCTGGCCGCGCTGGTGCCGCCGATGCTCAAGCGCTGCGAGGAAGTGGCGCGCGCGCGCGCCGCCGCGGCGATCACCGCGGCGCTGGCCGAGGCCGAGAACGAACTCGGCGCCGAGCACGCGCGTCTGAGCGCGCTGCGCCGGGTCAATCCCGGCGTGACGCCGCGGGAGCTCGACGCGATCGAGGCGGAGCTGGCCGCGCTGCGCACTGCGCTGCCGCGTTCACTGCTGCGACTGGATTCGCTGCGCTTCGTGTGCAGCCCCGATTTTGTCGGCATGCGCTGATTGCCGCGCGAGCCGAATCGTTACACTGACGCCACATCAGCGCCGGGACCGATCATGGCGATTGCTTTCCGAATGTTGCCACTCATCGCGCTGTTGTTCGGCGCATCGAACTTTGCGGCGCCGCCAGCGGACGATACGCCGCTGCTGCTGCACGCCGCACGTCTGCTCGATGTCGACAGCGGCAAGCTGATCGCGCCCGGCGAGATCCTGGTGCGTGGCGATCGCATCGTTGCCGTCGGCAGCAAACTCGAGCGGCCGGCACAGGCGCGCGTGATCGAACTGGGCGACCGCACCCTGTTGCCCGGCCTGATCGACGCGCACGTGCACCTGTTCCTGCATCCGGGTGCCGAAGACGCACAGACCTTCAACGAATCGGTACCCGAACGCACGATCCGCGCCACGCTCGCCGCGCGCGAGGATCTCATGGCCGGCTTCACCGCGGAGCGCGACATGGGCACCGAGGGCGCCGGCGCGGCCGACACGGCGCTGCGCGATGCGATCGACCGCGGCTGGATTCCCGGTCCGCGCCTGCGCATCAGCGGCAACGCGATCGACATCCTCGGTGGTCACGAGGACGCCAACGGCTACAACCCGGAACAGCGCGCGCTGCCAAATGCAGACCAGGCCACCGGCGCCGACGCGCTGGTCGCCGTGCTGCGCGCGCAGGCGAAACTCGGCAGCGACTTCGCCAAGATCTACGAGACCGGCAAGGACCGCATCAGCGGCGACACGTTCACGACGCCTTACCAGTTCAGCGAGGACGAACTGCGTGCCGCGGTGCGCGAGGCAGCGCGCCTGAATCGCCGCGTCGCAGTGCACGCGACCGGCGAGCCGGGCACCGGCATCGCCGCGCGCGCCGGCGTGGCATCGATCGATCATGCGTACCAGTTGGGCCCCGACACGATGCGCCTGATGCGCGAGCGCGGCATCTTCGCGGTGCCGACGTTCGCGGTGCTGGAATACTTCGCGGCGCACGCCGCCACACCGGAAGCGGCGGCGCGTTATCGCGCGATCGGTGCCTATCACGCGGCGCAGTTCACGCTGCAGTTGGCGGCCGGCCTGCCGATCGCGCTCGGCTCCGACGTGGGTCCGTTTCCGCACGGCACTCAGGCGCGCGAATTCGAATTGCTCGTGCAGCACGGCATGACGCCGCTCGCCGCGATCCGTGCCGGCACCGTCAACGGCGCGAAACTGCTCGGCTGGGAAAAAGACATCGGGCGACTGGCGCCGCACTACTATGCCGACATCGTCGCCGTGCCGGGGAATCCGCTCGAGGATATCTCGCTGCTCAGCAAGGTGTCGTTCGTGATGAAGGGCGGAGTCGTTTGCAAGTCCGATACATCGCACTGACACGCCGTCGCTTCGCTCCGCTTGTATCTTGCTCGTCATTCCCGCCAAAGCGGGAGGCGCTCCTCAACAGCGGAGCTGGTCATCCATTTTGATCTGGCTCTCGGCCAAATCGAAAGCAAGAACTGGATTCCCGCTTTCGCGGGAATGACGAGCTAAGCAACGGCGCGATCTGTTCAACTGGCGCGCCGCTGCGCGCGCCAGTACTGGATCAGCGCAAAGCCGACCAGCGCGCCGCCGAGGTGCGCAAAATGCGCCACGCCGGCTTGCGTGCCGGTCACGCCGAGCACCAGTTCCAGGATCATGTAGCCGATCACGGCCACGCGTGCCGGCACCGGCACGGGTACGAGGAACAGGAACACGCGCGCCTGCGGATACAGGATCGCGAACGCGAGCAGCAGGCCGAACACGCCGCCGGATGCGCCCAGTGTCGGATAGAAATCCTGCGGCTGGAACAAGGCCACCGTCGCCAGTTGCGCCACGGCCGCGCCGAGCACACAGGCGAAATAGAAGATCGTGTAGCGGCGCGGACCGAGCGCATTTTCCACCGGCGCGCCGAACATCCACAGCGCCAGCATGTTGAACGCGATGTGCGGGAAGTTGCCGTGCAGGAACGAATAGGTGATCAGCTGCCACGGCTCGAAACCGACATAACCCAAACCCGCGCCATGCAGCGGCACGATCTGATCCGGACCCAGCGGCCACAACGCGAAGTGCGCGTACAGCGCCTCTCCTGTCAGCTTCTGCAGCCCGAACATGAGCACGTTGGCAATCAATAGAAAGCGTGTGATGGTTGGCACTCGCATCGAATCATCCCGATCTTGGTTTGCTTATGTTGTGTGTGCCACGCGCCGGCGCGCGGTCACAGGCGCACCCCAGATCTCGGCGTCCAGGTTGCGTTGCCAGCCGAAACGTTGCAGGTCCACGCGTCCGCGCGTCACCTGCACGCCTTCGTCGATCAGCCGATTGCGCTGTTCGCGGTAGCCGCGGCTGCCGGCCGGAAAGGCGATGCGCCCGTCGGCGCGCAGCACGCGCTGCCATGGCAAATCCAGCTCCGGATAGAGGCCCAGCACGCGGCCGACCAGCCGCGCCCGCCGCGGCAGTCCGGCGCGCTGGGCGATCTCGCCGTAGCTGGCGACGCGGCCGCGCGGGATCGCGGCAATCGTGCGCAGGATGGCGCGATGGTCCGGCGGTGTGGTCGAAGCGACTGACATCATGGCGGCGGCACGTTAGCATACGCCCGGCTGAACAGGAGCTCGCCGTGCATTCGTTCGAAGAAGTCCGCTCGCATGTCAATTCGCGCTACAACCTGCGCATCAACGATCCGTATCTGATCAGTTTCGATCTGGAGACGTCGGGCGGCAAGCGCCACCAAGGCCTGTACCTGACCGAACTCGAAGGCGAGGACGGGCGCAAGTACGTGCGCATTTCCACGCCGATCGGACCCCTGACCGGCATGGACGCGAAACGCTGCCTGCGCTTCAACTGGGAACAGCGCGTGGGTTTCCTCGCGGTCAGCGACCTGGATGGATCGCCGTACCTGCACTTGTGCGAAAACCGTCCGTACGAATTGTTGAGCGAAGGCGAACTGGACCGCGTGATCCAGGAAATCGGTCCACTCGGCGACGAATTGGAAAAGGCGATTTCCGCCGGCGGGGACGCGTTCTGATGGCAACGGATGCGCGCGCAGCGGCAATCCGGTTGATCGAAGACTACTACGCCGCATTCAACGCGGCCGACATGGACACGTTTGCCTGCCTGCTCGCCGACGACGTGATCCACGACATCAACCAGGGCGCGCGCGAAAGCGGCAAGGCCAGGTTCGCCGCATTCATGCAGCGCATGAACGGCGCTTACCGCGAACGGCTCAGCGACATCTCGATCCTCGCCAACGATGCCGGCACGCGCGCCTCGGCGGAATTCGTCGTGCATGGCGAGTACCTCGTGACCGACGAAGGTCTGCCGCCGGCGCGCGGCCAGAAATACGTTCTGCCCGCCGGCGCATTCTTCGAGATCCGCGCCGGCAAGGTCGCGCGTGTCAGCAACTACTACAACCTGCAGGACTGGATTGCGCAAGTCGCGCAGTCTTGAAGGCGCAGCGAAACGCATGCCGATGCCCACGCCGGTTCGTTTCACGCCGCTGTCGGGGCCGGCAATCGCTGCGCATCTGGACGACCTGGCGCGCCTGCGCATCGGCGTGTTCCGCGAATTCCCGTACCTGTACGACGGCAGCGAAGCGTACGAACGCAAATACCTCAACGCCTATGTCGAATCGCTGCGCAGCATCGTCGTGCTGGTACACCAGGATGACGAACTGATCGGCGCCAGCACCGGCCTGCCCCTGAGTGAAGGCGGCGAGGAATTCCCGCAGCCGTTCTCCCGCGCCGGTCACGACGTCTCCCGGATTTTCTACTGCGGCGAGTCCGTGCTCGATCCGCGCCATCGCGGTCGCGGCATCTATCGGCACCTGTTCGCGGCGCGCGAGTCGCATGCGCGCGGATTGGGCTTCGGGATGTGCACGTTCTGCTGCGTGCAGCGTGCGCCGGATCATCCGCTGCGGCCCGCCGGCTACGCGCCGCTCGTCGCGGTGTGGCGCCATTTCGGCTATCGCGAACAGCCCGACCTGTTCACGCACTACACCTGGAAGGACATCGACCAGCCGGAGTCGAGCGCGAAGATCATGCGTTTCTGGACCAAGCCGCTCGCAGCGGACGCAGCGTCATGACCGATGCCTTCACTGTCGCCGCGGCGCAGTATCCGATCGAGCGGATTGTCGACTGGCCACAATATGAGGCGAAGATCGCACGCTGGGTCGGCGAGGCCGTGGCGCAGGGCGCCAAGCTGCTGCTGTTTCCCGAATATTTCAGCATGGAGCTCGCGGCGTTGTTCGCGCCCGACGTGCAGCAATCGCTGGCCGCGCAACTCAAGGCGATGCAGGCGCTGCTGCCGGATTTTCTCGCCCTGTTCGCGCAAGCCGCGCGCACGCACGGCGTGATCATCTGCGCAGGCAGCTATCCGGTGCGCGTCGAGGACGGTGCGTTCCACAACCGCGCCTATCTGTTCCACGCCGACGGCCGCGTCGAGTTCCAGGACAAGCTGCAGATGACCCGCTTCGAAACCGAGCAGTGGGGCATCGAGGCCGGCAACGACCTGCGCGTGTTCGACACGGCGCTCGGCACGCTCGGCATCGCGATCTGCTACGACAGCGAGTTTCCGTTGCTGGCCCGGCGCATGGTCGAGCGCGGTGCCAACGTGATCCTGGTGCCGAGCTGCACGGATACGCCGGCGGGCTATCATCGCGTGCGCATCGGCTGTCAGGCGCGCGCGCTGGAAAACCAGTGCTACGTCGTGCAGGCCTGTACGGTCGGTGCGGCGCCGTGGTCGGTTGCCGTCGACGTCAACGTCGGCGCCGCCGCCGCCTACGCGCCGGCGGACCGTGGCTTTCCGGACGACGGCGTGCTCGCGATCGGCGAGCTCGACGCCGCGCAATGGGTGTATGCACAGCTCGACGCGCAGCGCATCGCCGCGGTGCGGCGCGACGGCCAGGTGTTCAACTACCGCGACTGGCCCGCGCACGCGAGGTTCGGCGCATGAAACCGCCCTCGCCGTACCTGTGGGAACATCGCTCGCAGCCGCTGCTGCCGCGCGCACAGTTCATGCGCCGCCTGTTGCGCAGCGCCGGCACCGGCGTCGTGCTGATCGTGGTTTCGCTGCTGGCCGGCATGCTCGGCTATCACCTGCTCGAGCAGCTGTCGTGGGTCGACGCATTCCTCAACTCAGCGATGCTGCTCGGCGGCATGGGCCCGGTCGACGCGCCGCACACGTCCGCGGGAAAAATCTTCGCCGGCATCTACGCGTTGTATTGCGGCCTGACCGTGATCGTCATCGTCGGCCTGGTGTTCGCACCCGTGGTGCATCGCTTCATGCACAAGTTTCATCTGGAGAACCAGGACAAGCCATGAGCGTCGCGCGCTTTCGCGGCGTCGTGCTGGCGGGCCACAAGCAACGCGCCATCGAGGTGCCGTTCGATCCCGGCGAGCGGTGGAAGATCCGGACGCAGGCGATCCGCGCCGGCCGGCGCGGCCATGCGGTGCGCGCGCGGATCAACGGCGCGTCGTTCGACGGTTTTGTCGTGGCGCGCTCGAAAAAATTCTGGCTGCTGCTGCCGGCCGATGTCGAAGCGACAGCGCGGATCGCGGTCGGCGACGAAGTCGGCGTGACCTTGCACGCGCTCGGCTAGCCCCAACCCAGCGACTTCACGCCCCACACCAGCAGGTACGCCAAGCCGCCGGTGATCGGCAGCGTGAGTATCCACGCCCACACCATGCGCTCGACCACGGTCCAACGGATCGCATTCGTGCGCTTGGCTGTGCCGACGCCCATGATCGCCGACGACACGTTGTGCGTGGTCGACACCGGAATGCCGAGCACGGAAGCGGTGATGATCACGCTCGACGAAGCCACGTCGGCGGCGACGCCGTTGATCGGATGCAACTTCACCATCTTGTGGCCGAGCGTGCGGATGATGCGCCAGCCGCCGGCCATGGTGCCCGCCGCCATGACCACGGCGCAGGTGAACTTGATCCAGGTCGAGATCTCGAACTGGCCCTTCGGATCCGCTTCGATGCGCAGGAACGTCAGCCACGGCGGCAGGTCGTGCAGCGAACCGGCAGTGGTCGCCGCTGCCAGCGCGAGCGCGATGATGCCCATGGTCTTCTGCGCATCGTTCAAACCGTGCGACAAGCCCATGAAGCTCGACGAGACGATCTGCACCTTGGCGAAGACCGCGTTGACGACCGCCGGCCGCGACGCGCGCTGCACGCGGCCGCCCACTCCTCCGAGGAACGACAGCACGGCGAAGAACAAGCCCATGATCACAAAGCCGAGCGTGAACCCCACCAGCGGCGACACGACCATCGGCAGGATGACCTTGTTCAACAGGCCCTTGCCGAGCCACCAATGTTCGGCCGGCACTGACCAGATGATCGCCTGCCAGTTGCCGCCGGCGGCGGCCAGCGCGGCACCGCACAGGCCGCCGACCAGCGCGTGCGACGAACTCGACGGCAAGCCCCACCACCAGGTGATCAGGTTCCAGACGGTCGCGCCGAGCAAGGCGCAGATCAGCAGTTGCGGCGTGACCGTGACGATGCTGGCGTCGACGAGACCCGACGAAATCGTCTTCGCCACGGCGGTGCCCCACATCGCGCCGACCAGGTTCATGAACGCGGCCAACAGCACCGCGCGGCCGGGCGTGAGCACTTTCGTCGCGACCACCGTCGCGATCGAATTCGCCGTGTCGTGAAAACCGTTGATGTACTCGAAGGTCAGTGCGATCAGCAGCACCAGCAGAACCAGAGTGAGGCTCACGGCGCGTCCTCAGGAGTTCTTCAGCACGATCGCATAGATCACATTGCCGGCATCGCGGCAGCGATCGATCGCCTTCTCCAGCAGTTCGAACAGATCCTTGCGCAGGATCAGGCGCGAGACATCGCCGGGATTCGTGAACGTCTCCTTGTACAGGTCGAGGATCAGCCGGTCGGCCTCGCTCTCGATCGCCTGCATGCGGTCGTTGAGCGCCTTCATCTCCTCCAGCTTCATGCCACGGCGCAACTGGCCGACCATTTCCACGATCACGCCGGCGGCCTTTTCCAGCAGCGCGGCGCGTGCGGCGTAGTCGACGTCCATCAGCTGCGCGGCGAACAGCGCGTAGCGCTCGGCGAACTTCTCGACGGTCTTTGGAATTTTATACAATGCGGCAGAGAGCGCCTCGATGTCCTCGCGGTCGAGCGCGGTGACGAACGTGTTGACCAGCGCCTGGCTGATCTGCGCCATCACCTCCTTCTCGCGGCGCCGCGCCAGGCGGAAATCCTCCAGCGACGGGCTCGACGACTTCTGGTTCAGCATCGCGATCAGCGCGCGCGTGCTCTGGCGCGCGGCATCGGCGCTGGATTCGAGCAGGCCGTAAAAGCGGTCGCCCTTGCCGAAAATCGTCTGCAGCGAAAACATGCGGTCGTTCCTCACCCCGTTTGCGAGGCGCGAAGTTTACCGTTTTGTTACAAGAGCCGGGAACAGGGAACGGGGAATGGCGAACCGGAGAGCTTCGACCGCTCAGCCATCGATCGAACTCACGCTACGCAAGCCACTGTTCCAGCTCCGGATTCTCTGCCGCCAATTCTCCATTGCCGCTTTCCGGTGCGGCGCCGCCGCGCCTGTCATAAAACTTTCAAACTCCCCGAGTAGCCTGCGCGCAGTCCAACAAGGCTGTCGGCGTAGCTGGGGGTACTTTGCCGCGACCGCAGCCTCCGCATTCTTCATCCACGGAGGTTTCACCATGCTCAAGAATTTCCGTCAATCGCTGACGGCGTTGGCCGCTGCCGGCGTGCTCGCGTTTGCCGCAGGCAGCGCGCAGGCGACCGACATCACCGGCGCCGGCTCCTCGTTCGTCTATCCGGTGCTGTCCAAGTGGTCGGCCGCGTTCACCGACAAGACCAAGAACAAGGTCAACTACCAGTCGATCGGTTCCGGCGGCGGCATCGCGCAGATCAAGGCCGCGACCGTGGACTTCGGCGCCTCCGACAAACCGCTCGACAGCAAGGATCTCACCGACACCGGCCTGGGCCAGTTCCCGGTCGTGATCGGCGGCATCGTGCCGGTGGTCAACATCGAAGGCATGAATGCGGGCGACTTGAAGCTCACCGGTCCGCTGCTCGCCGACATCTTCCTCGGCAAGGTCCAGAAGTGGAACGACAAGGCGATCGCGGATCTCAATCCGGGCGCGAAGCTGCCGGAGACGTTGATCACGGTCGTGCATCGCTCGGACGGTTCGGGCACGTCGTTCAACGTGACCAACTACCTGTCCAAGGTCAGCCCGGAATGGAAGGAAAAGGTCGGCGAAGGCACCACCGTGTCGTGGCCGACCGGCGTCGGCGGCAAGGGCAATGAAGGCGTGGCCGCGTACGTCAAGCAGATCAAGGACTCGATCGGCTATGTCGAATACGCCTACGCGCTGCAGAACAAG
>Ga0157378_10000418_pt1 | contig 41807 bp, 38 predicted proteins | sample M65metaG_FD_115309 | JGI IMG/M metagenome (GOLD analysis project Ga0157378, IMG submission 115309) | Miscanthus rhizosphere microbial communities from Kellogg Biological Station, Michigan, USA - M6-5 metaG | ecosystem: Host-associated > Plants > Roots > Rhizosphere > Soil | place: USA: Michigan... | reverse complement strand
GGTAACGTGACCATCCGGCAGTAACTTTCTGTTCTCAAGATAGGGCGGTTGCGGCAGTCGGCGGATAAGAACACAATGGTCCACCTTCCGAGGATCTGGACACTCGTGATCCGAATTTAGGCGAAGCGACAAGGCGGTGTGGCCTGTGAAATCGGCGTTCGACATTGTGGCGGTCGCGACTTCAGCCGGAGGCTTGCACGCGCTGACCAATATCTTGACCACGCTGCCGGCAGATTTTCCGGTCCCTGTGGTGGTCGTCCAGCATTTGGACCCCCGACATCGCAGCTTAATGGCGGAGATCCTCGGCCGTGTCACCGCCCTGACCATCAGACAGGCGCAGGAGGGTGATCGGTTGGCTCCGGGCACCGTCTATATCGCTCCCCCTGACCGGCATCTCCTGGTCAATCCGGACAGAACCCTGTCGCTTTCGCAATCCGAACTGGTCCACTTCCTACGACCGTCTGCCGACCTCCTGTTTGAATCGGTCGCGGCGAGTCATCGAGAACGCGCTATCGCGGTAATCCTGACTGGGACAGGAAGCGATGGAACGATGGGCGTGCAGGCGATCAAGAAAATGGGAGGCACGGTGATCGTCCAAGATCCGGAAAGCGCCGAGTTCTCCGGAATGCCGGCCGCCGCTATTCACACCGGACTGGCGGATATGATCGTGCCCCTCAAGGACATGGCGGGGACGCTTTCGAAATTGGTGAGTAAGGAGTTGTGACATGACGCAACAGGACATGCCGAGCCAGGAGGAACTCGATCAATTCGAAGGCCTGGTGGTCTACCTCAAACGCACTCGCGGCTTTGATTTCAGCGGATACAAATCCGCGAGTTTGATGCGACGGATCCTGAAACGGATGGAGATCATCAAGATTGCCTCCATGAAGGACTACACCGATTATCTCGAGGTGCACCCCGAAGAATTTGCTCTCCTGTTCAATCATCTGTTGATCAATGTCACGAGCTTTTTTCGCGATCAGCCGGCATGGGAGTTTCTCAAACAAGAGGTTCTGCCCAAGCTCATCAAGTCGCGAGAGGGAGACTCGATTCGAATCTGGAGCGCCGGCTGCGCCTCCGGTCAGGAACCGTATAGTTTGGCCATCCTGTTCTGCGAGTTGATGGGGGTGGAGGCCTTTCAACAGCGAGTGAAAATCTACGCCTCCGACGTCGATCAAGAGGCACTCGTAGAAGCGAGAACGGCCTCTTACAGCCCCAAGGACGTCCAGGAGCTCGACCAGAAAATTCTCGACACCTATTTCGAGCAGGTGGGCGAGCGCTTCTCAGTGCGAGCCGATCTGCGCCGTGCGGTAATTTTCGGCCGGCACGACCTGATCGGTGATGCGCCGATTTCCCGGCTGGATCTCCTTGTGTGCCGCAACACCCTGATGTATTTCAATGCCGAAACGCAAAACCGTATCTTAGCCCGTTTCCATTTTGCGTTGAGCGGTGCCGGCTATCTGTTTCTTGGAAAAGCCGAGATGCTGCTGACCCATGCGAACCTGTTCAATCCCATTGAACTGAAGTACCGGATTTTCATGAAAGTGGCGAACGTCACATTGCGGGACCGGCTGCTGTTGATCAATCAAATCGGCGATGAAGACGGCGGCACTCGACTCACGCGGCAGTGGCGCATGCGAGAATTGGCCTATGAGTCGGTCCCGCTTGCGCAGCTGGTCATCGATTACGAGGGCAACTTGGTCTTGGCGAACGATCACGCCCGAGTCATGTTCTCATTCACCGCCAACGATTTTGACCGTCCGTTCCGGGATCTTGAGGTGTCATTTCGTCCGGTTGAGTTACGTGCGCCCATCGAACAAGCGTATAGCGGGCGCAAACGGGTTCACCTCAAAGACGTCCAACGCACGCTTCCTGGCGGGGCGCTGCAATTTCTTGATATCGAAATCGTGCCTCTCTTCGAAAACGGCAGCAAGATTATGGGCGCCGCCATTACCTTTCACGACGTCTCTCGCACGTTTCAGCTGCAGGGAGAAGTGCAGCGGTCCAAGCAGGAATTGGAAACGGCCTATGAAGAGTTGCAATCGACGAATGAAGAGTTGGAAACGACCAATGAGGAATTGCAGTCCACCGTCGAAGAGCTGGAGACCACGAACGAGGAACTGCAATCGACCAATGAAGAATTAGAGACGATGAACGAGGAATTGCAATCGACGAATGAAGAATTACAAACCGTCAACAATGAACTTCGAGAGCGCACGGACGACCTTCAGCGCGCCAATGTGTTTCAGAAATTGATTCTGGAAAGCATGCAGTCCGGCGTCGTCGTGTTGGATGGCCAACTTCATGTGCAGATTTGGAACGAAGAGGCCGAAGACCTCTGGGGACTGCGTGCGGATGAGGTTAAAGGCCGCTCTTTTGTGAACTTGGACATCGGGTTGCCCGTCTCGCAATTAGCCGAGACTTTGCGATCTTGTCAGGATGGGCAATCCGCTCGTCAGAGCGCGATTCTGAATGCTGTGAATCGTCGCGGAAAATCGATCACGTGCCGCGTGACCTGTTCTCCCCTCAAAGATCATCAAGCGCGGTCAGCACATGGCATTATTGTGTTCATGGAAGAATGGGATGGCAAACGCCTGCCTGATAAGATCTAAACAGCACACTCTCCTGTCCTCCTACACTGTGCGTCCCAACTCCCGAGGAAACCTCCCTATATCGACTGATAGACACTGATCGGTCTTCAGTCCATGTTCATCGTACGATGAACAATTATAATGACCATGTGCCGATGCCTGAGCCGGATTCCCATGCCACATTGATCAGCTGCCCCGGTTGCACGGGTGTCCTCAGCGTGATTGAAGAGCGGGACGGAGCCCATCTCCGATTTGTTTGTAGCGTTGGCCACAGCTATTCGCTGCAAACACTGCTGCAGGCCAAGGAAGACGATGTTGAACGGGCCTTCTGGTCCGTGGCGGCCTTCTTGGAACATATCCGGATGATCACCGGCATTTTCATGCAATATGTCGACCGCCAAGGTCTGCCGATTGATAAACAAGGCCTTGAGAATCGTCGCCGGCAAGCGGAAATCCACGGACGGCAGATTCGCCACATGATCGACGAAACCGAAGTTACGGATATGGAGCCTCATCTGACGGATCAAAGAACTTAATTGACTCATACTGTAATGCTCAATGTGCAACACATAAAACGAGATGTGATTGTCATCGGGGCGTCGGCCGGCGGTGTCGAGGCCTTGATTCGATTGTTTCAGGGATTCACCGCGAACTTTCAGGGCATCGTCGCTACGGTCATTCATCGAAGTCCGGCGTACAATCTACATCTAGGGAAAGTGTTGGGACGAAATGTAGCGCTCCCGCTGATTGAGCCGACACATGAAACTGAGTTGAAGCCCGGCACCATTTATCTGGCCCCACGGGATCATCACATGTTCTTTACCAAAGGCCATGTGGAACTGAACCGCGGTCCAAAAATACACTTTACGCGTCCGGCGGTGGATCCACTCTTTGTATCTGCCGGTGAGCTGTTCGGAACTCGCGTCGTCGGGGTGCTTCTTACCGGTGGCGGCGATGATGGGGTCAGTGGATTTATTTCGATTAAAGCGCGTCAGGGACTTGCGATTGTACAAGATCCTCGTGAGGCGAAGATGCCGACCATGCCGTTAAACGCGCTGACAAGAGACCATGTGGATCTGGTGCTTCCACTCTCAGAAATTCCGCCCACGCTAGAACGGTTGGCTCGGGGAGAAGCAGTCGAGACGAGCGCCTCCTTTACGGCAACCCCCCAGCGCTCCATGGGATAGGCCTACCCCTTACTCTAAGTTTTTACATCTTCCGTACGCAATCGACTGATAGTGGAAACCCTGAATACAGCAGGACGCCGTGTCCGCATTGGACATCCTGTTCGTTTCGTCGCTTCAGCTCAGCAGAGCTGCAAGTTTCAACCTCTCGTAAAATTGAATGCTTGACTTTGAATATTCCGGCGCATGGTTTGCGTAATCTCTTTGTGTCAGAGCACTTCACATTCATCCCAAGGAGGTTTGTATGACACGCACACAGTTGTTCTTGGCTGCATTACTTGTCAGTGCGCTGCCGACGGTGGGTTCAGCAGTGGCCGAAGTGGAACAATCGGGAGCCGGCATTCCTCCCGACATGGGTAAGGATTCAAGCAGCACGCCCAGTGAATATGCCATCCCGCCGGTGAATCCGAAATCGCTCAAAAATGCAGACAACCATAAATGGAACAACAAGACCGTCAAAAACCCGAAGGGCGAAACGCTCGGGACCGTCGACCACGTCATGGTCGATACGCAAAGCGGGAAAGACGTCTACGCGATGTTAAAAATCAACGACAAGATGCAGCCGATGCCGATTCCTTTCAATTCGATCAAGGAAAGCGAAACCGGTCTGGTTTTGGATGCGACCAAACAGCAGTTGGAAAAAGGCGGGCCGAATCTCGGAGGATCGGGCAAATCGCAAGACTTCGAACATAAGGGCGGGGAACCATTGCGACCGGATCTTCGGCAGGGCGGAAGTTAGATTGCTTCGATAAACAGGAGAACAAGAATCTGCTCGGTAGCGAGAACAAATGGTGAACCTGGGGAGCAGCCCCGACAATCAACGACCATAGGTAATTAAAGAAAATTTCACGGGGGACCGGACACGACGTTCGGTTCCCTGTGCGGCACTTCCTGAATGAGAGCGTGACCGTTGTGTGGGAGGGCGTTGAATTCCTCTTCGTAGATCTCGAAGGCCTCCATCACCACCGCTAAAATGATCGGTCCCAAGAAGAGTCCCAGAAATCCAAAATAAGCCATCCCCCCAAGCGAGGCAAAGAAGAGAAAAAGCATGGGCAATTTTGCGCGTGTGCCGATGAGATAGGGAGCGAGAATATTATCCATGACCCCCACTAGCCCCAATCCAACCGCCAACATAATCAGACCTTTTACAACGTCCCCCGTGCCCAATAGATACAGCGCCACGGGCCCCCAGACAAAGCCGGTTCCTCCAAACGGTAGGAGCGAGAGCAATCCACTTAGGGCTCCGAGAAACACAGGAAAGGGGACATCCAGTAGCCAGTAGGCTAATCCCGAGACGACTCCTTGCGCCAGGGCGGTGAGAAGATTGCCTCTTACCACCGCCGTGACGGTCGTGCCAAGGCGATCGGTAATTTTCGTTTTATGCTCGTCTTCGAGCGGGATCGCGCGATAGACTCGCGCGTACAATCGATCGCCGTCACGAAACAAGAAAAACAGGGTGAACAGCATCATGAAAAAGTCCGTCACAAAGAGGACGGCGTCTTTAACGAGCTCCGCGCCTTGCGTGACTATAAGGGCGCTGACCGCCTTACTTCCGGCAAGGATCGACGTTTCCACTTCCCCATTCGCGACGATCATCCGCCCAATGACTTCTTGCCCGATCCGGCCTATACCGGGAAGCCGGGAAAATGTGACTCCGATCTCGTGCAGGCCACCCGCCTTGACCCACTGAGCAACCCGCTCATAAGCATCTACCCCTTCCTGAGCGCCCAACAAAATCACATACATCGCCGGCAACACGGCGATCGCTGTGATCAAGGCCGTCAAGAGACCTGCCGCTATGCTGCATCTGCCGTGCACCTTATCCAGTACACGAAGATAAAGTGGATAGGCGAGTTGGGCGAGAATAAGTGCCCACAGGATCGGCGTAAAAAAGGGCGCTAGGATCAGCCCGAGTTGAAAGAGGAGCAAGAGAAAAACGACGATGAAGATGAACAGAAAGACGCGGCGGCGGGTCATAGCGATTCTTTCGGAAACCGCACGGATGCAGCCATCTGCGAACCTAGTCGGCTCGTGCGTGGATGGGGAACTCGGCTTTCTCCCTCATCCGCTCGATCAATTCCTCATAGGAAGCAAACCTCAGCACTCGAGCGAACTGCCCGCGATAACTATTGATCTGACTGACACCATCAACCACGACATCGTAGACCAGCCATTCACCATCTTTATAGAGAAGGTGAAAGTCCAGCAGAAATTCATTTTTCACGGCATAGACCTTGGCGCTTACCGTGGCATATCCGTTGCCGATCTGTTGGCCAAGATATTGAATCGGCTGTCCGGCATAGGCCTCTATTTTGGCCGCGTAAGATTTCGCGAGAAGCGCCTGAAACAGTCGAACAAATTCCTGTTGTTCAATTGAGTTAAGCTTTACCCATTCATCGCCCAATGAGCGTTTAGCCATTTCGTCACAACTGAAGCGTTCCCCGACAACGGAGATGAGGGCTTTTCGCCGTTGAACGGCGTTTTCCGGTTTTAATAGTTCGGTGTCAGTTAAGAGGACGATAGCCTTCTGACTTGTCGTCTCCAACGCCTGCATGGGCGTTTCAGCCGATGCGGAAGGCAATCCAGGAAATAATCCTGCGAGAAGACATGCCAAGACGGCAAAATGTAACCGGCGATACGCGCGACGTAAAAGAGTCATAGGCTGTTCCTCATTTCTTTTCAGGCTGTACCCACGTCAGTCTTAGCTGGTTCACCCTACGAACCGATATAGGAATAGCGCCACGAAGGGCGTCCGCCGTATTCCTACGTAGGAAGGATTGAACAATGTCAATCTGATTTTGGATAATCAGAAATTATTCGTGGTCAGCCGCCACGGCGGCCACCAAGCGGTCGAAAATGTCGGGAACGGCAGCAGTGACGCGGCTCCAATTGGAGATCATGGGAATGCCGAGGGGATCTTTCAGAAACACATCGGTGGCAAGAGCAATTCCCTTCAGAAACACTTCGACCGCCATCCGCTCCTGATGCCGGTCGAACTGAAGGCTGTTGATGGCCGCATCGTCCTCATATTTTTTGATGGCTTCTTGCGCGATTTGCAGGTAGGTGGCGCGCAGCGTCTTGAGCAAGCCTTCGGACAGGACGACGCCTTCGCTCGCGAGATTGCGGAACACCGATTTGGCAATATCCACGCACATTTTATTCAAACCGCTATGCGGGTCATCCGCCGAGAGAGCTTGATGTTTATGATCGTAGCTATCGGTCAGGTCTGCCTGGCAAACACGCCGCGACGCGCAATTCCGATAGACTTCCGCCAGCACCCCGACCTCCAACCCCCAGTCCCCGGGAATACGGTTCGTCCATGCCAGGTCGCTCACCATGGCAAATTCACCCGCCAAGGGATAGCGAAAACTGTCTAAAAAATTCAGCATGGGATGATGGCCGACCAGGCGTTCCAGACTACGGATCAGCGGGGTGATGAAGAGTCGGGTGACGCGCCCTCCGAAATGGTCGGTGACGCGTGCGTAATAGCCTTTGCAAAATTCGTATCCGAGATTGGGATTGACGACGGGATAGCAGAGGCGCGCCAAGTACGCCCGATGATAGCTGAGAATATCGCAATCGTGGAGCGCAATCACTTTACTGCGTTGCCGTGCGAGCACATAGCCAAACGCGATCCAACACGATTGCCCTTTGCCGGGCAGTCCGATATCGATTTCCTGGTTCACCAGCAGTTTCAAGATCTCTTGAATGCGGGGGCTTTCGATCCAGATGAGCCGGACGTCTTGAGGCAATGCTTTGAAGTAATCTTTCGCACGTCGAAACTCCAATGCCGACGCGGTGCTGATAGCGATCACGATTTCATTCAAATAGGAGACGTGCTTGAGATGCTCGACGATCCCACCCAGCGCGGGCCCTTGCAGTTCGGAGTACAGGCATGGCAGGACCAACGCGATTGGATTGTTGTTGCGATATTCCAACAACTCATTTTCGATGAGGCGGAGGTTATCCTGCCCTAGGCGATGGAGGGTGGCAATAGACGCCGTCTGGTAGAAATCGGCCATCGTGTGCTACTTCTAGCGCGACTGTTGAGGGGTGGATAGATCGAGATGCGTTTGCCGCTGGACCGATAGCCTGCCTGACCTATTCGTGAGAATCAATTCGGGTCTTGTCAGTAGGTAAAAAGATGACACGGAGAATACTTCGTCTCTCTTACAATAGGGACGAGTCACGTCATGATCTTTCAGAGAGGCAGTGACCTAGAGACATCCTAGCTATGACTGTACGATCGATTGTCTACGGGCTGGTTCTGTTGCTGAGCACCGGGTGCGCGTTAAATCGCACCCCGACACAAACCTCTCGTTCGGCGACCGAACAATTATTATTGAGTCAGGCGATCGAACGCAGTCTCAACGATCTCGTCATTCCGCTGGCCGCAGGCGCATCCGTGACCATAGAAGCTGCCGGATTTGCCGTTCCACCGATAAACGTGGGGGCTTCCTCCGATTTAACTTATGCACACGACGCGATCGCCGAACGACTCGGGCAGTTGGGATATTACATTCGGCCAAAGGCGGAAGAAGCGACCTATTTGGCGCGCGTGCTCGTGCAATCCCTTGGAACCGTGCAAGGCCTCACATTCTTCGGCATGCCACCCGTTCAAAGTGTCCTCATTCCATTCGCGCTTCCCGAGCTGACGCTCTATAAACATCAGGCACAGAGCGGATATATGCGGTTCTCGATCGCTATGTATGAGATGTCCACGGGCCGGTTCCTGTTTTCCACGCCCTGGTACTCAGGCTCGACGTTCTTCGATCAATATACGTTCTTTTTTCTGTTTACGTACAACAGCACCGATTTGAATTCACCGCCATGACTGCCCGCAATCCGGAATGAGCTCGAACCGCCGTCTTCCATCAAACAGACTCTATGGTCCGGCTTCCTGGATTTCTATCAGATGATTTGGGTACACTGATTCGATCACTGCGTAAGCTTTTGCACGGAGAAAGGGGGGTCACACCGTTCGTCTCAGAACATTGATGCTCGGTATTTTGGCGATCCTGCTCCTTGCGGTCGGTATTCTCGCCTTTCCACTCCTATACGATCCCGACTCGTTCAAACAATTTCTGCTCGATCAGGTGGAGCGGCAGATCGGTCGGAAAATCGAGGTCCGGGCCGCGCACCTCGAAGTTTTCCCACGCATTCGGCTCGAACTCACAGATGTCGTAATCCGTGAGACCGATCCGTCGCATGTATTTTTTCAGGCGGACCGGCTCGAACTGGTCCTACGCGCCTACTCTCTGTTGCGCCAGCAGGTCGTGGGAAAACGGCTGGCTGTTGAACGGCCGCGCATCCAACTCCGTCGCGATGCCGAAGGGCGCTGGAACTTTCTCCATCCCGCCGATGCCGTCACGGGGGACGAGGAGGTGCTCATGGGCAATCCGCTCGCCTTGCTCATGCTTGTGAAGGAATCGACGGTCACCGAAGGACAGGTGACGATCATCGACGAAATGCGCCCGGATGGAGTGCGATCGTTGGAAATCCAACACCTCGAGGCGAAGATCGCGGTCGCGCCCAAAGGCAAGGAAGCCGACGTGCAGGTATCCGGAACACTCGGCGCCACTCCGGTCGCGTCGACCTTTTCTATGGACGGACGGATTGCGGAACGCGAGCCGTTGCCGAAAACAACCTCCGACGACAACAGCGCCCCTGTTCCCGCGATTACCTTTGAGGGCAAGGCTGAGGCTGCGCATGTCGATATTCGGCAGCTCGCTGACTTCTTCGGGCCACGCCCGGTGCCGGAGCGCATTCACGGCACGATGGATGTCAGTGGTCAGGTCAGCCTCGTGCCCGGTCTCATGGGATACGATATGGTGCTGTCGAAAATGAAAGCGGCCATTGAACGCTTGTCAATCACCGGTCATGCGAGTCTCTCGGGGTTGATGGCCGCCCAGCCTACCTTTTCCGTGACGTTTTCCTCCTCGGCGGTCAGCCTCGACGAACTCCTGACACGATTTCCGGTCCAATGGCTCTCTCCTCAGTTACAAACGATGGTCATCGAACGTGATATCGGTGGCACCGTCGAGGTCGTGACGGCCACCGTGACCGGTTCAACTGCGTTCGGGCCGCGCGTCGCGCTGACAGGCGAATTTCGCGTCAAGGAAGGGCGCATGTTGGTCGGCCAGGAACGGCTGCCTGTTCAGCATCTCGCGTGCACAGTGTTTGTCGAGCCCGACCGGCTGCGCGCGACCGACCTCACAGGCATGTACAGCACCATGCGTATCCAGACAGGGAAAGCGCTGGTGTCCGCACTGGAGTCTATTCCATGGCTGGATCTTGATGTCAAAGGCGAGGTGTCCGCGGCCGATTTGATTACGACGCTGGCCAAAAGCATTCGCGCACCAAGCGTAGCCCAGCGTTTTGCCGAATTAAGCGATATCAAGGGCCAGTCGCAAGTTTCCTTGCACATTGCGGGACCGGTGAAGGAATCGGAAAGCCTCCAGATCATCAGAGCGGAGGTGCTCGCACAGGAGGTGTGGTTCCGAAGCCCCTTTGTAGACGAACGGATCGTCGACTTGAACGGTCGCTTTCTCTATTCGAAGACAGGCGTGGAATTCGACAAATTGGGCGGGCGTCTGGGACGCACCTCGTTCGAGGTCGGCGGCGGCATTTCCTTCGGCGACCCGAGTCTCTACCAGGATTTTACCGTGCGGGCACGCGGCGATGTCGGGCAACTGCTCCATTTGCTTTCGCTGGAGCTGCCGTCGGCGATGGCTTGGCAGGGCGTCACAAGCGTTCTGACGACGTTCGGCGGCCCAGTCAGCTCGCCGAAAATTAAAAGCCTCGTGGATGTCAAAGATACGGAATTGACCATTGTCAACTGGGTCCACAAGCCCGGCGGAACATCGGCGTCGGTGGAATTTGAAGGCATGATGGGGCCGGACTCCATGCTCTCCATCGAACGGCTCGAACTGGTGCTTCCTCCATTTCGTTTGGCTACGAAAGGAAAGGTGCATCTGGGAAGCGTCTTTGCCATTGACGCCTCTTTCGTCTCGGGCCCCGTGTCCATTGCGGGATTGCCGCAGGGAATGACCGTGGGTCCGATGAAGGACGGTATTGTTGAGGTGTCCCTCGATGTGAAAGGAAAGGGCAATGATTGGCATGCCTGGCAGATCAATGGCTGGATTGCCTTGACCGATGGGCTCGTCACGGCCCCCGGCCTCGAGCATACGCTCAGCAACCTGTACTTACGGGCAAAGATCATCCGGACCAGCGCCGAGATCAAACGCTTGGCCTTCAAGATCCAAGAGAGCGACGTCCGCCTTTCCGGTTCGGTCAAGAACTGGAATCGCAATCCATTTTTTAACGTGGATATCGAATCGGCGCAATTAGATATCGATCTCTTGATTCCGAAAGGAAAGCGCTCCCCGGTTCGGGACTTTCTCGAAACTCTGGCGGACACCAGTCGTGTCGTCGCGACGGTCAGCATTGATCGCGGCATCTACAAGAGTTTGTCGTTCGGCGGCCTAACCGCTCGTCTCAATATCCGCTCCAATGTTCTCGATCTCGATCGTATCAGCGGCGACACGGACGACGGCCATCTGGCCGGACGCCTGGTTGTGTTTTTACCGCCTCTGAAACCGGCGGAGATCGATGTGAGCTTTCGATTTTCCGGTCTGGCGATGGAAAGTCTTCTCCAGCTGCAGGCAGACAACTCGCGCATGATGACGGGCATGCTTTCCGCCAATGGGTCTGTGCGCGGCAACGAAACCGATTCCATGGGGTTCCTGCACAGCCTCGACGGAAAAACGGATTTCGTGGTGGAGGACGGGCGCATTCAGCGTGGGCGCATCATTCCCAAAATTATTACGATTCTCAATTTGCCGACCCTCCTTCAAGGCAAGGTGGATCTGGGGAAGGAAGGCTTGCCGTTTGATAAGATCGTCGGGTCCTTTACCCTGTCGAACGGCGTTCTGACGGAGGATCATCTCATTATCGATAGTCCGGTCATGAAGATGAGCGTCGCCGGCAATTTCGATTTGATGGCGGATCATCTCGACGCCGTCGTCGTGGTGAGCCCGTTCGGATCATACTCGCAGTTGCTGAAAAGCATTCCACTGTTCGGAAAATTGTTCAAAGGCGAACGCGAAGGGACGGCTATTTTCGAAGTCAAGGGGTCGGCCAAAAATCCCGAGGTCACCTATATGCCGCTACGGTCGTTCGCCAAAGGGATAACAGGACTGGCCCAGCTTGCATTCGACATGCTCCGCAATACGATTATGCTGCCGAAAGAAATTATCTCTCCCAGCGAAGAAACGGCCTCGGACGTCCGTGGCGGAAAAAGCGTCGCCCCGGACCTGCCGGAATCTCGCTTGCCTTGAACGCCTGCCGATCGGGTGCTACCATCCAACAAAGAGACCATCGAGGAGAACATTATGGCCGATGACTGCGCGCTGCTCATGATTGCCGCCAGCGAAACCGACTCGAATCTGTACTATGCCACACGATTCATCGCTCCCGATCCGTTTGTATTCATGGAGGTGAACGGGGAGCGGCTGATGGTGATGAGCGATCTGGAGATGGACCGCGCCAGAAGCCAGGCCACGGTCGATCGAGTCGTCTCCTACAGCGAGGTCGAGCGGACGGTTCGCGCCCAAGGCGTCGCAACCCCCGGAACGATCGACATCGTGCACGGTGTCCTCCAGCCGATGGGGATCAAACGGCTGATGGTGCCGTCGAATTTCTCTTATGCGTATGCCGTTCGCCTCCAGCAGCTCGGATATCAATTGGAGGCGAAAAAAGAGCCCCTCTTCGGCGACCGCGCCGTCAAGACAGAGGAAGAGATCCGTCACGTGGAATCGGCGCAGCGCGCAACCGAGCAAGCCGTCGCCGCGGCGCATGCGACCCTCAGACGCGCGGAGGCCCGCAATGGCTTTCTGTGGCTCGACGGCAAACAGATTACATCCGAGTCGATCAAAAAGCTTATCAACGTCGCCTTGATGGAGTGCGACTGCGTCGCCCAACATACGATCGTCGCGGGAGGGGATCAGGCGTGCGATCCTCACAACGAAGGTAGCGGCCCGTTACCCGCCGGCCGCAGTATTATTTTTGATGTGTTTCCGCGCTCGGCGCAGACTCGGTATTTTGCAGATATGTCTCGCACGGTAATCAAAGGCCAGCCGTCGCCTGAATTGAAAAAGCTCTATGACATTGTGAAGGACGCGCAGGAAGAGGCGATTACGAAAATCCACGATGGGGCCGACGGCGCAAGGATCCATCAAGGCATCTGCGACCGATTCGAAGCGGCCGGGTATCGGACGGGAGTGGTCAATGGCCGTATGCAGGGGTATTTCCACGGGACGGGGCATGGGGTCGGACTGGATATTCACGAAGCGCCGCGCATCAGCCGAACGGGTTCGCTCTTGCAAGAAGGACATATCGTGACCGTGGAACCCGGCTTGTATTACCCGGGCCTTGGTGCGATCCGAATTGAAGATATGGTGTTGGTCACCAAAGACGGTTGCCGGAATCTCACCCAGTTTCCAAAGGTCTTTGAGCTCGACTAGCCCGTCTCGACCGGCTCTGGGTGGGTGGAATTGCTCCGGTTGTTATCGCCTGCGGCCTAGCTCGGGAGGTAGCGAGTTTCGGCGCACTTGGGGACAGGCGGGTGTACTAGAGGCTAGTTTGAGCATCCTGTGAGAGGCTTCCCGAAATTTCGGACTTCAGAATAGGTCAAGAATGCGGCTGACCTTTTCAATTCATCGCTTCAATCCCGACACCGATCGACAGCCCCACGAAGAAGACTATCGCCTCGAAGTCGGACGGGGCATGACGGTGCTCGATGCGCTGATCCGCATCAAACATGAACAGGACGGGGCGTTGTCCTTTCGCTATTCGTGCCGGTCGGCGATTTGCGGATCATGCGCGATGACGATCAACGGTCACGAAAAGCTGGCCTGCCGCACGTCCGTTCGTAAAGAACTGGAGCGTCACGGCCGCATTGCCATCGCTCCGCTGAAAAATCTGCCCGTCATCAAAGATCTCGTCGTCGATATGTCGTCGTTCTGGTCCAAGGTGCGTGACATCATGCCGTGGCTCGCCACCGCAACGGAGCGATCGATCTCGACCGACTCAAGCGGAACCTCGCTTCGCCCGCACAGCTACGATTTTCACAATGTGGACGCCTGTATCATGTGCGGTGCCTGCGTCGCGGCTTGCACGTCGCATGAGGTGTCGAAAGGATTTCTCGGCCCGGCCGCCTTGGCCAAGGCCGACCGGTTTGTTGAAGACCCGCGCGAGCCAGAGGCGGCGAAGCGTCTGCGCCTCAAGGAACTCGATCAGCCGAACGGCATGTGGGATTGCGTGCGATGTAATCTGTGTGTGGAAGTCTGTCCCAAAGACGTCAAGCCGATGGAGGCCATCATACGGCTGAGGCGCGGCGCGATCGAACGCGGGCTCACTTCAAGCGGAGGGGCGCAACACATCCTCGGGTTTGTCGATCTCATCAGGTACGAAGGCCGGCTGAATGAAGCCCTCATGCCGCTGAAAGTCGTCGGGATGAATCTGAAACGACTGCTTCAGGTGCTTCCATTAGGCCTCCGGATGTGGCTGAAAGGCAAGGTGCCGAATCCGTTTGCCCCGCCGATTCCCGGGATCGATCACGTACGCTCGATCTTTGCCAAACGCCGCAGTTGACCATGCCGCCTTCCTTCCGAGTGCTCGATGATATCGCGATCGCGGATATTGCGTTTGAGGCCATCGGAAACTCTCCATCGGAACTGTGTTTGGCGGCCGCTCAGGCCTTAATCGAGACACTGGCCGATCCTCGGACGGTGACGAATACGTGGCACCAAACGATTGAGTTAGAGAATGAGACCCTCGCTGAAATTTTATTTGCCTGGTTGTCCGAGCTCGTCTATTGGAAAGATGCCGATGGCGTTGTGTTTAGCCGGGCGTCGGCATCGGTCCATTCCGAGGCGTCTGGACTTTGGCGCTTGCATGGTGAATTGGTCGGCGAGGCAATCGATTCGACGCGACAGCACTTGCGCGCGGACGTGAAAGCGGTGACGAAGCATCTCTACGATGTTCGCCAGGACGACAGGCAGTGGAAAGCCACCGTCGTACTCGATATTTAATTCGAAAACTCATGAAACTCAATACCGACATGATGGTTCATCGAATCTCAGATCAGATCTGGGAAATTCCGACGACTGAGAAGGACGGCATGCGCGTGCCGGCTCGTCTCTACGCCACTGAATCGATCCTTTCAGACATGGATCGGGGAGTGTTCGAGCAAATAACCAACGTCGCGTGCTTGCCTGGCATCCGTCGATATGCGCTCTGCATGCCGGATGGCCATTGGGGGTATGGCTTTCCTATCGGCGGGGTGGCCGCGTTCGATCCTCGCGACGGAATTATTTCTCCCGGTGGGGTGGGCTATGACGTCAATTGCGGGATGCGTCTCATGCGAACTGATCTCACCTTGTCGGACGTCAGACCCCGTCTGGAATCACTCATGACGGAGCTCTTTCGAAAGGTGCCGGCTGGCGTCGGAGCGAGAGGCTCCGTACGGCTCAACCGCCGCGACTTCGACGACGTCATGAAAAAGGGCGCCCGCTGGTGTGTGGAACGCGGCTATGGCTGGACGGAGGATTTGGAACGCATCGAAGAGCGCGGCTGCATCGCCGGCGCCGATCCATCGAAGGTGAGCGATCGTGCCGTCGAGCGTGGCCACAACCAGTTGGGCACGCTCGGGTCGGGCAACCACTATCTCGAAGTCCAGGTCGTATTGAACGATCGCATTTTCGACCTTGTGACCGCTGCGGCGCTCGGCATTCACGGCCACGATCAAATTGTCGTGATGGTTCATTGCGGGTCCCGTGGATTCGGTCATCAGGTGGCCAGCGACTATTTGCAGTCGTTCGAGAAAGCCATGCGGCGCCATGGGATTACGGTGAAGGACCCGCAACTCGCTTGCGCGCCTTTCCGTTCGCCCGAGGGTCAAGATTATTTTTCGGCCATGAATTGCGCAGCCAACAACGCCTTTGCCAATCGGCAGGTGATCACCCATCATATTCGGGAATCCTTCGCCACGGTGTTCGAGAGTTCGGCGGAAGAACTGGGCATGCATCTGATCTATGATGTCGCGCACAACATTGCGAAGGTTGAACGGTACCGGGAAGGGGATCTCGTCGTGCATCGGAAAGGATCGACTCGCGCGTTCGGTCCAGGCCGTGTGGAATTGCCTGAACTCTATCAGCAGACGGGACAACCGGTGATCTGTGGCGGTTCTATGGAAACCGGCTCATATCTCCTGGTCGGGACGGAGCGAGCGATGGATGAGACCTTCGGTTCAACCATGCATGGGTCCGGACGCACCATGTCGCGGGCGCAGGCCAAGAAGACGATTCGCGGCGAACAGGTGAGGAAACAGATGGAGCAGCGCGGTATCGTCGTCAAGACGGCTTCTCTCTCCGGCTTAGCCGAGGAAGCGGGGCTGGCCTATAAAAACATCTCAGATGTCGTTGAGACCTGCGATTTGGCGGGAATCACGAAAAAGGTGGCGGAACTTCGGCCTATCGGCAATATCAAGGGTTAAACCAAGGTCATCACTCACTTCCTCCTCTCTGTCAATCAGAATAGACAGTGATCTGATCACGAATCTGTTCCACTCTCTCCTGTACCCGTCCGCGTTTTCTCGCAAATTTTATCGACCTACTGCCTGTTTCCTTGTCTCCTATGACGGAGAAGTTGACACTTCCTAGGGTCCACTCCGTATTTCACCTCCTAAGCCATTCCAATGAGCACCTGGCATATAGGGTGCTTACCTAGGATACATTATTTACTGCCCTGCGGAGGAGCTATGCGATCGATTTACGGCGGACTCGTTCTAGGATTGGGAATCATGATCACCGGCCAGATGGCTAGCGTGACCTATGCCGAGCATGATTTGGCTCAACGATTGCGCCATGACGCACAGGTTCAGTCAAACAATGGCCATTATAAGGAAGCGCAGCAACTGCGAACGATTGCCGACGCGTTAAAAAATAAAGATGCCGGCACCGCCTATCAGGCTCAGGTCGAGATAGGAAAAGGGCAACTCGACAAAGCGATGGACTTACTCAAGGTCAAATAATTGTTTCGCTTCCCGTGCTGCCCCGCCGTCATGATACAGTACGTCACATGCGTGTGACCTTCCCTGTACGACTTATCTTCCTATGCGTGCTTTTTACCGCCGGGACGGCCCTATTCGTCCATCCTCTCGCGGCTGCTCCCGAAGAGGCCACGCTCCCCATGATTATTGCCGCATACGAGCAATTAAAGCCCCACGTCATGACCCGGGCGAGTGAGATCCGAGAAGCGCGAAAGAGAGGCGCGGGGGTGTCTTCTGGTCAGACGCTCGAGGTACGCAAGGAGATCGCCGACCTGGTCAAAATGCTTCGGCGGTTCGATAAAGATCATCTCCGCGCGGCGAAGGGTGCGAAAACCTATCCCGATCGAACGAAGATTCTCAAATTGTTTCACACCTGCGATATGATGCTTCGGCTGCTCGACGCCGAAACCAAATCGAGCGATTTCCAAGTGCTTGGTCTGAAGTATGAGGAAATGTGGAAACAGGCCGAAAATTCACAGGCGCCGGAAACGGCAGATAAGCCCGTCGAAGAAACACAACGGGGGTCCCCAGAAGAGACCCCCGTGCAGCGCTTAGGACGCTAGGTGAGTGTAAGCTGATCGAGACTCGTCAATGATGGTCGAGGTATCGTCAATATCGATTAGTATAAATCGTCTGCGAGAGAGCTATTCCCAGCCCTTCCCCCTTTGTCCGGGGGTGTATAGCAAACGCTAGTGGCCGATCGCGCTCTCGTAGCACATTGAAACACTACCTCGTGCAGGCGCTTCATCATGACGAGCCCACATGGCCCGGTGGACTGAGGTCTGTCATTTCCGCCCTCCCTTCTCCACCGCGCTTCGCAGCGGTTGTTTTTATAGAAGCAACTCGGGTGCCTAGGATAGCCCGATAGATGGCTCTGCAGACATTCATAAATTCGAGTGCTTAGGCTGGCGGAGGGAAGCATCCTGCGTACGACCGCCTACCAAGACGAGGCCCGGCATCAAATGCACCAGCAAGCTGGTGATTTTCAGCCAAGGAAAGAGAGCGGCGGTCTGCAGGGTGACATGCATTACCGGGGAGGATATACTCGGCCCTCGCAGTTCATGCTGGCTACCCATATGAGGAGATTATGACCGGATTAACCGTGATCGCCCGTGCAAAAGCGAAGACAGGACGCGAGAAAGAATTGGAGCAGGCGATGCGAGCCGTGGTGACTCCCACGCATCAGGAGTCTGGCTGCCTTCGATACACCCTTCACCGTTCGCTGGTCGACCCGGCCGTGTTTATTACGGTGGAGCGGTGGACTTCCAAAGAGGCGATCGATCAACATTTCGCGACGCCGCACATCCAGGCCCTGATGAAGAAAATTCCCGATCTGCTTCTGGAGCCTCCCGACATCACTCTCTATGACCTGTTGCCTGAAGGCGAATCTGAAAAGGCGCGACTCTAGCCGTCTCATCGCCACACGGTTCCGCCGCCGGTGCGGGCTAGGCGCGTTTAATTCGGTTGGCAAATTCAAGTGTGACATCCTGACGATCTCCCTTCGGCACATCCAATAGCGGTCTCGTTCGATAGTTCGCCTGTTCGGCCACGACATTGGCGGGGATCTGCTCGACCCTGATGTTGTAGAGTGTAACGGCATCGTTGTAGAACTCGCGCCGGTCTGCAATGGTACTTTCAAGCACCGAAATGCGCTGCTGTACATGAACGAACTCCTGATTGGCCTTGAGATCCGGATATTGCTCGGCCACGGCAAAGAGTGTCCCTAGCGCGCTGCTGAGACGGTTTTCTGCCCGCGCTTTTTCGTCGGCTGTCATGCTGCGGTCATAGGCTGATCGTGCCTTCGTCACTGCTTCTAAGGTGTCTCGTTCATGGGCCATATAGCTATTGCACACCTCGACGAGTTTCGGCAGTTCGTCGTGCCGTTGTTTGAGCATGACATCGATATTGGACCAGGCCTTATCGATCTGATTCGACAGCCGTACGAAGATATTGTAGGTGCCGACCAGATAGGCAATCAGCCCGATTGCGCCAAAGAGCAGCAACACTCCTATGATCGTCATGCTATACATCGGCTTCTCCCGGTTAAAGTCCAGCGCTGAAGAGCTTTCATCGCACAGCTGTGAGAGAGGTATGAAGCAGGCCCCAAAGGCAGGCTGCGGTTAACGCCGGCCCTCCATAGTAAAGAGCCCACACTTGCCAGCGCATGCGAGCTATTAGAGCGCGTTCGCCACGGTCAGAAATAAGAAAGGGCTCGTCAGGGTGACGTCCAATAAAGAGCCGGGCCTCATTGACGCTTTGTTCCTGATCGCCCTCGTGCGCGGTTCCCAACACATAAAGTGTCTCTTGCGGAAGAATGAATCCCTCCGTACACCGAAGCGTTTTGGAAGAGAGCCATCCGGCGGTCTCAATTCCAAGAGCCCTCAATCCCGCTTCGGCGGCAGGCGGTAATTCTATCGAGCCGGTGTTCTGATAAGTCCCTCTTGTTTCCAGCATCAGGTCAGCGCCGATCGGCAGAATCGTCACGCCACCCGTCGCATCCCGCACGACAAATGGTTCAGAGGACTCGCCTTTCGCGATCGTCACCCATTTCTCTTCTTTGCCATGACGCTGCCGTTCTTCAACCATATAGTAATAAAACACGCAGGGCATGGCGCTGAACGGGGCATTGAGCATGGCACTTGCCGGCTCCGCCTTCCCCGTAACCTCGACCAGTCCAACGGCCAAGGATCTGATCGTCGACGTGGGCGTTGTTTCGATGAAACGCTTCCGTCGATTCAGTCGAAATCCATGGACGAAAAGCGCGATGCCTCCGGCGACCCCCAAGAGCAGAAGGACAAATCCTTCGTCAATCTTGCCGGACCAATGGCTTGGTGCCATGACGCGCCGCAGACTCTCCCAAGTCGTCACGCCCAGAATCAGTGAGATTAATCCGCCGATAACGTACCAGTACAACAGTTCCGCTGAAGATCCTTGCTTGGCTACATCTTGCATTGCGGTCCGTTGATCCTGCCTTGCTTGAATTTTTGCCGCTCGGACATACAGCGCTTCTTCCTCGAATGGCGATGTCCCGCCGCGCCCGTACGTCTCGTGTAAACGGGTGAGAACGCCTTCGGGTACCCAACATCCTTTACAGGATGGGCACGCAAATGTCCCTTCGGCTCCGATAGGGTGTTCATCGAGCAACGTCGCGCAACGCGGGCACAAAGTGGCGGTTTGAACCGCTACGGCTGCGCCGGTGACCGTAGATGACTTGTACACCGTCTCGTTATCGACAAAAAGATCCATTTCTCCCGCATCCAACCACACGCCATGCCGCCTTGGACATGCATCGATTTGCGGGGATTGCGCGGAGGGAACTTCAATCAAACATGTGCGACAGTGAGGACATTGCATATACGTAGGGCCAAAAAAAGTATAGCAATGCATCAAGGTATGTCAAAAACGCATCGCCATGAGTGAGTGTTTTGTGAAAGGCGAAACGCTTATGGTACGCTGTGAAAAAGAGGGGCGTAGACGATATGTCGTTGAAATATGCCTTGTATCCGGGGTGTGCGGCGAAAGGGGCGACACCGGAGCTCTATCAATCGACCATGGCGATCATCGGCCGGCTCGGCATCGACGTCGTGGAGCTTCAGGCCGCTTCATGCTGTGGGGCCGGAGTGGTTGGCGAGGCGGATCCAGACCTCGCGCTGGCATTAAATGCGCGTACCTTTTCGCAAGCCGAACAGTTGGGCTTGGACATCATGACGATCTGTGGCACTTGTCAGGGCGTGATGGGAGCCGCGAACAAACGGCTCAAGGATTCGGTTACCCGGGAGCGTATCAATCGTTTGATCTCGCACGAAGGCATGACCTATCGCGGCTCCGTCCAGGTCAAGCATCTTTTATGGATTGTTGTGCGTGAAGTAGGCTTGCAACGCTTACGCGAACAGATTCATATTCCGATGAGTGATTTGAAGATCGCGCCATTCTATGGATGTTACATTCTTCGTCCATCGTGGGACCTGGGATTTGACGACCCAGAGAATCCGACATCATTGGAAAAAGTTATCGCGGCCGTAGGTGGCGAATCGGTTGCGTATGCGGGGCGCACGAAATGTTGCGGCTTTCCGATTATCCTCGAGCAAGAGGCCATCGCCGTCGCCATGGCTGGAAACAACATGAAGGAGGCCAAAGACCATGGCGCGGACCTCATGGTCACACCCTGTCCGCTCTGTCATATGAGTCTCGACATTTACCAAGATCGTGCCGCGCAAGCCGTGCATACCTCGCTGAATCTTCCTATCCTGCATTTGCCACAATTATTAGGACTGGCGATGGGCATACCGGCGAAAGATTTAGGCGTCGCGCGCCATCTTGTTTCAGTCGATTCGATTGTACGCAGGGTGGAAAAACGGCGCACGACACACCGCGAATCATTACCGTCCTAACATAGAACTAGAGGGGTCATGAAAGTCATTAAACTTTCAGAGTATCAGCAGTTTGCATCAGATAAGATGAAGAAGAACAATATCTTTGAAACGCCGCGCTTCTTCTGCGATGTCTATTGTTTCGAGCCCGGTCAAGAACAAAAAGGTCACGTACATGGCGATCAGGATAAAGTCTATCTCGTGTTAGAAGGGCAGGGACAATTCAAGGTCGGCTCGGAGGAACGCGTCTTGGGTCCCGGAGAGGGAACGATGGCGCCGGCCGGCGAAGCGCATGGTGTGCTGAATCATACAAACACCAGGCTCAAAGTCTTGGTATTTGTTGCGCCGAATCCTTAAATGACGGGCAGCACCTTGCGGCGCTGCCCGTCGTCTTTACTTGTTTGACGGCGTCTCTGTCGAAGGATGTCCTGGCTCGATATACGGCATAAGGGGTAGTTGCTTCGCGTCTTTGCTGACCTTGAGGATGGCAATCCCGCCCCGTAATGCGTCCGTCAACGAGTGGGTGACAATTGGATAGACCCCTTCGCCTTTCTCTAGGACGAGGTCGAGAATGGCTGCGCCCGCCGGTCCGATAACATGCGTCTGAATGCCTCTCAAGCGATTGGCCGGATTACCGCTATCCCACACATCATCCCAAATTTCCGCAATGGGGTGAACGGCTGAAAAGTTGTTCGGCCCCGCATTGATAAAAAAGAATCGCACGCGCTCACCCGGCTTGGCTTCCAAGAAATTCCCTCCCGACTTGGCGTGAACCGGATCGTAGCGAAACACGCCTCCATTGAAGACGACATTCTCATAGCGCCGGTCGAACATGGCTTGCACGTCATCCGGGTCTTTATAGAGTTCGGTTTGGACGAGCACGTATTCGCGATCCGCCTTGGGCATCGCTTTCGGATCTTTGGGATCGACAATGATCGCGCCCACCATGCCACGGGCAACGTGTTGAATCATCGGAGACGCTCCGCAATGATAGACAAAGATGCCGGGCCGCTTGGCCTCCCAGGTGTAGTGAAGGGACTCCCCAGGGTTGAGTTCTTTATAATGAGTCAGAAAGCTGGCTTTGGCCGCATGAAAGTCCATCGAATGCGGCCGCGTGTTGCTGGAAGGATTGGTGAGCGTAAAGTCGACCTGATCGCCTTGCTTGACACGAATGACAGGTCCTGGAAATTGATTATTGAACGTCCACGCGCTGTACTTCGTGCCCTCACCATCGACCACCACTTCCGTTTCAACGGCGGTCATTTCCACTTTCACCGTTTTCGCGTGTGCTTCAGCCGATAGAAATAGCCCCACGCCGGCCATCAGGATTGCCAGAAAAGTTTTCGCCGTCTCTTGCCGTTCGTTCATCATGAATGTCCTCTCTCAATAGAAGCGGTGCAATGGCGCAAGATACCTCAGCGGCGATCATTAAAACATGACGTACATCATGTTTTTAAAAGAGAGTCGATAGCCTTTTTAGGGAGGGGATTCGGATCAGATGCGAGGGGTCGCGATCCGTCGTAACTGCGGCAGATTGAGGATGACCAGCTTCTTGGCCGTTCCTGTCACCAACTTTGCGATCTTAAACCGGCTCATGATGCGAATAGCCGTTTCGGTCGTGATACCGACCATATTGGCAAGGTCCTGGCGGGTTAAATGGACCGTGAGGCGGTGTCCTGTTCCCTCCCGTATGCTGGATCGTTCTACAAGATTGATAAGGAGACCCGCCAATCGTTGTTCCGCACCGTCGAGCGCCAGCACTTTGTTCTGTTCTTGAGCTTCATTCAAGCGCGTGCCGAGATATTTGATGACTTCCACGGCAGTTTCTGGATTGCGCGTCAGCATGTCAAAATAGGCTTGCTTGCGGAGGCGCAACACACTGACCTCTCCCATCGGTTGGGCACAACCGGGATGAGGTGCGCCGTCGAACACCGCCGCTTCGCAACAGAAGAGATCCCCCGGCATTAATACTTTGAGCGTCACTTCTTTTCCATCCGGGGACGTTTTGACGCATTTCACCGTGCCTTCTTTGACAATGTGAAAAAACTCGGCGGGATCGCCTTCGCGAAAAATAAATTGTCCCTTGCGGTACCGAGTTTCTTTGACTTCGCCCGCTAAGCGGACTCGTTCCGATCCTTTCACCAGATTGAAGAGCGGGATCATTTTCAGCGGATCCGATTTCTTCATACGCAGATGCGCGTGACGGCCTCCACGATGGAGCGCGCGCTGATGCCATAGCGATCCACCAGTTCATCCGGTTTCCCGCTATGTGGAATTTCGCGCACGGCAATTTTATGGACACGGAATCCTTCCGAGCTGACGGCCCCGAGCACCGCATCACCCAGACCGCCGTGCGCGTAGTGGTCCTCGACCGTGAGCAATCGTCCCTGAGTGGCGCGCCCGCATTCGACCAATGTGGCTCGGTCGATCGGCGCGATACTGTACAGGTCGATCACGCGGACGGCCATACCCCCCGCCTTCAACTGGTCGTATGCTTTCAACGCTTCGAAGAGTGTCACCCCGGCCGCAACGATCGTGATCTTGTCGGATTCGCTTGTGCGCAGGACTTTGCAGCCGCCGATCGTGAACTTTTCTTCGTTGGAATAGAGAATGGGCGCTTTCGGCCGGCCGGTTCTGATGTATGCGGGTCCTTGGTGCGCCGCCATCAACTCGACGAGCCGGTGGGTGCAGACGGCATCGCTGGGATAGAGCACCACCATGTCCGGCTGCGCACTCATCATCGCGATATCTTCCAGTCCCATTTGGGACGGTCCATCCTCGCCGATGCTCACGCCGACATGGGATCCCATCAATTTGATGTTAGATCGGCTGATGGCCGCCATTCGGATAAAATCGTAGGCGCGCGTCAGGAAGCACGCGAAGGTTGCAGCAAAGGGAATTTTTCCGCAGGCAGCGAGTCCGGCCGAAGCGCCGATCATATTTTGCTCGGCGATAAAATTCTCGAAAAATCGGTCGGGAAACTGTTTCCCGAATTTATCGGTAAAGGTCGAATTTTTCACATCGGCATCGAGTGCGACGACGAGGGGATTGGCCTCGCCTAAGGCGGCCAATGCGACGCCAAACGCCTCGCGGGTCGCCACGGAGTCGGTGGATTTATAGCTCGGTGGCGCCATGGCTTTAGCCGGTTTCTTCCCATTGGTCCACGCATCAGGAGGTTGAATATCCGGTTGGGCGGCGCTTTGTCGAAACTGTCGGGTGAGCGCTTCTATGGCCTTGTCCGCCTGCTCGCCCTTCTTGAGCGGCTTACCGTGCCAATCTGGTTGATCCTCGATGGAGGGCAGGCCTTTGCCCTTCAGCGTGCGGGCTAAGATGATGGATGGCCTTCCTTTCGTGAAGGCCGCCTCTTGGAAGGCCGCCAGCAACTTGGAGATATCGTGCCCATCGACGACGATGGCATGCCAGCCGAATCCACTCCAGCGTGCGCGGTACGCCTCCATGTCGTGTTGCAACATCGTGGGATCGCTCTGTCCGAAGCGATTGACGTCGATGATGGCGCACAGATTGTCGAGCGCATAATGTTTGCCGACTTCAGCCGCCTCCCATACGGAGCCTTCCACCGACTCGCCGTCGCCCATCAAGACATACATCCGTGCAGGCGAACGATCCAATCGCTTGGCGTTCAATGCCATGCCGACCCCGGCCGGCAGGCCTTGTCCTAATGAACCGGTCGCAAGATCGACGAAGGGTAGTCGAGGGGTGGGATGGCCTTCGAGGTCAGAGCCCAAAGTGCGCAAACGAAGCAAGTCGTTCCGATCGAATAAGCCGACTTCGGCCCATGCGGCGTAGAGGAGGGGAGCGGCATGGCCTTTCGATAATATAAAGCGATCGTTCGCGGGATGCTTCGGATGTTTGGGATCGTAGCGCATGATGGAGAAAAACAATGTTGCCACGATATCGGCCGCCGACGTACAGCTCGACGGATGTCCACTCCCGGCTTCGCTCGTCGCTCGCACGCTGTCGATGCGGAGTTGGGTCGCCTTATTTTGAAGCACGGTGAGCAGCGTATCCTCGGTCATTCTCACGGCCATGGTTCTCTCCTTTATTGAGACATCTGGGTACGTTGTAACAAACCATGGGGAACGCGTCAATTACGAGGGTCTTTTAGGGTGGGCTACCTGATCGCGACCTCTTTGGGCATCGACCGATCGTGCTATGGCGTCAGGGGACTCTCCGGAACGCGAACGGCTGGAAGCGCCGGGCTGTGCTGCTGAGGCAAGATACGGAAGTGCGTGATGGCATAGGACACGGGTTGACCGACTTCGAATCGACGCTGCCGAAACTCTTCTTTATTCATCCGCGAACGGAGAATGAGACCTGTTTCGGTTTCGATCTCCAATCGATACGCGATTCCCAAAAAGTAGACGTGCCGCAAGCGTGCCCGCTGGCGAAAATGACGAGGGTCTTCCGATAACTTGATGTAATACGGTCGAAAGCCGATTCGAACCAGATGCCCATCGGGAAAATCGGGCGCGGGGAACTCTAGATCCCGGACGTGAGCCACACCTCCCTTAACTTCCGCCTCGACAATATTCATCGAGCCGATGAATCGCGCCACGAATTCGGTGGCTGGATCTTCATAGACCTCTGCCGGCAACCCGATCTGTTCCAGACGGCCTTTGGAAAAGACGATCAGCCGATTCGAGACTTCCATAGCTTCTTCTTGATCGTGCGTCACAAAGAGACTGGTCACGGCCAATTCATCATGAAGACGGATGAGCCATTCGCGAAGTTCTTGACGCACCTGCGCATCGACGGCGCCGAACGGCTCATCCAGCAATAAGACCGTCGGCCGCGGAGCAAGCGCTCGCGCGATCGCGACCCGCTGTCGTTGCCCGCCTGACAGTTGATGCGGATAGCGATCACCGAGTCCGGGCAGACCCATGAGCTGGAGCAATTCCGTGACTCGAGCCGAAATGTCCGACTTGGCTGTCTTCCTAATTGAAAGTCCGAACGCCACATTTTCAAAGACCGTCATGTGCTTAAAGAGGGCGTAGTGCTGGAATACAAATCCGATATTGCGCTGCTGAACCGACAGATCGTTGACGCGTACCTGATCGATGAAGATGTCACCGGACGACGGTGACTCCAATCCCGCGATCATGCGCAGGACGGTAGTCTTCCCGCTGCCGCTGGGGCCAAGCAGTCCCAATAGCTCGCCCGCTTGTACGGTAAAGGAGACGTCCGATACAGCCTGAACGGAGCCGAACCATTTCGAGAGACCACGCACTTCGATCTTCACGAGTTCACCATCCGAAGGGAGGTCTCGCCGACCGTCGAAGATCGCGCTTTCACGAGTTCGAGAATCATCAGGATGACAAACGAGACTGCGAGCAGGATGGCGGCAACCGCATAGGCGCCGACATAGTTAAAATCCACATAGCTCTGATAAATGTGCAGCGTCGCCGTCTGTGTGAGCTGCAAGATGTTGCCCGACACCACGAGCACGGCGCCGAATTCACCGATAGCCCGCGCGATGGTCAAGGTGGCGCCGTACACCATGCCCCACCGGATCGCCGGAAGAGTGACCCGCAGAAAAATCTGCCATTCATTGGCGCCGAGCGTTCGCGCCGCTTCCTCGCTTTCCGTGCCGATCGCCATAAGAATCGGCGTCAGCTCTCGAACGACAAACGGGAACGTGACGAACACCGTCACGAGCACCATGGCCGGAAGCGCATACAGGATTTTGATATCCATCGCCCCGAACCATGTACCGAGGATCGTCCCAGGCCCGAAGAGAAGGATCAGCATAAATCCTGTGATGACCGGCGAGACCGAAAAGGGAAGATCGATCAGGCCGCTCAAGAATGTCTGTCCCCAAAACCGTTGGCGGATCAACACGAGGGCCGTGATGGTGCCGAAGACCAGATTGACGAAGAGGACAATGAGCGTGATCTCTGCCGTCAGCCAAAATCCATGCAGGGCTTCCGGCCGTGTCACTTCGCGCCAAAACACCGAAAGCCCTTCTCCGAACGCCTGCACGCACAAGTATGCCATCGGTCCGATGAGCAGAACCGAAAAGTATATCCAGACAATGAAGATGAGAAGGCGGCGAATCATGATCGTCAAATGGTCGAGGCTAAGATGACATTATGAAGGCACAGGCTTTCCTATGAGAAACGCCGGAAGCCGTTCCCCTGGCGGTCGAATAAGCCGTTCCAATAGCATCAACGCTAGAAAACAGAACAGCAAAACCACGACCGATACCGAAGTCGCGCCTTGCGGATTGTAACTTTCGATTTCTCCATATACATAGACGGCCGCGACTTGAGTTTTCAGTGGAATATTTCCCGCCACGATGACGACAGAGCCAAATTCTCCTAACGCGCGGACAAAGGTGAGGAAGACGCCCGTCAGTAGTCCCGGCAGAATAGATGGTACCGTCACCCGCCAGAAGGCTTGCCACGGTGTCGCGCCGAGCGTATAGGCCGCCTCCTCTTGATCCTGTTCCAGTTCCATGAGTACGGGCTGGAGCGCACGAATCGTAAAGGGCATGGTGACAAAGAGCATCGCGAGGACGATGCCGGGCACATTGTAAAGGACTTCAATCCCGCCGCGCTGCAACCATGCGCCGAGCGGGCTGGTCGCTCCGTACACCGCCGCGATCATGATGCCCGCGACGAGTGTGGGAATAGCAAAGGGGAGATCCACCAGCGCATTGAGGAAAGCGCGGCCGGGAAAGTCAAAACGCACCAAGACCCAGGCAGAGAGCGTACCGAAGACGGCGTTGACGCACGTGGTGATCAATGCCGCTTGAAGGGTCAAGACCAGTGCCGCTTGCGCTTGTGGTTGCAGAATATCGTCGATAAAGCGACCCCAGCCGTCAGCGAACGATTGCCATCCGATCCCTGCGAGAGGCAGGACGATCAGACACAGGACGTATCCGACCGTGGCGGATCGTAACGCCAATCTCGTCAGGGTATGGCCGGTCATTCGGCTTCGCGCCTGCTCATTTTGATGACCACGGTGAGGGGCTCACTTTCCTCGAGCCACCTCTTCGACGGCGCGGGTCCACACTCCTTGCGGACTAAAGAGAAGCGAGGAGATCTTTTCCCATCCCCCCAGGTCCGCGATCGTGAAGAGATGCGCCGGCTGGGAGAAGGACTTGGAAGTTGACGTGGCAGCCCGAGCGGTCGATACCGTCCGGAACTCATATTCGGCGAACGCCCGTTGCGCGTCCTCGCTATGCAGGAAAGCGATAAACGCCTCCGCGACGTCTCGCGTCTGATGCTTGTCGACATGTCGATCGATCAGCGCGGCAGGATTTTCGATCAAGATGGTTTCAGCGGGCAGCACCAACTCTATCGGCCGGCCGCTTGTGATGCGGGGCAACAGTTCGTTTTCGTAGGTCACGATGACGTCGCCCACACCGCGTTCGAACGTCGTGACGGATTCGCGCCCGCTCTTATCCATCACCTTGACGTTCTTTTGAATTCGTTTGATCAGACCGGCCGCTTGCGCCTCGGGCGCGCCCTGTTTGGCATCGGCGAGTTTCAATCCGGCGCCGTACATCGCGATGATGTCCCACATGGCCCCGCCGGAAGTCTTGGGATTGGGATAGAGAACCTCGACTCCCGGCTTGGTCAAATCATCCCAGGTCTTGATGCTTTTGGGATTGCCTTTGCGGACACCGAAGGCGACGACCGACGCGCTGACATTTCCACGATCGGCGGCCTTGCGCCAATCGTGCGTGATGAGGCCCGCTTTGACGATCTGATCGACATCGCCCTCAACCGACAATGCCGTAACATCGGCGTCGAAGCCGCCGATGATGGCGCGCGCCTGCGCGCCTGATGCGCCGTACGAACTGCGAATGCGAATCTCCTGGCCCGTACGCTGTTTCCATTGCTGTTTGAACGTGGGTATCAACCGGTTTTCATACGCTTCTTTTGGAACGCTGTAGATGGCCAAGAGCAATTCCCGTGAATCCGCGGCGACCGCTGCCGGCACCCCGACACAGAGCAGGACCACACTGACAAGGAGATGATTGAGCAAGGCATGCACAGCATCCGGCAAGGTCGTGCGGATAGATTCAACGTGACGGGCGTGTGGCATGGGCGGCCTTTCCTTTCGTTTGTTTGGCGAAATCGCTGAGAGTGTAATGATCGAGAATATCCGAGATCGCATTGCGCACGTCCAACATGACGCCTTGAATCGGGCAGGCGTCGTCGCCTTTCTGGTCGGCGTATGGGCAGTCGCTGCACTTTTGATAGGCGGTTTTACTGACGCATGCGATCGGTGCAAGCGGTCCATCCAAAATACGAATCACTTGTCCCAGGGTAATGTCGTCCGGAGGTTTGAGAAGACTATAGCCACCGCTCACACCGCGCCGGCTCGCGAGCAGACCGGCATTTTTCAACGCCAGAAGGATTTGCTCAAGAAACTCGATGGGAATCTGTTGCTGTTCGGCAATTTCATGGCGTTGGACGAGATGCTGGCCGTAGTGTTCAGTCAGCGCGATGAGCGCTCGAAGGGCATACTCGCTTTTTTTTGAAAATCGCATTTGTCGACTTCTTCAATTAACTTTACTGACATTATGATTTCTGGACAGCGTCCGTCAAGAAATTTTCTTCGCACGGACCAGATCTCGGACGAGATACTAACGTGATGTCGATGGCATTTCCGCGCGGAAATATAAGAGCTGTAGGGCTTTCATGGCTTGACAGTTCGTCAAATTTCTTGCTAGCTTGGCCTCGTTCATTCACGATGTTGTGTCCTGTACGATCGCCACTATCCCACTCAGTCATCGCACCGATCTAATGCCAGAGAAGCACGCGTGACCTTTCAAGAGCTCATCTTGTCCCTGCATCGATTTTGGGCCGACCGCGGGTGTGTGATCCATCAGCCCTATGACATGGAAATGGGCGCCGGCACCTTTCATCCGGCGACGTTCCTTCGCGCCTTGGGTCCTGAACCGTGGCGAGCGGCATATCCCCAACCCTGCCGGCGACCGACGGACGGCCGATATGGGGAAAACCCGAATCGAATGCAGCATTACTACCAATATCAAGTCGTGCTCAAGCCGTCGCCGGACAACATTCAGGATCTGTATCTTGAGAGCTTGGCGGAACTCGGGATCAACCCTAAGAAACACGACATCCGCTTCATGCAGGATGACTGGGAATCGCCGACACTCGGCGCCTGGGGATTGGGATGGGAAGTGCGCCTGGACGGCATGGAAATCACACAATTTACCTATTTTCAAGAGATTGGCGGAATCGAGCTGAATCCCATCACCGTGGAAATTACCTATGGGACCGAGCGGATCGCGATGTATCTACAACAGGTCAATAATGTCTTTGACCTGGCATGGACCGCCGGCATCACCTATGGCGATATCCACCACCGAACAGAAGTGCAATTTTCTACCTATAATTTCGAAGAAGCCGATGTGTCGATGTTGCGCGCGACGTTTCAGGCCTATGAGACCGAGTCCAAGCGCCTGGTCGACAAGGGCCTGGTGTTGCCGGCGTATGATTATTGCATCAAGAGCTCGCACCTATTTAATCTCCTCGACGCGCGTGGCGCGATCAGCGTGGCGGAGCGCACCGGCTATATCGGGCGCGTGCGCGCCCTGGCCCGCTTGTGCGCCGACGGCTACCTGGTCGAACGCGAGAAACTGGGACATCCCTTGTTGAAGTCCGCGTTGCATCGGGCCACGGTGCGTTGATTATGACCAAGACTAAAGCTGGCGCGGCCGCACGGCCGAGAAAACGATCGCCTGGTAAAAGCAAGTCTACAAGCGACCTCCTATTCGAAATCGGAACTGAGGAATTACCCTACCAGTTCGTGCCGGCGGCCCTCGCGGCTCTCCGAGAATCCGCTGAAACACTCTTCAAGGACGCTCGTCTCACTCATGGATCGATTCGCCTGTTAGGGACGCCGCGTCGGCTGACCTTCATGGTCGAAGCCATGGCCGATCGGCAAGCGCCCGCCGTTAAAGAAGTGATGGGTCCATCGAAAGCCGTCGCGTACGATACATCGGGCAATCCGACGCGGGCCTTGCAAGGATTCATGGCCGGACAGCGGATTGAGCTGCCTGAGCTTGAAATCCGTGAGACCCCGAAAGGCGAATATGTCTATGCCGTGAAGCGCGATGCGGGCCGCCCGACTGCGACCGTGCTGGCCGATCTGCTGCCACAACTGGTCACCACGCTGAGCTTTCCCAAGTCCATGCGCTGGAATGCCACGGGATTGAAATTCGCGCGACCAATCCGATGGCTGTTGGCGCTCTATGCCGGACGCGCCGTTTCATTTGACGTGGGCGGCGTGGCGTCGGGACAGCGCACCTGGGGGCACCGGTTTCTCGTCGCATCTGCAGGGGTCTCTCGGCAAGGGATTGCGGTCAAAGACGGACAATCGTATGTGCAAGCGCTCCAACAACACGGGGTCATCGCAGATCCGGATACACGCCGAGCCATGATTACCGATCAGCTCACGGCACTCGCGAAAACAGCTCATGGGGTCGTCCATCGAGATGAAGAGCTGCTGGAACAAGCCGTGTTTACGGTCGAGTATCCTCACGCCATTCTCGGCACCTTTCATCCCGATTATCTGTCCGTTCCCAAAGATGTACTCATGACGGCGATGAAAGAGCATCAAGGGTTTTTTTCGTTGGTGAAGAAAGACGGCAGCTTATTGCCGGCATTTATTTCAATCACCAATATGAAACTGCGGGATATGCGGTTGATTCAGGAAGGAAATGAACGTGTCTTGGCCGCACGGCTTGCCGATGCCAAATTCTTCTTCGACGAAGATCGGAAGATCAAGCTGATCGACCGCGTCGACCGACTGAAAGGCGTGACTTTTCATCACAAGCTCGGGACGATCCACCAAAAGACCGAGCGGGTCATGAAACTGGCCGAACGGTTGGCCGCACCGAACGCCCAGGGCACGATCTGCCAACGAGCCGCGCTGTTATGCAAAGCGGATCTGCTTACCGGCATCGTCGGAGAATTTCCCACGCTCCAAGGGATCATGGGCGGAGAATATGCTCGGCATGACGGCGAGAGTTCCGAGGTGAGCCGTGCCATTGTCGAGCACTATTTACCGAAGACGATGGAGGACAGATTGCCGGAATCAGCGGCCGGAAGGATCCTCTCTCTTGCGGATCGGCTCGATACGATCGTCGCATTCTTTTACGTGGGGGTGGTGCCAACCGGCTCTGAAGATCCATTGGGTCTCCGTCGCCATGCCTTGGCCGTTGTACGCCTCATCATCGAAGGGCGTCTTCCCGTCAATCTGGTCGACACGATTCGAAACGCCAAGGACCTCATCGCGCAGCAAGAATTTCGAGCGCACGGAAGCGCCGATCCCCTTGAATTTATCACCGATCGCTTGCGGTATTATGTGCGAGTCGTGCACGGTTTTCGAGACGATGTGATCGATGCCTTGGTAAAGCCGGCGCTTCAGAATGGCAAACACGGCCGCTTCGATCTGATCGATCTGTACGAACGTATGAAGGCATTGCAAGGGGTAACGACGCGGCCCGAGTTCGATCCGCTGATGATCGGATTTAAGCGGGCGCATCGCTTGATCGAGAAGGAGAAATGGACGAAGGAAGAGATCGATCCGGCGCTCTTTCAACATCCGTCCGAATCGGAATTGGCCAACAAGTTGGCGGAAACGAAAACGACCGTGCCGCACTTGATCGAAAAAGGCGAATATCATCATGCACTGGACGCGCTGGTGCGGATGAAACCCGCCATCGACGATTTCTTTAATGGCGTGTTGGTCAATGCCGACGACGAGCGGCTGCGAGCGAATCGGTTATCCTTGTTATGCGCGGTGGATCGGCTCTTTTTGAGCGTGGCGGATTTTTCCCACATCTCCGTCCAAGGAGCATGACACATGGAGGCCGAGCCCTCGTCGAGCGGGGAACCATCGAGTTCTCCGCCCGAGGCGCCGAATCCCGATGGGTTAACGGAAGATCAACAGACGCGCCTGCGGCAGTATCGCATGTGGGTGACGCTCGGCATGATGGTCCTGTGCAATGCAATTTTTCTAGGGGGGATGTGGATCAGCGGGGTCAAAATCGACAAGCTGATACGGTTTCCCGATGTGTTCAATGCGGCCCAAGACATCTGCTTGCGTTTTACGTGGCATCAGGTCGAAGGGGATCAACAGCCGGTCCGGTTGTGCGCGGAGTGGATCAATCTTGCGGATCCCACCGGTGAGACGCACACGTTTCAGAAGGACACGGAAGTCATCAAGGGTGGGGACGGCAGACTATATTATGAGTACGGATCTCGGGTAGATTATCGTGTGGTGGTGTTCGGCGCGTCGGTCGTGGCCATCATCGTGTTTGGAATCGTCTTGAAACGCTTTCTCATCCGGCGCTATCGTATACGCCTGCAGCAAGAGTCGTCATCGTTCTGAATACACAGGGCGAAATTGCCAAGAAGAGAGGCTGACGTGGGCACAAAGAAATTTGTCTATTATTTCGGTGACGGAAAAGCGGAAGGCACCGGCGAGATGAAAGAGCTGCTCGGCGGCAAAGGGGCCGGGCTCGCCGAGATGACGAATCTCGGCATTTCGGTACCCGCGGGATTCACGATCACGACCGAAGCCTGCATTGAATACTATCGCCGAAAAAAAATGTATCCGACCGGACTGTGGGAAGAAGCCCTGCACGCGCTTAAAAAGGTCGAGCGGTCGATGGGCATGGGGTTCGGCGATCCCGCTAACCCGTTGCTGGTTTCCGTCCGTTCCGGCGCGCGCGCGTCGATGCCGGGCATGATGGATACCGTCCTGAACGTGGGATTGAACGAGCGCACGGTGGAAGGCCTTGCCGCGAAGACGAAGAACGAGCGCTTTGCGCTGGACAGCTATCGCCGGTTCATCACCATGTTCGGCCACATCGTGATGGGCGTGCACCGCGAGCGATTCGACGAAGTGTTTGCCCGCAAAAAATCGGAATGCGGCGCGAAGGTCGATACGGACCTGGATGCCACGGCGCTCAAAGATCTCGTGATTCGCATGAAAGCGCTCGTCACGAAAGAAACAGGGCGGAGCTTCCCCGAAGATCCCCTCGAACAACTTCGCATGGGCATCAATGCCGTCTTTTCGTCTTGGTATGGCGCTCGCGCGGTGACCTACCGACGCCTCTACAATATTCCCGATAACTGGGGGACGGCGGTCAGTGTCGTGGCCATGGTGTTCGGCAATATGGGCAATACGAGCGGAACGGGCGTCTCCTTCACACGAGATCCTGCATCGGGGGAGCGGAAGTTCTTCGGCGAATATTTGCTCAATGCGCAGGGAGAGGATGTCGTGGCGGGCATCCGCACGCCCCAGCCCGTGAGCGCGCTGGGCAAGTCACTGCCCCAGGCGTATAAGGCGCTGGTCGATACCTATAAGAAACTTGAAAAGCATTATCGCGACATGCTGGACCTGGAGTTCACGATCCAGGAAGGCAAGCTATACATGCTCCAGACGCGTGTCGGCAAGCGCACCGGCATTGCGGCCGTTCGGATCGCCTATGAAATGGTCAATGAGGGCGTCATCACGAAAAAAGAAGCGGTGATGCGCGTGAGCCCGGATCAATTATCTCAGTACCTCTATCCCATCTTCGATACGACGGAAGAGGGGAAGCATCCGCCGATCGGCAAAGGATTACCGGCCGGACCTGGAGCGGCAGCCGGGAAAATCGCGCTCACGTCCGATCGAGCGGTCGAGATGCACGCTCGGGGGGAGCGCGTCCTTCTCGTTCGGCAGGAAACCAGCCCGGATGATATTCACGGGATGCATGCGGCGCAGGGATTTCTGACCGCGCGCGGCGGCATGACCTCCCATGCCGCGGTCGTCGCCCGCCAAATGGGAAAAGTGTGCGTCGCGGGATGCGACGGCGTCACGGTCGAGAGCAATACGCGGGTGCGTATCGGGTCGCTGACCTTGAAGGAAGGGGACTTCCTCTCCATTAACGGATTTTCCGGCAATGTGTACAACGGCGATATTCCCGTCGTTGAATCTGAAGTGATTCAGGTCGTCCAAGGCAAACTCGACGCGCGCCGATCGGAGCACTATCGCATCTTTGCCACCTTTCTCGACTGGGCGGATGAGTTTCGCACGTTACGGGTGCGCGCCAATGCGGATATCCCTGATCAAGCGCAGATTGCCCGAGGGTTCGGGGCCGAAGGCATCGGACTTTGTCGGACGGAGCATATGTTCTTCGCGGAAGACCGTATTTCGATCATGCAGAAAATGATTTTGGCGCGAGCCCGTGAAGAGCGCGAACAGTATCTCGATCAGTTGTTGCCCTTGCAGAAGCAAGACTTCATCGGATTGTATCGCCAGATGGAAGGCTATCCGGTCACCATCCGCTTACTCGATCCGCCGCTGCACGAGTTTCTGCCGAAGCGAGAAGACCTGATGGTGGAAATCGCTCGATTGGAATTAACCGGCGGCTCCCCGGAGATCATCGATGAGAAACGCCGCCTGCTGGCACGCGTGGAAGAACTGCACGAGTTCAATCCCATGCTGGGGCTTCGAGGGTGCCGCCTGGGCATCACCATGCCGGAAATCACTCGCATGCAGGCTCGCGCCATCATTGAGGCGGCCTGTGAGCTCGGACGCGAAGGGAAAACGATCGTTCCGGAGATCATGATTCCGCTCGTCGGCATGGTATCCGAAATGAAAGCGCAGAAGGACTTGATCCGTGAAGTCGCCGACGAGACGTTGGCCGCCAACGGCGTGACGCTCTCGTACCTGATCGGGACGATGATCGAATTGCCTCGCGCGGCCGTGACGGCCAAGCGCATCGCCGAACAGGCGGAGTTTTTCTCTTTCGGCACGAACGATCTCACGCAAACGACCTTCGGATTTTCGCGCGACGATGCCGCCAAATTTGTGGCTTTTTATATGAAGCGGCAGGATTGCTGCCCAAAATGTCTCAGTCCGCAGGTCAATTGGAAGGATATGATCTGCCAGAGTTGCGGCTCCCATATTGCGACGAAAGCCGACAATATCCTGGACGCCGATCCGTTCGCCGTGCTCGATCGTGAAGGCGTCGGCGCGATGATGCGGTTGGCCATTCACGAAGGGCGATTGACGCGCCCCGATATCAAGCTGGGGATTTGCGGAGAACACGGTGGCGATCCCAGTTCCGTCGAGTTCTGTCATGAGCTGGGCTTGGATTACGTGAGCTGTTCTCCTTTCCGCGTGCCGATTGCGCGCTTGGCTGCGGCGCAGGCAGCGCTCAATGCACCGCGAGTGGGAGTCAAGAAATCGGCGGCACGGACGACGAAGAAACAAGCTCCGAAGCGTGCCGCAACGGCTCAATTGAAACGCGCGCCGGCGCGGGCGGCGAAGCCTTCGAAGCGTACGAAGTCACCATCTCGGCCGGCCCGTACATCTTCTTCACGCAAAGCTCGGTGAAAGAGGACGATCTCGATCGCATCTATATGCGGCGCGCTCTGCGTCTGGCCGAAAAAGGACGAGGACGCACCAGTCCAAATCCCATGGTCGGCGCGGTCATCGTCGCTCGGCGCGAGATCGTCGGACAAGGCTACCATCACCGTGCAGGCGAACCTCACGCCGAAATTCTAGCCCTTGACGCAGCCGGCGCGCGGGCACGCGGCGCCACGCTGTACGTCACGCTCGAACCCTGTTGCCATACCCGCAAGCGAACCCCACCGTGTGTGCCTACGCTGATTCACTCCGGATTGAAACGAATCGTCGTCGCCATGCCTGACCCCAATGCTTTGGTAAAGAGACGTGGCGTCGCCCGACTTCGTCAGGCCGGCATTGAAGTCTCGGTAGGCTGTCTAGGGGAAGAGGCGGAACGGTTGAACGAAATCTATGTACACTGGGTTCGCACGGGCAGACCCTTCGTGATCATGAAAGCAGCGATGACACTGGATGGGAAAATAGCCACAGCCAACGGGCAATCCAAATGGATTAGCGGCGAGGAAGCCAGGCGACAGGTCCATCGACTGCGAAGCCAGGTTGATGCCGTCATGGTAGGCATCGGGACGGTGCTGCAAGATGATCCACAACTGACGGCAAGACTGGTCGACCGACACGCTCGGCAACCGCTGCGTGTGATTCTGGACAGTCGGCTTCGCATACCATTAAGGGCTAGAGTCTTATCTCAAGCAAGACAAGCCGGCGTTCTCATCGCGACGACCAGGCACGCGCCACCGTCGCGTATTGCCGCTCTTAAGCAGAGAGGCGCGGAAGTTCTGATTCTTCCCGCTGAGCACGGGAACGTCTCTCTAAAGGCGTGCCTTACAACACTCGGCCGGCAGGGTATCACCTCGCTCTTGCTGGAAGGTGGCAGCGAAGTAAATGCGTCCGCACTACGATCCGGCCTCCTTGATCGCCTTCAATTATATGTCGCGCCCGCCTTGCTGGGTGGTCAGGACGCCAAGGGGTTGATCGGTGGGGCATCTCCGGCTTCGATCTCGGCGTCGTGGCCTCTCAATGACCTTCAAGTCCAACAGGTCGGGAAAGACTTGCTGATCGTCGCGACGCCTCAGAACAAATCCACCACTCGCTCTCGCCGCAAGCAGTAGCAGCCTTCAATCGAGTACCGTACCCATTCAGATACAGACAGAACCCAATTTGTTACGTATTTATATCGCCCCGCAGAATGTCGCTCGCAAATACTTAGCAATCAACAAATGATTGATATAAATTTTTGGGCACTCCTTTTGCTGAATGCCATCCTAGCTATGGCCACTCACCCCAAAGGAGCGAAGATGAAACAAGCCGCGGCACTCACCTCGTTTGAAGCGGTGCTTGATAGTCGCGATAGCGGCACCTATGCCCACTGCCAGAGAACGGCCAAGATTGCACTGGTCCTGGGACGGATCATGGATTTGTCCCATGAGCAATTGCTCACGCTTGAACGGGGGGTATTTCTGCATGACCTCGGCAAAATTCATATTCCGGATCGCATTCTCAAGAAGACGGAACTCTTGCAGGAATCGGAATGGAAAGTCATGCGGGGTCATGCGATCAGCGGATACGCGATGGTCAGCACCAATCCTGCCCTGACCGAAGTGGCGGCCATTGTCCTGGCGCACCATGAACGCTATGACGGCACGGGCTATCCGCATCGATTGGAAGCTGAAGAAATTCCGCTGGGCGCAAGAATCTGCGCGATCGCGGATTGTTTCGATATGCTGACGGCCACCGATCATGCCTATCGTCATCCCTGCACGGTGTCCGAAGCATGCAGTTATATTCAGACGCAACGAGGGACGCATTTCGATCCTCGCATCGTGGAGGCATTCATGTCTGTTTCGCAGTCACAATGGCGTCAACTTCACGCCGCCAGTTCACGACCGCAGATGCGGCGCTTGAATTGGAACAGCCTGCAGGAATCGACGGTAGAGATGCCGGCCATCGGTCCTTTTGACATGACTTCATCAAAGATGATAGCGTCCTGCAGTGCAGTGTAAGTCTCGTCCTCTTCACCGTCTCCTCCATCATCCGCCTATTCTTCGAAGTGTCCGGCTTGCCTCGTTCAGCACTCTGCTGACCATTCGCGTTGTCTGTGTAACCTTCACGTTCATGCTTGCATCGGGACTCTTGTCCGCAAGCATCGTTTCGTCCTCCGAGGACGACTCGCAATCACTGCGGCTTCTGATCACTGAGTATCTCGAGGAAACAGACGGGACAAAAGCCGATGCGGTCCTCACGGATATTTTGAAGCGCCCCGACGCTGATGTCCATGCGGTGGAGGACAGTCTTTTGCGTGACCGTGTGTACACGGACCAACCGCGTGGCGTACACAGCGGTGTGCCGATCGCCGTGCGAGGGCGGTTCTTTGGCTATGCGCTCTATGTGCCGTCGGGGTACCAGCCTGCAACGGCCTATCCCCTTGTTCTCTGCTTGCATGGCGCCGGATTTACCGGAGAAGCCTATCTCGACCGCTGGCAATCCAGACTCAATGAGCAGTACATCCTGGCGTGCCCGACTATGCCGATGGGTAATTGGTGGACCCGCGATGCGGCGGATGTCGTCCTCGCTACGCTTCGCGACGTGCAGGCTCGCTACCATATCGATCCCGATCGAATCTTTCTCACCGGCATGTCCAACGGCGGCATAGGCGTCTATCTGATCGGGAGCCATTATGCTCCGCTCTTTGCCGGACTCGCCCCGATGGCCAGCGGGTTGGACGACGTGCTGATGCCGTTTTTGGCCAACCTCCGGCAGACCCCGGTCTATATGATCCATGGCGTGCACGATCAAGTGATGCCGGTTGAACTGAGTCGCACGATCGCAAAAGAATTGACCCGGCTTGGTTATCCATTCACCTATCGAGAACACGATCGTACCCATCCGGTCGCCGGCGGACATTATTTTCCTCGCGAAGAATTGCCCGATCTTGTCGCATGGTTCGATAAGCAGCGTCGTCCTCGGTTTCCATCCCATTTGACCGTCGTCAGAGATGCAACTCATCTTCTTCCGTTCGGTTGGGTGCGTATCGATTCGACAACTCGAATTGCCGCGTTTAGCGATAATTTGGTAGACCGGCGGGACGATACGATTATACATCGCGTGTACGCCTCGCTCGACGCGAAAATAGCCGGTCTCAATCGTATTGAGGTCAACACCCAGCGTGTACAACGCTATAGTCTTTTCCTCAATCAAGAACTAATCGATTTCTCGAAGCCGGTGACCGTGCTGACCAATGGGCGGGTCAGTTACGAAGGATCGGTGACGGCGAGCGTAGAAACCTTGCTTCGTGAAGCCCGCAGGCGGCACGATCACGCCCTTCTGTTTCCGGCTGTGCTGACGATTTCCGTCGATTCCACACCATGAATCTGACGTTCCTCTGCGTCATTGCAGGAAGTCTTCTGCTGGCTGAAGGAGCGCATGGCGCATCGCCGGAAACCTGCATCGTCGCGCCGCAACATGACAAGATCACGTTTCCGGTGGAGTTGTTAACTTCCGAAGCGCGCTGTTTATTAGCCGATGTGATCGATCATCCGAGCACGACGGGTGTCATCGGTCCGAGCCAAACCCCGATTGGCCTCGTCCTCTATGGCTATCTTCTCGACCATCCGGTGATGACGGCTCGCCTCATGGCACGACTGGGAATGGGGACGTTTCAGATCACTGAAGAGGGGGTGAATCGTTATCACGTAAACGACGGGGAGGGTGCGGAGGGATCCTTGTGGATCGTGTCACATGATCAACATCATCGTATCTATTATATAGACGGAGAGCATCGCAGTACGCTCTTTCCGACAGTGAAAGCAAAAACGGCTGTCTTTTTACAGCTCCTACCCGGGCAGACGGCGCACAGTCGTTCCAACGTTGAAACGCTCCTGGTTTCATACACGCGATTCGACGACGGCATCCTGGCTCGGGTCCTACATCTTTTCAAGCCGTTCGTGACGCGGGCGGTCACAAGCGCATTAGCCAAGGAATTCAGCATGACTCATCGGCTCGGTATCTGGATCATGGAACAGCCTCAACGCGTGCTGGAAGAAGCCGCCGCGCTTACCTATACGACGCCCGACGATCGACAGACGTTTCTTTCCCTCCTCGAAGCGGAGATCTCTTCATCCTCGCCTCGCGGGATGTCCCGATGAGCCGGGCACGCAGTTTTTTCTTGCTGTGCGGTGTCGGCATTTTCTGCTTTCTGAGTTATAACCTCGTGCGAATGCCGGTCTTGGCACTCTTCGCGCAATCGCTCGGAGCGGGGCCCGAGAGCATCGGTCTGGTCGTCTCCATCTCAACGCTCACCGGTGTCTTGTTGAAACTGCCGTCCGGAGCACTCTCGGATATCTACGGCCGGCGGGTCTTGATGCGCGTAGGGGTGATCGCATTCGGGCTGCCGCCGTTTCTCTATCCCTTGATCCATGATGTGGAGGCTCTCACCGCGCTGCGATTCGTACATGGATTGGCGACCGCTATCTTTGCTCCAAGCGCACTGGCCACGGTTGCAGAATTGTATCGTGAACGGCGAGGCGCCGCGTTGGGAACCTACACGGCGTGTACACAGGCCGGGGCGCTGCTTGGACCCGTGCTGGGAGGATGGTTGGTCTACGCCGCGGGGTTTTCAGCAACGTTTGTGACGGCCGGGGTATTTGGTTGCATGGGTGCGCTGGTCTTTCTGCTGCTGCGCTTAGCACCGCCCGTTCCGCGCGTGAAGGAGAAAGGACTCCAGCCGGTACTGGCCGACATGTGGAAAGGGTTTCACATCGTCGTTCAGAACACTCGAGTGCTGGTGACCGGAGCCACCGATGGCGCGAAAATGATCGGCAATGGTGCCCTCATGGCATTCCTGCCGATCTACGCCATATCTATTGGATTGAATCCCGGTGAAGCCGGCCTCTTATTTGGGGTGCAAGGTGTCACGTCCTTTTTGTCCAAGCCTGCGATGGGGCGCGCGTCGGACCGCATCGGCCGCAAGCCGCTGATCGTCGCCGGCCTTTTGATTTGCGCGGCAACGTTCGTTGCCATTCCATATACACAATCGCTGCCGCTTCTGTTAGTGCTCGCCGCCGGCTTTGGGTTTGGAGAAGCCGTCGTGACATCATCCACCTCCGCCTTTGTCGCGGATGTGTCTGAGTTG
>Ga0157378_10000415_pt1 | contig 41989 bp, 38 predicted proteins | sample M65metaG_FD_115309 | JGI IMG/M metagenome (GOLD analysis project Ga0157378, IMG submission 115309) | Miscanthus rhizosphere microbial communities from Kellogg Biological Station, Michigan, USA - M6-5 metaG | ecosystem: Host-associated > Plants > Roots > Rhizosphere > Soil | place: USA: Michigan... | reverse complement strand
CGAGCGCTCAACTTCCAGCGACTATTGGCGCAGGAAGAAAAACGTACCGGGGATCTTGATGCGGAGGCCAAGCGCCTGAAACGTGACGTGCCCGAACTGGAGGCAAAGAATCGGGAATTGGCGGCGCAATTGCAAGCTGTTCGCGAACAGGCGGCGAGGATTAAGGAAGAAAACGACGCGCTCCGGGAAGCGGCGGCGATCACGAGCCGAGAAGCGCTCGAATCCAAGCCAAAAGCACGCGCCAAGGCTCAGCAGAAGCCGTCGGCTGCCTTACCTGTCGAGCCTCTCGCCGAAAAAGCCGAAGCTCCGGTGACCGATTTTCCCGATATGGACAAAGGCGCGACGATTCGTCATGAGGTAAAACCAGGCGACACCTTATTCCGGATCTCGCGGCAATACGGCGTTCCGGTCGGTCAATTGAAAGACTGGAATCATCTTCGCGACAACATGATCGAAGTGGGTCAGAAGCTCATCGTCGGATACCAATAATACATGGCCAGACCGTCCTATTCGCTTAGCTTCGATGCGTTCAAGACGCTCTCATCGGGGGGGAATGTCATCCCCTTATATAGAGAGATTCTTGCGGACTTTGAAACGCCGGTCTCCGCGTTCAAAAAAATCGATCACGGGCCGTCAGCGTATCTGCTGGAAAGCGTCGAGGGCGGGCAAAAGTGGGCGCGCTATTCGTTTCTCGGCAGCGGATCCCCGGTCTTGCTTCATGCGGATGCCGATGCCGTGGCGATCGCAAAAGGCTCTCGTGTAGAGCGCTTCCCACTCAGTGATCGGCCAGGCGACACGCCGCTCGATCGGCTGCGGAAGGTCATGTCCGAATATCGGCCGGTCGCCGTCCCGGAACTGCCGCCGTTCGTCGGGGGGGCGGTCGGTTATTTAAGTTATGACATGGTGCGCTACTTCGAGGATATTCCGGCGAAGCGCAAAGATGATATCGGGTTTCCGCTTACTGCGTTTCTCCTGACCGATACGCTATTGATTTTTGACAACGTCGCCCACACGATTAAAGTCGTCGCCAATGCGCACGTGGCATCTTCGAAGGCCGCCGCTGTTCAACGCGCATACAAGGACGCCGCGTCACGCATCGATGGCATGATCGAGCGGCTACGACGTCCCTTGCGCCGGGAGCGCGCTGCGGCTCGCCGCAAACCGATAAGCTTTTCGTCGAACATGAGCCGTGCTGATTTTGAAAAAATGGTGATGCGCACAAAGGAATATATCCGCGCGGGGGATATCGTGCAGACCGTCGTCTCCCAGCGGTGGGAGACGCGGATTCAAACGAGTCCCTTCGAGATTTATCGGGCGCTCCGCCTCGTCAATCCCTCTCCCTATATGTATTATCTCAGGATCGGGGATGTCGAGCTGGTAGGGTCGTCCCCCGAAACCCTGGTTCGTTGCGAAGAGGGGCGTGTCTCCTTGCGTCCGATTGCCGGTACAAGAAAACGCGGTGCATCGGAGCAAGAGGACCGGGGGTTGGAGCGGGAACTGCAAGCCGACGACAAAGAGCGAGCCGAACACATCATGCTCGTTGACCTTGGGCGAAACGATATCGGCCGAGTGGCTACGCGAGGGTCCGTGACCGTGGATGGGCTGATGCGCGTGGAGCGCTACTCGCATGTAATGCACTTGGTGTCGCAAGTGACGGGGCGGCTCGATGCCGGCAAATCGTCCTATGATGTGCTCCAGGCCTGTTTCCCCGCCGGGACTGTGTCTGGCGCGCCGAAAATTCGGGCCATGCAAATCATCGAGGAGCTCGAACCCACTCGTCGGGGCCCGTACGCCGGCGCTGTGGGATATTTCAGTTTCTCGGGAAACATGGACATGGCGATCAACATCCGGACAGTCGTGATCAAAGGGCGTCAGGCATACATTCAAGCTGGCGCGGGAATTGTGGCTGATTCGGACCCGGAACGGGAATACGACGAAACGTGCAACAAAGCCGGGGCCATGATGAAGGCCATTGAATTGGCCGAACGAGGTTTAGAATAGGCGTCCATCGGCTTTCGTACGTTCAGCACTCCCACACGCTCATGGCTAACGAATAACACACCTCATGCTGCTGATGATCGACAACTACGATTCCTTCACCTATAACCTCGTGCAGTATTTCGGGGAATTAGGGGAAGATGTTCAGGTCTATCGAAACGATAAAATCACGATCGAGGAGATCGAATCGTTGCATCCGCAACGGCTCGTCATTTCGCCGGGACCGTGTACACCCAACGAAGCGGGGCTGTCCGTCGGCGCCATCCGGCACTTTGCCGGGCGGCTTCCACTCTTGGGCGTCTGCCTCGGCCATCAATCGTTGGCCGTCGCGTTCGGCGGCGAAGTGGTCCGCGCGGAAAAGTTAATGCACGGAAAGACCTCGATGATTCATCATGACGGGAAAACCCTCTTTCGGGATCTCCCCAATCCTTTCGAGGCAACGCGCTACCATTCTCTCATCGTCAAGCGTGACACGTTGCCCGACTGCTTTGAGGTCTCGGCGGAGACTGCGGAAGGGGAAATTATGGGGATGCGGCACCGTACGTTAGGCGTGGAAGGCGTTCAGTTCCATCCTGAATCGATTCTGACGAAGGCGGGGAAAGACTTGCTGCAAAATTTTCTCAAACTCTAGCATGACAGTTGATTGCACTATCAGTGCGGACTGCTGCCAACCCTTCTCGACCATTACTTGATCGCGACCGCTTTGATTTGTTTAAACGTGGTCAAGCCCTGCAACACTTTCTGAATGCCGTCCTGCACGAGCGTCGTCATTCCTTCTTCGAGGGCGATGTGTAACATTTCCTCCGTTTTGCCGTGGCTTTGAATCGAACGCTTGATGCGATCCGTGCCGAGCAATAATTCGTGAAGGGCGATCCGACCGCGGAAACCGGTCCGGTTACACTGATCGCACCCTTTGCCTCGCCTCAGTTTGAAATTGGCATCATAGTTTTTGCCGAGCTTCTCCCATAGCTCGCTCCCGTACCCTTGGGCAAGCTCGTCGTACTCTTCCTGAGTGGGTCGATATTCTTCCGTGCATTCCTTGCAAATTCTTTTGCACAGGCGTTGCGCCATCACTCCCAACATCGCATCGGCGAAGCTGAAGGAGTCGCATCCCATGTCAAGCAAGCGGGTGATAGTTTCGACGGCGCTGTTGGTGTGAAGGGTGCTGAACACCAAGTGACCGGTCAGCGAGGCTTCGATGCCTGTCTCTGCCGTCTCTTTATCCCGCATTTCACCGACCATGATGACATCGGGGTCGGCCCGGAGAAATGCGCGCATGGCGACGGCGAAGGTAAAGCCGATCTTTGGATGGACCTGCACTTGGCGGAGTCCGTATTGCGTGATTTCCACGGGGTCTTCCGCCGTCCAAATTTTTCGTTCCGGTGTGTTGATGTGTCCCAGCGCTGCGTGCAGTGTGGTCGTTTTTCCGGATCCGGTGGGCCCGACGCAGAGAATAATGCCATAAGGCTTCTCGGCGATTTTCTTCAGCTCTCGGAGATTCCGTTCGGAGAACCCCATTTTGTCGAGGGGCAAGGGCTCGCTCGCGGCAAGGATACGCATGACGACGTCTTCGTTGTAGCCGGCGGTCGGAACGGTAGCGACGCGAAGCTCGATTTCTTTTCCTCCGCTGACTTTGAACTTGATCTTCCCATCCTGGGGCTTGCGCCGTTCCGCAATATCCAACAGCGCCATGATTTTCAGACGCGACACGATAGCGCGACGGTAAATGGCCGGTATCTTCATGTATTCCGAACAGCTGCCATCAACGCGGAATCGAACCACGGTCTCACGCTTGTCCCCATACGGTTCGATGTGAATGTCCGACACGCCCAGGCGGTAGGCGTCGGCGATGACCTTATTGGCCAGACGCACGATGACGTTGTCATTCTCGTCGACGCCCATCGCAGAGGCGGCGGCGTCTTCTTGTTGTTCAACCTGCGCATCATTCACCAACTCGCCCAGAATATCGGTAATCGATCCTGCATCTCCCGTCGAGGTGGGGTCGACTTGGCCGGTTGCAGAACGGAAAAATTGGGCGATGTCTCGACGAAGGCCGACCGACAGCCGAATTGTTTGGCCCGGGAACATGCGCTGAATATCCTGCACCCGTTCCAGCGCGTTGGGATCGTCGATCAGAATTTCAATGACGTTCTTATTGCGTTTTAAAGGGATCCAAAAACTTTTCTTGACGTAATCGATGTTGAGATTTCTCAGCAATTCAGGATCGATAAAGGTGCGGTCGTCGTACTCCACGTAGGGACATTGGTAGAACTGACTGAGCGACTTGCCGATCTCAGACTTCTGCACTTTGTATTTTTCAATCAGCAACGATTCAATATCGCTCACTCCCTTGCGCGATTCATGAATCGCCGCATCCAATTCATTCTGGGTAATTTTATTGGAGGCGACGAGATAATCGAATTTGGTCAGCGTTTTTTTGGCAATTTTACGAAGATTAAAAAATGCGATGCCAAGGCTTTTGGCCAGTTCAGCGACCGACTCTTCATCCTTCTTGGTAAAACGTCCTTCGCCTTTCCTGTTGAGAAGTTGGATGACGCCCATGAGATATTTATTTTCGGCAACGATCGGATAGGTGAGAACCTGTTTGGTCCGAAAGCCGGTTTTTTTGTCCCACGAGCTGTCGAAAGAGAGGGCGGGATGAATACGGGTTAGATCGGCCTTTGCGTTTGCGTCTTGAATATTGACGGGCCGTAAATATTTTGCCGTAAATCCGGCAATGCTCTGCTCGTCGATCCGAAGCCGGATCTCTTCAACGCCGTCGAGATGGGGAAGCTTGCCGTAAATTTCTTTTTTATCGGGATCCACGGCATACAGAATGAGTTCTTCGGCTTCGAACAGCGCTAGAATTTCACGGTTCATATCCAGGAGAATCTGGTCGAGATCCTTGGCGGCATGAATCTGATTCGAAATCCGTTTGACTTCTTCCGCATGTGCAATTTTCTGCTGCAGCTCGTTGACGCTATCGGGAAGTATCTTCGCTTCCATGGACCCTCGCTCGTCCTTTGGCCGGAGCTACGAGTAAAAACCATAGCATAAAAGGTCGGAAAATCAAGAAAACGAAAGTGGAGCGATTGCTTGGCAGGTGCACCGAAAAAACCGACGGGGCCAAAACCTAGGTAGGGAAAGATCTAGTGCGGCTGTAAGGTCTCGATCGTTTATCGCAGACGAAGTTAATAATAATATATGAGGAAAAACAACGTTTTAAGCAGTACAGTAAAACAAGTAGTTAAAGCATGAAATGTATTCATCAGCTCGCGTCACACCTTCATATGACTTGAGTGGCTTCGGACGTTCGTCCGAGTATTCACTAATATCGATTCGATTGTACGGGTTGCAGACCTTCAGGTCGAACCGGAGTAATGTCTTCGATCTGTACCTGCACGATCCCTGAAAGATTCCTTTCCCCTCCCGGGACTGGAGATCCCATACGGGCAATGTATTTGTACGTGCCGGGAGAGGAGAAACAAAGGCTAATATAATCGTTCGGTGCCAATATTGTTGCGTCTTTTCCCGAGAATTTATTCTGGCAAGAGACTCGGTCGACCAGTGAATCCGTAAAGACGAGTTGACCTGGAGAGGTCCAAACGTTGACCCAGCGAACTTCATCGCCTGGCTTGACGGTTATCTGGGGCGGTGTGACCACTTCCCCAATTCGAATGTCATGAATGGCCCCGGTTCGCGTAAACTTCGCCAATTCCCGCTGTTCCGATGACAGGGGGCTTGCCGTGTGACATCCCGCTACAATCAGCATCGCTCCAATAATTGCCCATGATTGAATTTTCATATTGCCTCCTCAGCCACGAATGTTGACATACTGGAAGACTGCAAACGACAGGCCGATAGCCGCCGTTGGTGTCTTTCAATCGGACATGGCTGCTAAGTCATTGTCTATACAGCAGTCCCAAGTCATCGTAACGGGATAATCGATTCCCCATTGGGTGAATAGCTAAGATGAAGCACTTGCGAGGATACGACTTGTCCAACGAAGGTACAGGTTGTACTGTGCTTGAAGTGTTCCCGAAGGTTGGGGGGGAGTGTGAATCGAACATTTGTCGTACTTGGAGCGGTCAGTGCGGGACTCAGCGTTGCAGCCGGCGCATTCGGTGCGCATTCGCTGAAGGGGATGCTCACTCCCGAGCAGCTTAATGTCTTTGAAACGGCCGCCCGCTATCAGATGTACCATGCGCTCGGGTTGCTTATCATTGGACAGATGAGCGAGACATCGGATCGAGCGATGTCGCGAGCCGGCTGGTGTTTGGTGGCGGGCATTGTTCTGTTTTCGGGAAGCCTCTATTTGGTCGCCTTAACGGGCGTGCGTTGGCTGGGAGCTATTACACCGATCGGTGGCGCTGCATTTCTTGCCGGATGGATTGCCCTCGCATGGTGGGCATGGAAGAAGGAGAGATGACGAAGTCATGGAGTGCACGGGGCGGTACGTTTTCCTGTGATCGAACCCCACGCCCCCGATGAATTCACAAACGAGCCTTCCAATCGTTGTCCCTCTCCGGTGAAGAGGAGACTGTCCTCCTGAACGACCCCGGGAAATTCCCACCGCAAATAAACGACATCCCCAAGCACGACTGCTTTCGCGGGTCGCGGACCCGCAAACGATTTATTTTCAGGATGGGCGAAGACCATCGCGACTTTCTGATCCAGATGACGCTGATGGTTGTGGATTGTCCACTGCCAGGTGCCGCAGAGGCGCGCCTGCCCGTTGATTTCCCGGGTGGTTTCGGACGCGGTTCGCAAGACCTTCCAATGTGACTGAATGCCCTGCTCGGCCGCCGAGTCGGCCCTTGTGGCGGATGCGATGACTTGGGCCGTCAATACCGGCTTTAGTCGAGTGAAGAAGTATTGGGACGCCCAGGCCTGCCTCTCAGAGTCACTTAAATTGGCATGAGCTATCGATGTATCATCCCAAAATGACATGAGTCGCCGACGAATGCCGGCCGCGCCCTCGTGCTCGGCAACGTGCATCCAGGACTCCGAAGATTCGGTCAAATGAGGAAAGGTACGATCCAGATGCTGAATATAGCGGTCGGCAATTTCACCAGAAGTGATCGTCTCTGGTGCCACAGGTGGGAAATCTGATAGCACGGTCGCAAGACTGATGGCGCGATTGAGTGCCGATCTTGAGGTATCTGTCGAGAGCCATTGCTGTTGCGGGCGTGTCTGATCTAGGAAAGTCCGAATAGCTGCCGGCTCTCCCGTATCCGCCGCCTGCTTAAGCCGATCGGCGAATTGACGAGTCGCCAATTCGGAAGTCAATTTGATTCCGGCCTCGACCCATTCAGGCGGAAAAACGGGTGGCTGGATAGATTTGCCTTTGCCGGATCGCGCTGCCGCGCTCTCGGGTACCGCGCCTGTGAGACCGAGTGTCTCTCGCAGGCGACCTAGAAAAAATAGTTTTGCTTCTTCGTCGGACTTCAGTTGCGACAGCTCGTTTGCTTCGGCTTGTTTCACAACAGACGAAAACGGCTCATCGGGCTGAGCAGATTGAGCACTGAGCTCATCAGTCAACGACGCAGTCAGCAGCATAGCTGTCAGAAGAAGGACGATGCGCATAATGTATTGTCCAATAGATGATGCCGAATCATCAAGAGACGAGGGTAGCGAAGGAGTGCAAGAATTCGCCGATCGGATCAGCGTTCGGCGTGCACGTGGGTATCGAGGAAAGCGACCGTCGATTCCCAGGCGCTTTGGGCGGCGTCGGATCGATAGCTGTCCTTACGCGTGTCATCGAAGAAGGCGTGTGGGGCGGCGTCGTATGTGTGAATGTCGATGACTTTGCCGGAGTCGTGCGCGGCTTGTTGCAACAAGGCCATGTCTTCATCCGTGATTGAAGGATCGGTCCCCGCCCGGTGATACAAAATCGGACAGACCAAATCTTTCAGCACTGTCGGAGGCGTCGTGACCTTGGCATAAAAGGCGACTGCGGCACGCAATCGTTTTCTTTGGCACGCAAAGCGAAGGGCCAGCGATCCGCCCATGCCAAAGCCGACCACCCCGTGAATATTTTTCTTGATATGATCGCGCGTATTTAAAAATTCGCAGCAGGAATTGATGTCTTGCAAGGTATCGGCTTCCTTGATTCGTGCAACCAGCGCATCCGCCACTTCGGCGCTGGCGGTCACCATGCCTCCTTGCCGTCCATAGAGGTTGGGGATGAGCACCATATAGCCTTCGCACGCGAGACCCATGGCAATGCTTTTGATCTGCGCAGTCAGCCCCCAGCGCTCGTGGAGGACGATCATGCCGGGATATGTGCCCTTTTCTTGCGGCCACAACATGGTGCCCTCGACTTGAACCTCCTTGGGGATACGCGTCTTAAAGTAGGGATCGACGGCGGCATCCGTTGCGGTCGGAATGGGAATACCGCTAGGAAAACGTACCGCGGTGGTTCCAATTTGCTCGGGAGAAAAAGGGGACGTCCGATTTAGCATCTGATCCTCGAATGGGAGAAGCCCCTCGGCTCGTGTTGATCGGCTGCGCAGGCGTCGTACTATAACGAGGCGATTGTCGGCCTGTCAATTTATCCAGATGCAGAGGACCTGAAATCTCTAGCGATTCTTTGATGAAGATTGCGCTTCCCGGCATTTCTGAGTGGAGTCGTTGTCGATGACTTTCCTAGACTGCATGTAAGGCGGAGTCGAGAGGAGACGACCAGGACGCAGAAATGGGTGGCCGTCGGCGAGCCTTTGATAATGAAACGCGAGAGCCGAGGGCGTAATCTAAGCATTCGTACGCCTTGGGAGGTGGATGTGCCGGGTCTACGGATTGGTTTGATCGGATTGGGTCGTCACGGAATGCGATACGCGCAACATATGCGGGAGCTCGCTCCGCGCGCCACGCTGGTGGCCGTCTGCAGGAGAGATGCATTGCAAGGCGCCGCGTTCGCCGACACACATGGACTGCGCTTTCACAACGACTTTCGAGCGTTAATCGCCGACCCTCATGTCGATGCTGTCGTCGTGGTCACGCCGCCGTCATTGACTTCAGTGATCTGTGGCGAGGCAATCCGAGCCAACAAACCGCTGCTGATCGAAAAACCGTTGGCGATGTCCGGAGCGGTCGCACGCACGATGGCGGAGGCAGCGGAATCAGCCAGGGTGCCGCTCATGACGGCCCAGACGTTGCGTTTCGATTCCACCATCCAGGCGCTTGCGGGAACGATTTCCAAGGCGGATACCTGTCGGCACGTGGCCTTGACCTATCATCTCGAACCCGCGTCAACGGCTCGAGAGGAATCAGTGGAAGCGATCGGACGAGACATGCTGTACCAGATCGGAACGCACCTCTTCGACCTCATACGTTTCCTCACGCACGATGAGATTGCCGAGGTTCGTTGCGACATGGACCTTGCTGGGCAGGGAGCCGCGGATTCGCGAGCCATCGTCTCGTTGCAAACGACGCGAAATGTGTCCTGTCTTCTCGATGTCGCGCGTATCGGAACGCAGCGAGTCAGCCGGATCGAATGGACAGGAGAACAGGTGCAGATCAGCGCCGACTGGGTTCATCGTCGCCTTCGTCGTATCGGGCCGCCGGCCGGGACTCATGAATGGACCGTCCCGCCCTGTCATACCGTCATCGAAACGATTCGCGCATTCATCGGGGCGTTGGAACAAGGGGACCCGATGCCGATTACAGGGTGGGACGGCTATCATGCAGTCGCGATAGCCGATGCGTGCGCCGCATCGGCTACGACAGGGAAAACCGTACAGGTCGCGGGCCGATAGACACGCTGTTGGGGCCGCACGGGTAGGATTGAGAAGATTGAGATCTGCTTGACGATCAACTCTCGATCACGCATCTGCCACGATATGGGTATCCGTCTCTTCCACACCTTCAATCGTGTGGACCTTCGTAATGACCACGTCGGAGAGTGATTTTTCGTCGGGGACGTTCACGAAGCTGAAGATGTCCGGCTGGCCGAAGCACGAATGGACCTGCTCGACGCCGGATACCTTCTTCAACGCCTTGACGACCTCTTTCGTTTTCCCGGCCTTCACCTTAATTAAGATGTACGCTTTTGTGGGCATGCGATCCTCCTTTGGTTCGCGCTCGCGAGGCAGCGCTGTGAACAAGTACGTTCAGGAACCTGAACCGGGCATCTCCCGGCGTCGAGCAGAATACACGGTGTGTAGATTGTTTCCTTGGTCGGCGAGATGTTCTCGCGCTGTGAGGAAGGTGCGGGCCAGGAGGGTGAAATCTTCTTCCGCCACATTATAGGCGCGGAAGGCAGTTCGAATGTCCGGCTGTCGCCACGTCTCATTCTTGTTCATAAAATCTACGAGCGCTTCCAACGACTCGGAAGTCCACCCATGTGAGCGGAATCGAGTCACTTCCGCCGCCGAGCGCTCGCCGAAACTATTCATGAGCGCTTCGACCAGAAGCGTCGTGATCACTGGATCGTCACTTTTCATGAATGCGGATTGAAACTGAATGAGCGCTTTGATCAATCGGTTCGCATCGGGACTGGATTCCGGTGGAAGCGCGCCGGCCTGATCGAATGTGGCGAGCAGAGCCATCACCGCGCCGACCTGTTGCGACGTGGCACGGCCGCTACTGCGCCGGGGCGTCGGCTCGGTCGGAGGGGTGAACATTTCGTTGACGCGGCTGAACGATCCGCCAGGGGACGGCCCGCCACTTAGAACATACAAATGGTCATCGACGACGGCCGATCCCAATCCATGGCGGGCGGTCGGCATGGGAGCCATTTCATCCCAGCGATGAAGAGCCGGTGCATACGCTTCATTGGTGGCAAAGGTCCCCTCCGGCGACTCGCCCCCCAGCACATATATCTTTTCGGCGATGACTCCGGAGGTGATCCCGCTTCGAGCGGTAGGTAGATCGGCGATGCGAGTCCAGCGGTCCGTAGAAGGATCGTAGGCATGAACCACCGAGAGATTCTTCCGATAGTCACGACTGAGTCGCCCGCCGATGGCATACACCAAGCCCTTTACCGAGGCGGCGGTGAGGTGATCGCGAGGAATGGGAAGCGGCGCGCGTGTCGCCCATTTATTATGCACCGGATCGTAGACTTCCACCGCGGCCGTGTTATCAGTCCCATCGTACCCGCCGATGGCGTAGAGGGTGCCATCGACTGCAGCGACGGCCAGGGCGCCTCGCGCAGAGGGCATCGGTGCGGCTTCGGTCCATGCATCGCGCGCCGGATCATAGACGTAGACGGTGGATACGGCTTTCCAGACGGACAGAAGTGATTGGGTGAATCCGCCGATCACGTATATGCGATCTCCAATGACCCCGATGCCCACATGATGCAGACCTTGGGGCAAGGGCGCTTTCGATGACCATCGATCGGTGACGGTATCGTATTCTTCCACCAGTGTCATGATTGAAAGGTCTTTCATGTTGCTCACGGTCGGCTCGCTGAATCCGCCTAGCAGATAGATTTTCTTGCCAACGGCCGCAGCGGCCACCTCTGTGCGGGCAATGGGAGCTGGCGTCATCGATTTCCAGACACCCGATTCAGAGGACGGGTCTTCGGCAAACGTCAAGGAAGCATTCAATAATGGGAAGGCGAGTACGCTGGCCATGTACAGCCAAGCGCCGATAGCTATAGACAGGACGGGAACATCTCGGTCGGCGGTGAGATGGAAAGAAGCCGGGATGCCTTGCATAGAGGGCATTCTGAGACGCATGGCCGCGAGTATACCCCTCCGGTCGCGCGCAATCCAGCCGCGTGCCCTCGGCACGTGCACAGGCCGTCTCTTACGTAGTTCATGGAAGCAAGTTTTCGAACGAACCCGTGGCGATGCCGAGGCTCTTCAGAATCCGGTATTGCCGATCGAAACGATTCGTCGTTCGGATAATGGAGACCAGCTCGCGCATTCGGACTCGGCCCCACGCGGGCACATGAAACACGGACAGCGGATAATCCGTGCCGAACAACAACCGATCGGCCAGCTCAGGATGGCGGCGGAGTTTCAACAGCATCAGGAATCGATTCGGCAAGGTGAGCGCGGACAGGTCTGTGAAGAAGTTCGGATACGCGTGAACCAGCGAGAGCAAGGTTGCATAATACGGTTCATGCACGACGAGTCCATTGCTGCACCCGTGGGCGGCGATGACCGTGACGCCCTCGTCCAGCGCCAGTCGCAACCGGGCCGGGTCTCCGACCGACTGATCTTTTCCAATCAAGCTGAACTCGTAGCCGACGTGACTGAGCAGCGGGAGGTGATGGCGGGCCAAGGCGCGATAAAACGGAACATACGCCGGATTGTCGGGATTAAATCCTTGCGCGTTAGGCAGCACTTTTACCAGGGCAGAGCCGGCTTCCGCGCAACGCTCAACTTCCTCGACTGCATCACGCCGTTGAGGGTTGATGGAGACTCCAGCCAGGAATGTATCCGGATACTTCCGTGCCGTGTCGAGAACATACACGTTGCTCACCAATAGATCGGTGCGCTCCTTATCCAACCTACCGGCCGCATCATAAGCGCCATCCATTCCCAATAGCACCGCGCGTCCCACGAATTTGGATCCACGTAATTCTGTTAAGAGATCATCAACGTATTTTTGATTGGAGCCGCTGGGCTCATCGGCGTGGAGCCCATGCTTCCACAGAAGAAATCGGAACAAGGGACTCTTCAACATCTTAGGAGAAATGAAACAACCATTGTCTTGGTCTGGAAAGGCCGCGAGATGAACGTGGCAATCGATCAGTGTATTGTTAGGGACGGTCGAACCCATATGCATAGCACTTTCTTCCCGACGCCGCACTGTGGCCTTGTGGTATTCAAGTGCTCGCCGCTAAGCGTTCGATGGCGACGCGTTTGACCTCGCGGAGATCCAGTTTACCCGTTCCGAGGACGGGTAGTTTGTCCACCTTGATGAATTGATCACGGCGAGGCACGAATAAGTTGGGCAGCCCGCCTGTTGCGATCTTTTCTACAATCGCCGGAAGCGACGCCTCGTCAACCGTATGCAGGACGGCCAGCCGTTCACCTTTACGCTCGTCCGGAACACCGGTCACGGCAAAGACTTGCAGATCGGCACCGGCCGCTTCTTGTAACGCCTGTTCGACTCGTCCATGCGGCACCATTTCTCCACCGATTTTTGAAAAACGCGAGAGGCGGTCGGTAATCTGAATGAACCCGTCTTCATCGATGATGCCGATGTCGCCGGTGATATACCAGCCGTCTCGTGTGGCGTTGGCCGTCAGGTCGTCGCGCCCGAGATACCCGCGCATCACGTTCGGGCCTTTGACGAGCAACATCCCCGCGGTGCCGATCGGTCGAGGCTCCCAGGTGTCGGGATCGACGACCCGCACGACCACGCCGGGCAGCGGATGTCCCACGTGGCCCCGGCGCGCGCCGGACTGATTGAAGCCGGGCGCGCGAAAGCCGGGGACGTTGACCGCGATGACGGGCGCGGCTTCGGTCACGCCGTAACCTTCCAGCGGTCTGATGCCGAATTTATCTTCGAATGCAAGAGCCAGTCGCTCCGGTAACTTCTCCGCGCCCGTCAGCACCGCACGCAGAGAACCGAACTGCTCGGGTGTGCAGCGACGAAGATACAGCTGAAGGAACGTCGGGGTCGCGACCAAAAAGGTCACCCGATACCGCTTGGTCAGCGTGCCGATCGGCACGGCGTCGAGTGGAGACGGATGGTAGACGACACCCATGCCGTGGTTGACGGCGAGCCATAGCGTTGCCATGTAGCCGAACGAGTGAAAAAACGGCAGGATGCCCAGCAGCCGGTCATCGGGCTGTATTCCAAACACTTGCGCCACCGCCTCGACGTTGGAATCAATATTAAAATGGCTGAGCAAGACGCCTTTCGGTTCACCCGTGCTGCCGCTGCTAAAAATAATCGTGACAATGTCGTCCATGGATGGCGTGCGAGCCGCCCCGCAGCCCCGTTGCAAAAGCCGTATGGGCGCTAGGACGGCCAGCACAAAGGCATATAGTTTAGAGGCGGTACTGATGGTCACACCCAGTTCGTCCAGCCAGATGGGTTCGATCCCCGTCGGGAGGATGAGTGATGCCTTTTCGACAAACAGTCGGCTGGTCACAAGAGAACGAAGCCCGGCTTGTTTCGCCGCCGATTCCATCCCGGCTTGCCCCGCCGTGTAATTGAGATTCACGCTCGTTCGGCCGGACAACGCTGCGGCCAGGTTGACCAATGCCCCCCCGACGCTGGGCGGCAAGAGAATACCGACACGTAATTCGTCCCTCCGCCAGTGCGCGCGAAGCGCGCGTGCCAGCGCAATCGCGCCGGTGAGGGCTTGGAGGCAGGACACTTGGGGACGCGTGGCATCCGCCATGGCGAGTCGAAAGGGATGACGTCGAAATGCCCGCACGCATGTATGATGAAGGGGACGGCGGTGGTCTTTTCGCAACATCCATGTCCGTTCGCTCAACTCATGCACAGCCGTGCGTACGTCTTGGACAGAGGTCTCTACCGGAAGCGGGTCGCCAAACGCTACCGTGATTGAATAAGGGATGCGTTCAGGGAGTTTCGTGAGAAAGCGGCCTCCGGCATAACTGAAGATACTGCCCCAGACGCGGTCGAGATAGACGGGGACGATGGGAACATGCCGGCCTTTGACGATACGCTCAAACCCCCGGCGAAACGGTTGCATCATGCCCGTGCGCGTCAATTGACCCTCGGGGAAAATGCAGACGATCTCGCCAGCGTCGAGATAGCGACCCGCCTCCTTCAGAGCATGGAGGACGACGCGCGGTCCGCCGTCGGCCGCAATCGGAATCGCTCCCATCGCCTTCATCAGGGGCTTCAACAGCGGATGATGAAAGTATTCCGCCTCGACGATGAATCGCACGGGTCGGTCCAGACCGGCGATCAACAGGAGTCCATCGATGAAGGACACGTGATTGGGAACCAGCAGGACACCGCCTTTACCCGGCACATGCGCGCGTCCCAGGATGGTGAGACGATAGAACGTCATGGTGAGCAGAACGAGGATCAGACGTACGAGGGCTTGTGGCAGCAACCAGAGCGCCCATGCGGTGCCTCCGGCGGCCGCGACTCCCGTTGCGATGAAAATATCGGCGGACGAAAGCCCGAGACGAGACAAGGCACCGTCCGAAAGCGAACCGAGCAACACGCCTCCGAAGACGAAGACATTCGTCAATGAGATGACGCCGCCGCGGCGATCCTCCGGCGCGCGCCACTGGATCAGCGAATTAATTGGGACGACGATAAGGCCGCCTGAGACGCCCAGGAGGAAGATGCATCCCAGCGTGCCGGTGAGGCTGGGCGACCATACCCCCAGCAAGAGCATGAATGCGGCAAGTCCGATGGCGCCGAGCGGGATGAACCCATACTCAACCTTCGACGCCGATAGCTTTCCGGCCAAGAACCCGCCGACACCGATGCCGGCGGCCAAGACGGCCAGCGGGAGCCCGGAGAGCGCGTCGGAGAGACCCAGAGAACTCTTGGCATAGACCACGATATCCTGGCTGAACAAACTCGCGATGGTCCAAAAGGCGATGGACCCGATAATAGCCAGCCCCAGCACACGATCGCCGCGCATGGCTGTCCAGGAGTCTTTTAGTGTGGCAAGCACTCCGCCTTGTGTCCGAGCAGGGAAAACTTTTGGTATGGACCACGACGCGAAGAAGCCGACCGTGGCGAAAGCGGTGAGGATAAGTCCAGCTGTCCACGCGTGCGAGCCGGACGCTCCCAACAAGATTCCGCCCGCATAGGTTCCGGCAATAATCGCGACGAATGTCGACATCTCGAGCAAGCCATTTCCAGCCGCCAAACGTTCGTGAGAGAGAATTTCCGGCAAGATGCCGTATTTGGCTGGACTGAAGAGCGCACTGTGCGCGCCCATGCAGCCGAGCACCACCAGAGCGAGCACACCGCCCGCAGGATTCAGAAACAGCACCGTGGTTGCAACCGCCATCAGCAGCACTTCCGCTGCCTTCATAGCAATAATGATCGTGCGTTTGCTAAACCGGTCCGCGAGCGTGCCGGCCACCAGGGAGACCAGCATGAGTGGAAGCGTAAAGATGACGAACACTAAGGTCGTATGACCTTGCGTGGCCGCTTCAAAGTCGCTCGGCGAAACATCGGCGCGAATCGTGCGAATGGTCAGGAGCGCGACCATCAATTTCCAGGCGTTGTCGTTGAAGGCGCCGCAAAATTGTGCAATCAGCAGACCGCGAAGTGTTTTGATGGGCATCGTGGTAAAAGGATACCCGGTGATCGCCTTTGGGTCTAGAAAGAAATCCACCTTGCAACAGTTTAATTCCTAATAGGTGATACGAGTCGTCGTTCAAACGTGCGAATGGGATGCGCAGAATCGCTTGTATTGAAAAGCCTCAAATTCCCCGCCTATAATCGCCGACGCTTTCTAGCGGAAGGCTACGTACGTTCTAAGGCTGTGAACGCCTTTCTGGATTGACATCGATACGTCAGTGAGGTGATGGTGCTAGCGAAGGTTCTTAGCACGGCGCTTGTTGGCCTCGATGCGTACCTGATTGAGGTCGAAGTAGATATCAGCGGCGGGTTGCCGCAATTTTCAGTCGTGGGATTGCCTGATGCCACAGTGCGGGAAAGCCGAGATCGTGTTCGCTCCGCATTGAAGAATACCGGCTTTTCGTTCCCGATCAAGAAGATCACCATCAATCTTGCTCCAGCCGATTTGAAGAAGGAAGGCTCTGGGCTCGATTTGGCCATGGCTATCGGAATTCTCGTCGCGGAAGAGGTGATCCCTCATGACGCTGTCAAGAATTGTGTGCTCGTCGGCGAACTGTCTCTTGATGGACGTATCAAGCCGGTTCCCGGCGCGCTCTCGGTTGCCCTGCTGTGCAGAAAGCGTTATGCGTTACTGACCTCGCCTGAGAATGCGGGCGAGGCGGCGGTCGTCGAAGGAGTCGATGCGTATGCGGTGTATACGTTGCCCGAGGTCGTGGAATTTTTGACTGGGAGACGGACCATTGCCGTCTCGCAAGGTGCGCATCTCCCATTATCGGTCGTACCGGATCATGACGATGAAGACTTCGCCGATGTCAAAGGTCAAGGTCATGCCAAGCGGGCGCTGGAAGTGGCGGCGGCAGGGGGACACAACATTTTAATGATCGGCCCGCCGGGTTCCGGAAAAACCATGTTGGCTCGACGATTGCCCGGTATCTTGCCTCCGATGGAACGCGAAGAAGTGATCGAAACGACCCGCGTCCATAGCGTCGCCGGGTTGTTATCCACCGGCCGACCGCTCGTCACGACTCGACCGTTTCGTGCGCCGCATCACAGTATCTCCGATGCGGGATTGATTGGGGGTGGCGCGGTCCCCAAACCGGGGGAAGTCTCGCTTGCCCATCACGGGGTGTTATTTCTGGATGAAATTCTGGAATTCAAACGGCATGTCTTGGATGGGCTGCGGCAACCCCTGGAAGATGGACACGTCACGGTGACGCGGGTGAACGCCTCCTTGCAATATCCCGCCGGCGTCATGCTCGTGGCGGCCATGAATCCCTGCCCGTGCGGCTACTACGGCGATCGGGGCCGCGAATGTCTCTGCACGCCGCATCAAATCCGCCGCTATCGGGGGCGACTGTCCGGGCCGCTCTTGGATCGATTGGATATTCATATCGACGTGCCGCCGGTGCCGGTGCGCGAATTGGGGGGAGAAGCCTCCCAAGAGACATCCGCAGCGATTCGGGCGCGTGTGACGGCCGCGCGCGCCCGTCAAGCGGCTCGCTACCGGCAGGACGGTGTGTTCAGTAATGCGCGGCTGAAACCGCGCCACGTCAAGAAATATTGTCTATTGGATCAGGACAGCCACGAGTTGATCGAGCGCGCGACGGCGAAGCTGGGACTCTCGGCGCGCGCCTACGGTCGGATTTTGCGCGTCGCGCGCACGATTGCCGACCTGGCCGATTGCGAATCGATCCAATCGACGCACGTTGCGGAAGCCATTCAATATCGCAGCTTCGACCGTCACAACGATTTGTAACGACGATGCCGACCATTCGAATATTTCTCTGGTGGTTTGTGGTCGGCGCCTTGATGGCGCTGGCCGTCATCATGGTGCAAGGCGGCATTCGGGAAATTATGCAAGCGTCGGGGCCGTTGTGGGACGTGAAGTTGGCCGAAGTGTTTACAGCGATCGTCGGAGGCGGACTGCTCGGCGGCTGCATCGCGCTCATTCTGGACCGGATCAGGAAGCGGTAGCGCACGCCGGGCATAACTGGTATCGCGGGAACGTAAAAGGGAGTATAGCGCCATGGATGTGGAAATCGGATCGAATCTCTATCGCAATACAGACGGCACGGTCGAAGTGGAAGGCGTGCCCCAGATGACGGTGGGCCTACGCAAACCGGAAGGTCCGCTCCTGCTGAGTTTTGTCCTGTTCGACGAGGCAGGTCGGGTCATCATGAAAGTCGTGGATAGCACCATTGCGTTCAACGAGCGGCGGGCTCATGAATTGGAAAAAACCGCGACGCGGCTCACGGTCAAGCACATCGAGTCGGGAAAGGTCGTATTACTTGCGGAGGTGAAGCAACCGGGTCGGGTCGCGGTGACGCAGGGCGACTTTATCACCATTAAGGGTCATCGAATGGAAATCCTGCCCCACGAATGGCGTCTGCAAAAGATCAAAAAAGCCCAAGGGGACGTGGATGTGAAGGGCGGGGGAGTTGCGCTCGGATAAAGAAGCGGCGGCGGGGCTCGCGCCTCTCGCCGCCGGTGCCATGCAGGTTCTTAGGCGATCGTAATGCGCCGGGGCTTCGTTTCTTCCCGCTTCGGGAGTTCCACCGTCAGCACACCATCCTTATACGTTGCGGCCACCTTGGTCTGATCCGCGGTGGTCGGCAGCTTGAAGGATCGGACGAACGAACCACGACCCAGTTCGCGAAGGAAGTACGTCCTTTTGGGAGCCGCTTCGTCCTTCCGCTCACCCTTAATCGTCAGCACGTCATCTTCGACTGAAATGTCGATATCGTTTCGATCCATTCCAGGCACCGCCGCTTGAATCCAGAAGCTCCGTTCGTCTTCAAAGGAGTTACAGGCGGGTGCCCAGGACGTCGTCCCATTGACCGTGCGTAGGGCTTCGTCCAGGAATTTATCGACATCAAACGGCGTCAGCGTTGGCATAGTCATCGTATCCCCCTTTCCTATATTTGTGGTTATGAACCTCATCTCTACTGCTCACAGATAAGCCGTGGGCAGCAAAAGTCAAGGGGCGGCCACGGTGGGAATCACCACCAATCCGCCGTCTTTCAAGTCGACCGTGGCCGTATCGCCGTCGCGCAATTCGCCTTTGACGAGTAGACGCGCAATGGACGTTTCAAGGGATTGCTGGATCAACCGCTTCAGCGGCCGCGCCCCGTAGACCGGGTCATAGCCACGCTTCGCCAAGTCTTGTATGGCTTCCGGCGTGAGGGCAAGGGTGATGCGCCGTTCCGCGAGCCGCTGTCGTAGACGGACCAATTGAATATCCACAATCTTCACAAGGTTCTCGATGGTCAGCGGGTGGAAGACCACCGTTTCGTCGATCCGGTTGAGAAATTCAGGACGGAAGTGCCGACGCAATTCGCCCGTCACCACGTTTTTTATCTCTTCATAGGACCGTCCGCGTTGCTGCGTCTCGAGAATTTCTTGACTCCCGATATTGGAGGTCATGATCAGCACCGTATTTTTGAAATCCACGGTCCGTCCCTGCGAATCGGTCAAACGTCCGTCATCGAGAACTTGCAGCAGGACATTAAATACATCGTGATGCGCTTTTTCGATTTCATCGAAGAGGATGACGGCAAACGGCCGCCGTCGAACGGCTTCCGTCAGTTGCCCGCCTTCTTCGTACCCGACGTAGCCCGGAGGCGCGCCGATCAGTCGAGCCACCGTATGCTTCTCCATATACTCGGACATGTCGATGCGGACGAGATTGTTCTCGTCGTCAAACAGTGTAGCCGCCAGCGCCCGCGCCAGTTCGGTCTTACCGACGCCGGTCGGACCCAAAAAGAGGAACGAACCGATGGGCCGGTTGGGATCTTTGATGCCCGATCGGGCCCGTAGCACCGCGTCGGCCACGGCCTTCACCGCTTCATCCTGTCCGACGACCCGCTCGTGCAATAGATCTTCCAGGCGGAGGAGTTTTTGCAATTCGCTTTCTAGAAGGCGAGTCACTGGAATACCTGTCCACCTGCTGACGACGAGCGCAATGTCTTCTTCGTCAACTTCTTCCTTAAGCAACCGGCTTTCGCCCTGCTTTTTGACGAGACGTTCTTCCTCGGCGGCAAGCTCCCGTTCGAGGCGTGGCAACTCGCCGTAGCGCAGTTCCGCGACCCGATTGAGATCGTAGTTGCGCTCCGCGCGCTCGATGGCCAGCTTGGCCTCTTCAATTTTCTGACGCAATTCGCGCAATTGAGCGACCGACGATTTTTCCGCCTCCCAATGGGCTTTTAGTGTTTCCATCTCGCGTCGTTTGTCTGCGAGCTCTTGGTCCAGCGTGACGAGGCGAGCTCGGCTGGCGGGATCGGTTTCCTTGCGGAGCGCCTCGCGCTCGATTTCCAATTGCAAGACTTTTCGGGACACTTCATCGAGGGCTACCGGTAGGCTATCGATTTCCGTGCGCAACCGCGCGGCGGCTTCATCGATCAGATCGATCGCCTTGTCCGGCAAGAACCGGTCTCCAATGTAGCGGTGGGACAATTTCGCGGCGGCAACCAGCGCGGAGTCCTTGATCCGCACGCCGTGATGGACTTCATAGCGCTCTTTCAAGCCACGTAAAATGGAAATCGTATCTTCGACCGACGGTTGGTCGACGACCACGGGCTGGAACCGTCGCTCCAAGGCCGCGTCTTTCTCGATGTGCTTGCGATATTCATCGAGGGTCGTCGCCCCGATCAGGTGCAACTCTCCTCGTGCCAGCATCGGTTTGAGCAGATTTGCGGCATCCATCGCGCCTTCCGCTGCACCGGCCCCGACTACCGTGTGAAGCTCGTCGATGAACAACAAGATCTGGCCCTGAGCCGCCTGGATTTCTTTCAAGACGGCCTTCAGGCGTTCCTCGAACTCGCCGCGAAACTTGGCGCCTGCGACCAGCGACCCCATATCCAGGGTGATCAACTTTTTATTTTTCAACCCATCCGGGACATCCCCTTTAATGATGCGTTGCGCCAGACCTTCGACGATGGCAGTCTTGCCGACCCCGGGCTCGCCGATGAGCACGGGATTATTTTTTGTGCGCCGCGAAAGAATTTGAATGACCCGTCGAATTTCGTCGTCGCGTCCGATGACGGGATCCAATTTGCCTTGGCCGGCCAGCTTCGTCAGATCGCGTCCATATTTTTCCAATGATTGATAGGTGCCCTCGGGATCCTGGCTCGTCACCCGCTGATTGCCGCGCACCTGCTGTAGAGCGGATAAGAGCCGATCTCTGGTCAGGCCCAGTTTGCGAAAGACACCGCCTTCTTCGACCATCGCCAAGAGGGCATGTTCCACGCTGAGGTACTCGTCTCGGAGGGTCGTCATTTGCTGTTCCGCGCGTGTCAGCACTTCTGACAGACGCGGCGTCACGTGCAATTGGCCCGGGCTTGCACCGCTGCCTTGCACTTGCGGCAACTTGCTCAGCGCTTGTTCGGCGGCTTGCTTCACCGCCGTCGCCGATACGCCGGCCGCTTCCAGGAGAGAGGTGGCCAAACCGGGTTCCTGCTCAAGGAGTGACAATAAAAGATGTTCGACGTCGATCCCTTGATGGCTGCGGCGCATCGCATGAGCGGACGCAGCCTGCAAGGCTTCCTGAAGTTTGATGGTCATCCGATTGAGATCCATACGGGCTCCTTCGCTTCGTCTGTGAGTCGATCTGTGTCGTTACCTAAATAGAATAAGCATGGAGGGCGTCAAGTCAACGCGCCAGAGGCAATAGGTGAAAGAAAAGCAGGGGTTTAATCGGATGGGCGGAGGCGTCGTTCAATCTTCCTCAGGAGCCATACGGCTATTACGCCAAGGACGACGAGTATCACACCCAGTACAATCAAGACGGCAATGCCACCCATCACCTCGTGCGGCATCGGCACGGCAAGTTCCCCCTCGCCCGCATGTCCGGCTAAAGCGTCAGTAAGGATCATCAATGGCTTCGAGTAGGTGTCTGAACAGCATAGCGATTTTAGATCACATCTGCAAAGTCAGTGTCACTCGCAAAGCCTGTTGACTCATCATCCGGGACAGACTATTGTCGCCGCCGAAGCGACGAGGATGGATGAAGGACACTGGTAGACGTCGATATGCGATCGTGACGGGGGCCAGCCGCGGGATCGGTGCGGAATATGCGCGTGCATTGGCGACTCAGGGGTACGATTTACTGCTCGTCGCCAGGGACCGTGACCACCTGGAGCAACTGGCGTGGGAGTTACGTTCTGCCTATGACGCGCAGGTGCACTTTGAAGTGATGGACTTATCGGAGTCGGATGCGGCGCAACGATTGTACGTGGCAAGTCGGCAACGCGGGGAACACGTGGATCTCCTGATCAACAATGCCGGCTTTGGGTTGTTTGGTCCCTTCACGGATCTGCCCATGCGCCGCATCCAGGAAATGCTGCGGCTTCAGGTCACTACAGTGGTAGAAACGATGCGACTGTTCTTGCCGGGAATGGTCGAACGATCCCAGGGCGCCATTATTAACGTTGCGTCGGTGGCAGGATTTTTCGCACTCCCGTTCATGGCGGAGTACGCGTCGACCAAGACGTTCCTTATCGCGTTTTCCCAGGCCGTTGCCGAAGAGGTACGTCCGTTCGGTGTGCGCATTCAAGCGTGTTGTCCGGGCAGCACCGACACGGATTTCCATCGCACGGCCGGATTCCAGGCCAACAATTCCCTGGGGAGCGATACGCCTACCCACGTTGTGGCGGTTTCGTTGGCTGCCTTACCGCGGAACCGAGTGATCGTGACGATGGGGTGGCGTGGGACACTGATGTGGCGGCTGAGCCGCTGGCTGCCCGTCCAGTGGTTGACGAAATTTGCCGGGAAGTGGCTGAAGGAGCGGCAACGATCGGGATTACACAAAGGAGACTAAGTCATCGATGAGCGGACTCGTAACGGCGACAGTACATCTCTATCGTGAAGCCTTTCGCGCGACCGCCCGGTCCTTTGTCAAGGGATGGATGACCGCCGTCGCGGTCACCGTGTTTGCCGGAGTCATGGTCGTGGCTACCGAAATTGCCGGGCATTTGGGCATGCTGGGCGGGTTCATCTTGGGAGCCGTGAATGCGCTTTTGATCGGCGCGACCCTGAGCCTGATCGAACAGGCGGTCATGAATATGCGGGCGATCTCCTTTTCCGATATCTGGGAAAGTTTTGGCCATTATTTCTGGGATGTCATCGGAGTCGGCTTCGTTTTGTGGATTCCCATGTTGCTCTTGGATAAGGGCATGGCCGCCAATCCCAATGGCCAGCTCTTAACAGCTGCTTGTTTGCTGCTCTTGTTTATTTTGCTCAACCCGGCGCCCGAAGTGATCTATCAAGTCCGCCACGATTCTCCGTTGGATGTGCTGCGCGAGAGCTATGAGTTTGTGATCGAAAATTGGATTGAATGGTTCTTGCCCTTGGCCATTGTCGTGGCGCCGTTCGGCATGTCGTTTTTTTTCGGTCTCTCCAGCCGGCTGGGTCGAGGAGCCGGCTTGGATTTTTTCCAAATATTAATATTGCCGTTCACGCTCCTCAACGCATGGCTCATCTATCTTGGGTTTCCTCAGGGAACGGGTTGGATGCTCGTCCTGCTGACTCCGCCGGTGGCCGTGGCGATGTTGATGTTTCGAGGCCATTTGTTTGCGGCCTTGCATGGCTCCTCGCGTCGCCAGCGAATGTTTCGCGGGACGCTCTCTTCTCCTGAGTCCTGACGAATCGCTTGAGCGTTCAGATAGGACTCGACAGAAGCGGTCTGATGTGAAGCGATTGAAAATCCCATCACCAGAATGGGTGATGTTCACCTACTAAGACACAACAAACCGTGCCGTGAAATCTATTCAGGGATGCGTCTTCTCGGTATCCGTGAAGATACCCGTGTATTATCCGATGTGATTCACCTTCCCCCACGTCGCCGATCGTACTCTTTGTGAGACGCCAGCTATCGGTAATTTTTGGATCCTGCGTGCAATGCGTTGTGGTACTGCTCTTACTCGAGCGAAGAGCTGTGAGACGATTTGAAAACGATCGATGAAGCGCAGTCACACAACGGATCAACCACAGGAGGTGCGTGATGGAATGGGGAATGATTATGGCGTTGCCGACAGTCATTGGAATGTTGGTCTTGATCTTTGCGCAACCCGGGAAATCGTACCAAACCTTCGGGAGTACAGCGATTAATGAACCCGAATGGAATCGGAGCGTCGCCCGCCTCTCCCTCGACCGCGTGCTCTTCAGCTTTAGCAAAACATGTCTGCCTGTTCTGCTTTACCCTTAGCGATGGCCGTGGGTGAATCTTCACCTTCATAAGACTGGCTGAGTGGTTGGTGGAGAAATGCGGGTGGTAGCGGAGATGGCGTGCTTCGCTTAAAAAGCATCACGGAATGCCAAGGTCAGCATAGAGATGGCGACCTGTGGCTTCGTCTTTTGGCTAAACCAAACGGTTAGTAAAACAGTATCAACTCGTGGGGGCTTCATGGTGACCTGTCATGACTTGTTTGAGGGTCGCTGCCAGGGACTGGCGATCAAACGGCTTGGCGAGAAATTGCGTGGCACCGTATCCCAAGGCGGTCGTTTTGATGCCTTCGTCCGCTACGCCGCTCATCATGAGAATCGGGGTGCGAGGCGCGAGTTGGCGGAGTTGGGGTAACAGCGTCAAGCCATTCATCTGGGGCATCCAGACATCGCAGAGGATTAAGTCATACTGTGCCTGTTGCACCATCGCGGGGGCGGACATCGGGTTTGGACAGGTATGGATCAGCTCTGTGCCCAGGCGGAGCCTAAGTGTTTCTGCGAGACCGGATAGCAAAGCGGGGTCATCATCGATTAGCAGGATACGATATGAAGAGTTTGGAACAACACGGGATTCCGATGGTCCATCAACTACGGTATTCACAAGTAGGCCCTTTCATGACTCCAAGCTACACGCAAATCTTACAGTGTTATAAGCCACAGTTCCACTAATCTTTTGAACTAGGTAATAAGACTTATCATAACTCTGAAGTTCTTTAGCGAACTCTCTGTCGAGGGGCCGTCACTTCCTAAAATCTGTCTTTTCTACACTTCGTTTCATCATAGACCATACTACTACTTCAAATTCCGATAGCAAATCTCCTCACGCTGTTTCATCTTTAGATCTTGCAAGTCATTTCGATGCTCCTCTGGAGCGTCCAATCGATACCGTCTTAATGAGGCGTTCATGATGTTGATGCCCTCTGTGGTTATGGTTGCTGTTGTCGCTGTCAAGAGGGGAGTCATGTGTATTTGTTGCCGGGTAGCGTTTTTAAAGGAATGTTATGAGGGGATGAGTAGGTGTCCCGGTGCGTTCGTGCCACGGTCGCTATTGTGCCTCATGGTTGTGCTCCCTGGTCCACTATCGATAATTGCTCACGCCCAGGCCGGTGATATGTCGGTACGATGGGACGTGTCCGACAAGCAGGGGCCGGATCTTTCGGGGCGGCTGAGGGGACAATTACAGCTAGCCGACGCACGAGCGGTGGACGAACCAACTAGTCCAACGAAAGCGACCGCCGCTTCTTCGGAAACATCTTCGTTAGACGTGCCACCTTTTTCTGTATCGTGGGAAAGGCGACCTGAGAGAAGTTATTTCATCCCGGGAGTCGAGGTTCTGTCCTATCTCTTTCTCCTCAATCAATACGATCGCCACTTTACCGACCCCCGGGATACTTATCGCACCAACTTCAGTACCATTCGGAACCATGTGACCGACGGCAAATGGGTCATTGATAACGACCAGTTCTCCGTCAATCAATTTCTGCATCCGTATAGCGGCACCGTCTACTACGGTCTGGCTCGCTCAGCGGGTCTTAACTTCTGGGAGTCACTGGGCTATGCGGCGGTAGGCAGCACGCTGTGGGAATTGGGAGGCGAAAAGACAGATCCATCCATTAACGATCAGATTGCGACGATCTTTGGCGGTACATTCTTGGGCGAACCGCTCTATCGAATGGCAAATCTGCTGTTGGAGAGTGACGATGAAGGCAAGCCTGGATTCTGGCGGGAGTTAGGCGCCGCCGTCATCTCACCTCCCACCGGTTTTAACCGACTTGTCTTCGGTAACCGATTCGATGGTCTCTATCCCAGTCACAGTCCAGCGACATTTATGCGGCTTCAAGTCGGCGGCACGCTGACGTCGAGTAGCCACAATGTGTCTTCGACGGTAAAGGAAAACGGCGCAGTCGGAGATTTCACCTTCACCTACGGGTTGCCTGGAAAGCCAGGTTATACCTACGCGCGTCCGTTCGACTACTTTGACTTTCATGTCACGGCGGTCACCGCCAACGCCTTGGAGAGTTTGAACACCCGTGGATTGCTGATCGGCGCTCCCTACGCGGCCGGCGATGCCACCCGTGGCGTGTGGGGACTATACGGAACCTACGATTATATCTCGCCGCAAGTGTTTCGTGTTTCGAACACGGCGCTGTCGCTCGGGACAACCTGGCAGAATTGGCTCTCGGAAACTATTGCTCTGCAAGGAACGGCTCTGGGTGGTGCCGGTTATGGAGCGGCCGGTAGCATTACCCGCACGGGCGATCGTGATTATCACTATGGACTCACTCCACAAGCTTTGATCTCGTTGCGACTTATTCTCGGCGATAGAGCCATGCTCGATGTGACAGGTCGCGAGTATTATGTCACCGGCCTGCTATCACCGGAGCAGGACGGCAGAGAGAATATCTTACGCGGCGACGCGTCATTTACGCTGCGCGTCTTTGGTCGCCACGGCGTTGCGCTGCGATACGTCGTCTCGCATCGTGATGCGAGTTATCCTAATATTGAGTACAGAAATCAGACCGTCGGGACCGTCAGTCTCTTGTACGTCTTACTGGGAGGAAGCGGATTCGGAGCGGTGGAATGGCATTAATCGATCAGAGCTTGCATTTAAGAGGAAGGCAAAGGGGGATCTGACCTTATGAAATCATGTTCATCCAAACAGGGAGGTCGTTATGGGTAATGGATGTAGAGCATTGCTCCAGGTCCCATAGAGACTTTTGTAACTTAGGTTCGACATCCACCCATTCTTCCTTTCAAAAATGTATTCGACTTGACTCCCATAGAAAATCTGCAGCCTAACTCTACGCAAGTGTTTCAGGAGCGGTGTTGCGTGCGGACTGATTTGCGATACCAATCCACGGTCTCCACCGTTACCATATGTGGATGAAGTTGAGAAGCGTAGGATCATATACTTCTGATAACCTAAGTGAACTTACGCCTGTAACGTTGAGGGACGAGTCCTGGCGAGAGGAATCGAACCTCACGTGGTTTACAATCTGACCAGGCCTAACTGAGCGACTTAGCAAGAGCTAAGGAAGAATCGAGGATTTGGAAAAACACTAATCGTGGTAGATCATGTGGAATGGGCTGTTCTGGGTAGCAGCGTGTTAGCAGCGTCGGCTTCAAATTCGGCTTCTATTATAGATGGACTCGCGGCGATTATGGGAACAACGGTCGTGACTGTGGTTCCGTCTCCAGAGCGGCCGACTAAGGTGACGGTGCCTCCGAACGGTCGTATTCGTTCGCGCATTCCGATTAAGCCGAGCGCGTTCGGTTTGAGCAGCTGTTTCTGTTCAAGGCCCACACCATTATCGGTTACAACCAACCTAATACTGGTCTCGTCTTGTCTCAAGCTCACCACAATTTTTGTTGCCTGGGCATGGCGAATGACGTTGGTGAACGCCTCTTGAAAGACGCGAAAGATTGCTGTCGCACACGGGCCTTCGATATTCATCCGTGGATCAAATTCTTTTTCACAATCAAGATCAAGTTTGCGGCAGTGGGTATCAAGATGCGATTCAATGGCCGCAGCTAAACCGTGATGGTCGAGGAGTGAAGGACGTAGTTCCATCGCAATTTGTTGCACCGTGAGGAACGCTCCGTCAATCTCCTTCAAAATGTCGTTCGCTTTGGCCTTGAGTGTTTGGTCGAATTGGATTTGTTTGAGAAGGGAGGCGACATCAAGCTTGAGGATGGATAATGATCCACCTACTTGATCATGAATTTCACGCGCCAATCTGGTCCGCTCTTCCTCTCGGACCGTCTCCATGCGGGCGGTGAGGCGACCGAGCTCTTCGTGAGCCCGTGCGAGACGAGTTTGGGCGATTTGACGAGCAGAAACAAAAAGGACCACCCCAACGGAGATCATGACAAAGAGCACGAGCGGCAGTAGGTCGGGGTTAGAACTCTTGTCTAGAGAATGTCGGAGATCCATCAAATAATACAAGATGCTTATAGTCGCGACGAGCGTGGTGAAGAGACCAGGACCGAAACCGCCATACCAGGCACTGAACAAAATTCCCGCAAGAATAGTAAAGAGACTGGACGATTGAGAGACGGGAGGCAAATGCATGCTGATGATGATTGATAGGATCACCACAACAAGCGATACACCATATCGGCGTAACGACTTTTGTTCGAGCATGAAGGAGAAAATATCACGTCGCCCCTTGCAGGTCAAAATGGAAAAAAGGTGGTTAATTAGACACGTATTCTAAGGCATTGCCCCTGGAGAACAAGGCTACGGAGATCCCATTTGACTGGCTGCACCCGGCACAAAGTGCGAACAAAATGATTGCAACGGGTGGAGCAGACCACTACTAAGTGTTGGAGCTGGCGAGAGGAATCGAACCTCCAACCGTTGGTTTACAAATCTGATCAAGCCCAATCCGAGCCGACCCACTAAGAGCTATCGGAACAAAAACAATGAAGGATTTGGAAAAACTATGATTGTGGCAGATCATACTGGATTGGGCTGTTCTGGTAGAAGGCTCGTAGCGAAATGTCTCGGGGCAGTGTTGCAGGGCGTAGGTGTTAGTATGCCTGTCAATTTTGCCAGTTCTTCGCCGGTTAGGAGCTAGGTAATATCGTGGTGCTGGTGCCCATCTATTTTCACAAACTTCCCGTTGCCACCATGGAAGAGTTCCATGGGTGCTGTGACGGACCGGGCCTGACCACGGTTCTGAGCTTCTGGAGTTGTCGTCGTTATAGAGGGACGAGAACCATGTGGCGATGGTGGGGTCTGGTCGGCATGGCACTGCTGGGCGTTCTTGTAGGGATCGGACAAGCAGGGACGGCATCGGCAAAGGAGATTCGGTTTATCGCGCAGTAGCGTGCCACTGACCGGGCAATCTGGTATCCAGCGAGCTCATGATCGACTAGAAGAAGGACCCGAAGGAGCCGCTGTATTTCATCTTGGAGAATCCAACGGGGACCGATCATGATCTTGCCATTCACGGCCAACGTGCTGAAACCGATTCACGTCCTCATTGAGGCGAAGAGTACCGTGAAAATCGAGGTGGTCACTGAGGACTTGATCGGAGACAGGGACCTCGGAGCTAAGTGCCCCTTCTTTTAACCTCGGCTCTTAACGAAAGGAGCGATTTATGACGCGACAATTCGGTAGTTGGACTGGAATGGGTGTGGCAGTTGCAGTTGTGGGGACGATGTTTGTGAGCAGTGTCTGGCTCTCCGGTCCCGCCTTGGCCGCTTCGGCTAAAGAAATTGACACTGGCGTGGACGAAGCCCTCGTGAAATTCGAAAAAGAAGTCAAAGGCGGCAAGGATTTCATTGAGCACAGCAAAGGACTGCTGGTGTTCCCGCAAGTGATCAAGGGAGGAGCTGGCTTTGGGGGAGAGTACGGACAAGGCGCCCTCCGGATCGATGGCAAGACGGTGGATTACTACAGCACCTTGCAGGGATCATTTGGACTGCAACTCGGCGGTGAGATCAAGACTGTGGTGGTGGCGTTTCTGGATGAGGGGGCCCTGAACCGGTTCCGGGAAAGCGAAGGATGGAAGGCGGGAGTGGATGGCTCCGTCTCCCTGGTCACGTTGGGAGCCGGAGGTGCGATCGATACGAACAACCTGAATGAGCCGATCGTCGGATTCGTCTTAGGTCAAAAGGGTTTGATGTATAACCTGTCGTTTGAAGGAACGAAATTCACGAAGTTGGACAAAAAATAGGTTGCTCCCCCGGATGGGTGTCTCAAGTCTTTGGGGTGTAGCGTGTGCATACCTACACCCCAAAAGCTGTAGGAGCCGATTTGGTGCGTCTTTGTGAAGTCGAAGATAGGCTATATAGGCTATAACGGAATTACTCAATCTGATCCTGCCGCAAACTGATCGACGACAAGACCTATCAGAAGGAAAAAACGAGGATAGAGTGCGGCGCTTCCCGTCAAATGGGGGTGTAAAGGAGCGCGATTGATTCGGACGGATCTCTTAAGAGTCCTTACTAGGACAGGGAGGATGAATGTTTCGTTTAGCGTATAAGATTGCACGTGAATTCACCTTCCCGGTAATACTCTCTAGAAGGACGATCGCCGATGCCTGTTCAAGTTCTATCGGTGCATATGTGGTAATAAACGCTGGCGGCTGGATTGAACAGCGGCTCATATATTAGAGGCAGCTTCAACAATTGAACATAAGGTGATGTATGGAACTGCTTCGTCTAACTTGACGAGTTACTGAGGCGGAAAATGCGACAACATTTTGTGAACGATGGTTCTGGTTCGCTCGTCTCGTTCTGCCGAAGTGAGTGCCGTGTCAACTTCCGCCGCGGCAATTCCCCGCCAAACCAGTTGGTTGGATGCAGCATCTATAATGTCGATTAACAATGAACCTGTTAGGTATGCGGGAGCCTCGTTGATGGTCGGCTTCTCGCTACCCGTCGAACGAGTATCGGCTGAGTAGCTGAAGGGTCTTCCTGCCATCCCGTTCGAATAGTATTGGGTAGAGACAGTCGGAGCCATGTCTTTCAGTCCGATATGATATGTCACATAGAAATCCGGCTTCTCGTCATAGAGCCTACGATAGCCTTTTGAGAGTAGTTGCGCCCCGACGGCCATTCGAATGCGCATATCGACGGCTGAGTTGTCGGTACGCATATCGCCAGTCTTTTCCTGTTCACCCGACAACCAGTCATAGGTGTGATATGCGGTAAAATTCGCGTCGCGGTCATAGTCGTACCCGACCTTCAGTGCGGGTGCACAAGCGGCAGATGCCATCAGAAGAACCGCCAAAAAGGGCTGCTTGCAAATCATGGCATTCTCCTGACACCTAGCCTGTGCGACTTACTTAGGGGGGAAGTGAGAAAGCATTGCGCGGACAATACTGTTAATCCGTTTATCCCGTTCCGTGGGAGTAAGACCCTCCTGAACCTCCGCCAGTGCAGAGGCTTGCCAAACCACTTGTTTGGACGCGACGTCGACAATGTCAATCAGGAGGGTTCCTTCCTTGTACGGCTGGATGTCGCTAAGTGTGGTGTACGTCCCGTGCGCCCGATCGCCAATATAATTCTGCGTGGAAGACCCCTTCATCATATCCTTCATGCCGATGTGGTAGGCCACAAGGAACTCCGGTGTTTCGCTAACCGTCGAAGTGTACCCCTTGGAACGTAGTTGCGCATCTATGGCGGTTCGAATGCGGACATCGATCAAAGAATTGTCGAGGCGCTTGTCGCCCGTCGATTCTTGTGCACCAGGGATCCACGCATAGGTATGGTAGTCGCTCCAATGTACATGGCGATCAAAATCGTAGCCAATCTTCGGCGACGCACAGCCGCCAACTGATGCCACCAGGAGGAACCAGCATAAGGATTGTTGCCATCTCATAGAGTGTACTGGGCGGGGGCATAGTAGCAAATTGCTTGGACAAGAGGAAGTGAAGCCCTTCCACAAACTGGACCAGCCAAAGCGAGCAAACTAGCTAAGCTGCAGCCCTCCAACAAGGAGTGAGGGCATGAAAAAAAGTCGGTATTCGGAGAAACGGATTGCCACGGCGTTGCGGCACATACACCTCGATCCTTCTCGCAGACGATAGTGTTTAATGTGCCGGTGAATGGGCATCAATGGAACTGAACCGGCCCCGGTCCAACAGAATCCATGTTCCTCTGATTATTCCGAATAACTGCCGACAATTTCCCTCCTGACTCGCAAGGCGTATTCCGGTATCGCCGCCATTGATACAACCAAACACCCACTACATTCTATTCTTTAATCATCACTCAACGATGGTGAAGGGATGTCCAGTTGAGCTCAGTCCCACGTATAATATTGACGAGGCCGCCCTGGTACGCACGCAACTCGCCGAAGCAGGATACCGATTGGCGCGGCTCCTGAATGCCCTAACCGCAGCAGTTCTTGCGACAGGACGCATATTGCAAGTAGCCCACGTCATTCAGGTTCTGCAACCCGGTAGTCCGAGAAAGACCGCTATGAGAACTCTCGTCGTGGCATGTTCTTTAGTCGTGCTGGCCTCTGGCATGACATTCAGCGTCTCGGTCTCTCTCGCTATGGAGCCCGCTGAACGTCTGTTGCCGCCTCTTTATCGCGAATCGGCGACCGAGGGCACTGTGGCACGCTATCTCCTTGATCCCCGCGGCGAAATAGAGGGACTCCTGTTAACCGATGGTACTCAGATGCATGTGACGTCCCATATCGCTTCTGAGCTCATCAAAGTCATGAAGCCGGGGGATCGGATTCGAGCCCAGGGGACACGCAAGCGTCAAGCGGCACTCTTTGAGCCCCGCGTCATCCAGAATTTGAGCACGGGGACGTCGTTCAGCACCCCGCTGCGTCTTGATTTACCCATTCCTGACCAAGAAAATCGGCTCTCGATGACTGACATGAAGGCGAGTGGCACGCTTGAGGTTCTTCTGTACGATTATATGAATGAAACGGTACGCGGGATGTTACTGTCAGATGGCACCCAGGTTCGCTTTCCGCCCGATGCCACGGATGCCTTGCGACGATCCCTTCGAGTGGGCCAGTCCCTGAAGGCTGACGGCTATGGGACCGAAAATGAATACGGTCGGGCTATGGAAGCCTTACGCCTGGGATTCGAGTACGGTCGATTGATTCCGTTAGATGCCACGGTAAACAGCTTGGATGCTTCTGATCAAGCCGCAACACCAGGACCGAAATAGCGATGGCTCCTCGGCTTCACCGCATTCTGTTTTTATCTAACACGTCAACGGTACCGGGCTGCACAATTCCATAGTTTCTTCATGCCCATCGCTTCTCCAGTTAAAGGCGCTTAAAACTCGACCCGAGAGTTGCAAATATTCTCGCCGGACGAGCTGGTTGGGATCAGGCTTTGTTCGTCGGCACCTTTGCCGGCACCGTGTCAGAATCCCGCCACTAACTCATTGCATTGCAGAAGAAATTGGGGGGTGAATGACGGGTTTCAGATTTACTCCCTTGAAGATCGCGCGCGGCAGTAAGGTTTGGGAAAGTCCGCGCGGGTCTGATGATCCGTCAGCAGCGGGGCTTTAAGTAACGAAACGACCATCTTTTTTTGGATTGGTGCCAAGTTGGTGCCGGCCGTACATGCGAGAATCGATCTTCCAGGACCAGTCGCACGTGGAATGTATTGATAGTAATCGATGGAAAACTAAACCGAAGAAGAGAGGGGCGGGGGAAATCCCCCATGTACGATCATGATCGGGTCCTGAGCAATTCACGCCGAATCAAAAATAAGGAGGTTTTACAAAACAAATACTAAAAGGCACCGATGAACTATCATGGGAGCCTCAACTGAAGATTCATAGGTCAAAAACTCCGTGCAAATCTTTTCACAAATATTCATACTTCGGATTTGTTTGTCCTGAACGCGGGTTCAAACGGAATCTTTCTGAAAATGAATTACTTTTAACTGGGCGGCACACACCTGAACGCTCATAGCATTCAATCCATGGCAAGGAGGTTCTGATGACCGTTACGAATAGGCAGTCCAGGACGAATGTGCATGAGGTTGCTGAGGAAATCTATCGCATTAACACGCCGGTCGTGATCGAAGGGGCAGGCGGGTTTTCGTTCAACCAATACCTCATCGTCGATGATGAACCATTGCTCATCCACACCGGCCCGCGAAAGATGTTTCCACTCGTCCGTGAAGCAGTGGCAAGCGTTTTACCAGTCGAGAGACTTCGCTACATTGCATTTTCCCATGTTGAAGCCGACGAGTGCGGGTCGCTCAACGAATGGCTTGGAGCGGCTCCACAGTCTGTACCACTATGCGGCACTGTCGCAGCCATCGTATCGATCGGCGACCTTGCTGATCGGGCGCCCCGTGCACTTGCCGATGAAGAGCTCTTGCGTCTGGGCAGACACGCCGTGCGTTGGTTCGACACGCCGCATCTGCCACATGCATGGGAATGTGGCTTTCTGATGGAAGAACGAACCTCTACCTTGCTATGTGGCGACCTGTTCACGCAGGCAGGCGCTGATCTTTCGCCCATCACGGAGTCGGATATTCTTGGACCGAGTGAGGCCTTCCGCCACAAGATGGATTACTTCTCACACACGAAGAACGCACGCATGATGCTAGAGCGACTGGCCTCGACTAACCCAGCCACACTTGCGTGCATGCATGGAAGTGCATGGCATGGTGACGGGGCAAAACTGCTGCGTGCGCTCGCTGATTCCCTATCTGCATGAGACATCGCCCACCAGCTACTCTACCTGTTCCTCGGAAAATTTCGACCGCTTCATGGGGTCCCCTCCTTTCGTCGGGGACCACCGAAGCCGCCATCTTACTCTAGTTTCAAGGCGCCGTCGTTTTCGGGGGAGACGTCATTGGCGATAACTGAAGAATGGAAGAGGATGTTGAGCGCATAGCCCCTATAGGTACTGCCGGTCTTTAACTTTTATACAGAAAGAAGGGATGCCAGCAATGCCTAAGTCGAGGCCGACGTAACACTTGATTACTCCCAGCCGTTCGCTTCCAGTGCGATATTGCAATGCAGGTCGCGCTTCTCAAATTGCTGCACAATCAGCTGCCGAGTTTTCGAGCCTCGCCATGGCATCACCTTCGACCGTGGGCATAACCACGGGCATAACAGGTAGGACCATGGAAGAAGTGATTCGCTAACTTTGATTGGAGCTGGCGAGAGGAATCGAACCTCCAACCGGTGGTTTACAAATCTGATCCTGCCATAACTGAGCCGAACCACCAAGAGCTATCAGAACCGAAAAACGAGGGCTTGGAGAAAGATTGATCGTGATGGAGCATGCTGAATCGGGCTGTTCTGGTAGCAGCGTGGTAGCAGATTCTTCCAAAGAGCCATATTAGCTGCCTCGCCGCCAAAATTATGTAGCCCGCTAATAGCCCAAGATGCGTGGTCTATACAAGACATTTAGATCTCCGTCCTTGGATTCTGGCTCTGCGGCATTACCCAGCTTGCGGCCTTCATTGAAGGGCTGGCAATCCACCACAAAATGCCACGTCAGCTCTCTCACGGAGTAGTATGGTACTGCCTCCCGGCTCACCAAATCCCTCGACGTTTATCGCGTCCAGCATCACGGCTAAGCGGCCCTCAGCGTGTCCACAACGCCGGCGTTCGGAAACGGAGGGATTCGGTTGGGCTATGTTTCTGCCTGCTCACCCATGATCTGCCTCTCCATATCTGCCCGACTGAAAGACATCTTCGTGGATGAAGTCGCGTATGAAAAGTAAAACAGATAAGACACGGATGGGATCTAGCCGGCGAGGTGTTCGAGCGCCTGCCGGAACTCGTCCAGGAGCACGGCGTGTAGCTTGCCGGCGTCCATCTCGGCCGCGAGGATCGGCGCGACGCGATCCGGAATATTGAGGGTCGAATCGCGCACGCGGCACGCCGTGCCGAAGGCAGCTTTCTTCACGTCATCGACAGGCACAAAGCGACCACGCAGTAGGGTCCTCAAAAAAGAGTTTACATGAACATCGACTACCCGCTTTCAGTCGAGGTGAACGACTCCACGGTTAGCTCCAATCCATTCTGTTGTTTCTGCCTAAGATTCGCAGGTAACCAATGGCCAGGGCTAGAGTAATCGTCCCGAGTGTGACGCTTCCCCAGTAGCCCGCCATGACTGCCAGCGGACGGCCGACCACATCTTGCGACGTGAGATTGTTGAGGGCACAGCTCAGGGCTGAAGCGAAAATCAGCCCCGTACGCAATCGCTGGTCTGTCATCATGTATGCCGTGATGACCATGAACGGCAACATGAGGACCACAAAATGGGATTTGCTGCTCATTGGCGAAAGGAGCAACATTCCAATGACGAGAAGTGATCCATCCAATACAACATAGTTTTGGAGCTTGCTGGAGCGAGAGAACACCCATAGCATGTATACCAAGCACAGACCATAGACTCCATATAAGACCGGAATGAAAGATTGTTGAATATGCATTCTAAGTGTGATGCGGTACACGAATGCTCGCAATGACTGATTTAAATTATTCTCTCCTTCCCAAAACCGCGGCATTCCTCCAGAGTCTTCTGCGAAAAAAGGCTGCAGTGCCACCTGTCGAACCCAATTTCCATAATAGGTCGTCAGACCATCCTCCACGCTCAAGAAAAGGTCTGGCAGTAGAGAGAGCGTGAGATAGCACAGCACACAGAGAGTGAAGAGTTTCCATCCGTATCGGAATAGGAGATAAGGGAAAAATAACAGGGGTGTGGCTTTGAGGGCAGCTCCGAGGCCAAAACCAATTATTGACCAGAGTGGTTGTTCTCTCGTCAACCCAATCAGACCTATAAGTAGGAAGAACAAGACCAGCACGTCATAGGCCTGATTTTCCAGGTCCGCCAAGACAAAATTGAGCACAAGTGCGAGGGAAACCAGACGGAAACGGATGAGTTCCTGCTGGTTGAACTGGATATCTAGCGATTGAGATACGAGAGATTCCGCAAGTCGAAAACTGTCATAGGTACACCCTATTAATACCGCATACCACAGCACATTTCTCAACCACATAGGCAAAAACACGAAGGGAATCATGGCAAAGCCGAAAAGTGGGGGATAGGTGAAGCCCGGGCTGCAACTTCCCATCGGTTGACCGTTGAGCATACAGGCCGCCGCTTTTGGATAGAGGGTCATCCCGTCAGGGTGAAGACTGAACCTGTAATAGTACAGGGCCACCCCTATCAGCAACAGGACCGTCATAGGGTGACGTCGGAAAAGAATGATGTGCTTCATGAGCGGTGTTTCTTTTCGAAGATCACCAGTCATGACTGACCATGTTCAAATGTGTGGCCGTGATGATCACGTGGGAGAAACGCACAGGCCGATTTGTTGGCGCAGGTCTCCTGGTGAGGGCTGAGATGATTTGCGTGACAGCGTGGGGTCATTTGTGGTGAGCGGGAGCGCTCTCCACCCCCTCCGAGCTAGGATCGAACTTCCTTGCTCGGCTGGGATACGCCTTACCGATTGCGTGATGTACCCCAAGCCTGAACAGGGTTTGAGCTGCGCCCAGTATCTCGCCCATCCCCATCTTGCTCTTGGCGTGAACGCGATTACGAAAAATGATCGGTACCTCGCGAACATCGTACCCCAGGGTCTGGGTGATGTACGTCACTTCGAGCTGAAATGAGTAGCCATTCGAGCGAATCGCTAATTGATCCAGTGTCGACAGCAACTCCCGCCGATAGCATCGGAACCCGGCCGTCGCGTCACGCACGGTGATCCCTAGCGCCAGACGGGCGAGTTGGTTGGCTGTCTGGCTTAAGAGCTTTCGGTGTGCAGCACAATTGACCGCTCCACCCTCTTCGACATATCGGCTTCCTATGACGAGATCCACATGGTTTGTCGCTTCGAGTAGTTTTGGAATGGACTCAGGCGGATGTGACAGATCGGCATCCATGGCGATGTACCAGTCGTAGGGTTCACGCAAGAGCATACGAAACGCCTGGCGATAGGCTGTCCCGATTCCCATCTTCTCAGGACGGTGGGAAACACGCACCCGTGGCTGCGTTGCCTGCATCGATTCGAGCAATTCACCAGTCTGGTCCGGAGATCCATCGTCGACGAAAAAGAGATCGAGATCGAGAGGGAGTGCCAATAAACGCTCGACTAGCGGTGCGATATTGTCGCGCTCGTTATAGGTGGGGATGATGGCAATTGTCTTCAAAAATGAATCCTCTACTGCCGCCGTAGACGGTAATGCCTTAATGAATTGCAGTCGCGTTGTCGCTTCTCGACCTCTCGTTGCAGGTCGGTCGTTCGAGCTACGATCGCATCAAGCAGCCGACGCCGGCTTTGGGTGATCAGCATGACGATCATGGAAATTGCAGAAAAAAAGGACCACCCGGATCAGGTCTTCGCGCTCCGCTAGTCGAAGCGAAAAGGTTGGTGGCAGGAGAACGTACAGTGACCCCACGAGACTGAAAAGCCATGCGGTCAGGCCGGGGCCCAAGCCCACATACCAGGTGTTGAAAATGACAAGGGCGAGAAGTGGAAAGAGGAGTGCCCGATTGTAGAGTGGATCAATCCAGTGGAAGATGAGCAGCGCCATCACGACGCTCATGGCGGCAAGGATGTACCGAAGAAGCACGCTCTTGATGAGGCCCCCCTAGGCGGAATAGTGCGAAAAATGCACGAGGCCTTACCGCGTTAGTAGACGATGCAAAACCTTACATTAAATTCGTTAAACTTTCTAGTAGGGCAGGCGACGGAGACGCCGGTGGAACTTGCTGCCCTGCAAGGCCTGACGGTCCTGTCCGCCTCATGTCAGCGCAAGTCCCGTCCCACGGTCTCTCGAACTTTGGCAGTCCTTCTGCGCGGCCGCTTCAGCGTTCTTGTCTGCCGTCCCCTGCCTTAATATTCGCGCAGTCAGTGGGAGTATTTAGCTGTCGCTGACGGGTCCAACGCCAGGCCCGCCAAACTGTCCGTGGGCAACGGATAAAAGAAAAGGCCCAATCCTAAGCAAATAGGAGGCCGACGTCGCATTTTGTGGTGGATTAACTGTTATGTGGAGAGCGACTCAGGGCTTCGCAGGAGAGCTTCCAGGTCAGCCTGGTGCTGCAGACCTGAGCGCCGCAAATTCATGGACTCGGAGCTCCCGATCACCAGCACCTTCTTCATGACCTGCCTCTGCTTTGCGATTCGACCTCCTTGTTTTTGTTTCGATACCGCATTAGTATACGTACTGCCAACTCAAGGTGAAACGCACTTTCTAAACATATCCGCAAGTATTGTCAATACCGCAGGATGAGATAATGAAGAAACAGGCGTTCAACGCCGGAAAAGATCACCGGGTGAGAAAGGTCGATCCGCCGGAGGCCGCGAAGCCGGCACGGATTGTCGACGTGAGCGATGATCCGGTGCTGGCAAGGATCGGGTTGAAGGCGTGGAACCATGCGACTAGCCGGTGGTCACGGGAAATACTCACTTGGTTTTGTGAGACCTCCCAGAAGGATCTGAATCGGCTGAGCGAGGGTGACTGGCTATCGATTCAGGAGGAAATTACCCGCCTCTGTGCCCTGATCAACCATGAAGAAAATCCGAAGCCCATCGCTCGTGGTGGTGAGCTGCCGGACTTTCAGCAGGAGGTGCTCCGTAGGCTCAGAGAGTTGGCCGACGAGGGCAGGACCGTCTTCTCGCAGCCCGAGGGATACGTAGTCCTAGAGGCCAAAGGGACAGGACCGATCGCATTCCATAAAAGCATTACGCGCGGGCTTGATGGCTTAATCGGCCACTTTGGCTGGCTCCTCGAACGATGGCTGGAACAGAATCGAACGCTGGTTCGCCGATGCCCGCTTTGCTCAAGGATCTTCATTCAACAGAGAAGCCATGCGCAGTACTGCTCCCGTCAGTGCCAATCACGGGCAGCCAGCAAGGGGAAATAGCGATGGCCAAGCAGCCAAAAAATGTCCGGGGGACCCTCTTCAAAGATGGTGCATGGTTGGCCCGCATTGCGAGCGAGGGGCGGCAAATTTGGCGACGCTGCCGATAGTCAAGCACCCGCCATTTTGATTATGGTAGGATTGTCCGTGAGGCCGCATTGCTCCTGTGGGGGTGATGCGTGGAAAGGGGTTTGACGGTTGGCGACAGCCTAATACTGTTATCGTCATCCCCGTTCCTTAGCCCTTCCCTGCTGCAATACCTTCTAAGACGGACTCTACGTACTCCCCTGGCCTATGAATCTGCAATGCCTGGCCATTCTCCTACCCCTATGGCAAAGGCAAAACTAAAAGCGATTGACCGGCCTCTTGATCGGGATCATGTCTTACGTGAACTGGTCGCCACTGCCGAACGTTTCGTTAATAAAGCGCCCAAGCAGCATCGCCTAGCCGCTGATCGCCAAGCACTCCTTGAGTCGCTTACTCACGCGCAGCTACCTCTGTCCGTTTCAAAGCCCTAATCAGATGACGGCAGAGGACATCACGCGCAAGCGAAAGATTCATCCGGCTGTCTTGGAACGTCAACAGCTCGCGCCATACATGCAGCAGTTGGGGTTGAGAAGGTGGGCGAGACCAGCACAATCATTAGGCGACTTGCTGGCCGAAAGCCCTTCCTGATAAAGTCTCTAGACCATTGACCTTGCCCTTGGGCAGATACAATGGAACACACCCCACAGAATAAGCAGTGTCCGAAATGTGGGCAGGGCGAAATGAAGATGGTCGTGCCCGCCAACCCTCTCATTTACTCTCCGAAAATGAAGCCCATGCAAGCCCGTTGTAACCAATGTGGTTTTGAAGACGACTATACAAAGATCTACCCATTCGAGAGATGAGGAGTCCCCATTACCCGCAGTAAGCTCTCGTCGTGAGTACGCGGACATTTGGACGGCGACTGCCTGCCTACAGAAGTGCGTCACACGGCAAGCAGTTGGGCTCCATCTCCCTCTTCCTCCGTACGATATTGAGCCGCCCGAAACGCTGGCGACGCTAACACGACATCGACAAGCATGAACTGAATTCGGTGCCCATGGCCTTGCATGACGTTGGCGGCTTTTCGACTGGTGTCCCCCATGTCATTGGCGTAAAGCGAGCAGGACAAGGGATGAAGGTGCGCCCAGGGCAGATCACGCTGAGCGATCAGCCGCCGAACTTTACAATCAATGCCTTGAAGCGGTGGAACTGACAGGCGGTCCGGCACGGATGAGGAATAAGGGACGTCCATGAAATCGCTTTCCATTGAGGGCGGCGATTGCTGCGTTCACCTCAGCTTCACTTCCCAACGTGACGTAACCAAATCCCAATGAAGCCCCTGTCGGGCTCCGAACAATCAACACACTTCTAACAGTGCTGTATGCTGTAAAAAGCCGTGCGAGGTCTTCAGCCTCATACGAGGGCGGGAAGCCGTCGACTAGCAAGCTAGTCGTCATCATTTGAATACGCATAGTGTATCTACCTAAAGACGGTAACCAGCGGGGCGCGCTGGTACGTGAGAACATCAGTGTGGGCGTGACAGGATTGGTGTTTCAGCTATTAAACAGATGGAAATCAATCATCGTAAGTGGGAAGAGTTCGCCGACCCTAGCTAGTCTTCGTGTCGGGCCGTATTCACCATTATTCCTTCAGTTGTTCGCCGGCTGTAGCGAAGGGAACACTGACTTGCCTTCTGTCCTACCCACGTGGAAACAGCGCCAACTCAAAACATCCAGTCCACATCCCGAGGCTTCAACTCTGCCGGAAGTCCCGGCATCCATTCGTCACCGTCCAGTGGTATGGACCAATAGCCCTGGCCGATCTGCTCGATGATCCAATCCCGACGATCATAGTAAATCATCTTTGAGTTAATCTGATGGTTATTGCGCATGCAGTGTACACAGCCATTGGTAGGGGATGAGGCGACAGTTGAGTTTTTTCACGGTATAGGGGAATTGCCGGTGAGACAATATGGCAAAACAGGAGTCCGTATAATCTGACGAATAGTGCTGAATCGAGAAGTATTCCTCTTATGTAAGGACTTCACAATTGGAGCGAGACGGCGGCAGTTGTACGGCAGATGGATTTTATCCTTTCGATAGATACGCCAGTAGCGCACCTGGCCCGCGCGATGGATACACCCGTCTGGCTTTTGTTGGGGCCTCGCCCTGCTGGCATTGGGTGACGAATGAGGAAAAGAGTGTGTGGTAT
>Ga0157378_10000412_pt1 | contig 42063 bp, 40 predicted proteins | sample M65metaG_FD_115309 | JGI IMG/M metagenome (GOLD analysis project Ga0157378, IMG submission 115309) | Miscanthus rhizosphere microbial communities from Kellogg Biological Station, Michigan, USA - M6-5 metaG | ecosystem: Host-associated > Plants > Roots > Rhizosphere > Soil | place: USA: Michigan... | reverse complement strand
CGATCGTCAAACGGCGGCACCCTCGCAGCCCGACGTCGGCCAGGGGGTGCCGACGCGCGAGGATGCCGCCATTTCACGACCGGCCGCCAAATGGCGACACCTCCGAGCCCGGTGTGCCGGCCCAGGGGGAGCCGGCACGCGGAGATGCCGCCGTTTCACGGCCGGAGATCGCAGTCTGTTCAGGGAAAAGGACTCGTGGCCGGAAGGCCACGACTGCGCAAGCCGGCGTGGGCTAGCGGCGGGGAGGAGAGCGCGGGTCGGAGGGGATGGCGACCAGGATCAGCGCGGGGGCGGAGATCTCATGCTCCACACGCGTCAACGAGATGAAGCCGGCCACGAGCACGAGCAGCGAAACGATGATCGCCAGCGCTTCTTCGAGGGAGTTGCTGTCGAGCGCGAGGTCGTCGGAAACGGAGATGATCGGGAAGAGAAGGACCAGGATGCAGGCAACGCCGAGGGTGACCCGGCTCGACCGGCGCGGGATCACCGTGAAGGCGCCGGCCACGACGGCCAGCCAGACTGCATTCAGGACTAACTCGATCATTTGGATTGCCCGGCAGCCGGCCGATCCGACCGGCTGCCGGATTGTATGACGTTATGGAGCGCAGACGGTTTCAATCAACATCGCACAAACCTGATACGGGTCCATGTTCGCGGCGGGACGGCGGTCTTCGAAGTAGCCTTTGCCTTCCTTCGCCGTGGCCATCGGGATGCGCACCGACGCTCCCCGATCGCTGATTCCGAAACGGAATGCGTGGATGGGGGCGGTCTCGTGGAGTCCGGTCAGCCGCTCTTCGTTGTGCGCGCCGTAGACCTTGATGTGGTCGTCGTGACGGCGCTCCAGTTTCTTCATGGCCTCTTCGATGACCTTGATGCCGCCGTCGGCGCGTGTCGCTTTAGTCGAGAAGTTCGTGTGCGCTCCGGCGCCGTTCCAGTCGCCTTTGACCGGCTTCGGATAAAGCGTGGCGCTGACGCCGAACTCTTCGCCGATGCGGTACAGCAGCCAGCGGGCCAGCCAGAGCTCGTCGGCGATGTCGGGCGCCGGCAGCGCTCCCACCTGGAACTCCCACTGCCCCGGCATGACCTCGGCGTTGGTGCCGACGATGGAAATGCCGGCGCGCATGCAGGCATCGGCGTGCGCTTCGACGACGTCGCGGCCGAAGACTTCGTCCGCGCCGACGCCGCAGTAGTAGCCGCCCTGCGGCGCGGGGAATCCGTGATCGGGCCAGCCGAGCGGACGATTGCCTTCGAAGAAGGTGTACTCCTGCTCGATGCCGAACCAGCAATCGTGTTCCTTGTAACGCTCGGCCACCTCGCGCAGGAACGCGCGCGTGTTGCTCGGGTGGACGGTGCCGTCCGGATTCAGCACTTCGCACAGAACCAGCAGATCGCCGTCACGATGCAGCGGATCCGGGATCATCTTCACGGGACGCAACAGCAGATCGCTGAAGTGTCCGGTGGCCTGCTCGGTGCTCGATCCGTCATAACCCCATTCGGGAATGTCCGCCAGCGACTTGGCCGGGTCGATGATCTTTGTCTTCGACCGAAGCTTCGCCGTAGGCTTCTGCCCATCGATCCAAATGTACTCTGCGGTGATTTTTGCCAAGGTAAGTCAACCTCCTGTGGTGAGATGAAACACGATAGCAGAACAGGGGATTAGTTCGAGCAGTGGATCGGTAGTTCCGGAGATTAGCCGACTGCCTTACTTCGCCGCCGCCCGCGCCACTGTCGCTGTCTGCAAATCCTCGCCCACTTTGCTGACCACCACGAGGTTCTTGCCGAGGGACTTGGCGCGGTACATGGCGGCATCGGCGCGGCGGAGGAGCTCGCTCTTCTCCTGTTCCAGCGAAGCGTCAGGGGCGGACGTGGGGACGTGCTGGGCGATGCCGAGGGAGGCGGAGAGCAGGCCGGAGAGGTGAAGCGGGGGCATGCTGAATCCCCACTCGCGCTGGAGAAAGGTGGTCTCCTCGATCGTGCGGCGGATCTCCTCGCAGACGGCGATGCCGTCCTCGAGCCTGGTATTCGGCAGAAGGATCACGAACTCGTCGCCGCCGTAACGGGCCACGGTGGCGTCGCCCTGCTGGACGATCCGTTTGAGGAGGAAGCCGACTTCGCGGAGCACCTGGCTACCGGCCAGATGCCCGTGACCGTCGTTGATGGCTTTGAATCGATCGAGGTCCATGAAGATCAGCACCCCGTCACTCCCGCTCCTCCTCGCCTCGGTCAACGTCTCGGTGAGCCGGACGTTGAACCAGCGGTCGTTGAAGAGGCCGGTCAGGTCGTCTTTCTTGGCCAGCTCGTGGGCGCGTTTGGCGTCGAGTGCGTTCTGCAGCGTGAAGGAGGTGTAGCCGGCGAAGATCTCCAGCAGGGTCTTGTCACGCTCGGTGAAGATGCTGCCGTCGATGCGATTGATGAGCTCCAGCACGCCGCAGACGGTCTTGCCGATGTAGATCGGCACGCAGACGACGGAATGAGTCTTGTGTCCCAGCTGCTGGTCGAACTCGGCGTAGAAGAAATCGTCCTCTTTGACGTCGGCCGAAACGTAGGGAGTTCCGGTCTGGTAGACCTGTCCGACGATGCCGAATTTGGCGGAGAGACGCTGGCCGATCAGATGCCGGCTGGCCTGGCCGAAGGTGGCGATGAAGACCAATTCGTTCTCGCGTCGGATGGCGACTTTGCGGAAGGGATCGTCGAGCAGGATCGATCCCGATTCCGACGGGACGAACTCGTTGGCCTTCTGCAGGATCTGCCGGAGGATGAGATCGAGATCGATGTCCGATTTGAGCGAGAGCCCCGCCTTCTGACGCTCCAGAAAGCGTTCCAGCTGCGGGATTTCAAGCGCGTGAAATTGGATCATCAGGATGTTCGCGAACGGCCGATTATACGGGTGGTTGGTTTTCTGCCGCGAACGCCTCCACCTCGAACGAGATCGCTCGATAGGCCTCGTGGTGGGCCATGCCGCGCCGCCGGTTCCTTACGTATTCCGCGATGTAGCGCCAGAGGAAACGCGGCAGCCCCAGCTCCCCTGCCTGGCGCACGTGCACCAGCTCATGGCGCAGGATCGCATCGGTAGCCTCCTCGGCGATGTAGATCCGGCGCCCGAGGGTGATGGCGGCGACGTTACGATGAACAAACAACCGCAGCCACCACGGATATCCGACGCGCACGAGGGCCGGCTTCGTCATCTACAATCCCGCGCCATGCGTAAATGGATCGTTGCTCTTGTCGCTCTCTCCGCCACGTCGCTCTTCGCCCAGCAGGACTTCAGCAAAATCGAGATCAAGGTGACCAAGGTCGCCGGCACGGTGTACATGCTCACCGGCGCCGGAGGCAACATCGGCGTCTCGTCCGGCGACGACGGGATCGTCATCGTCGATGACCAGTTCGCGCCGCTGGCTCCGAAGATCAAGGAAGCGCTGAAGGGCATCACCGCCAAGCCGATCAAGTTCATCGTCAATACGCACTACCACGGCGATCACACTGGCGGCAACGAGATCTTCGGCAAGGAAGCACCGATCCTTGCCCACGAAAACGTCCGCGCGCGCCTGGCCGCCGGCTCGACGGCCCGAGGCAACGCCACCCCGCCCGCGCCGAAAGATGCGCTGCCGGTGATCACCTTCAACGACCGCGCCTCGCTCCACGTGAACGGCGAGGAGATCAAGGCCATCCATTTCCCCCACGGCCATACCGACGGCGACAGCGTCATCTACTTCACGCAGTCGAACGTGGTGCACATGGGCGACGACTTTTTCAACGGCATGTACCCGTTTGTCGACGTCGAGAACGGCGGCAGCGTGAAAGGGATGCTTGCGGGCGTCGACAAAGTACTGTCGACACTGCCCGATGACGCGAAGGTGATCCCCGGCCACGGCCCGCTGTCGGATAAAGCCGGCCTGCGCGCGTATGCCGAGGTGCTGCGCGGCACGACCAACGCGGTGGCGAAGGCTCTGGCCGCGGGGAAGACGCTCGATCAGATGAAGGCGGAGAACATCCTCGCGCAGTGGGATTCGTGGGGGAAAGGGTTCATCAAGACGGATGCGTGGATTGCCACGCTGGTGGCGGAGGCGGCGAAGAAGTAAGCGCTACACCCGCAATCTCATCCGATGAACCCCCTCCGCCGTCGCCAGTAGCGCGATCGCGATCCCGGCGTACATCGCCATCACCCCCATCGCCGGTGTTGAGAAGAAGCCGGCGAAGTCGAGGGCCTTCGTCGTTCCGTGGTCGTTGACGACGACGTACCAGAACGTCAGGAAGAGGACGATGAAGGTCTTCGGATTGCCGCTGATTACGCCGAGGGAGGTGGCGGCGGCGGCGAGGAAGAGGATGCCGATCAGGAGCGGGACGAGCTTCGCGGGATGCGTCGTCGCGCGCAGGAGCGGGGCGATCAGGAGGATGACGGCCACGATCGTGGATGAGGTCAGCTTCCAGAAAACGAAGCGCTCGCGGAGGCGCGGAGCTGCGGAGATGAGGCCGGTGGTTCCCGCACGGCGGTCGCGTGAGGAGACGTCGGCGATGAAGACGGCCACGATGGCGAAGGCGATCGGCAGCGAGGCGGGGCTGGCCAGCGCGGCGATGGTGATGCCGATCAGGGCGAAGGCAGTGAAGGGCGTCGCTGCAAACGTCATCATGGCGTCTTTCAGCGCCGCGCCTCGCACTGGGATGGCGGCGATGAGTCTCGCGAACGGCTTGGCCAGGGCGTTGAAATTGCGCATCCAGCCGCGCTTCCCTTTCGCGCCGGCAGCGCGGAGACGGGCCGGATCGAAGCGATGGAAGAAGAGCCAGGCCAGCAGCAGAAGCGGAATCGAGATCATGGTGGCGACGATTCGCGTCGCCCAATCCTCGGCGGACAGCTGCAGCCCGCCGATGAGGATCGGCTTCACTGCCGGATTGAATGTCGACGAGCCGATCGACATCGACGTCGTGTGAAAAATCCGCCGGGTCTGATCGAACATGAAGCCGAAACCGCTGATGTCGATGTAGCGGAGGTTGGTGGAACCGCCGCGCTCCATCGAACTGCCCACGAGGCCGAGCGACGTGCAGTAGAGAAAGAAGTAGACGACGTCGCCGAAGCGGCCGGAGAGAAACGGGATCGATTCGAAGACGATCGCCAGCACCGAGACGAAGACGATCGTGGCCGGAGTCATGACGGCGTACTGCGTGAGGAAGACCAGCGGCTCCAGCGCTGCCTCGCCGCGCACGAGTTGCATCACCATCGAGACGCCCATGTACCCGCCGACGAACGTCGAGAGGAAGAGCACGTTGCCGAGAAACTTGCCGAGGATGTACTCGCCGGTGCCGATGTTGGTGGAGGCGATGACGTAGCCGCAACGCGAGTCGATGTCGCGCCGCACGGCGTTGGAGATGACGTAGAAACCGAAGAGGCCGACGAAGATCGACGCCAGCATCGAGGTCCCGATGCCGATGGCGGCGGAGTTGTAGATCACGCGCGCGCCGTTGACCTGCATCAGCGTCCGGCCCGTGGAGACCGCGGGAACCCAGACGTAGGCGAAGCCGCTGAGCAGCAGGAAGACGATGACCGTCGACAGGCGGCGGAAACGGATCAGAAAGTCGGCGCGGACGATGGCGCCAATCCTGCCGGTCACGCTGCCGCCTTCTCGCCCATGGTGTACAGGAATGCATCCTCGAGCGTCGGTTCCGCGGCGCTGGCGCCGCCCCGCGGTTCCTCGGGGCTGACGATGCGCACGTGAACGCCGTCGGACTTGCGCACGGCGCTGGAGACGCGGGCCGTGCGGCGCAGTTCATCGAACCGCTCCGACGGCACCACCAGCTCCCACACGCTTCCGCCCGCGCCGCGCATGAGCTCTTCGGGCGTGGCGAAGGCGACGTTCGATCCGCCGCTCATGATGGCGATGTGCGTAGCCACCGATTCGACGTCGGAGACAATGTGCGTGGAGAGGATGACCAGCTTGCCCAGTCCCGCATCCGCGAGCACGTTGCGAAACCGCACGCGCTCCTCGGGGTCGAGACCCGCGGTCGGCTCGTCGACGATGACCAGGTCGGGCTCGTTGATCAGCGCCTGAGCGATGCCGAGCCGCTGTTTCATCCCGCCGGAGAACCCGCCGATGGGGCGTTTGGCGACGTTGTGCAGGTTGACCATCTCCAGCATCTCGCCGATGCGCGCCTTGCTGTGCACGCCCTTGAGCGCGGCGAAGTAGCTGAGGAACTCGACGGCGGTGAGGTTGTCGTAGACGCCGAAGTCCTGCGGGAGATAGCCGAGCTTTTTGCGGATGGCGTCGGGCTCGCGGGCGACGTCGACGTCCTGAAAGCGAATCGTTCCCGCGGTAGGACGCGTGATCGTGGCGATCATCTGCATCAGCGTGGTCTTCCCCGCGCCGTTGGGGCCGAGGAGCCCGATCACGCCGCTGCCGATGGAGAGGGAAACATCGCGGACGCCGTAGTTGCCGCCGCGGAACTTCTTGCTGACACCTTCGAGTACGAGCATGCGCACGTATACGAGGGCGGAGGGGCGGCGGTTATCGTAGAGCAGGCGTCCCTGCCTGCTCCCGACGGGCGTCCTCGCCCGGCGGTGGGGACGAACGAACACGATACTGTCGGTAAGAACGCGGAACGAACGCTCGCGTTGTCGGTCCGGATCCTGCCAGCTCTCAGATCCCACCGTCGGGCGAGGACGCCCGCCGGGAGCAGGCAAGGATGCCTGCTCTACGCTCCATGCGCGCCCCTGCGCGTCATGCGCAGCTCGATCATCATCTTCTCTTTGCCGTCGGCGTCGACGAGGAAGTGGCGGTGCAGAAGGATGCGTCCGTTCTCTTCGAGATGTGCGCGGGCGACGGTCTTGCGTCCCGGGCGGTCGGGATCGAGCGAGGTGGCCCAGAGCACGATCTCTTTGCCGTCGAAGGTGCCGTCGCTCTGACGGATGGACATGGTGGTCTGGTGCGAGTCGTACCAGACGGTGGTGAACTTGTTGGTCTTGGGATCGAAGCCGGAGATGCCGGTTCCGGTGGTCTTGCCGCCGTCGCGATCGTTGAAGATGAATTCTGACTGGAGGAAGTGGCCTTCGTGAATCATCCACTGCTTGCACGTGCCGGTGGTCTTGATCGGCGCGGCGCCGCTGGAGGGGAAGAAGGTCTTGACGACATCCCAGTCGCCGGCGAACTGCGCCAGCAGCACCTGGCCGGCGCCGGTCTTTCGCGACGGTTCATACGCGGCCTGGGTCTCGGCCGGGCGCGGCTTCGGTGTTTCCTGCGAGTGCAACACGACCGCACCGGCAACGCCGGCAACCACGAGCAGACCGCTGAGAACCTTGAGCTTCATGCCTTCTCCTCCAGAAACGCGCGGGATTCTATCGCCATGCGCGATCGCGAAGCGTAGCGCCGTCGGCTCGACGGCTGGACCCCCAGCGGCTCGCTGGGGGTCAGCGAATCGAATTGCCGCCGAGCCGGCGGCGGTACAGCCGTCGGGCCGACGGCGCTACGCTGGGGAACGCGATCAGCATCGCCAGCGTGATGAACGTGATCGCCCGTCCCACGACAAACGCCCGCGGCATGTAAACCATCCGCACGGTGTGCCTTCCCTTCGGAACGAGAACGCCGAGGAAGGCGTGGTTGGCGCGGACGATCTTCGTGCGGTGGCCGTCGAGGTAAGCGCGCCAGCCGCTCCAGGCGGCGTCGGAGATGACGATGTAGCCGTCCTGCGCCATGGTCACGTCGAGACTCTGGGGATGAATGACGATCGTTCCCGGACCGTTGGGGAGATCGCGCGGGGTGCCGGGGAGATCGAGCCAGGCCATTTCGCCGAAGTCCGTGGCGGCGGACATGTCTTCGATCTCATTGGAGACGCCGAGGCGGATACTTCGTGGAACGAATACGCGCGGCAGAACGTGCTCGTTTTCGATCAGCCGCGAAGCGTGATCGGTGGTCACGTCGCGCCAGCCGTCCGGGATTGGTTCGTCCTTTGGAACGACGGCGAAACGGATGTTCAGCATCGAAAGCATCGGGCGGGTCAGGTCGTCGATCTGATTGAAGCCGAAGCCGCCGTGGCGGCACCAGAGCTTGAAGGTGTCGTCGAAGGCGGTCAGCGTCATCGCCGTCATCACCCGGGCGTCTTCGAGTCCGTACATGGTGGCGGTATTCGGAAAGAGCGACGGGCCGATGCCGGTGATGCGAAACGGTTCGTGGATCGCTTGCAGCGGCCGGAAAAGGGCGATCGGCGGGTAAGCGATCCGCGAATCGTTTGCCGGAATCAGCGCGCCGTCCGAGAGTGTCCGCTGCAGGAGGATCAACGCCAGGAGCGTCGGCGCGACGAGGTTGCGATTCCTGGCGAAGAGGACGATGACCGCGGCGACTGCGAGCGGCGCGAGCTCGGCGACGAAGCGCGGGATGTCGATCGATCCGGTTCGCATGCCCGCGGCCCCAGCGGCGAGGAGGACGAGCAGGCCGGCCATCACCATTCCGGCGCGATCGGAGAGCGCATCGACGGCGAAGGCGGCCAGGATGGCGGCGCAGAGAGGCACCGCCGAGGCCAGGCGATCGTTGAGGGCGAGATCGAAGAGCGGGAGGCGATGAAGCAGCTGCGCCACCGGCCAGGCATTGGCGCTGGCCAGGAGACAGACCAAGCCGAGGATGGCGAAGAAAACGTGGGACGGACTCTCTAGTCCGTCCGGCCGCTCAGGACGGACTGGAGAGTCCGTCCCACGTAAGCGCTTCGGCCAGAGCGCGAAGATCGCCAGCGCCAAGGCGATGCTCCCCGCTTCCGCGCGCGCCATCAGGAAACGGCGGAACAAGTGCCGCGCGAATGGGAGCAGGTCCGACAACAAGGCTGCGGACGGTAAGCCCGTGGCGACGCGCAGCGGCGCCTTGGCGAAGAGCTCGGTTCGGATGCGATGCTCGACCGTCTGTTTGCTGGCGTCGAGGAACGGCAGGATGGCGATGGCGCTGAGAAGCAGCGCGAGGATGCCCGCCGCAATCGCGCACGCGATCGTTTTTGATTTTTGTCGTCCGCGTACGATTTCAAAGACGCCGTATACCGCACCAATCGCCGTGACATGAAGCAGCGTCTCCGGATGCCCGGCCAGCGCTTCGAGTGTCAACGCCGTCGTCAGGATTGCGGTCGATCGGATCGATGGCGATGCCACTACGCGCCGCGTGGCCATCAGCACCAGCGGAAGCAACGCCCAGCCGAAGCCAAGCGGCCAGAGGATCTGCAGCGCGATCGGCGCGGAGAAGGTGAACACCGCGGCGGCGATGAGCGAGGCCATCTCGCCGCAGCCAAGCTCTCTCGCCAGCAGATATGCACCGAGGGCTGCCAGGAAAAAAGCGATCGACGCGGTGAAGCCGAAGCTGGCTGCGACCGGAAGGAGCAGCGCGACGAGCGTGAACGGACTGAAGGGAGCCGATTGCGCCGCGCCGGCCAGCACATCGCCGCATCCTTCGAAGCGATTCCACAGTGGCCATTGGCCATCGGTAATCGATCGCCGCAACGCCTGACGCCACGGGATCATCTGGAAAGTGATGTCCGAGAGCATCCGGTTCTGCGGCGCCGGCGCGCCGATCTCGCCGGCGTAAGAGCTCAGCGGCTCTGTGGTGTACGCCAGTTCCACCGGCGCGTAGATTCGCCCGGTGAGGAGCGCCTTGCCGGTGAAGACCAGCGGTAGGAGAAGAAGCACGATCGCCGTTGCGCGCGTGAGGCGCGTGACGCACGCATGCGCGATGCCGAGGAGGGCGGCGGCGGTGAGGAGGTAGAGGATCAGCGTCATGACGACGATGTCAAAATGACAGCAGCGTGATCATCGCCCAACTTCTCCTCCCCAACGCCTCCGAATACGAGCGCAAGTCGCAGCGGATCGATTTCGCCGCGCTTTCGGCGGAGCATCAATTCGGCGAGGTCGCGGACGCCGACATCGTCCACATCTACGCGCCGCCCGATTTCGATCCCGGCATTGTGCGCGACCTCGGACTCCCCTACGTCAGCAATGCCCGCCCGAAGAACCGGCGGTTCCGCAAGAGCGTCCAACCACAAAGCGTGATCACCCCGATCAAGGAAACGACCGAAACGTTCATCCCCGAGGCCGTCGACGAAACCTACTTCGGCAACCCGGCAACTCGGCAACCCGGCAACCGCGCGATCGTCGGCAGCTACCGGCGCGCGGCCACCAGCAACCTCATCGAACAGACCGCCGCACGCATCCACCGCTTCCGCGACGACGTCGATTGGCTGCTCTTCGATACCGCCCCCTCCCCGATCGATCTACAGAGCGTAGATGTCTGGGCCGATCCCGCCGCGGACGAGAAAGACTACGACGGCTTCGTGGCTGAGGCCATCGCGGCGGGGACGGCGGTCATCGCCTCGCGAACGGCGATCAACACCCAGCGATTGGAAAAAGGGCGGACCGGCGTGCTCGTGCCGCCACGCGATCCGAACGAATGGACTCATGCGATACTAGCCGCCCTGTTTAAGCAGGAGTTCCGTCACGCAAGGGTCGTTGCCGCGCAGCAAACGGCATCGAAGTTCCGCCCGCGGCACCGCGCCCGGGCGCTGACGCAACTCTACGAATCCATCCTCCAATGATCCGACTCCAAGACCTCCCGAACGCACAGAAACGCGCCCTCGATCTGGTGAAAGAAGTTGCCGCGGAGAAAGGGCTTCGGCCGTTTCTGGTGGGCGGCCCGGTACGCGATCTTTTGCTCGGCCGGTACGCCGTCATCGACATCGACCTGACGCTGGAAGACGGCGGCGACACGCTGGCGCAGGCGCTGGCAAAGCGCGTATCCGGGCGCCTTCGCTCGTTTCCGCAGTTCCTCACCTACAAAGTCACGGTCGACGGGCAGCCCGAGATCGACATCGCCACGGCGCGGAAGGAGCGTTATCGCTCCCCCGGCGCGCTGCCGACCGTCACCGCCGGCCGGCTCAAGGATGATCTGCTCCGCCGCGATTTCTCGATCAACGCCATGGCTGTCGATCTGATGAATGGCGAGCTGCACGATCCGGCCGGCGGTCAACGCGATCTGGCGGCGATGTCGATTCGCGTCCTGCACGAGCAGAGTTTCCTCGACGATCCGACGCGAATCTTTCGCGCCGTCCGCCTGGCCACGCGGCTCGGGTTTTCTCTCGAAGCGCAAACCGCGCGCCTCCTCGAGAGCGCCGTGGCCTCGGGGGCGATGATGACGATCGCCCGCGAGCGGATCTGGCGCGAGCTGTTCCTCGCCTTCGACGAGGAGAATGCGCCGCACGCCATCGCCGCCCTGAGCGCCGCGGGCGTGCTCGAGATTCTCTTTGGCCGCCGTCCGCCCGATCCGGACCTCAGCGCGCGCCTCGAACGCACGGCCGCCGCGCTCGCCGGCACCGATCTCGATCGCCAGGTGATGTACACCGCTGCAATCCTGCACGGCGACGCCTCACCGGTCGATCTGGAAGGCTCCGGCTTCTCGCAGAAACGGGCGCGCAACGTGGTGCAGCTGGCCAACGAGCTGTCGCCGTTCACCGACGCGCTGCTGGAGTCGGGCTCCGATCTCCAACGCTTCGAGCTCTTCAAGCAAGCGTCGCCCGAGATGTTGAGCATCGTCGCCGCGGTCGTCCCCGAAGAGCGCGCGAACGTGGCCCGATTCCAGGACTTTCAGTCGTTCAAGCTTCCCATTCGTGGAAACGATCTCGAAGTTCCGCCCGGACCGCACGTGGCGAAGGCGCTGGAGCGGACGCGCGAAGCCGTTTTCATCGGCGAGATTCCGCCCGAGGAGGCGCGCGCGTTTGCGCGCGAGATGGCGATCAGGTACCTTGAAATCAGTGATCAGTCGTCAGTGGCCAGTGATCAGGAAGACGAAACGCTTCGCTCTGACCACTGACCACTGGACACTGACCACTCGCTAACATGCACCGCCTGCCAACGTTCGCAGCGCTCCTCTTCGCCGCAATGCCTCTCGCGGCCCAGCAACAGCAACCGCCGCCAACGCCCACCCACGACATCACCCAGGTCGAGCCCGCACCCCTCGGCGGGGCGATCGCCGTCCCGCTTCCCGAGCGCGAGCGGAAGAAGCTTTCCAAGTACGACATTCCGGAGCTGGCCGGCACGAAGCAGGCGGTGGGATCGCAGCGCATCGACGGGCGGCTGCCGAAGCCGCTGGTCGATTACAGCGTGACGACATCGTCTCTCTATCAGCGGCTGTCGATCTTCGAAGGCGGCCTGGTCGTCGTCGAAGGGCGCGGCACGGGCGGCACGATTCGCAAGAAACTCATCATCCCTGCCGACGCGCTGGACAACTACCTCCACTCGATTTCCCCCAAGGCGCTGGCCGGCGTGCACGAGGCGCAACTGAGCAGGCCGCGGGATACGCGCCGGGCCTTGTTGCGCGTGTATGACGGGCAGATGAACTTCGTCGAGCGGCAATTCGATCCCATGTCGACGATGCCGAAGACGCTTTCCGATCAGGTCATGCCGATGCAGGACCTGCTGCGCGTCATCTACCAGGACCGCAACGTGACCAACAGCGTGGCCGGCTACATGCCGAAGGTCGGCGACCAACTCGTCGGCGACGACAAGAAGATCTACAAGGTGACGCGCGTGGTGAACGACAAAGTCGTCGAGCTGCGGTGCCTCAGCCAGCCCACCACGATCTACGTCGATGTGAAAGACCTCTACAACTACTTCATCGGCACGCCGGGAGCGGCAAGCCGCTGAGCACCCTCCGCGTCACCACCGGCACGTTGCGCGGACGCCGCGTTCCCGTCCCACCCCGCGAGACGCGGCCGACCTCCGAGCGCGCGCGCATGGGCTTCTTCAACATCGCCGGAGCGCGCATCGACGGAGCGCGCTTTCTCGATCTCTTCGCCGGCAGCGGTGTCTTCTCGTTCGAAGCGATCTCGCGCGGCGCGGCATCGTCGACTGCGATCGAGCAGGACCGCCGAAGCGTGGCCACGATCGCAAGTTTGGCAAAAGACTGGGCCGTGCCGGTCACCGTCATCGCCGGCGACGTTTTCACGGAAATCCCCCGCCTCACCGGCCGGTTCGACATCATCTACGCCGATCCGCCGTACGCATTCGGACGCTACGACGAACTGCTCGCCGCGCTCGATCGCGATGATTTTCTCGGCGACGATGCCTTCGTGGGCATCGAGCACCAGCGGCGCACAGAACCGTTCACGATCGAAACAAAACGACTGAAAGCGACACGCCGTGCCGAATACGGCGAAGTCTGGATTACCTTGTTCACCACATGACCATCCGTGAAGTCACACCAGCTGAATTGCAGCAGCTTCTGTCCGACGACAACCCGCCGACGCTCATCGACGTCCGCGAAGACGGCGAAGCGGCCATCTGCGCCATCGAGGGATCGATCCTGATCCCGATGAACACGCTGCCGCAGCGTTTGCAGGAGATTCCCCGCGATCGTCCCGTGGCGCTGTATTGCCACCACGGAATGCGGTCGTACATGGCTGGCCAGTGGCTGGCGCAGCAGGGATACGAGGCGTTGTCGCTGGTGGGAGGCATCGATCGGTGGGCGATTGAGATGGCGCCGGATATGGCTCGGTATTGAGTAAGTGGCCAGTGGCCAGTCGCCAGTGGTCAGGCTGCAAGACACGGCTCCCTGACCACTGAAAACTGACCACTGACCACTTCGAGTAGGACCACTTCGAAAGGACCACATGGAACTAACCCTCGACGACGAAGGCACTCACACACTCTTCGGCAATCACGACGAAAACCTGCGCATGCTGGAAGACGAGTTCAAGGTCAAGATCTCGTCTCGCGGTGGCGAGATCTTCGTCAACGGCGCGCCCGATAACGTTGCGCCGGTGGAGAAACTGCTGGAGCAGATGCAGCAGCTGATCGAGCAGGGCTACCCGCTCAAGCGCTCCGACATCCACACCGGCATGCGCGTGCTGCGCGACCGCCCCGACGCCAGCATCGTCGACTTTTTCACCGACGATGCCGTGCAGGCTTCCGTGCGCCGCGTGGTCACGCCGCGCAATGTCGCTCAGAAAATGTACCTGCAGGCGATGCAGGACAACGACATCACCTTCGGCATCGGACCTGCCGGTACCGGGAAGACCTTCCTGGCCGTCGCCGCCGCCGCCGGCGCGCTGGCCGACAAGAGCGTGAAGCGCATCGTCCTCTGCCGTCCCGCGGTCGAAGCGGGCGAGCGCCTCGGCTTTCTCCCCGGCGATATCGCCGAGAAGGTCAATCCGTATCTGCGCCCGCTCTACGACTCGCTCTACGACATCATCGGCTTCGAGAAGGTGGAGAAGCTGATGGAGCGCAGCATCATCGAGATCGCGCCGCTGGCCTTCATGCGCGGCCGCACGCTCAACGACGCCTTCATCATCCTCGACGAGGCCCAGAACACGACCCCCGAGCAGATGAAGATGTTCCTCACCCGCCTCGGCTTCGGCGCGAAAGCCGTCGTCACCGGCGATGTGACCCAGGTCGATCTCCCCACCGGCGCAAAATCCGGCCTGCGCGTGGTCCGCCAGATCCTCGACGGCATCGACCGCATCCGCTTCTTCGACTTTTCCGACCGCGACGTCGTCCGCCACCCGGTCGTGCAGAAGATCGTCATGGCCTACGACCGTGTCGACAAAGAACGCGAGAAGCAGGAGAAGGTTTGACGAACGTCGAAGTCACTGGCGCGGCGGTTCCCCGCTTCAGCCGCCGCGAGATGGCCGAGTTCGTCCGCAAGGTGCTGATCGCCCTTCGCGTCGATGACAACATCCAGGAAGTCTCCATCGCCATCATCGAAGACGAGGCGATGCGCACGCTCAACCGCCAGTTCCGGCGAAAGAACAAGACGACCGACGTTCTCACCTTCCCCGCCGATGACTCGGATGCCGACCCCCGCGCGAAGGGCCGTCCCCTCGGCGACATCGTCATCTCCATCGATCAGGCCCGGCGCCAGGCTCTCGATCAACGCCATTCGCTGGCCACCGAGGTTCGGTACCTGATCCTGCACGGAATCCTGCACGCGCTTGGGTACGACCATGAGACGGATTCGGGGGAGATGAATGCGCTGGAGTTGAAAACGCGCGAAAAGGTGGGGCTGACGTAGCGCTTCGCGCGTTGTCTGCGGGCTGGCGCACCGCGTTGTCTGCCTTCGGCGTTGTCTGCGCACGGCGCGTGGTCGGTCGCTCAGTTGTCGTGATTTTGCAAAGCACAGACAAGAGTGTCTGTGCCACATTGGATCTCGTTTTTGCGCATCACCAGCGTGAAACGAAGCCCTTTAGAAATCCGAACTACTCCGGCAGCAAAACCAAGACCGATGTGGCACAGACACTCTTGTCTGTGCTTTGGAAATCACGAGAGCCTTCTCAATTCGACCACGCGCGCGGCGCGCAGACAACGCCGCAGGCAGACAACGCGGCCCGAAGGCCGCAGACAACGCGCGCCAGCGCAGTTCAGAACCCCTGGTCGCGATGCTCGCCAAAGGTCTCTTTCAACTTCGAAACGATCTCCCCGATCGTGCAATCCTGCCGCACGCACTCCACGATGAACGGCATCAGATTGCGATTCTCTCGAGCTGCGGCATCGAGTGCGGATAGGGCCGACGTGACGTTTCCTTTCCGGGAAGAACGAAAGGCTACCAACCGCTCCACCTGATCCTTCTCCACCGCCTCGTCGATCCACATGATCGGCAGCGTCGCCGAGCCATCGTCAACGAACTCGTTCACGCCGACCACGATGGCGCGCTTCTCCTCCAGCGCGCGCTGTGCCTGATAGGCCGACTCCCCGATCTCGTGCTGGATGAACCCAGATTCGATCGCCTCGCGCGCGCCGCCCATGGCGTCGATGCGCTCGATCAGCGCGCGCGCTTCGCGCTCGATATCCAGTGTGCGCGATTCGACCTCGTAGGAACCCGCCAGCGGATCGGCGTAGTGCGTCACGCCGGTCTCGTGCGCCAGCACCTGCTGCGCGCGCAGGGCGATCTTGGCCGACTCCTCGGTCGGCAGTGCCAGCGCTTCATCGCGCGAGTTCGTGTGCAGCGATTGACAACCGCCGAGGACCGCGGCCATGGCCTGGTAGGCCACGCGGACCACGTTGTTCTCCGGCTGCTGCGCGGTCAGCGTCGAGCCGGCGGTCTGGGCGTGAAAGCGGAGCGCCAGCGACTTCGGATCCTTCGGCGCGTAGCGCTCGCGCATCAGCTCCGCCCACAGCTTGCGCGCGGCGCGGAACTTGGCCACTTCTTCGAGAAAATCGTTGTGGGCGTTGAAGAAAAACGAGATCCGCGGCGCGAACGAATCGACGTCCAGCCCGCGCTCCACCGCCGCCTGCACGTATTGCAAGCCGTTGGCGAGCGTGAAGGCAACCTCCTGCACCGCCGTCGATCCGGCTTCGCGGATGTGATAGCCGGAGACCGAGATCGTGTTCCAGCGCGGCACTTCCTTCGTGCAGAACTCGAAAATGTCGGTAACGATGCGGAGCGACGGCGACGGCGGAAAGATGTACGTTCCTCGCGCCGCGTACTCCTTGAGGATGTCGTTCTGAATCGTGCCGGAGAGCTTCGTCCATTCGATGCCGCGTCGTTCGGCGACCACCAGCAGCAGCGCCAGCAGGATCGACGCCGGCGCGTTGATGGTCATCGAAATGGAGACGCGATCCAGCGGGATGGAGTCGAACAGCCGCTCCATGTCGTCGATCGAATCGATGGCCACGCCCACATTTCCGACTTCGCCGCGGGCTCGTGGATCATCGGAGTCCATTCCGATCTGCGTCGGAAGATCGAAGGCCACCGACAGCCCGGTCGTGCCGCGCTCGAGCAGATAGCGATAGCGTTTGTTCGACTCCGCGGCGGTGGAGAAGCCGGCGTACTGGCGCATGGTCCAGAGCTTGCCTCGGTACATCGACGCCTGCGGCCCGCGCGTGTACGGGAAGCGTCCCGGCTCGCCGAGGTCGTGGGCGGCGTCGAAGCGGCGCTCGGTGAGGTCGTCCGCATCGAAAAAAAGTTTCTCCCCGGTCATGGCGGGTAATCATAGCGGGCGCACTCGGCGCGCTCATATAATTCACCCCCTTTTGCTCCCTCCTCGATCATGAGCGTCAGCGGCAACCTGAAAACGATGCTTCCGGGCGATCTGCTCCAGTGGCTCAGCCTCGGGCAGAAAACCGGCACGCTCTGCGTCCGCAACAAGGGCGTCGAGAAGAAAATCTTTTTCCGCAACGGCCGCGTGATCTCCTCCGCTTCGAACGATCCCCGCGAATACCTCGGCCAGTTCCTCATGAGCCACGGCTACATCACCGAGCCGGAGCTGATGAAGGCGATGGAAGTGCAGGCGCAGTCGCGGATCCTGCTCGGCAAGATCCTGGTGATGATCGACGTCATCAACGAAGAGGATCTGCAGCGTCTCATGCGCCGCAAAGCGGAGGAAGAGATCTACGACATCTTTCTCTGGAACGAAGGCGAGTTCGAGTTCATCGACAACGAGCTGCCGCAGATGGAGATGATTCCGCTGCAGGTCGATGTCACCGGCCTGATCATGGAAGGGACGCGGCGGGTCGACGAATGGGGCCGCATCCACACGCTCATCGGCCACGAAGCGCTGGTCCCGTCGATCGTGAAAGAGGTTCCTGATGAAGAGCTGGATGACGACGCCCAGCGAACTGTCGTCCTGGCGATCGACGGCAAGCGCTCCCTGGCCGAACTGGTGCTGGAAAGCCGGTCGTCATCGTTCAACGTCGCCTCCACGGTCTACCACCTCGCGCGGGAAGGATTCGTGAAGCTAGCCGATCCGACACTGGAGGCGGAGCCTCCGAAAGTCGAGGAGGCTCCGTTCGACGAGGCCAGCAGCGAGGACGACGAAATTCTCTCGCTCATCGCCCGCGCGCAGCAGTCGCTGCGCGGACGCGAATACGAGAAGGCGCAGCGGTTCCTGAAGGCGGCCGAGAACCTCGATCCGAGCCACCAGCGCGTGCGCAACGCCATCAAAGGCGCCGAGTCGGCAATCCTTTCGGATCTGCGCGGCCAGGGCCTGCACGACTCCAAAGTGCCGCGCGTGGCCAAGGCGCTCGAAGAGATCACGCAGATGAACTTCACGCCGAACGAGGGCTTCATGCTCTCGCGCATCAACGGCCAATGGGACCTCGGGTCGCTGATCAAGATCTCCCCGATCCGCGAGCCGGACGCGATGCTGATTTTTTACAAGCTGTGGCGCGACGGGATCATCGCGCTCGACTGATCACCACGAGTCGCTCGAGCCACCGCCGCCTGAATCGCCACCACCGCCGTCGAAGCTCGAACCCGAGTCCGAAGAGCTGGAGGATGACGAGTCCGACGAGGAGAAGGACGACCACGAGCTCGACGACGAGTCGGAGACCGGCGGCACCCACGGAACGCTGGAATCGCCGGAACTGGGACTGCGCGGTCCCCGTTTGCGGAGCACGAGAATCGCGATCGCAATCGGAAGTCCGAAAAGTAGCATCGCGATGGCGATGCAGCCCGCGAATCCGAGCGCAGGTTGCCGGGCCTCCACCTCCACCGGCCCGGCATTGCGCCGTCGCGTTTCGTGAACCGTCGCCCCCGTTCCTACAGACCGTTCGCCGCGAGCGGCCGCCAGCATCGCCTCGGCACCCTGCTCGGCGGCGCCGTCATAGTCGCCTGCCTTCAGCCGCGGCTTGAGGATCGTGCTGGTAATCTCCCGCGATTTCGCATCGGTCAGGACCGCTTCCAGGCCGTACCCAACCTCGATCCGCATCTTGCGATCGTCGATGAAGAGGAAGAGCACGGCACCGTTGTTCTTTCCCTTCTGGCCCACGCCCCATTGATGCATGGCCTCGCTCCCAAGCTGCTCGATCGTCGTATCGGGCGGGAGCTTGCGGTCGATGTAGACCAGGATCTGGTTCGAGGTGTCGCGCTCGAACTGCGCCAGCTTCTCGTTGAGGGCGCTGGCCCGCGCGGCGTCGAGAACGTGGGCATTGTCAGTGACGTACTTCGCCGGCTTTGGCGGGATGGCGATCGCGGTGACGAGCGCGAGCAGAAAAGCGAGCATCGGCGCGGGAAAGGTAGCACATCGTCAGCCGCAAAATGGCACGCGGTGTGCTGTCGCGAAGTTATTGATGACTGACCTCCTGAACCTCAACGCCCTGCTGGAATCGACAGTTATCGATCTCGACCGGAAGACGGAAGACCTTCGTCACGAAAACACCGATGTCACCGACGTGATGAACTGGATCGCCGGCGTCCGCCAGCGCGCCCGCATCGCCCAGAACGTCGATACGCTCAAGCTCAGCGCGGTGTGACCGGCTTCCACTCCTCGATCAGCTTCATGAACTCACCGAAGAGGTGAAACGAATCGTGCGGACCCGGCGCTGCTTCCGGGTGGTACTGCACGGCCAGCACCGGCTCGCGGCGATGGCGGAAACCTTCCAGCGTCTGATCGTTCAGGTTGATGTGCGTCGGCTCGACGTCGGCGTCCGGAAGCGAATCGGGATCGACGGAGAAGCCGTGATTCTGCGCCGTGATCTCCACCCGTCCATTGCGTAGATCCTTGACCGGATGGTTGCCTCCTCGGTGGCCGAACTTCAGCTTGTACGTCCGTCCGCCGAGCGCCAGGCCGAGGAGTTGGTGACCGAGGCAGATGCCGAAGATGGGAACCTTGCCGATGAGATGGCGGATGTTTTCCTGCGCGTACGTCACCGGCTCGGGATCGCCGGGTCCATTCGACAGCATTACACCGTCGAAACGCTGCGCCAGGATCTCGTCGGCGTGCGTGGTGGCGGGATAGACGGTCACATCACAGCCTTCTCGCGATAAATGCCGGAGGATGTCGCGCTTGACGCCGAAATCGTAGAGAGCGATGCGCTTGGTCGCATGCGCCGGCGGCTCATCGAACGTGTAGGGACGAAGGGCCGTCACGCGCTGCACGAGGTCGAGCCCGTTCATCGACGGCGCGCGCAGCAGCTCCTCGACCACGCTGTCGACGGAGCGGGACGCGTCGCTGGTGATCATCCCGCGCATCGCCCCTTCGTTGCGGATCTTGCGGGTCAGCGCGCGCGTGTCGACGCCCTGAATCGCCGAGATGCCGTTGCGTGCGAAGTAGTCGGCCAGCGACATCTCCGAGTGCGCGTTGGACGGCTCGGCGATGGCGTCGCGGACGACGAACCCGGCAACCTGCGGCTGTTCGTTCTGCGCCACCGCCGCTTCGATCCCGTAGTTTCCGATGTGCGGATAGGTCATCACCACGATCTGAAATCGATACGACGGATCGGTGGCGATCTCCTGGTAGCCGGTGAGCGAGGTATTGAAAACGACTTCGCCGATGGCATTGGCAGTCGCGCCAAACGGCTCTCCGTCGTACACAGTTCCATCTTCGAGAATGAGTCGGGCAGGCATCGCGGCGGGATTATATGGGTGGTTCGTAAGCGTAGCGCCGTCGGCTCGACGGCTGTACCGCCGCCGGCTCGGCGGCAATAGAACGCAAACTGCCAGCGAGCCGCTGGCGGTACAGCCGTCGAGCCGACGGCGCTACGCTTGCTCACTCGTGCCGGAGCGCTTCCACCGGATTCAACCTTGCCGCCCGCAGCGACGGCAGGATCGTGGCGCCGAACGAAACGATCAGCGAGAACGCTCCGATGATGGCCAGATCGATCGGCCGGGTCACGAACGGGATCGACGACACGAAGTAGACCTGCGCGATCTCGGGCGGAAACGACACCAGGTGGTAGCGCGTGATCAGCCAGCAGATCCCGACGCCCAGCAGCATGCCGGTGGCCGTGCCGAGCAGGCCGACCATCGTCCCGTACCAGACGAAGATCCGGCTCACCGTGGCCGAGTCCGCCCCCATCGACGAGAGGATGCCGATCTCCTTCCGCTTCTCGTGCACCGTCATGATCAGCGTGGAGACGATGTTGAACGTCGAGACGAAGACGATCAGACCGATGACGATGAAGAGCACCAGCTGCTGGATCTTCAGCATCGAGAACAGCTGCCGGTTCATGTCCCGCCAGTCGCTGATGGCGTAGCGATGCTCCGTTCGCTGGTCGATGGCGCGCGATACCCGATCGAGATCCGCGCCGGGCACCAGCTTCACTTCCAGCAGGTTTGCCGAACCGGGTGCGTTGAGCAGTGTCTCCGCCTCGCGCAGATCGATGAATAGCCAGCGCGCATCGAATTCGTAGAAGCCGGTGTCGAACACATTGGTCACCACGAATGAGGCGCTGCGCGGCAGGAAGCTGCCGCTGTCTTCAACCGGCACGGTGATGCTGATCGACTGCCCTTTGGTCACTCCCAGCTTCGTGGCCAGGTAGCGGCCGACGGCGACTCCGCGCTCCCCTTCCGGCGTGTCGAAGGCGTTGCCCGGTCCGACGATCTTGCCGATCATCTGCGATTCTTTCCCTCGCGCCGGCTCGATCCCTTTCAACATCACCTCGGTGCCGGTCGCGCTCCGCTCCGTCGTCACCAGCGCGCTTTTGAACAGCACCGGCGCCGCCTCGGCCACACCCGGCGCACCACGAACCAGCGCGACCAGCCGGTTCGTATCCGCGATCGGCCCGCCGACGGAGTAGACGAAAATCTCCGCGTTCCCGCCGAGCAATTTCTTCTGCAGATCGCCGCGATACCCGGTCATCAGCGCCATCGAGATCACCAGCGCCATCACGCCGATGACCAGACCGAGGACGGAGACGAACCCGACCGCCGACACCAGCCGGTCCGTCGGCCGCCGCAGGTATCGCCATGCGATCTGTCGGGAGAGGTTCATTGCGGCGCGTAGTGTAGTTCCCCTGCGGATGACATCAGGTACCATCCCGCGCGCCAATGAAACCTTCAAGCATCCACAACCGCGCCATCATCATCGACGGCCATTGCGACACGCCCTACCGGTTGTTCCGCCACAACCTGCACCTCGACGAGCATGACCCCGAAGCCCAGCTCGATCTGAAAACGCTGCGCGAGAGCGGGATCACGGCATCGTTCTTCGCCTCGTACGTGCCGCCGTTTTACGCCGGTCGCGGAGCGGCGCGGTTTGCCTATCGCATCATCGATCTCATTCACGAAGAGGTGCGCAGGCAGCCGGATGTACTGACGTTCTGCACCGACTCCGCGGGTATTCGTCAGGCGAAGGCCGACGGCAAGACCGCCATCATGATCGGCGTCGAAGGCGGCCATGCCATCGAGGATTCGCTTTCGATCCTGCGCGATTTCTACTCCCTCGGCGCGCGCTATCTCACGCTGACGCACGTGAACACGAACAACTGGTGCGACTCATCAGGCGATGCCGGCCGCCACAACGGTCTGACCGATTTCGGCCGCGACGTCGTGCGCACGATGAACGACCTCGGCATGATCGTCGACATCTCGCATGTCTCGGACGCGGCCTATTACGCCACGCTGGAGACCACGCGCGTTCCGGTGGTGGCCACGCATTCGTCCTGCCGCGCGCTCTGCCGCCATCCCCGCAACATGACCGACGACATGCTTCGCGATCTGGCGAAAAACGGCGGCGTCTGCATGATCAACTTCTTCTCCGCGTTTTTGAATGATTCGGTAGCTCAGGTGATCATGAATTCGCAGAAGCGCGTGAAGAGCGAGTCGGCCGGCGGTACCGAGGAGATGCCGAACGACGCCACGGACTGGGATCTCTACCTCGAATGGTTCAACACCCTCGGCAGCCCGCAGGCCACACTCGACGACGCCGCCGATCACATCTTCCACGCCGCCGAGGTGGCGGGCATCGATCACGTAGGCATCGGCAGCGACTACGACGGCGTCCCGGCCTTACCCACCGGCCTGCAGACAGCCGGCGGACTTCCGCTGCTGACCGCCCGCCTCCTCGAACGCGGCATGTCCGAGGGCGATGTGGAGAAGGTCCTCGGCGGAAACTTTCTGCGGGTGTTTGGGGAGATTGAGGCTGGCAAGCGAGCGTAGCGCCGTCGGCTCGACGGCTGTACCGCCGCCGGCTCGGCGGCAACAGCAGCAAACCGCCAGCGAGCCGCTGGCGGTACAGCCGTCGAGCCGACGGCGCTACGCTCGGCCGGCCTCAGGTAAACTTCGCAATCTATGGCTAACGACGTACAACAACTTCGCGATCTGGCTCGGGCCTTCTGGGGCGGGAAGCCGGTCGAGTGTCCGAAACATCGCGGCGTGATCATGTCCGGAACCTTCGTGCAGACCACCTTTGCCGATCACATCGTCCTCACCTGCCCGCGGGGGAAGGAATCGATCACCATTCCGCAGCGGCCGAAGCAGATGGAGTTTCATCGCCAGCAGGTCGAAGGCTTTCTCGAGAACATCGAGCGTGGCGATGCCAACCTCTGCTATCGCTGCCAGTCGGAGCTCGTGGTCGAGTCCTCCGAGAATCCCGACACCGGCATGGCTGGGTACACCTTCACCTGCGTGCGATGCCTGTCGTACGGCATGTGGACCGGCCAAACGGCTGAGCTCGCAGCGATTGATTAAATAAATTTTATTTTTCACTCAGGGGGTAGGGACAGACGCCTTTCCGTCACTCCTAGAGTGGGGGTTTTCCGTGCAGGCAATGGCTGTCGAAACCTACGACTGGGTAGAAACCGCGAATCTTTCCGTGCTGGTAGCGAACTTCGCGCGCATCCACATGCTGCTGTCGCTGTTCGACGGCGACCCGGACAAGTGGATCAGTTTCCTCGAATCGAATGGAACCGCCGAGGAGCGGCGAAACGACCTACCGTTCGCCGAGGCGCTCAAGCGACGCATCGCAGAGGATGCGCGGCATCTCGATCGGTTGCGGCAGGTTGTGCGCGACTTCTCGATGCTGGTGTGAAGGTGCGGCTTCGCCGCGTTGTCTGCGATCGGTGGTCCGTTGTCGAAGGCCACCCAAGAATCAGCAGCACAGACAGGAGTGTCTGTGCCACATCGGGCCTGCCACTTGCTCAGGTTCGCCTGTCGCGCTGAGCAATATGGCACAGACACTCTTGTCTGTGCTTTGTTACTTCGCAATCTCCCCCACGATCGCATCCATCGCATGCAGCACCTCGGATGAATCGCCGGCATTGTGGTTGACGATGATCGAGAAGTAGCGGTGCCTGCCGTCCCGTAGATCGAGGATCCCACTCAGCGCGTTCACGCCGTTGATGGTGCCGGTTTTTCCGTGCAGGCGGCCGGCGAACGGGAGAAGGCGGCGGCGCAGCGTCCCCTCTTCGCCGGGCTGCGCCAGCATCATCGACCAGATCCCGCGGCGCACCGGCTCGTTCATCCAGCGCAGGATGGTCACGATCGCGCGCGGGGTGACCAGATCGTCGGGCGATAGTCCGCTTCCGTCGACGAAATGGAAATCGCTGGCGGGGATTCCAGCCTCGGTTGTCAGAAACCGCCGCTCGATTTCCTCCGACGCCTCGTAGGAGCCCGACAGACCTTTGAAGAGCATCTCCGCGTAGAGGTTCTGGCTCGGCTTGAGGACGACCGAAAGAATCTGCCAGAGCGGCGGCGATTCGATGACGGCGATCCGCTCGCGCCAGACGCGCGGGATGACGTTGACGATCGCTTTGCCGGTGAGGCGGATCCCGGCGTGGCGAAGCGCGTCGCGCAACGCCTGCGCCGCGTAGAGCGCGGGATCGCTGATCCCGACGAGCGTTCGGAAATGCTCCGGCATGTTGCCGGTGAGGTCGATGACATTGCTCGAATCGGAGCGGACCACCGGCTCCCCTTTTCCACACGTCACCGGCGCCGAGGCGTAAACGAACGGCGGGTCGGTGATGACCATCGGATTCGCGCAGCGATCGGCGACGATGCCCACCACGTTCTCGTTGTACGCCAGCGCATCGGTCGGGACGGCGTAGTCGCTGCCGAGGTTGCCGACCTTCCAACTGCCGGGAATGGTCACGCGATCGAACAGCGACACGTCGGCGATCACGTGGCGCACCTCGCCGATTCCGCGCGCGCGAAGCGCGGCGATGAACGGCGCGAAGACGGCATCGCGATCAAAGGCCCATCGTCCGCCGAGCGACGGATCGCCGCCGCCGCGGATGACGACGTCATCGCCATCGCGCCAGAGCTCCGTCGTCAGCGGGCGATCGAGCGCCTTGCATGACGCCACCGTCGCCGCCGCGAAGAGCTTGCGGTTGGAAGCCGGCGTCATCAGCGTGCGCTCGTTGCGCGCGTAGATCGTGTTGCCGGCGTCGTCGACGACGTCGATGCCCCAGATGGCCTGATCGAGCGAGCCCTTGGCCGTGATGGCGTCGATCCGCTGCGCCAGCGTGGCCGACGGCCGCGCGGTGGCACAGGAGACGGGCAACAGCGCGAGGAAGAGCAGCGTCGCCCTACGCAAACGCCATCCCCTCGAAGGATGGAGAGGTCTCGAGATTCTTATGCACGGCCACGAGCATGCCATCGAAGTCCGCATTCGGGAACCGCAATCGCAGCCGCTTGGCGACAGCGTGGGCTTTGAGGCAGGAGCCGTAGTCGCGGGCGAAGGAGTATGGGGCGGGCGCGGGGGGTGGGGTGTGGGGGGGGGGAGTTGGGGCGCTGGCGATGGCTGACAAGTGCACTGCGACGCGAGCAATGACCGAATCATCATTGGTCTGAAGTGCCGCATCGAAAAGAAACAGCGCGTGTGCACTGACGATATCCCCGCCGTTCGCCATCACGTTCGCAACAAGCCCGGAGCAGAGTGAATCGAGATCTCCACTCCCACTCCCCACCCCCCACTCCCCACCCCCCAACGCCACCATCTCCCACACGCCCACCCGCAACATTGCGAATCTCCCCTTCTCGCCGAGGAGATCGGCCAGGCGCCAGGCGGCGGAGGCGATGATCAGCTTGTGGCCGAGGTCTTCGAAATCGTCGGAGGCGGCGGTGAAGTAATCGTGGGCGAGATCGGGATCGCGGTAGCGCTTTGCCAGCCAGCGTTCGGCGCGAAGACGGTCGGATTCAGCGACGGCGGCGCGTAGCTCATCGAGGTCGCCGCGCTGATCGGGCTGGAGCTTGGGAGGATCGAGGATCGGCGGCTCGCTCCACGGCTGCCGGCTCGCGGATGCGTAGATCGCGCATTGGACGATGGCCTCATCGAAGCCGTCGCCGAGGTCGTCGCGGAGATCCCAGGCCGAGAGGCAGGCCAGGAGCGCATGTTTCGAATGCTGCGATGGCGCGAAGGCGAGAACCGCGAAGCGGGTGACGGCGATCCAGGCCTCTTCGGCCGAATGATTCGCGCGGAAGGACGCGATCACGTCCGGAATCGCGGTGAGATCTCGTTCGATGAAGGCGTCGTATTTCATCTAAAGGCTTTCCACCACAAAGACACAGAGGACACAAAGAAAGGCCCTTTGTGTCTCTGTGGTGGAAAGCTTTTCACTTCTTCTTCACCGGCGGCTTCGCCACCTTCGCCGGCGTCTTCGCCTTTTGAGGGTTCGTCAGCACGCCGCCGTCATCTTCCGAACGGCCATCTTCGATATCCACCGTCTGGGTCACCGCATCGCCGCCGTTCGTGGAGGGCTGACCGTTGGCGGGGGCGATGGTCTGCGTCGTCGGGCTGGTCGAGGTCGCCGAGGACGACTTCCGGCCCCGGCAGGCAGGAACCAAGAGCACCAGCGACAACAGGATCAGTAGCGACAGACTCGCTGTTTTTTTCACGGACACCTCATCGACGGAGTGATCAAAGCCGGATTCACGCCACCATGCAAATTCCCTGACAGGATTCGCCTACAATGCGCCCCGATGGACGCGCGGAAGCGAATCGGTGTTTTCGGATGGGGCGTCGTCGCGCCGAAGTCTCCGAACATCGACACCTTCGAGCGAAACCTGGAACGCCCCGACAGCTGGCTCACTCCATTCAGAGGGTTCGGACCGTCGAATTTCCTGGTCGGATACCCCGAATTCGACTTCGAAACCTACCACGAGTGGTTCGACCAGCGCTTTCCGCCGGCCAAGTTTGCCCAGCTCAAGGACAAGATGGGACCGATGGTGCAGTCGTGCATCGGCGCCTTCATCCAGTCGCTGTCGCAGAACCCCGGCATCGAGCAATACCTGCAATCCCTCGGCACGAAGGCGCACGTCTACATCGGCACCGGCCTCGGCGAGCTGACCGTGACCGCGGCCGAGACGCTGATTTACGACCGCGCCTTCCGCAAGTGGAACGAATTCTGGGCCGCGCCCGAGCGCTGCGCCGCGCTGCGCGAGCACCGCGGCGGCCACCCCGATCCGGAGGCGCCCCAGAACCCGAAAGAGCTCACCGTCGGCTCCGAGGATTGGATCGATGCCAAGCACGTGTGGGAAGCGTACTGGGCGCCGAAAAGCGACGATCTGATTCACTACCTTGCCGAAGCGGCCGACATCCAGTCGGAGCCTGTGCCGCCGTCCGAAGGATCAACAAAGGCTCTCAGCACGATCCGCCAGAAGCTCAACAAGATCCGGGCGCTGAACAAGAAATGGGGCTGCCCCGACGAACCGTGGGCTGCCGTCTCGCCCAACCTTCTCTGGAACATCGCCAACATCCCCGCCTCGCAGGTGTCGATGATCGGCCGCATCGTCGGTCCCGCGTTCGCACCGGTGGCCGCGTGCGCATCGTTTGGTGTAGCCCTCAAGATGGCCGTCGATTCGATCAACCTCGGCGAAGCGAAGGCGGTCGTCGTCGGCATGACCGATCCCCCGCCGCACCCGCTGGTCATCTCCGCGTTCTACAACGCCAACGTCCTCTCCGCCGACGCCGACGTCTCCCGCCCGCTGACCGCGCTCAAGGGAACACACATCGCCGGCGGCTCGTGCGTCTGGATCGTCGGTGACGCCGTCGAGCTGATGGCGGCCGGATTCCATCCCGTGGGGATGGAGATCGTCGGCATCGGCACGTCGTCCGACGCGCATCACATCATCACCCCGTCGAAAGGCGGCCCGCAGCTGGCGATGAAGAAAGCGATGGAGGAGGTGCAGGCCTCGGACGTCACCACCTGGGACATGCACGCCACCGCCACTCCCGGCGACGCCAGCGAAATCGCCAACTCGCTGGAGATGCTGCACGCCGACGTCCTCTTCACCGCCCGCAAAGGGACGTTCGGCCACGGCATGTCCGTCGGCGGCGCCTGGGAGCTGACCGCCCAACACCTCGGCATGTCCAAGGGACGCCTCTACCCGATTGCGTTGACCGAGGGTGAGCTGCACGCGGACGTGAAAATCCAGGACGCCAAATTCGTCTCCAGCGACGGGTGTGCCGTCGACCGCGGGTATAGCGGGAAGCTGAGCATGGGCGTGGGAGGGATCAACTCCTGCGTGATCAGCCGGCCGTGGGATCCCGAGTTCGTCGAAGAGCACGTTGCGGTTGAAGCCACGACGACAGCGTAGAGCAGGCGTCCCCGCCTGCTCCCGACGGGCGTCCTCGCCCGGCGGTAAGAACGAAGGTGAACGCGTGTGTTGGCTGGATTCGCGTTCCGAAACCACCGTCGGGCGAGGACGCCCGCCGGGAGCAGGCAGGGATGCCTGCTCTACGCTCCCCAACCCCGGAATGCCCCGCCACAAAATCGCCTTTACCACCAAACTGACCGAACGGTCATTCGGTGGTGGCGGACGAATTGCAGCCCCACGCAAGGCATTTCGACGTATGCATTTGAGACGACTTTCCCTCCTCTTTCTCTTCACCATCGCCGTGAATGCGCAGGCGGAGCCTCTCCGGCTCACGCTCGGCGAAGCCATCCGTATGGCCCTCGGAACCGGCACGCAGGCCGAGCTGGCGCGATCGAACGAACAGCTCGCTCGGATTGCGCGCGCCGAGGCGTTCAGTTCGTTGCTACCGCAGGCGGATGCGAGGCTCATTCGCTACAACCAGTCGATCAACCTGCAGACCTTCGGCTTCTCGCTTCCGGGACTGCCGCCCGTCGTCGGTCCCTTCAACGTCACCGACGCGCAGCTGGCGGCGGCGGTCCAAGTCTTCAACCTCGCCGCGTTGCGCCACTACCAGTCGCTGAAGAGCAGCGCCAACGCCAGCCGCTACCAGAGCGAACAGGCGGAGAACGACGTCGCCGCCTCGGTGGCGCGGCTCTACCTGATCGTGCAACGCGCGCAATCGCAAATCGACGCGCGGCAGGCGGATATCGCGCTCTTCACGCGGCTGCTGCAAACTTCACAGGACGAGTTCACAGCGGGCACCGGGACCCGCCTCGATGTCGCGCAAGCGAACGTGCAGCTGTCCCGCGCCCGGCAGGCGCTCCTCGCCGCGCAGAACGATCGCCAGACCGCCTCGCTTGCATTGCTGAACGCAATCGGCGCCGATGAATCGCGCGAGATCGTCATCGCCGATACGCCCACGGCGCCGGTGACGGTCCCCGCCGTCGACACCTCGCTCACGACTGCACGCACGCAACGCCCCGAGCTTCGCCAAGCCGAGGAGCAGGAAAAAGCAGCCCGGCTCACCGTCGACGCGGCCAAGGCCCGTCTCCTGCCGAGCCTCTCCGTCGACTTCCTCGGCGACATGAGCGGCAATCACTCCACCGATCTTCTTTGGACCCGACGCATCGCCGCGAACCTCGGGGTGCCGCTGTTTCACGCCGATCTGAACGCCAACATCGCCCGCGCCAAAGTGCAGCTGCACGACGCCGAGATCCGCAAAAACCAGATCGCGCGCGACGTCGAACAGGACGTCCGCCGCTCGCTGATGACATTGCAGAACGCCGAGGCGCGCGTGGAAGTGGCCAACGAAAGCGTGAAGGTCGCTGAGGAAGCGCTCACCGTCGCCCGCGACCGCCGCGCAGCAGGATATGGCTCGCCGGTCGAAGTCGATCGCGCGCAGGACGCCTATCGTCAGGCACACGAAGACCTCATCGCCGCGCAGGCCGATGCCGCCGCCGCGCAGTTCGATTACGAGCACGCCACCGGCGGCATCCGGCGATACATGGCGGGAGTGAATCCGTGACCTCGGCAGCCGCGACGTTTCCTGCGGCCGGCGGCGCGGTGACTCAGGAGCGCAAGCCGGTCAACAAGTGGCTGGTGACTGTCTCGATCACCTTCGGCACGCTGATGGGCGCCATCGACGCATCCATCGTCAACGTGGCCGTCCCGCATCTCACCGGCTCGCTCGGCGTCACCATCGAGCAGATCACCTGGGTCACCACCGGCTTCGTCATCGCCACGGTCATGGTCATGCCGCTGACCGGATTCCTGGCGCGGCTGTTCGGGCAGAAGCGGGTCTATATGGTCTGCCTGGCGCTCTTCGTCATCGGCTCCGCGCTTTGCGGGATGGTGCGCACGCTTCCGCTGCTGGTGGCGTTCCGCATCCTGCAGGGCCTCGGCGCCGGCGCCTTGCAGCCGACCGAACAGGCCATCCTTCGCCAGACCTTTCCGCCGAAGGAGCAAGGGATGGCCATGGCGCTGTTCGGCATGGCGGTCGTGCTCGGCCCCGCGTTCGGTCCCACCCTCGGCGGATACATCGTCGACAACTATTCGTGGCCGTGGATTTTCTACATCAACGTTCCTATCGGGATCATCTCGTTGCTGATGGTCTCCCGTTTCGTTCACGAGCCGGAAGACGTTCGCGCGGCCATGCACACGATGGCCATCCGTCAGCGGAAGAACATGGACTGGGGCGGCATCGCCCTCCTCTTCGTCGGCCTCGGCACGATGCAGTACGTGCTCGAAGAGGGCGGCCGCAACGATTGGTTCCAATCCGGCGAGATCAAGATCATCGCCCTGGTGGCGATCGTGTCGCTGGTGGCGCTGGTCATCCGCGAGCTGAGCGCGCGCGTACCGGCAGTCGACTTCTCGCTCTTCAAGGACGTCGTCTTCACCTCGGGGACTCTGATCGGCGCAGTGATGTTCGCGATGCTGATGGCGGTGACCTTCCTGATCCCGCTCTTCATGCAGATTCTTCTCGGCTATTCGGCGACGCAGGCCGGCCTGGCCATGATGCCGCGCAGTCTCAGCATGCTCGTGGTCATGCCGATCGTCGGCCGGATCTACAACAAAGTCTCGCCGCGCCTGGTGGTCGCCTTCGGCATCGTGCTCTTCGCCTACACGGCCTGGGAGATGGGGCATTACACGCTGGCGACGTCGTCCAGAGACGTTGTCCAGGTCCTGATCATTCAGGGCGTCGCCTTCAGCTGCCTCTTCATCCCGCTGACGACGATGGCCCTCAGTACGATCCCGCGCCACCGATTGTCCGACGCCACGGGGCTCAATGCGCTGCTTCGACAGACCGGCGGTTCCGTGGGCCTGGCGTTGTTCGCAACGCTGCTGACGCGATACAGCACCAAGGCCCGCGGCGCCATGTTGCCGCACTTCTCGATCACGTCGCCGCCGATGGCCGCGCGCATGAGCTCCATCCAGCGGATGCTCCAGGGACGCGGGCTCGACATCGGCGCCGCGCGCCAGACCGCCGCGCACATGATCGACGGTCAGCTTCGCCGGCAGGCCATGCTGATGTCGTTCGAAAAGCTGTTCTACCTCTCAGGAATCCTGTTTCTCTGCGTCCTGCCGCTCGTCTTCTTTCTGAAGGCGCCGAAGGCGGGAGAGAAAATCGACGTACATGTGGAGATGTAAATGACGACGACTGATACAACCGCCGGCAACATGCCGGACATCGCCGAGCACGAGCCGGCCATCGCCTCCTCAAAGGCCAAGCGTCTCTATCTCATCCTCGGCGGCGCCGTTCTGCTGCTCCTGGTCGGCTACGGCATCTACGCGTTCCTGTCCGCGGGCAAGGAAGTGACCGACGACGCGCAGGTTGCGGCGGACATCGTTCCGGTCGCTGCACGCGTTGCGGGACAGGTTACGGCTGTCTACATATCGGAGAATCAGCCGGTCCACGCCGGCCAGCCGATCGCCGATCTCGATCCCTCGGACGCGCAGGTGAAACTGGCTCAGGCCGAGGGCGATCTGCAGACCGCGCAGGCCCAGGCAGCCGATGCCGATGCCCGCACCGCGGTGACCTCGGCAACCGCACGCGGCGCACTGACCTCGGCACAGGGAGCATTGCAAAGCTCGAAAGAAAACGTCGACAGCTCGGCCGCATCGATCAACGAAGCACGCGCCTCCGTCGCCCGCGCGAGCGCGAATGCGGAGAAGGCGCGGCTCGACTTTCAGCGCGCCGAGGAGCTCGGCGGCAAGGGCGACATCTCGAAGTCGCAGGTCGACGCCGCGCGCGCCGCGCACGAATCAGCGGATGCCGATCTGGCGCAGGCGAAGGCCAAACTGATCGAAAACGAGAACGCACGCCAGGCAGCGCAGGCAAATGTTCAGACTGCACAGGGACGTGTGCAGCAAAGCGAGCCCGTACAGGCGCAAATCACTGGTGCGCAGGCACAAGCGCGCCTGGCCCATGCGCGGATTGCTACTGCCGAGGCGGCGGTGAAAGCGGCGCAGCTCAACCTCTCGTACACGAAGATCGTCGCGCCGCGCGACGGCATCGCCTCGAAGCTCGGGGTTCACGCCGGTTCGTACGTGACGGCGGGCATGCCGGTAGTTCAGCTCGTCCCGCAGACGACCTACATCCTCGCCAACTTCAAAGAGACGCAGATGCGCGACATGCGGCCCGGACAGCGCGCCACGATCCGAATCGACGCCGTCGGCCGTCGCGATTTCGAAGGCAAAGTGGAGAGCCTTTCCGGCGGCACCGGCGCCTCGTTCTCGCTGCTGCCTCCCGACAACGCCTCGGGCAATTTCGTGAAGGTGGTGCAGCGCGTTCCGGTGCGGATTTCGTGGAAAGGACCGCCCGCGGACCAGGTCGCCGTCGGTTCGTCAGCCGAGGTAACCGTCTACACCAAGTAGATTCGGTCTCAGGCGACTACACTCTTTCCTCGATCAACAACGATCGATTCGAAAGAGGAGAAGATTTATGCGCAGCAGAATCCTGGCCGCCACAATCCTGGTCGCAGTTACCGCAACCCTGGCGTTTGCCGATGACCCGAAAGCCAAATCCGCCGCCCAGCAGCAGGCGGAGATGGACGCAATGATGAAAGCCGCCACGCCGGGCGATGCTCACAAGAAGCTCAGCCCGATGGCCGGCAGCTGGACCGCCGAGGTCAAGATGTGGATGGCGCCCGGCGCGCCTCCTGCCGCGGGCAGCGGCGCGGCGGAGAACAGCTGGGCTCTCGACGGCCGCTGGCTCGAGCAGCGCTTCACCGGCAATTTCATGGGCATGCCTTTCACCGGCGTCGGCTACACCGGCTACGACAACATCAAGAAAAAGTACGTCGGCTCGTGGATGGACACCATGACCACGTCGATGATGATCTCGGACGGTAAGGCGGACGCGGATGGCAAGTCCATCACCTTCAGCTCGACGATGGATGACCCGATGACCGGCAAGACCTCACCCGTCAAGGAGAAGGTGACGGTGGTCGACGCCGATCACCACATGCTGGAGATGTGGGGCGCCGGGCCGGACGGGAAGATGTTCAAGATGATGGAGATCAACTACACGCGGAAGAAGTAGGACGCGTCGTCAAGGACCGCCAGCGAGCCAGCGAGCCGCTGGCGGTCCAGCCGTCGAGCCGACGGCGCTACGCTTCACATCATTACTTTGATGATGTTGAACTGCGCGCCTTGCGGGTCGCCGAGGACGGCGAAACGGCCGGCGTTGGGGATGTCGGTCGGCTTCACGTAGATCTGGGCGCCGAGGGACTTCGCGCTGTCGGCGGTGGCGTCGCAATCGTCGACGGCGAAGTACGGTGACCAGTTCGAGGGCATGCCCTGCATGTCGGGAGTCATCTGCATCATGCCGCCGATGCCGGTCGTTCCGGCGCTGATCTCGGTGTACTCGGGGCTGGGTTTGAGGTTCCAGCCGAAAAGCTTCGTGTAGAAATCGCGCGCGGCGACGATGTCCGAGGTCATCAGCTCGTTCCAGCAGAGCGTGCCGGTTTCGCCGCGGATCGTGGCGCCGATGCTCTTCTTCGCCTGCCACAAGCAGAAGGTCGCGCCTTGCGGATCGGCCACGACCGCCATGCGGCCGATGTCCATCACGTCGAACGGCGGGGCGATGAGGTTGGCGCCGAGGTCCTGCGCTTTCTTCGCCGAGTCGTCGACATTCTCGACATTGATGTAGGACGCCCAGTTCGGCGGAACGTCCTTGTTCTGATACATCGCGCCGAGGTCGTGGGCGTTCTTCTGAAGGATGGTGTAGACCCCTCCGTCAGGAACCGGCATGTCGTTGGCCGCCCATCCGAAGAGCGACGTGTAGAACTTCTTCGAGGCCGCCGCGTCGGGCGTGGCCAGCTCGACCCAGCAGAACATTCCGGGCTCATATTTTTCGACAACAGGCATCGCGCACCTCCAAAGAGCGGATTCTACTTCGCGAACTTCATCCCGGTGGCGTGCTCGATCTCGCTCGGATCATCGAGCAGAATCCAGGTCAGGATCGACACCGGAAGCGAGCCGTGCGCGAGCAGGTCATCGTGGAACTGGCCGAGGCGGAAGTCGGCACCCTTGGCGTCGCGGTAGCGGCCGAGGAGACGCATGATCTGCCACTTGCCGGTGATGTAGCTGATCTTCTGCGTCGGTGACGATGCCGCGCCCGCTGCCTCCCCTTCCGCCGCTTCTTTGTCGAGACCGCCGCCGTCCATGAAGTAGTTCACACCCTGCTCGAATGTCCAACGGCCGGTGTGCAGGTTCACATCGACGCCGATGCGCGCAGCGCGGTAGCGCGAGAGCCGAAGCACCTGCGCCGCGCCTGCGGACTCCGGCGCATACAACCCTTCGCGAACGAGCATCTCCTCCCCGTAGAGTGCCCACCCTTCCACGAACACGCTCTCGCCGTGATGCCGGCGGATCTCGTTCTCAAGATGATTGGCGATCGAGATCTGCAGGAAGTGGCCGGGGATGCCTTCGTGCCCGAGAATCGGTCGCGGATCTTCGATGGCGGCGCGGATGTAGAAGTTGTGACTCTGCGGGTTGTAGGTGGGGATGAAGTAGAAGCCGCCGTCGTCCGTGTCATAGATGCCGGGCGGATTCATGAATCCGCCGGGACTGGTCGGCTTAAACGCCTCGGGGAGCTGTCGGATCTGGAACGGCCCGAGGTAGGGCGGCAGCGTGACCAGCTTTTTCGCCTTGAGGAAATCGATCATCTCCTGCTCGCGGCTTTCGTACGCGGCCAGGAAAGCCTGCTGATCGGGCGGGATGTTCTTCACGCGCGCCGGATTCGGATCGGCCATCGAGGGATCGGTGAGCATGGCCTCGAGGGCGCGATAGCGGCCGAGCTCCACCTCGCCGAGGTGCGCCACGTCGCGCGAATCCATCGGCAGGAGGAGGATGTGGCGGAGCATGTAGTTGTAGTTCGCCTCCCCCATCGGCTTCCACGCCGTCATCTTCGGGAGGTCTTTCTCCAGCCAGTCGGCGAACCCGTGCAGCGAGGCCACCGCTTCCTCTCGCGCCGCATCGAGCGAGGTGCGCTCATCAGCGGTGAGATCGCCGGCGATGGTCATCAGGCTCGTCGAGAAGAGCGGATCAATGGAGCGCGCGGAATCGATGGCCAGCTGCGCGTAGAGGCGCACGGGATTCTTCAGGTTGCGCTCGGCCTGCTCGATCATGGCCGGCATCGCTTTCATTCTGGCCGTGGCGGCGAGCGCGCGCGTACGTCCCGGCGCGTAGTCCTTTTTCAGCAGCGAGAAGATGGCGTTGCTGGCTTCGCCGACATAAACCTGCGGGTCGGTCTCCTCCGGCTTCTGCACGCGCTCGGGAAAGTCCGCCCCTTCGAGCTGCGCGCGAAAGAGCAGCCAGTCGATGGTGTCGTCTTTCGACCAGCCGCTGACGTTCGCCGCGCGCACGCGATCGAGCAGCGATCGCACGTGCGCGGCGTTGCGGGAGATGGCGGCGGGCGAGAAGTCATCCAGCTTGGCGTCGCCGGCGTGGAATCCCTGATCGCTGGCACCGACCGGATACGTCTTCTTCTGCCATTCGTAGTAGTCGTGCGCGAGTGCATGCAGCTCGGCAGGCGTGAGCGGTTTCGTCATCGGCGGCGTTGCTTTTTTCGGAGCGGCAAACGAAGCAGTGGCGATCAGCAGTGCGATGAGGACAACGGCGCGTTTCATGGGCGGGAGTGTACCGTCACAACGGACCGAGAATCCGCAGATAGCACTCTTCCCGTCCGACGAACTCGACGGCGCCGCGCTGTTCCCATTCCATCAGCCGCTGGATGACGCGCGGATGATTGAGATGGACGGCGCTGCCGAACATGTGCATCAGCAGCGCGCGCGGCACGGCGTTGTCTCCCCGTCCGCGGAGGCGCTCGATGCCGACCTGCAGCGCGTCGAGACGGAACTCGACGTCTTCGTCGAGCAGTTCGCCGGTGGGAGGAGCGTCCCCTGCCGGATTCATCTCCAGGAAGGTCTCGAACGCCATCGGCCGGAACTCTTTCACGCCGCGGCTGCGCAGGTCTTCTTCCGGCAGATCGTCCGCGAGAACGAGGCCCGGGATCTCGGTCCCAACGCCATCGATCTCCCAGCCGATCCACTTCTGCCGCCCGAGCAGCGTGATTCGCTGGATGTAGCGCGCCATCTCTCTCCCGTCCCAGGGAGCGTGAATGATTGCACGACGGGTGTCCGATGGCCAGTGACGGCACTCTGCAATGTGACACGGAGGCGCGGAAATTGGTGCTATCCTCGCGCGTCCCAATCGCCCATCACCCATGTTCGAAACCGTCGCTCCGAATGCGTTCATCAAGCGCAGCCGCCGCGTGTTCTACGAGTCGCTTCCGATCTCGATCGCGGTGCACATCGCCGTGGTCGGCGCCTCGTTCGCCACGGTTTTCTGGAACGTGAGCCTCCCCACGCAGTCGCCGAAGATGTACGTGGCGTACAACCTGACGCAGGTTCCCGATCCGCCGCCACCACCTCCTCCACCTCCCAAAGCCGAGCCGCCGAAACCGATATTGCCGCTCTCACGGCTGGCGCCGCCTCCTCCGGCACCGACGCAGATCGTCGCGCCGACCATCATCCCGGACATCATTCCCGAGGTGAAACCGCCGGTTCCGCAGCCGGTCGAGCCGCCTCCGCCGGTCACCGCTGTCCCCGCAGCGGTGGATAGCAATCCGCCGGCCGGAGTTCCCGGCGGGCAGGTCGGCGGGACGGGACATGAGATTGGTCTCAAAGGCGTCAAGCTCGGCGACGACGGGCGGGTCTATGTCGACCGCTACGCCACTCTGCCGCTGAAAGAGATCGATCACGCCTATCCGCACTACCCCGCCAACGCGCAACGGCTGCACCTCGAGGGCGCCTGCGTCGTTCGCTACACGATCGGGAAGAACGGCCGCATCACCGACATCGTCTTCCTCGAACACGCCAACTCACCGATCTTCGACGAGGAGACGATCAACACGATCAAGAGCTGGCGCTGGCGGCCGATGACGATCCTCGGCAAGCCGGTCGAAGTCGTGCACGAGATCGAGGTTGCGTACCAGTACGTGGTGCGGTGAGGCGCTGCGCGCGTTCTCGGTGCTCGGTTGTCGGTGCTCGCCTCTGAAAACACGAAGCGCGCCGACCCCCTGAGGGATTATCGGCGCGCTTCAATTTTCGCCAGCGTTCCCGAACGAGTCGGGGCGATTTTGTCCAATAGCCGGAAGCGTGCCAGCTACGCGGTAACCGCCTCCGCCCCCACCCCAGCGGCATTGCGCAGGACCTCGGCTTTGTCGGTCGCTTCCCAGGTGAATTCCGGCTCCGTGCGGCCGAAGTGGCCGTAGGCGGCGGTCTTCTTGAAGATCGGGCGACGGAGCTTGAGCGACTCGATGATGCCGCGCGGCGTCATCTGGAAGTTCTCGCGAACCAGGTCGACGATCTTCTGCTGCTCGATGCGCTCGGTGCCGAAGGTGTCGACGTAAACCGACACCGGATCGGCCACGCCGATGGCGTACGCCAGCTGGACTTCCACCTCATCGGCCAGCCCGGAGGCGACGATGTTCTTGGCGATGTAGCGGGCCATGTAGCACGCCGAGCGGTCGACCTTCGTGGGATCTTTGCCCGAGAACGCGCCGCCGCCGTGACGGCCGCGGCCGCCGTAGGTGTCGACGATGATCTTGCGTCCGGTCAGGCCGGTATCGCCCTGCGGTCCGCCGGTGACGAAGCGGCCGGTCGGATTGATGTGGAACTTGGTCTGGCTGTCGAGCAGCTCCGGCGGAACGACCGGCTTGATGATGGTCTCGATGATGGCGTCGCTCAGATCGCCATGGCTGATGCTCGGCGAATGCTGCGTGGAGATGACGATGGCCGCGGCGCGAACCGGCCGCTTTCCTTCGTATTCGATCGTCACCTGCGACTTGCCGTCCGGGCGGAGGAAGTCGAGCTCATTGGCCTTGCGTACTTCCGCCAGCCGGCGCGCCAGCTTGTGGGCGAGCATGATCGGCAGCGGCATGAGCTCCGGGGTCTCGCGGCAGGCGAAGCCGAACATCAGACCCTGGTCACCCGCCCCGCCGGTGTCGACGCCCTGGGCGATGTCGGGAGACTGCGGGTCGATCGACGAAACGACCGCGCAGGTTTCGCTGTCGAAGCCGTACTTGGCGCGCGTGTAGCCGATTTCCTTGATGGTGCTGCGCACGATCGACGGGAAATCGACGTACGTGCCGGTGGTGATCTCGCCGGAGATCATGGCCAGCCCCGTGGTCACGAGCGTTTCGCAGGCCACGCGGCCTTTCGGATCCTCGGCCAGGACGGCGTCGAGAATGGCATCCGAGATCTGGTCCGCAATCTTGTCCGGGTGGCCCTCGGTGACCGACTCCGAGGTGAACAGTGTTCTGAGAATAGACATCGTTAAAAGCTCCTGATTGGAATCCCGCAATCCTAACATGCGCGGCCTTGCCACAGAGTCGGCAAGCGCCGTGCAAACTCATCCACGAAATGCTGAAGCCACGCGATATTGGTGCTTACCGTGATTTGCTCGTCCTCTTTACAAAATATGGGCGAAAAGACTTCCACCTCTCGCTCGCGCCGGAAGACATCGTCGTCACCGAGGAGGCCTCGGCGGAGATGGAGCCCGACGTCGCCCGGCGCGCCGAGGCCTTCGCCAAGGCGCTCAAGGGGATGGGACCGACGTATGTGAAGTTCGGCCAGATCCTCTCCACGCGGCCGGATGTCGTGCCGCCGGAGTACATCGTCGCGCTGGAATCGCTGCAGGATGATGTCGAGCCGTTTTCGTTCGCGGACGTCGAGCGCACCGTTGAGGAGGAGTTGAAGGTTCGCATCTCGAAAGCCTTCCAGTCCTTCGAATCCACTCCCCTCGCCGCCGCCTCCCTCGGACAGGTTCATCGCGCGGTGCTGCGTGACGGCACCGAGGTCGTGGTCAAGGTTCAGCGTCCCAACGTGCGCGAGCAGGTGCAGCACGATCTCGAAGTCTTCGCCGACATCGCGGCCACGATCGAGAAGCACAGCGACGTCGGCCGGAAGCTGAACCTCGTCGGCTCGCTCGAGCAGGTCCGCATCACCATCATGAACGAGCTGAACTACGAGCAGGAGGCGCGGAACATGGAGATCCTGCGCCGCAATCTCGCCGAGTTCCCGCAGATCTACATCCCGGCCGTCGTCCAGGACATGACCACCGCGCACGTGCTGACCACGGAGCTCATTCGCGGCCGCAAGGTCTCGAAGCTGACGCCGCTGCAGATCATCGATCACGATTACGCCGACCTGGCGGCCGCGCTGACGAAGGCCTACCTGAAGCAGATCTGCGTCGATGGGATCTGGCACTCCGATCCCCATCCGGGGAACGTCTTCGTCCGCGATCTCGAAGGAGATCTGGCCGAGGTGGTGCTGCTCGACTTCGGGATGGTCAGCCGGATCAGCCGCGAGTTCCAGGACGAGATCATCAAACTGCTGCTGGCCATCTCCTCGAATCGCGGCGCCGAGGTTGCCGACGCCTGCGTCCGCCTGTCGCAGGTCGAAGAAGGCTTCGACGCCATGCGGTTCGTCCGCGAGATCTCGACCCTGGTGGCAGCCTTCCACGATCTCGACGTCAAGCACATCAACGTCGGCCAGTTGTTGTTCAACGTCATCTCCGTCGCCAGCAACAACGAGCTGAAAGCGCCGGCGGAGCTGGCCATGCTGGCCAAGACGCTGCTGCACCTCGACGGCATCACCCGCCGCCTCGATCCCGACTTCGATCCGAACCTGGTCATCCGCGATTACGCGGAGACGCTGATGGTGCAGAAGCTGGCGCAGAAGTTCGCGCCACGAAACTTCTACCCTGCCCTGCTCGACCTCAACCAGCTGGCGCTCGACCTGCCGCACCGCGCCCGCGAGATCATCGACCAGACCGCCGCCGGCCGGCTGTCATTCAACCTGAAGCTGGCCCAGGCGGAACAGTTCCTGGCCGGCATCCACAAGATCGCCAACCGCATCACCGTCGGCGTGATCATCGCCGCGCTGCTGATCGCGTCATCGCTGATGATGCGGGTCCCGACGCGCGCGCATCTCTTCGGCTATCCGGTGCTGGCGGTGACCGGCTATCTCATCGCTGCGATCGCCGGCATTTATCTCGTGGCGTCGACACTGATCCGCGATCGAAAGGATGAGGAGAAGGCGAAGGTGAAGTAGCTGCGCTTCGCGCGTTGTCTGCGCAAGCGTAGCGCCGTCGGCTCGACGGCTGGACCGCCAGCGCTACGCGTTGCCGGCTAAAACCCTTCCAGCAGATTCGTCACCAGCGACTCCGCGAAACGCACCGCGATCTCGTTGATGGCACGGGTCTCCTGGTCAAACGCGTCGGTCGACTCCGTGTTGACCTGGTAGTTCTCGGAGAAACGGTACTGGTCGTTCTTCCAGAGCACTTTGTCGTCGGCGCGATGGTCGAGCAGCTCGATCTTGGCCGTGATCGAAATCTGGTACTGGGTTGCTCGTCCCTGGGCATTGAACGCCACCGGGAAGATGCCGAAGGAATCGATCGAGCCGCGCAGGATGACATCGGCCGCGGCTGGAGAATTGACCAGCTTCAATCGTCCGCGCGAAACGAACTCCGCGGCCACTGATTGCGTGACCCTCTGCTCGAGCTCGACGCGGGTGGTGCGGTTGACGAACGCCGGCACCTCGATGGTGTGGACCGTCGGCGCCAGCAGATTGTTGGAACTGCCGACGAGCGCATAGCCGCAGGAGGCCATCACCGGCAGAAGCAGGAGGACGAGGCGTTTCATGCGGGGAAAGGTAACACGGCCGGCCAGCGTAGCGCCGTCGGGTCAGCGTAGCGCCGTCGGGCCGACGGCGCTACGCTTTACCCCTTCACCACGATGTTCACCAGCTTGCCCGGAACATAGACCTCTTTCACGACCTCTTTCCCTTCGATCCACTGCTGGACCTTGCGGTTCTCGCGGATCGCGGCGAGGACGACGTCCTTCTCCGGCGGATTCGGCACTTCAACCTGCCCGCGCAGTTTGCCGTTGACCTGCACCACGATCGTGATCACGTCCTCGATCATCAGAGACGGATCGGCCTTCGGCCACGACGACGTAAGGATGAACGGTGGATTGCCGAACATCGCCCACAGCTCCTCGGTGACATGCGGGGCGAAGGGATGGAGAAGCTTGAGCAGCGTGGTGTAGGAATCGCGAAGAACGGCGGCATCGCCATCACCCGAATTCAGCACATCGCCGATGGCGTTCGACAGCTCCATCAGGCCGGAGATGGCGGTGTTGAATTCGAAACGATCGAAACGGCGGGTGACAGCATCGATGGTCTGGTGCGTCTTGCGCATAAGTGCGGCGGACGGTGAGCCGCCCGATCCGAGCGCCAGGATCTGCTCCCCCATGTGCCAGACGCGGCCGAGGAATCGGTGCGCGCCGTTGACGGCATCGTCCGACCACTCCGCTTCCTTCTCCGGCGGCGCGATGAAGAGCGTGTAGACGCGCTCCGTGTCGGCACCGAACTTGTCGATCAGCTCATCCGGCGGCACGACGTTGTAGCGCGACTTCGACATCTTCCCGATCTCGGAGATGACCGGCGCGCCGGTCGGCTTGTGCACTCCGTTCTCGACTTCCGAAGGCGAAACCCAAGTGCCGCTGGCGGTGCGGAAGCCTTCCTTCGTGATCATGCCCTGATTGAAAAGCCGCGTGAACGGCTCTTCGTAGCTGACCAGCCCCATGTCGTGAAGCGTGCGGCAGATGAAACGCGCGTAGAGCAGATGGAGGATGGCGTGCTCGATGCCGCCGATGTATTGATCGACCGGCAGCCAGCGGTTCACCAGCGCGGAGTCGAAGATCTTCGTGTCGTCGTTCGCGGAGATGAAGCGCGCGTAGTACCACGACGAGTCGACGAAGGTG
>Ga0157378_10000411_pt1 | contig 42281 bp, 51 predicted proteins | sample M65metaG_FD_115309 | JGI IMG/M metagenome (GOLD analysis project Ga0157378, IMG submission 115309) | Miscanthus rhizosphere microbial communities from Kellogg Biological Station, Michigan, USA - M6-5 metaG | ecosystem: Host-associated > Plants > Roots > Rhizosphere > Soil | place: USA: Michigan... | reverse complement strand
AGATTGTTCAGGCGAAGAGCAGCAATAAGAATTTAGTTCTGGTACTTAGCCAAAGCGGCTTGCACCTTGCCGCGAGTTCTTTCCTTCCGGAGAAGCCGGCAGGGGTCAGAGGAAAACGTGATAGGAAACGAAAAAATTCGCATCCGGCTGAAAGCCTACGACTACCGCATTCTGGATCAGTCGACCGGAGAAATTGTAGAAACCGCGCGCCGCACCGGCGCGCAAATCGCAGGCCCGATTCCATTGCCCACGATGAAGAACAAGTATTGCGTTCTGCGTTCCCCGCACGTCGACAAGAAGTCGCGGGAGCAGTTCGAGATCCGCACCCACAAGCGGCTGCTGGATATTCTCGATCCCACACCGCAGACCGTGGATGCACTGATGAAGCTAGATCTTCCCGCCGGCGTGGATGTCGAGATCAAGGCTTTCGGCAAAGAGCACAAATAGTCGTTGGCCCCCGTGGGCTGAGGCAGCGAGACGAATTATGGCAAAGGTAGCAGGAATTCTCGGTAAAAAAGTCGGCATGACGCAGCTCTTTGATGAGAAGGGCGATGTGCATCCGGCGACGGTGTTGCAGGCGGGGCCGTGCGTAGTGACCCAACAGAAAACAGCCACCCGCGATGGATATGTTGCGGCCCAGATAGGCCTGGTGGAATTCGTGAAAGAGAACCGGCTGACCAAGCCCATGCGCGGACATCTGGGCAAGCATGATCTGCCTCCGGTGAAGTTTCTGCGCGAGGTGGCGGTTGAAGTCGATGATCCGAAGCAGGCTGAAAACCCGACGGTAAAGACCGGCGACCGGGTTCTGGTCGATATCTTTGAAGGCGAGAAATTCGTCGACATCGTCGGCGTCAGCAAAGGCCGCGGCTTTGCCGGCGTCGTACGGCGGCATCATTTCGCTGGCGGTCCCAAGTCGCACGGTTCCATGTTTCAAATTACCGGTTCGATCGGCTCCTCAGCATTCCCTTCGCGTGTGTTCAAGGGCATGCGGATGTCGGGACACATGGGCAACGCGCGCATTACGGTGCGGAACCTGCGCATCCTGGGTGTCGATAAAGACGAGAATCTACTGGTAGTGGAAGGCGCGGTCCCCGGGCCGAATGGCGGATATCTGGTGATTTCGAAAGCCAAGCAGCCGCCAAGAGAGCGCCGCGGATTTGCCGGGGCGGCTACGGTTGATCCGTTGAAGGCGGCCAAGCGCGCAGCGAAAAAGGGATAAGGTGAGCGGGCGAAGGCCCGCTCCCGCACAAAAGAGAAAGCAATATGCCTACGATTGATGTTCACAATTTAAGCGGAGCGAAGGTTGGGACACTCGACCTGGCCGACGAAATCTTCGGCGCAGTGAATGAGGACCTGCTATGGGAAGCGGTGAAACACTACCGCGCCGCGCAGCGTGCAGGTACGCACGCCACAAAAAATAAGAAGCTCGTCTCCGGGGCCGGCAAGAAGCTGTGGAAGCAGAAGGGTACCGGACGGGCGCGTGTCGGATCGATTCGTTCACCGCTGTGGCGGCACGGCGGCACGGTGCATGGTCCGCAACCCCGGTCTTACGACTACGCTTTCCCGCGCAAGAAGCTTCTCGGTGCCCTGCGTTCGGCGCTGGCTTCGAAGCTGGCGGAAGGCAAATTGATCGTAGTCAACGCGTTTGAGATCAGCGAGCCTAAGACTAAGACGTTCCGCGAGGCGTTGAACAATCTGAAGGTAGAGAAGACGGTTCTGGTGGTCGAAGTGGCCAATCACAGCAACCGCAATCTGGATTTGAGCTCGCGCAACATCGCAGGGCTGGAGTTGGTGAGCGGCAGCGAGGTCCATCCTTATCACCTGCTGCGGCACGATGTGGCCATCTTCAGCCAGCCGGCAATTGAAAAATTGCAGGTGGCGCTCAAGGGATCGGTTTCGAAACGGCAGCAGAAAGCGGCCGAAGGCGAAGGCGAAGCCAAGAAAGCTAAGGCTACCAGGCGCCGCACCCGGGCCGATAAAGCGGCGGAGGTTGCGTAATGAAGACTGCATATCAGATTATCCGCCGTCCGGTTATTACTGAAAAGGGTTTGGTGATCAAGGACAGCCAGAACACCTTGGTGTTTCAGGTTGCGCCCCAGGCCACCAAGACCGAAATCAAGGAAGCGGTGCAGAGCATTTTCAAAGTCAAAGTGCACTCGATCCGCACCGCGGTTTATCCCGGCAAAGAACGGCGCCGGGGTAAGTTTGCCGGCTACCGTCCGGACTGGAAAAAAGCCTACGTACGCCTGAAGTCGGGCGAGAAGATGCCGGAGTACGCGCAGAACTTGTAAGGCAGTCGTGGCCTTTGGTCGTTGGCCAAAGACGAACGGCCGAAAAGCTAACGAGATTAAGAAGCAGAGTTTTTATGCCAATTAAGACATACAGACCGACGACCCAGACGCTGCGTTATCGCACCACGCTGGTCAATGACGACATCACGACCAGGCATCCGCATAAGCCGCTGCTCGAAGTGAAAAAGCGCACGGGCGGACGCCGCAACTCGGGCGACATCACCATGTGGCACCATGGTGGCGGGCACAAGCGCAAGCTGCGCATCATCGATTTCAAGCGCGACAAGACCGGCATCCCCGCGACCGTGGCTTCGATCGAATACGATCCCAACCGTTCGGCGCGCATCGCGTTGCTGGCTTACGCGGACGGTGAGAAGCGATACATCCTCCAGCCGAATGGGTTGGTGGTTGGGCAGAAATTATTGAGTGGTCCTGATGCCGACATTCTGGTGGGAAATGCTCTGCCGCTGAAAAACATTCCTCCCGGCACCACCATTCACAACATCGAGTTGCGTCCCGGCAAGGGGGCGCAGATGGTGCGCTCGGCGGGCGGGGCGGCTCAACTGGTCGCAAAAGAAGGCGAGTACGCGCTGGTGAAATTGCCCTCGGGCGAGACCCGCAAAGTGGCGCACGATTGCATGGCTACCATCGGGCAGGTCGGCAACACCGATCACGAAAACGTCACCATCGGCAAAGCAGGGCGGTCGCGCTGGCTGGGAATTCGTCCCACTAACCGGGGCGTGGTCATGAACCCGGTGGACCATCCCCATGGCGGTGGGGAAGGCAAAACCTCTGGCGGTCGTCATCCCGTGACCCCGTGGGGCAAACCGACACGCGGCTACAAGACACGTAACAACAAGCGGACCGATGCAATGATCGTCAAGCGGCGCAGCAAATAAGACGAGGTTTGGATTTTTATGGCGCGTTCAACCAAAAAGGGACCATTCATCGACGCCTACCTGCAGAGTCGGGTAGAGGCGATGAACTCGCGGAACGAAAAGAAGGTGGTGCGTACCTGGTCGCGGCGCTCGACGGTGATCCCAGAAATGGTGGGACACACGATCGCCGTGCACAACGGGAGGAAGTTTATCCCGGTGTACGTCACTGAAAACATGGTCGGACACAAGCTGGGGGAATTCAGCTTTACCCGCCAGTTCAAAGGCCACTCCATGCGGGCGGCGACCGAGACCGCGGCCCGGCCGGCAGCAGCGCCTGCAGGTGCGGCAGTGGCGGCTCCCCCGAAGGCGTAGCTAACGCTTAAGTGAGCAATCAGGCGTGATTTAGAAGCTGACGACTGAAAGCTATTAGAGAGATTGATAACTATGGAATTTCGAGCCCAAGCCCGTTTCATGCGCGTCACGCCTCAAAAGGCGCGGCTGGTGCTGGATCTGATTAAAGGGCGCAAGGTGGAAGACGCACTCAATACTCTGATGTTCACCAAGAAACGGGTCGCGCCGACCATCGAAAAGTTGCTGCGTTCGGCGATTGAGAACGCCAATTACCTGAGCGCGGAAAAAAACATCGACGTGGACGTGGACAGCTTGTACGTGAAGAACGCTGTTGCCAATGACGGTCCGCGCATGAAGCGGGTGCGGCCCGCGCCCATGGGACGCGCCTTCCGTTATGTGCGCCGCATTTCCCATATCGAGTTAGTGCTGGCCGAGCGGGCGAAGGGTGGAGGTCTGGTTTCAAAAGTTGGCGACGAGCCCAACCCGTCCACGACCGGCAAGGCCAGGAGAACGGCTACTAAAGCAAAGACACCGACCAAAGCCCGAGCCAAGGCTCCGGCAAAAAAGAAGAAGAAAGTGGGAGCTAAATAGCTTCCCGGTTCTTCAGGAGATACGATGGGTCAGAAAGTACATCCTTACGGTTTTCGCCTCGGCTACACCAAGCCGTGGAAGTCGCGCTGGTTTGTCGAGCGGGATTACGACAAGCTGCTGCTCGAAGACGTGAAGCTCAAAAATGAGCTGAAGGACAAGCTCAAGTCGGCGGGTGTCAGCTCGCTCGAGGTCGAGCGTCCCGGCAACAAGCTGCGCATCATCATCAAGACTGCCCGGCCCGGCATCATCATCGGCCGCAAGGGTGCGGAGATCGACAAGCTCAAGCAGGAGATGCAGAAGCGCACCTCCCGCGAAGTGCACATCGATATCCAGGAAGTGCACAAGCCGGAACTCGATGCCCAGTTGGTGTCGGAATCGATTGCGCTGCAGCTGGAAAAGCGTGTTGGGTTCCGCCGTGCGATGCGTAAAGCAGTCGACTCCGCGCTCCGCTTCGGTTGCAAGGGAATCAAGGTTCGGGTGAGCGGCCGCCTGAACGGAAACGAAATCGCCCGCTCTGAGTGGTACCTCCAAGGCCGTCTGCCACTGCACACGTTGCGCGCCGATATCGATTATGGATTTTCCGAGGCCCGCACCACCTACGGGGTCATCGGAGTGAAGTGCTGGATTTATCGCGGCGAAATCCTACCGGCCAAGAAGCGCGAGCCGCAGGCGACAGGAGCTTTTTAAAAAGGGCTGGCATCACTAGCTGGCAGCATGAAGCGAGATTCTTATGTTAATGCCCAAGAAGGTGAAGTACCGGAAACAGCAGCGCGGGCGCATGACCGGCAAGGCATGGCGCGGCAGCACGCTGGCGTTCGGAGATTTTGGACTCAAGGTTCTGGAACCGGGATGGATTACCGATCGGCAGATTGAAGCCAGCCGTGTGGCCATGACTCGTTTCGTGAAGCGTGGCGGCAAGATCTGGATCCGCCTGTTTCCCGACAAGCCAGTCACCAAGAAGCCGGCCGAAACCCGTATGGGAAAAGGCAAAGGCGCTCCCGATCACTGGGTCGCGGTGGTAAAGCCGGGCAAGATTCTGTTTGAGATGGAAGGCGTCAGTCCGGCAGATGCGACTGAAGCAATGCGTCTCGCGTCGCACAAGCTGCCCTTGCGGACGCGTTTTGTAAAACGCGAAGGCGTGCACTAAACACATTAGGGATTCATTTATGAAAGCAGACAAAGTCAGAAACCTGACCGACGAAGAGTTGGGTACCCAGGAACGCGAGCTCAACGATCAGCTATTTAAGCTTAAGTTCCAGCTCAACATGGGGCAGACCGAAAGCCTCAAGAAGATGCGCGGACTGCGCAAAGATATTGCCCGGATCAAGACCATAGCGCGTGAGCGTGTGCTGGCCGCCGCGGGCACAACGGAGAAGAAGTAATCATGGCCGACACAACCGCAAAGGCACAAGGACGGCGCAAAGAAGTCGTGGGCGAGGTGGTTTCGAACCGCATGGCCAAGACCATCGTGGTCCAGGTAGTGCGCAAGAAGGCGCATCCCTTTTACGGCCGGGTGGTTTCCAAGGCGAAGAAGTTCTATGCCCATGACGAAACCAACGACGCGCGCATCGGAGACGTGGTTCGCCTGGAAGAGACTCGCCCGCTTTCGAAACTTAAACGTTGGCGTCTGAAGGAAGTGGTGCGCCGCAGCACGCTGGCGCCCGAAGTGCCCGCAGCGACCACTGCGTAAGCGCCGCAACAGGGAGATATTCTTATGGCTGTGATGATGAGATCGATGCTCGAGGTCGCCGACAACTCCGGCGCCCGCAAGCTGCAGATGATTCTGCCTCTGGGCGGTTCCACCGGCCTGAATGCAGGACTCGGCGATGTGATCACCGCCAGCGTGAAGGAAGCTTCCCCCGACGGCCAGGTACAGAAGGGCAAAGTGGTGAAGGCAGTCATCGTGCGCACCCGCAAAGAGCATCGGCGCCGCGACGGGACCTACATCCGTTTCGATTCAAACGCCGCGGTGCTTATCAACGACACCGGGGAGCCGGTCGGGACGCGTGTTTTCGGCCCGGTGGCGCGCGAACTACGCGCCAAGTTTTTGAAGATCGTGTCCTTGGCGCCAGAGGTTTTATAGCAAGGCTTCGAACGAGTCGAAGCGCAAGATCGAAAATTGGGTTTAATTATGGCTACTGCAACACCGACAAAACAACGATTCGACATTCGCCGCAATGACACCGTGAAGGTGATCACCGGCCGCGACAAGGGAAAAGAAGGACGTGTGCTGCGCGTAATTCCGGAGAAGGCAAAGGTTCTGGTTGAGCACGTCATGCTGATGAAAAAGCATGTGCGGCCGAACCCCCAGCGCAATATCAAGGGCGGAATTGCCGAACAGGAGAGCGCAATTTCGATCTCCAACGTGCAGCTCGTCTGCGGAACCTGTGGCCCGGTACGAGTGGGACGCGAAGTTCGCGGCGACAAGAAAGTCCGCGTCTGCAAGAAGTGCGGAACCACGCTCGATAAGTAGTCGTTGGTCGGTTGGCGTTGGTCTTTGCCCACCGCGGGGCCATCGAGCGAGGCCAATGCGCGAAAGTCCCGAAGGGGCAAAAGATTACAGCCCAGGGCGTAAGCCCTGGGGATAGGCAAATGCAAGGCTAGCCCCGAAGGGGGCGAAAGAAATCCACGAACCGGTAACCAACCCGAAACCGTGGGTACAAGGTAACCAGATGGCAAAAGAGAAGAAAGACAAAAAAGGCGAAGCGCAAGAGCCGGCACGGCCGGCGGAAGCGCCCCGGCACAGCGCCAAAGAAGCGCCGCGGCTCAAAACGCGCTTCCACAAGGAAATTGCCCCGACCCTGATGAAAGAGTTGGAGCTGAAAAACGCCAATGCCGTTCCCCATCTGCACAAGATTGTGGTGAACATGGGCGTGGGCGAAGCCACCCAGAACGCGAAGGTGCTTGACCCGGCGGTTAACGAACTAGGACAGATCACAGGCCAAAAGCCGGTTGTGACCCGGGCCAAAAAATCCATCGCTGCTTTCAAGGTCCGTGAAGGGCAGGCGATTGGCGCCATGGTAACCCTGCGCGGCGACCGTATGTACGAATTTTTCGACCGGCTGGTTAGCGTGGTTCTACCCCGGGTGCGCGACTTTAAGGGGGTATCCAGTAAATCGTTCGACGGGCGCGGCAACTTTACCCTCGGGCTGCACGATCAGTTGATCTTTCCGGAGATTTCCTACGAGAAAGTCGACAAGCAGAAGGGTATGAACGTCACCATCGTGACCACGGCGGCATCCGACGATCAGGCGCGGACGCTGCTGAAGCACATGGGAATGCCTTTCCGGACAGCTTAGCAGAATGGCAGAGACGTAGTTCGCTACGTCTCAGTCAGCAGGATCGAGAAAGTAGCAAGTGAGACGTTCCAAGTAGCGTTTCCACAGGAGATACGTTGGCAACTACAGCAAAAAGAGTGAAAGACGCGAAGATCCAGAAGAAGTTTGAGGATGCTCGCGGCGCAAAACAGGCGAAGCCGAAGTTCTCGACCCGCCGCCACAACCGCTGCAAGATTTGTGGTCGGCCTCGGTCGTATATCCGCAAGTTCGGGCTGTGCCGCTTGTGTTTCCGCTCGCTGGCGCTCAAGGGAGAAATTCCTGGAGTCTCGAAGTCATCATGGTAACGGAGTAGAGACGTAGCTTTGCTACGACTCTCGATAGACGCAAGAAGGCGAGCTGCTGCAGGTTCTCCAGCCATATCAAGGCGGCTTGAGCAAACGGGCAGTCGAGGAGAAGCAAACGATGAGGTTGACCGATCCGGTCGCAGACATGCTGACGCGAATTCGCAATGCGATTCGCGCCCGGCACCAGAAGGTAGACGTGCCCGCTTCCAAGCTGAAAGTGGAGATTGCCCGTATCCTGAAAGAAGAGGGATACATTTCCAACTACAAGGCCACGGAAGAAGAAGGCCACAAAGTAGTTCGAATTTATCTGAAGTACAGCAACAGCAACGAGGCTGCCATCTCCAACGTCGAGCGTGTCTCGCGTCCCGGATGCCGCGTCTACGTCCGCCGCAACGAAATCCCGCGGGTGCTGGGTGGAATGGGCATCAACATTCTCACCACGCCCCAGGGCGTGATGACCGGACGCGCCGCCCGTAAGGCCGGTGTCGGTGGCGAGTTGTTGTGCGAAGTCTGGTAATGAATCGAGCGTAGAGACGAAGCTCGGCTGCGTCTCCGTTCGATGTAACCGGAAAGATCTGAGAGCGATATCTATGTCACGAATTGGAAAGAAACCGATCCCGCTGCCGAAGGGCGTAACCTTCAAGGTCGAAGGCAACGTGGTTCATGTACAAGGGCCAAAGGGCAAAATGGATACCCCGCTTCCTGTCGGTATCCGCATTGAGCAAAAGGACGGAGAGCTGCTGGCTATCCGTGAGGATGACTCGCAGGCGGCGGTCCATGGACTCGCCCGCGCCCTGGTCAATAACGCCGTCGAAGGCGTGACCAAAGGATGGACCCGCGAACTGGAGATCGTCGGCATTGGATACCGTGCTGAAATGAAGGGCAAGGGTATGGTTGTATTCAGCCTGGGTTATTCGCACCCGATTGAATTTCCTCTGCCAAGCGGAGTTGAAGCAGCAGTCGATCCCAAGCAGACGCGGTTGACGCTGAGCGGCATCGACCGTCAGAAGGTCGGCCAGGTCGCTGCGGAAATGCGCGGACTACGTCCGCCTGACCCCTACAAGAACAAAGGGGTGCGGTACGTCGGCGAACGCCTGAAGAAAAAGGTTGGGAAGACCGGCGCGAAATAACGGTCGTTGGCCTTAGGTCGTTGGTCTTTGGCCATTAAGGGAGTTTGGATGGTAGTTGGAAGTTTAGGGCTTTTGGGGTTGGCCAACGACCAACGGCCTCGGCCAACGACGGAGTAGAAATGCTGACACAGACATCGAAAAATACGAACCGGCGGCACGTACACGAACGCATCCGCAAAAAGATCGAGGGCACGGCAGAACGGCCGCGGCTCAACGTGTATCGTTCCTTGAATCATGTGTACGTACAGGTAATCGATGACCTCAAGGGCACCACTATCGTCTCCGCCAATTCAGCGGAAGGCAAGAAGGGCGAGCGCAAGACCGGCGGAAATGTGGCTTCTGCGAAAGCGGTCGGCAAGGCCATCGCCGAGCGCGCCAAGGCCAAGGGAATCAAGCAGGTAGTGTTCGACCGTGGCGGTTATATCTATCACGGACGGGTAAAGGCCCTGGCCGAAGCGGCCAGAGAAGCGGGCCTGGAATTTTAAGGTAACGACAGGAAAAGGTTTATCGATGCCAACAGTAACCAAGAAACTCGATGCTGGTTCGTACCAGCTCAAAGATCAGGTAGTCGCCATCAACCGCGTCACCAAAGTGGTGAAAGGCGGCAAGAACATGTCGTTCGCCGCGCTAGTGGTGGTGGGTGATGGATCCTCGGTTGTGGGATTTGGGTCGGGCAAGGCCAAGGAAGTTCCTCAGGCTATCCGCAAGGGAATTGAATCGGCCAAAAAGAACCTGATCCGGGTGAATCTGACACAGACCACCATCCCGCACACGGTGTTGGGGCGGTTCGGCGCCGGGATGGTGCTGTTGAAGCCGGCTCCAGAAGGTACCGGGGTAATTGCCGGCGGAGCGGTTCGCGCGGTGATGACCTCTGCAGGCATTCAAAATGTCCTGACCAAGTCGATCGGCACCACCAATCCGCACAACGTAATCAAGGCTACTTTTGAGGCGCTGAAGAAATTGAAGAACCGGGCGGACATCGCGGCCCTGCGCGGCAAGACCGTGCAGGAACTGTAAGGGCGCGTTAAGCGGGCAGGATAAGGAATCAGCAATGATGACGACCAAGAAATCGGCGCAAGTCGCAGGCAAGATCCAACTCAAGTGGGTGCGCTCTTCCATCTGCGCCCCCTTCAAGCAGAAGCGCGTTGTGAAAGGCCTGGGATTTACCCGGCTGAATCAGGTGATTGAGCGTCCGGACACCCCCGCTATCCGCGGTATGGTGGCCAAGGTGCCGCACCTAGTCGAAATCATTTAACAGAAGAATCTGGAATAATCATGGATCTCTCAAAACTTAGAGCGCCAAAGAAATCATCGGAAAAGAAGAAACGCGTAGGTCGAGGTATGGGCTCGGGCATGGGTAAAACCTCTGCCCGCGGTCATAAAGGGCAGCGCTCGCGCAGCGGTTCGCGCATGATGCGCGGCTTTGAAGGCGGCCAGATGCCGTTGCACCGCCGCATGCCCAAGCGCGGCTTTACTAATATTTTCCGTAAGGAATTCAGCATCGTCAGCATCGAACGTTTGGCCGGGTTAGATGAAACCACTATCACCCCCGACGTTCTTCGCAAAGCCGGCATCATCAGTACCAAACATCCGGTGAAGATCCTCGGCGATGGAGAACTCACCGTCGCCATCACCGTTCACGCCCACAAATTTTCCAAGTCGGCCCAGGAAAAAATCACCAAAGCTGGCGGCAAATTCGAGGTCCTGCAGTAAATGCTGGAAAAACTGGCCAACGTCTTTCGTATCCCTGAACTGCGTAAGCGGATTCTATTTACGCTGGGTCTGTTGGCCGTCTACCGCCTGGGCGGACACATTCCTACCCCTGGGGTCAATGCCGACAAGCTCCAACAATTCTTCGAACAAAACCGTGGCTCCTTCCTCGGCTTCATTGACATGATGTCGGGCAGCCAGCTGCGCCGCTTGACGATATTCGCTCTTGGCATCATGCCCTACATCACCGCCTCCATCATTTTGCAGTTGTTGACCGTGGTTTATGAACCGCTGGCACGGCTGCAAAAAGAAGGTGAGATGGGGCGCAAAAAAATCACCCAGTGGACCCGCTACTTGACCTTGGTTTTAAGCGCGATCCAGTCGTTCGCCATTGCCGTCAGCCTGCAAAAAGGCGGGGACTTCGTGACCAATCCCGGAATGGGTTTCACCCTGATGACCATGCTTACGCTGACTACGGGCAGCGTGTTCATCATGTGGCTCGGCGAACAGATTACGGAGCGTGGTGTCGGCAACGGCATGTCCCTCCTGATTTTCGCCGGCATTGTGGTCGGCTTGCCGCGTGGAATCTACGATCTCTACGGCAAGGTAAAAGACAACGCCTGGGGAGCTTTTACCGCCCCGGCGGTCATCATGCTGATTGCGGTGATGGTCGCGATCGTGGGCTTCATCGTCTATGTCGAGCGCAGCGAGCGCCGTATTCCGGTGCAGTATGCCAAGCGGGTTGTCGGACGTAAAGTCATGGGTGGTCAATCGACTCACCTGCCGTTGCGGGTAAACGCGGGCGGTGTTATGCCGGTCATCTTCGCTTCGTCGATCCTGACACTGCCGCAGACGGTTGGCTATCCACTGCGGAATAAAGCATTCTTTGGGGAGTTCTTCCGCTGGCTGGGTTGGGGTGAGCCGCTTTACACATTCCTGTACGCAGTCGGAATTATCTTCTTCGCGTACTTCTATGTGTCGATTGTCTTCAACCCGAATGAAGTTGCCGACAACATGCGGAAGTACGGCGGGTTCATCCCGGGTATCCGGCCGGGTAAGAGGACTGCCGACCATATCAACGAGATTTTGACCCGCATCACCTTGGTCGGCGCGCTGTATCTGATCATTATCTCTTTCATCCCGGAATGGATGATTGCTGGCATCCACTTGAACCACTTACCGGGCTTCCTGGGTGCATTCTTTGAGCGATTGCCCACCTGGATGACCAACGGTTTGGGCGTGAACTTTTATTTCGGCGGTACTTCTCTGTTGATTGTGGTAGGCGTCGCCATGGACACGGTGACCCAGATCGAAGCGCAACTGATTATGCGGCATTATGACGGCTTTACCCCGCGTAGCGGGAGAATTAGAGGCCGCCGCACCTGGTAGGCAGGTCTCAGAAAGTTCCAGCAAGGTAACGGCGCCGGCCAGAACAGCGGCTGAGATTAAAGGTTGTAACGCACAGAAAGAGTTCGATGGCAGACGAGCCCTTGCGCAGCATCGGACCAATCATCCTGCTCGGGTCTCCAGGCGCCGGCAAAGGAACACAGGCAAAGCGAATCTCGGCGCGCTACGAGATCCCGCAAATCTCGACCGGTGATCTTCTGCGGGACAACGTCCGGCGAGGAACTCTGTTGGGGCTACAGGCCAAGAACGTGATGGAACGGGGCGACCTGGTTTCCGATGATCTGGTCTGCGACATGGTGGCCCAGAGATTGAGGCAGCCGGACTGCGCCAGGGGCTACATTTTGGATGGATTTCCGCGCACGGCAGCTCAGGCGGCCTGGCTCGACAAGTTCCTTAGTAGCAAGGTCTTTGACAATTCGAAGGGCGATAACTCGAGCCCAGGCAATTGGTTGCCGATTGTGGTGCGAATCGAAGTGGATTATAATAAGTTGTCGCTCCGGCTCACCGGACGCAGGACATGTCCCACCTGTGGGCGGATCTATAACATCCATTCCAGGCCACCTCGCGTCGACGAAGTTTGTGATTTCGACGGTACTCCGCTGATTATCCGCGAGGATGATCGCGACGAAGTGATAAAAGAACGTCTCGCGACTTATGAGCGGCAAACCCGCCCGGTAGCTGAATATTACAAGGCTAAGGGGCGGTTGTTTTCCGTTAACGGGGACTTGCCGGTGGACGAAGTCTCAGAGACGATTTTCCACGATATTGAAGCCTACAGCGACGGCACGGCGGGTAGTCGCTAATACGAATGCCGATTGTTTGCAAATCAGCGGCTGAGATTGAGAAGATGCGGCGCAGCGGCCGCGTAGTTCGAGAGGTCCTCAATCACTTGCGCGACATGGTGAGTCCTGGGATCAGCACAATGGATCTCGAACGTGCCGCAGAGAAGAAGATCAAGGAAGCCGGCGCCAAGCCCGCGTTCAAGGGATACTTCGATTATCCCTGCGTGCTTTGCACTTCGATCAATGAAGAGATCGTTCATGGCATCCCTTCAGAGAAGCGGATGCTGAAGCCTGGCGATATCGTTTCCATCGACTGTGGCGTGGTGATGGATGGTTACTACGGTGACGCTGCGATAACTGTGGCCGTGGATCAGTCAGTGACACCCGAGGTGCAGAAGCTGCTGAAAGTCACCGAAGCGTCGTTATACAAGGGCATCGAACAGGTGCGGGTGGGGAATTCGATCGGCGATGTGGGCGCGGCGGTTCAGGAATTTGTTGAAGCCAGCGGTTTCAGCGTGGTTCGCGAGTTCGTCGGCCACGGTATTGGCACCAAGCTTCACGAGGAGCCGCAGATTCCGAACTTCGGGTCGCGCGGTCACGGGGCAAGATTGCGGGAGGGTATGGTCCTGGCAATCGAACCCATGGTCAACTTCGGTAAGCCCGGAAGCCGCGTGTTGGACGACAAGTGGACCGCAGTGACAGCCGACGGCAGTCTAAGCGCACACTTCGAGCATTGTGTGGCGGTGATGCGCGACGGCCCCGTAATTTTGACGCAATAGCAGCTAGGAGCGATTTATCTGAGCAAAGAAGACGCGATTGAAGTAATGGCAGTGGTGCTGGAACCCCTGCCGAATGCCATGTTCCGGGTGGAATTGGAAAACAAACATCAGGTGCTGGCCCATGTCTCCGGAAAGATGCGCAAGAACTTTATCCGCATTCTGCCAGGCGACAAAGTCGCAGTCGAGCTTTCGCCCTACGACTTGAACCGCGGAAGGATCGTCTACCGCTACAAATAACCGCCTGACGGCGATTCGCTGAAGGCTGAGAGCTGATTTTATGAAAGTAAGAGCATCGGTAAAAAAAATCTGTGACAAGTGCAAGGTCATCCACCGCAAGGGTGTGGTGCGTGTGATCTGCGAAACCGCGAAACACAAGCAGCGCCAGGGATAACAAGGAGCACTATGGCACGTATTGCAGGCGTCGATCTTCCGCGCAACAAGCACGCGAACATCGCGCTGACCTACATTTACGGTATTGGGAACTCCCGTGCCGCGCGCATTCTGGATCAGGCTAACGTTGATCCTATGAAGAAAGTCCAGGATCTGGGCGAAGATGAAGTCAACCGCATCCGCCAGGTCATCGAGGCCGAAGGTTCGGTGGAAGGCGATCTGCGCAAGGAAGTTTCGATGAACATCAAGCGGCTCATCGAAATCGGCTCCTACCGTGGTTACCGTCATCGCCGGAACTTGCCGGTACGCGGACAGCGCACCCACACCAATGCGCGAACCCGTAAGGGCCCACGCAAAGGGACCGTCGCCACCAAGAAGAAGTCTGCGGCAAAAACTTAGAAACTGTCGTTGGCCGTTCGTCTTTGGTCGTTGGCAGCAGCCACGTCGACCAATTGAACCAACGACCAACGGCCAAGGATGATTTACCCATGGCAAAACCAGCAGCAGGCGGCGCAGCCGCAACTGATAAAAAGGGCAAGAAGAAGACGTTCAAGAAGAAAGAGCGCAAACACGTTCCATTTGGGATTGCGCACATTCAAGCGTCTTTCAATAACACCATCGTGACCATCTGCGATCCAGCCGGCAACGTGCTGTCGTGGAAGAGTTCCGGTTCGCTCGGCTTCCGCGGTTCGCGTAAGGGAACTCCCTTCGCGGCGCAGCAGGCCGCCTCGAACGCCGCCAATATGGCGCGCGATCATGGTGTTCGTACCGTGGAAGTCCGGGTAAGTGGTCCAGGATCAGGCCGTGAATCGGCAATTCGCGCCCTTGGCGCTGCCGGGATCGAAGTCCGCAACATCAAGGACTCAACTCCCATTCCGCACAACGGCTGTAGGCCGCCAAAGCGCCGTCGAGTGTAAGAAGTCGTCGTTGGCCGTTCGTCGTTTGTCGTAGGCCAACGCAGCCGGATCCGACGGGCAAAATGTTAGCCGCGAAGCGGCAAAAGAATACAGCCCAGGGCGCAAGCCCTGGGTAGAACCAAGAGCAACCAAGCCCCCGAAGGGGCGAAAGAACGGTCTCAAGTCCAAGGTACAAAACCTCGCAGCGAGAGGCCAACCGCCAAAGACGGACGACCAACGACGGTATTTCGACCGGGACGAAGGGTGAAGCCAAACCCGTAAACCGGTCATCTAATAAGGAGAAGATAACTTGGCAAGATATACAGGACCTGTCTGCCGTTTGTGCCGCCGTGAGGGAATGAAGTTATTCCTCAAGGGGACCAAGTGTTTCAGCGAAAAATGTCCCATAGAAAAGCGCAACTTTGCCCCCGGTCAGCACGGTAAAGACCGCAAAGCAAAGATCGTTGGCTATGGATTGCAGCTGCGCGAAAAGCAGAAAGCAAAGCGCATCTATTTCACCCAGGAAGGCCAGTTCCGCAACTATTTCGAGAAGGCCTCCCGCGCCCAGGGCGTCACCGGCGAACTGCTTCTGCAACAACTGGAGCGCCGTCTGGACAACATCGTTTACCGGTTGGGATTTGGAGTCTCCCGCCGCCAGGCGCGCCAGTTGGTGCGTCACGGCCACGTACACGTCGATGGACGCAAGGTGAATATCCCTTCGTACCAGGTGAGTGTGGGAGAAGAGATTTCCATTCGCGAGAGCAGCAACAAACTGCCGATTCTGGAGCAGGCCAAGGAATTCGCCAGCCACCAGAACGCACCTACATGGCTGGATATAGATCGCGATAACTTCAAGGGCCGCATCGTATCGTTGCCCAAGCGTGATGAAATCCAGCAGCCGGTGAACGAGCAGTTGATCGTCGAACTTTACAGCAAGTAGTAGAACGTCGTTCGTCGTTGGCAAAGTCAAAAGCCAACGGCCAACGACCACGACTAGCTTCACCCGGTCCTATATTCGTGCTAGATCAGCCTTTGCTGACGCTTGACCTGTGGTCGGACCCCTGCGGGGAGTCAGCATCGAGCCAAACGGCCGAAGGAGAAACAAATGCTTTGGAAGGGCTTTCAAAAACCGAAACGTCTCGCAGTCGACACCTCAACCCTCACTGATAAATACGGCATCTTCTGGGCGCAGCCGTTTGAACGCGGCTTCGGTACCACCATCGGCAACGCCCTGCGGCGCGTGCTGCTTTCCTCGATTGAGGGTGCAGCCATCACCGCGGTAAAAGTCGAAGGCGTGCTGCACGAGTTCCAGTCGATTCCCGGGGTTGTCGAAGACGCTACCGACATCATCCTCAACCTTAAGCAGATCCCCTTTAAGTTGGCCGGTGATGCACCAAAGGCGATTTATCTGCGTGCCGACCAGCCGGGAGTTGTTACCTCTGGGATGATCGAGGCTGATGCCGACGTCGAAGTGCTCGACAAGGACGTTTACATCGCCACCGTTAGCGAGGGTGGCAAGCTCGATATGGAGATGCGCTTGAAGCGCGGCCGCGGCTACGTCTCTGCCGACAAGAACTTCGACGAAGACCTCGGCATCGGCTTCATTCCTATCGACTCCGTACATTCACCCGTACGGAAGTGTAATTACACCGTCGAGGCAGCCCGCCTCGGGCAGATCACTGACTACGACAAGCTGACCATCGAAGTCTGGACCAACGGCTCCATCGCTCCTGCCGACTCCATCGGCTTGGCGGCGAAGTTGCTGAAGGACCACATGAATATCTTCATCAACTTCGAAGAAGATATCGAGACCTCAACATCCTCCGAAGAACGCAAGCCGGAGATCAAGAACGAGAACCTGAACCGCTCGGTCGAAGAGTTGGAGCTGTCAGTTCGCAGCTATAACTGCCTGAAGAATGCCAACATTCAGACCATCGGCGAGCTGGTGCAAAAGACTGAAGCCGAAATGCTGAAGACCAAAAATTTCGGACGCAAGTCGCTGAACGAAATTAAGGAGATCCTGTCCTCCATGGGCCTCAGCTTGGGCATGAAGATCGACGAGCACGGCAACGCCGTCCCCGGACCGACCTCCAACCAGGTGCTGCCGGCCTCGGCCTACGGACCAGACAACGATTTCTAAATCAATTCAGGGTCCGGCAAGCGCCGGAACCTGAATGCTGACAAATGAACGCGGAAAGCTGCAATTAGAAACAGGGGTTTACCATGCGTCACAAAGTAGCTGGATGGAAACTAGGCCGTAACACCGCCCACCGCCGCTCTCTGCTGCGGAACCTGACCACGTCGCTGATCTTGGAAGAGCGCATCGAGACCACCCTACCCAAAGCCAAAGCCTTGCGGCCGCGAGTGGAGAAGATGATCACGCTCGGCAAGCGCGGAGACCTGGCTGCCCGTCGCCGTGCTGGTGCATACCTCATGACCAGCGCTGCGGTGGATAAGCTGTTCGACACCATCGGCCCCCGTTTCGGCGACCGCCAGGGCGGCTACCTGCGCATCGTCAAGCTGGGATGGCGCAAGGGCGACGGCGCCGACACGGTCTTCGTCGAACTCCTGGGCAGCGAAGCGGTCCAGGAAGAAAAGCGTCAGAAGCGCGCTGAGGTACGTCAGAAGCGCGCCGCCGAAGCCAAGAAGGCGATGGAAGACGCCGAGCAGCCGCAGGGCGGTGAGGTTTCCGAGGCTGCGGAAGTTAAGAAATAGTTTTTCCTGGCCATGATCAAAGCACCCGGAATTTCCGGGTGCTTTTTTTGTTTATAGGGCAGAGTTCATCCGTGTAAGACGCCACCGTCGCTAACGGTATAATCCCACGGTAATGCAGCTTACCGGCGGCACGAAACTCGGCCCGTACGAAATCCTTTCTGCAATCGGCGCCGGCGGCATGGGAGAAGTCTATCGTTCCCGCGACACCAGGCTGGGGCGCGACGTCGCCATAAAAGTCCTGCCGCTACATCTCTCCGCAAATCCTGACTTCAAAGAACGTTTCGACCGTGAAGCCCGAGCGATCTCCTCGCTGAATCACGCCCGCATCTGCACCTTATATGACGTCGGTCATCAGGACGGTGTCGACTTCTTGGTGATGGAATTTCTTGAAGGCGAATCGCTCGCCGACCGTTTGCGCAAAGGCCCGCTGCCGCTGAAAGACGTGTTGAAGATCGGCGCCGAGATCTGTGAGGCGCTTGAAGCCGCGCATCGCCTAGGAATTGTTCATCGCGATCTGAAGCCCGGCAATGTGATGCTGACCAGAGCCGGTGCCAAGCTGATGGATTTCGGCCTGGCTAAAGCCACCTCTGGGGGCGTGGTCGCCGGGAGCGCGAGTGCGCCGTTGTTGTCGGGTGTGCACACCATAAGCGGAGCCAGTCCCTCACCACTCACTACCGCCGGTGCGATCGTCGGCACCATTCAGTACATGTCGCCGGAGCAGATTGAAGGTAAAGAGGCTGACGCGCGCTCTGATTTGTTCGCCCTGGGTGCGACGCTCTATGAAATGGCTAGCGGCAAGCGGCCTTTCGAGGGTAAGAGCCAGATTAGCGTAGCCAGCGCGATTCTGGAAAAAGATCCCGAACCGATTTCGTCGATTCAGCCGCTTGCCCCTCCGGCCTTCGAACACCTTATCAACACCTGCCTCGCAAAAAATCCTGACGACCGCTTTCAGACTGCGCACGATGTAGGGCTTCAACTGAAATGGATTGCGGAAGAACCCGCCGTAAGACCCGCTTCGCTTCCCCAGCAACAGCACTCTCGCGAACTAACCGCCTGGGCTGTCACTGGAGTACTCGCTCTGGTCCTCATAGCCTCCGCTGTCTGGTGGCTTGCCTCTAAGCCCACAGCACAGACGACATTTTTCTCAGCGCCCTTGCCGTTCGCGGCACGTGATGTTGCAGTCTCTTCTAATGGACACACGGTAGCGATAGTCGGCTATCGCCAGTCAGAGCGAAAAAATGTTATTTGGATTTACGAGCCCGGCTCGCCCGACGCCACCATGCTCGCCAACACCGAAGGCGCAACTTTCCCGTTCTGGTCGGCCGACGGCAGGTTTCTGGCTTTTTTCGCAGATGCGAAACTGAAGAAAGTCGAAGTATCCGGCGGCCCGGTGCAGACGCTGTGTGATGCCCCCAACGGCCGTGGTGGCTCGTGGAACAAAGACGACGTCATCGTCTTCACCCCCAGCGGACAACTAGGGGTCGGACTCTACCGCCTCCCCGCCTCTGGGGGAACTCCCAGCGAGATCACCTTTCCGGACCGAACCAAGGGAGAAGATAGTCATCGCTGGCCACAATTTTTGCCGGACGGAATTCACTTCCTCTACCTGGCAATGAATCTCTCCGGACAAAAGGAGCTTTCCGCCATCTACGCCGGGTCGCTCCAATCGAAAGAGAAGCAGCTCGTCGCTACCGCCAGGGCAAACGCCGCCTACGCGGCGCCAGGCTATTTGCTCTTTTACCGCGACCAGACTCTTTTCGCGCAACGCTTCGACGCCACAAAGCTTGCAGTGAGTGGAGAACCTGCGCCCATCCTTAACGGGCTTGAATATTCGCCTCGCATTGCGAGAACCGTATTCGCGGCTTTCGGCAGTGGCCTGCTGGTGGCCCAGAAGAGCGGCGAGACCGCCCTTTCACAACTGCTGTGGTTTGATCGCAAGGGAGAGCAGTTGAGCGCGGCCGCAAAGCCCGGCCTATACGGCGACGTAGCCTTGGCACCGGACGGTACATCGATAGCAGTCGATGTAACCGACAGCGCCAGCCAGAACACCGACGTCTGGGCCATGGGCGTCAAGGGCGCCAAGCGGCTGACCTTCGATCCCGCCATCGACACTATGGGTCTGTGGAGTCCGGATGCGAGCCGGTTGATATTTTCCTCCAATCGCGGACTCAAGTTCGATTTGTTTTGGAAAAACGCGGACGGCGCGCAGGAAGAAAAGCCGTTTCTGGAAGATGCCTCTGACAAGTACGCCACCTCCTGGTCACGTGACGGCAAGTACGTACTGTACGCGCGAGCCACCGACCTGTATTACATGACCCTGCCGGAACAACAGAACCATCTGTTCCTGAAGGCTCCGTCCTCGCTCAAGACCGGACGCTTTTCACCCGACGGAAAATGGGTGGCTTATGCCTCCAATGAAAGCGGCAAATGGGAAATCTACGTCACTTCTTTCCCCGACGCCCATGGCAAGTGGCAAGTCTCAAGCGGAGGCGGCGAGCAGCCCAACTGCCGCGGCGACGGCAAAGAGCTCTTCTACCTTGCCTCCGATGACAAAGTCATGGCAGCTTCGGTAACGACCGGCGCCAACTTCGATGCGGGTACACCGGTGGCGCTGTTCCAAGCCAATCCGCGTGAGCAGGTGGCAACCTCCGAACAACTGACCTACGACGTAAGCAGGGACGGCCAGCGTTTCCTGATCAACACACAAGTCAAGCAGGGAGAGACCATGCCGATGTCTGTCATCCAGAACTGGGCGGCGAAGCTGAACAGGTGACGGCATTTTAGAAAAGGCAGGGACGGCTCCGGAAAATCCGGAGTCTCATTCTCATGGTTTCGGGTGCGACGCTGTGCTGCCCTCCGTCATGCCTAGTATCCACTTGATAGCCTCAAAATACATCTTGCGAATGTCGGGATCGCTCCACGCCTCCTGCGTATGCCCCAGCGTCGAATAAAAGACGCGCCCCTTACCGTATGACTTGCTCCACGCCACGGCGAAGTCGTGGTCAGTCCGGTGCACGCGGGGATTCTGATAATTAAGCTTCGATGGATCTAGACTCAGCAGCACGTTGACCTTTTCACGCGACCATTCTTTCGGCTGGTAAATCTCGTCATACTTCACGAACGCCTTGGGAAAGTGGCGCACTGCGGGGAAGTCCGGAGCTTCATTAATGATCGGCGCATTAAACGTCGACCAGGGATGCTCATCGAACCATCCGCCAATCATCTCGCCATACTCGGGCCACTTGTAGTTGGTGTCGAGCGCGGCATGGACGCCGACAAATCCTTTGCCCTCGTCTTTGATGAAGGTGAGCATGTCTTTCTTCTGGCCCTCATCGAGGTCGAGCTCGCCGGTCGTGCTTACAAAGATCAGAGCGTCGAAGTAGTCGAGATTCTTGGTGTTGCGTCCGCCAAGGTCTTTCTTGGTGATGAGTTCGGTGTCGGAACGCAGCATGGCGTCCCACAGACCGGTTTCGTGGCCCATGTTGTAGATGGCGGCCATGGCGTCGGTGACTGAGTCGTGCTCCCATCCCTTGGTCTGGCCGATGACCAGAAGGTGTTTGAGATGACTGGTATGCGCCTTCGGCGGAGGTGCGACCGAGGGATCCACGGCCACGTCCTGGGCGAGGGCGAAGCCCGACATGAGTAAGGATAGAAATATGAAGCGCGTGGTTCGAGTGAGGCGCAAGAGGTGTCCCCTTTCCAATGAGAAGTCAGCGGCGATAAAGGTAGCACAAGGCGCAGACATCTCTGAAGTGTTCCGGCGGGAACACATCGTCATCACGGAAACGGGCGTACGCTGTTGTGCTGACAGCTAAGTATAAGAAAATGCGAAACAAATCCGCGTGGTGGTAGCGCTTAACCAGCGGTAGCGCAGTCGACAAACTCAAAGTCTCCCAACCACGACCCAATTCCCAATTTGGCACTCCACCGGGGACAGTGTGATTCATAACCTTGCCAGCCATGCGCCGCCCACGAAACACTCGTGCTCAGGGCCCGTAGTGTAATGGGAACACTTCATTGCTGCTGCAATCGTCCCACTTCTCGCCCAAGGAAACCGAGCTGAAGCTAGACGAAAACGAGAAAGGGATTGCCGGGGCTTCGTATTGGGCGAGATCAAGACCAGCTCCGTACTGCGAATAAACGAAAAAGGGGAGTGGACGGAAGTGACCGAAATTGCTATTGGTTCTCAACCCGCGTGGAAGTATATGGAAGTTACGGTTAGTCGCCAGAACTAATTCGCCATTGCAGAGGAACACAAGGTCTCTCGGCTCCGCTCGGGATGACAGTTTTGGTTTGATTTTTGAAGGCCTCGACGGCTTTGGCTGCTATCTAATGAAAAAGTCCTGATTTTGCCGGGAGTTACAGACCGCCGGCTGGGCGCGACTTTTCCGGTCATCTGGGGTTTGTATTTGGCGTAGAACGGAGGTTTGGCGATGATTCGAAAAGCAATCTTACCTTTACTTGGCTTGGCACTTGCGATGGTTTTTGCCTCCCCGACGAAGGCGGGCGCTGAGGTGTACGTGGGAGTGAATATCGGGCCGGTGGTTCCGCGGCCGGGTTACGTGGTGTTGGCGCCGCGTCCGTATGCTTATCGTTACTATGGGCCGCGTTTCGCGCCGGCCCCGGTGGTGGTGCGCCGCGGGTATTTCTATCACGGACGTTGGTATCCCAGTTACTATGCGCGCAGGTATTATGGGCCGCGGTATTTCCGCCGCTAAGAGGGTTTCTTTAAACCGAACCCCCGGTCCGCCCGGGGGTTTTGTTTTTGCGCGTTTCCTGACTGCTGCGAGGATTGAAGGCGGTCTATCTATGGTCCGGCCAGACAACCGTCCAGACGCCAGGGGCTCGAAAGTAATAGGGTAACAACCCGATTGTGTACCCCTGGGGGCGAGGTGACAATCGAAGCTCCCCCAACAATTTCCCCCGCACAAAACCTAAGGAGAACGCCTTTGTCTGATATCAGTTTGACCACCGTCCGCCATCATGGGGAAGTTGTAACCCTGGGCCGCAATGTGGCCTTGAAGCTCCTGCTGGAGAAAAGTGCTCCAAACGAGCGGGCCTGGGTTTGGCCCAGAGGGCTCAATGTTGCTCTCAGGACCCGCCTCAGCCTCAGAACCGAGAGGATCTAACAACTTGTTAACGAGTGAAAAGGCCGCCCCGTCGCGTTGTCGCCTCGTCTGATGAACATAAGAAGGGCCTTTTTGCTTAGGAACAAGTCGCGGGAAGAAAGGGTTGCGGGGGTCGTCATGGGTATCTCCGCCACGCTGGCAGGGAAGGGTGAGCTGTCGAATTTGCCTTGTCCGTGGAACCGCAAGGTCCCTCGGCCTGGCTCGGGATGACAGTTCTGATGTGGTGTCGGGGACTGACTCCGGTAACTTGAGCCCCGTTACTCCAGGTCATAAACTGCGAGCATGGAAGTCTCTCGCACACAAATGGGCATTGCCGCCGGTGCTGGAGGCATTCTCCTGCTGGCGTTTCTTGTCAGCCTGGCGTGGCTGAACCGGCAGGGACCGGTATTGTCGCGGTCGCCGGAGCGCGATCCGCTGTCGGGCATTCCGATCGACATCAGCCTGAATCCCTTGCGTGACCGGACGTCGGAGAAGACTGCGGCGAAATTTCTGCGCAGCATGCAGGAAGGGCACTGCGCCGACGAGCTTGCGGTCTGGACCCAGGACTACCGCAAGAAATATGCGGCCTTCATCTGCGGAGCTGAGGCGCGGCATCCGCTGTTGGGATGGAAACTGGCAGAGTGGGAAGATGCGCCGCCGCTGCGAATTCTGCAGTATCGCGGGACGCGGCAGAACGATCCCGGGAAAGACGGTACCTATAAAGAGATGCTCTCGGTGACCCTGCAAAACACCAGCGGCGAGTGGGTTGTAACCAAGTACGACGCCATGTATTGAGGTTTGCCGCCTTCGGGATGCGGCGTGGTACGTCTCTGAACCATCCAACTATCAAATTGACTTTTGCCTGCGATTTGGTTAGCTTTTCTCTCGGGAAAACGTTTACCTAATCCACCCGAATCGGAGATGTTGCAATGCTTCTCGCCGCCCTGCGGGAGCAAGTGCTGGAGGCCAACCTGGAGCTGGTCCGCTGCGGACTGGTGCTTTACACCTTTGGCAATGTAAGCGGCATCTCCCGCAAAGATGGATTGGTCGCTATCAAGCCCAGCGGCGTCCCCTATGACGATCTCACTCCGGAACACATGGTTATCTCCGACTTGCAGGGAAAGATTGTAGACGGAGACTTCCGCCCGTCGTCCGATCTACCGACGCATGTCGAGCTATATCGCAACTTTCCGAACATCGGCGGGGTTGCGCACACGCATTCGGAGTTCGCAACGTCTTGGGCACAGGCACAGCGTCCGATTCCATGTCTGGGGACGACGCATGCCGATTATTTCTACGGACCGGTTCCAGTGACGGCCGAGCTGTCCGCGGAAGAGATCGCGAACGAGTACGAAAGGAATACCGGGACGGCGATCTGCCGAGCGTTCGCCAAGCTGGATCCCGATGCCATTCCCGCCGTGCTGGTCGCCGGACATGCACCTTTTTGCTGGGGCAAAGACGCGCACGAAGCCACGCACAACGCCGTGGTGGTTGAGTACGTGGCCAAAATGGCCTATCGCAGTTTGGGAATCAATCCGGGCGCGAAGCCGTTGCCCGCTGAACTGCACGACAAGCATTTTCTGAGGAAACACGGCAAGACGGCATACTACGGTCAGGTTTCCCCGAAGTGAATCTGCCGGTAAGTTTCGAGAGTTCGCAAAATCGAGGGCTTAAGAAGGTCGCTAACATGCGTTAGTATGGAACGCTTGCGCGGGGCGCGGTGTCGGAATGCATTGCCGGGCGATTATGGTTCTCCAATTTCATAGCGAATTGAGCAAGACGAGGGAGAGAAATGTCCAATAAGAAGATGACCATGGGCCTCATTGTCGGAAACCGGGGCTTCTTCCCTGACCATCTTGCCAAATCCGGCAGGGAAGACATGTTGCGGGTGCTGGAACGGGCTGGCATGGATTGTGTTTCCCTGACTCCCGATCAAAGCAAGTACGGCGCCGTCGAGACCCATGAAGAAGCCAAGAGATGCGCGGCATTATTCCAGGAGAACCGTCACCGCATCGATGGCGTTATCGTGACACTTCCCAACTTCGGCGACGAACGCGCCATTGCCGATACGCTTCGTCTGGCTCGGCTCAATGTTCCCATTCTCATTCAGGCCACGCCCGATGTCACCGACAAGATGACGATTGCGTTCCGCCGCGACAGTTTTTGCGGCAAGATGTCGGCCTGCAATAACCTCCGACAGTACGGCATTCCTTATTCGTTAACCACATTGCACACGGTTGCGCCGGACTCGGATGGTTTCCGCAAAGATCTGCAGTGGTTCGCTTCCGTCTGCCGCGTGGTGAATGGATTTCGAGACCTGCGTGTGGGCAGCATCGGCGCACGTCCCGCGGCTTTCAACACCGTCCGTTACAGCGAAAAGATCCTGGAGTCGCAAGGTATCACCACGGAGACGGTCGATCTTTCGGAGATCATGGGCCGCATCGCGCGCCTGAAAGATGACGACTCCGACGTGCAGACTAAACTCGCAGAGATTAAGAGATACGTCACCACTGAAGGGATCCCGCAGGAATCGCTGATCAAGATGGCGAAGCTCGGCTTCGTCATTCAAGACTGGATGCGCCAGACTGACGTCGTCATCAGTGCCGTGCAATGCTGGACGGCGATGGAAGAATATTTCGGCGTCGTGCCCTGCACCATCATGAGCATGATGAGCAACGACCTGATCCCGAGTGCATGTGAAGTAGATATTGTCGGCACGCTGGGAATGTACGCCTTGGCCCTGGCGTCCGAGACTCCCAGCGCGCTGCTCGACTGGAATAACAACTATGGTGACGATCCTAACAAGGCCGTCTGTTTCCATTGCAGCAATCTCCCCAAGCACTTTTTTGAAGATGTTCGAATGGACTTCCAGGAAATCATCGCGGGCACGGTCGGCAAGCTGAACACATACGGCACCGTCGTCGGGCGGGTAAAGTCGGGTCCGATGAGCTTCGCACGTTTCTCGACCGACGACACTGCTGGCAAGATGCGCGGGTACGTTGGCGAAGGGGCCTTCACCAAGGATCCGCTAAATACCTTCGGCGGCGCGGGGGTGGTTGAAATCCCCGGCCTGCAGAAGCTGTTGCATTACATTTGCGAGACTGGATTTGAGCACCACGTCGCTGCCAACTTCTCGACAACTGCTGGGGCGGTGTTTGAGGCAATGACACGTTACTACGGTTGGCAGATGCACTGGCACAAGAACTAACCGAGCGCAGAAGCAAGAGTAGAATCCTCCTCTTCGCACAGGGTGGGAATGACAACGGATTTTAGCTTGGTGCCCAAGGCTCATCCTCACAGGGACGGTACGATTCCACAGGAACTCTCATGGCCATCGTCGCAGGAGTAGATTTCGGAACCCTCAGTGTCCGCGTTTCGATTGTCGACAGCGAACGCGGAATCCTTGCCTCGGCGGTCGCTGAGTATCCGCTGCATCGCAAGCGTGAAGATCCCGATCATGCCACCCAATCGCACGATGACCACATGACAGCGCTTGCGGCCGCTACCCGCCAAGCCGTCAGAGAAGCTGGCATCAGCGGCGACAAGGTTCTGGCCATCGCACTCGACACGACCGGCTCCAGCGTGATACCCGTCGGCGAAGGCATGAAGCCGCTGGGCGAGTACTACCTCTGGTGTGATCATCGCGCCAAGAACGAAGCCGCCGAGATCACCGAAACCGCACACCGTGAAGAGCTGCCCGCCATTGACTGGTGCGGAGGCACGTATTCATCCGAGTGGGGATTCTCCAAACTCCTGCACTGGTTGCGCCATAATCCAGAGAAACGCGACAAGTTTGTCAGCGCCTTCGAGCATTGCGATATGGTGGCCGCGACCCTGGCGGGAATCACTGATCCAAAGAAGGTCAAGCGCAGTATATGCGCCATGGGTCACAAATGGATGTGGAACGCCGGACTAGGCGGCTTGCCCCCCGAAGATTTTCTGATCAAGGTCGATCCTTTATTTAAGGGGGTTCGCGGCAAACTGGGAGGTGACTACGCGACCTCTGATCAGATCGCGGGAAAATTGTCCCCCGAGTGGGCGGAGAAACTGGGACTTCGTGCGGGAATCCCAATTCCAGTTGGGGCCTTCGACGCGCACTGGGACGCGGTCGGCGCGGGTGCGAAGGAAGGCGATGTGGTCAACGTAGTCGGCACGTCGACTTGCATCATTGCCTACGCCGCGCAGGCTGAACTGGTGCCAGGCGTATGTGGCGTGGTGAAGGGAAGCGTTCATCCGGGTTATGTGGGAATCGAAGCCGGCCTTTCTGCCACCGGCGACATCTTCAGCACTATCGCGCAACGGGCCGGCACGACCGTTGCCGAACTGAGCAAAGGTCTCGAAAAATTCCGCGCTGGGCAAACTGGCCTGCTTCGCATGACCTGGGACAACGGCGACCGCACCGTGCTGGTTAATCCAAATCTCGGTGGCATCACGCTGGGTTGGAATCTGCAAACCACTGCACAAGACGAATTGTTCGCCGCCATCGAGGGTACCGCCTTCCACACACGGATCATTCTCGATCGCATGAGTGAATTCGGCGCGCCGACGCTTCGTGTGATCAATGGCGGTGGCATTCCACAGAATAACTCCGTGTTGAACCAGGTTTATGCCAACGTGTTGGGAAGACCGGTGCTGGTCCCCAGCAGCAAAGTTACGGGAGTCGGCTCAGCGATTTTTGCCTTTCTTGCCGCTGGGGTGTTCAAGACGGTCGACGAGGCCCAGCAAAAAATCTGTCCGCAGCACGCCATCTATACACCCAATCCTGACGCCCAGAAGCGGTACGACGAACTCTATCCGCTTTACCGGCGCATTTACTTCGACTTCGGCAAGTCAGGCGGTGAAAGCCGCTTCGGAGACGTGCTGCCGAAGCTGATTCAAGTGGCCCGTAGCTAAGAAAATGTCCAAGAGGACGCTCCTTATTACTGGGCTACTGATGTTCTCTTCAGCTTATGACTTCTACCGAGGTTACAACTTAACGTATTCGTTTGCCGAGGGATCAATCTCCGTGATCGGATGTCTCATAGTCTTAGCGCTTTTCTGGTGGATTTATTCAAAATTTCCAAATCCTCGTCGTGATCGAGTTGCCGTCTTGCATTTTTAGACCGTCATCCCCAAGCTGAAACGAGACCTTACGAAAGTTAAATTTGAGACGGCGATCAACAGGTCGCCAATTAGTCCGCCACTAATACGGCTACGCTGACATCCGTCTTCCAATGCTTCTTCCCGCGACCTGCCGCAATAAGGTTCCTCGCCCCGTTTCGGTCTGACACGTCGATGAGAGTTTGGCCCCAGCTGCGTTCATCTGATACTGTGAACAGCGCCCAAAAGGAGATCCCGGTTGAACCATCGTTTTTTCCTGACCCCAATCCTCTTTCTTGCCCTTATCGCCCCCGCTCAAATCGACGACCAGACCCGGCAGCTCTCGCATGACATCTTCAAACAGCTCATCGAAATCAATACCACCGATTCTGTCGGCAATGTCAGTACGGCCGCCGAAGCCATGGCGCAACGATTCCGCAACGTCGGATTTCCCGACAGAGATCTCTACATCGGCGGCCCCAATGATCGCAAAAAGAATTTGGTGATCCGCCTGCATGGCGCGGGCAAACACAAGCCGGTCCTGTTGATCGGGCACCTCGACGTGGTGGAGGCCCGGCGAGAAGACTGGACCACCGATCCCTTTCAATTTGTGGAGAAGGACGGATTTTTCTACGGGCGCGGCACGCAGGACATGAAGGAAGGCGACGCGATCATGGTGGCGGCGCTCATCCGCATGAAGCAGGAGGGCTATCAGCCCGACCGGGACATCATCCTTGCACTTACCGCGGATGAAGAAGGAGGCCAATCCAACGGCGTCGACTGGCTAATCAAGAACAAACGCGATCTGATAGACGCGGAATTCGTTCTCAATCAGGACGGCGGCGGCGTCGAAACCGAAAACGGCAAACCGGTGATGATGGTAGTTGATGCCACCGAAAAACTTTACGCAGACTTTGAACTCACCGTTACTAATCCTGGTGGCCACAGCTCAATTCCCATCCCTGACAATGCCATCTATCACCTGGCTAACGGGCTGGTTCGCTTGGAACACTATAAGTTTCCATTCGAACTGAACAATGTAACCCGCGCTTACTATGAGCGGATTTCGAAGGTCGAAAAAGGACCACGAGCCGCTGACATGAAGGCGATCCTCAAAACCCCGCCCGACCAGAGAGCCGCCGATCGCCTTTCGCAAGACCCCATCGACAACTCCACGTTGCACACCACCTGCGTCGCCACCCGCCTGAGCGGAGGACATGCCAACAACGCCCTGCCGCAGCAGGCCCATGCCAACGTAAACTGCCGTATTCTGCCTGGCCACTCCTCAGAAGAGGTTCGCAATGAGTTGGTGAAAGCTTTTGGCGATCCCAAGATTACGGTCCGTTATGTAGGCCCCCTCGGAGAAGTGAACGACCATGGCTCCGACAAACAGGGCTACGCGCCGCCTCCGCTGCGTCCTGACGTCTTCCGGCCGCTGGACAAAATTGCCAGCGAAATGTGGCCTGGTGCTCCGGTAATTCCAGACATGGCGACCGGCGCATCGGATGGTATTTACACCAATGCTGCAGGCATGCCGACCTACAGCGTGTCAGGAGTGGCCCTCGAGCGCAACGACGTTCGTGCCCACGGCAAGGACGAGCGCATTGGGATCGAGTCGTTTTACAAAGGGGTGGATTTCTACTATCGGTACTTGAAGGCCGTGACGTCGGGACAATAGACTCGTTTAGCACTTTTTCCCGCGGACGCATCAAAGAGGCACCATACTCAGACGAGCATCTAACCCTCAGCAGGGTTCAAGCATGTGCGGGCACCAGGGACCAAAAGGAACCTCGGCGCCGTTTTCGATCCCTACGGGGCTTTTTGTTTTTTTCACTCGTCCAGGGCTCACGCCCTGGCCTGCATTCTCATGCCACTTAACTGCTCTTTTTCTGCTTGCAACCGGCGGACTTCAACGAATTTGCATCCCACTGTCCAAATTGCTTCCTCTCAAACGTCATACTAGTAGCGAACAATAATCTGCTGCGCGAAGGAGGGAACCATCGATGCAATACATGTTGATGGACTATGTCCAGGAACAAGGCTTTCACGAACTATCCAAAGAAGAGCAGGAACGATGGCTGGGCGCATACCGTGCCTATATGGAGGCCATGCAAACAGCAGGCGTGTTGCGAACCAGCGGTGGGCTGAAACCGCCTTCCACCGGCACCACGGTGCGGGTGACAAACGGGACAACACAGGTTCTCGACGGACCCTATGCCGACACTAAAGAACAACTCGGTGGTTTCCACATAATCGAAGCGCCTGATCTTGATGCTGCCATTTCGTGGGCCGCGCGCAGCCCGACTGCACTCCACGGAGTAGTAGAGGTCCGTCCCATGTGGGAAGGCACCATGCTTACCCGGCCCATTCATGATTACATGATCAAATAAATAAGGAGAACGAACCATGCAAAAGTTAATCGTATTCAATCATGTCTCACTCGATGGCTATTTTGTTGACGCCAAGAATGGGATGAGTTGGGCCAAGTCGGAAGCGAACGACGCTGAGTGGAATGCCTTCGTCGCCGAAAACGCAGAAGGTGACGGTACTCTGGTGTTCGGAAGGGTCACCTACGAAATGATGGCGAGCTACTGGCCGACGCCGATGGCCGACCAGCACAATCCGGTAGTAGCCAAGCGCATGAATGAGATGCCGAAAGTTGTGTTTTCACGCAAGCTCGACCAGGCGACATGGCGGAACACGCGGCTGATCAAGGGCGAACTGGCCACGGAAGTCCGCAAGCTGAAGCAGGAGGCGGGCGGAGGTATGGCGATTCTGGGCAGCGGTACTATCGTCGCGCAATTGGCGAAGGCCGGCCTGATCGACGAATTCCAGGTGGTGATTAATCCCATCATTCTGGGCAAGGGCAAAACCATGTTTGAGGGAGCTAACCAGAAGTTGAAGCTGACGAAGTCGCGGGCGTTTGGGAACGGGAATGTGGTGCTGTGGTATGAGCCGGCGTAGGGTTGATAAGGCATCGGCCTCAGTCAATGCAAGGAGAAGTCGATTGTCTGTTAGCTGCGAGGTCAAATCACGAATTAGCACCGCAGGCGGATCCGTCCAATTTTCGTTGGATCAGCCGTTGCCCTATCTTTAGATTCGCGAGATCCCCGTATTTCAGATCTGCAAGAGCAGAGCCTAGAAGAGGACAAGAAATGGAGAAGCTGACGGCACCTGTGCCGCACGCGGCAGCCGAAGATGTTGCCCGCCGCAGCTACGGCAAACTCGTTGCGTACCTCGCCGCCGGCACGCACGATCTGGCCGCCGCCGAGGACGCACTTTCGGAGGCTTTCGCCTCGGCGTTGATCGACTGGCCGCTCCACGGATGCCCCGCCAATCCCGAAGCCTGGTTGCTCACAGTGGCCCGCCGCAAGATCATTGATAGCTTTCGTTCGCGGCAGCGGCATGAAGGTGTAGCCAGCGATCTCGATTGCCTGATCGCGCCGTCCCAAGAATCCGTCGTTCCCGATCGCCGACTCGCGCTACTCTTTGCCTGCGCGCACCCCGCCATCGACGCCAGTATTCGAGCTCCCCTCATGTTGCAGGTGGTCCTCGGACTCGATGCCAAAGCCATCGCCACGGCATTCCTCATGTCCCCTGCCGCCATGGGCAAACGGCTTGTTCGTGCCAAGGAGAAAATCCGGCAGGCGGGTATCCCGTTCAGAATTCCGGACCGCGACGAACTCCCCAGCCGCCTCGAAGCGGTTCTCGACGCGATCTATGCCGCCTTTGCCGAGGCCTGGTCTGACCCCGGGGCGACGGACGTGGCCAATCGAAACCTCACTGAGGAAGCGTTGTTTCTGGCGAAGCTTGTGTCCGAGTTACTGCCGAAAGAACCGGAGGCTTTGGGACTGCTCGCGCTTATTTTGCATGCCGAAGCACGGTGTCGGGCGCGCCGCAGCCCTGGCGGTGAATTTGTGCCACTTGCAGAGCAAGACCAGCAATTGTGGGATTGGCAAATGATTCTCGAAGCTGAGTCACTGCTACGTCGTGCCAGTTCCCTCGGTCCCGTGGGACGCTTCCAGTTGGAGGCCGCTTTACAGTCGGCGCATGTTTATCGTTGTCGCACGGGAAACGCCAACTGGAAAGAGGTCGCCGAACTTTATGAGGCTTTGTTTGCGCTGACCGAATCGCCGGTGGTCGCCATCAATCGCTCTCTTGCCATCGCGGAAGCGCGAGGTCCGACCGCCGCCCTTGCTGCCATGCCAGACTCCGGCGATACCCGGCTCACAAGTTATCAGCCGTACTGGGCGGCACGCGCCGAACTTCTGGCCAAAACGGGGGCACACGGGGAAGCACGAAATGCTTACGAGATCGCGATCGGTCTGGAGCGGGATCCTGCCGTGCGCCGCTTCCTGCAGAAACGCCAGTCGGCGCTGAACTATTGAATTCCCAGTGCCCTCCGCGGAATGTAACCCACTCCGAACTCGTCCGGCGAGACCACTCAAACCATCTCCGCCCTATTGCATAACTAAACTAAACGGTATAGTATTCAACATCGCGAGGTTAACGTGAGCGCCATTCGAGTTTCCAATCTAGTCAAAAAATTCGGCGACTTTACCGCGGTCAACGGTATTTCCTTCGAAGTCGAAGCAGGAGAAATCTTTGCCTTCCTCGGCCCCAACGGGGCCGGCAAGACCACAACCATAAAGATGCTGACCACGATCCTCAATCCGACATCAGGAAAAATGGAACTCGATGGTTTGGATCCGACGACCCATCGTAACCAGGCCCGCCAGAGCTTCGGCATTGTTTTTCAGGACCCCAGTCTTGACGGGGAGCAGACCGCCTGGGAAAACATGGAATTGCACGGCATTCTCTACAAGGTGCCGCGTAAAGTTCGCGCTGAGCGCACCGAGCGGCTGTTGAAGCTGTTCGAACTATGGGAGCGCCGCAACGATTATGTGAAACTATTCTCCGGAGGCATGAAGCGGCGACTGGAAATCGCACGCGGATTTCTCCATACTCCCAAGATTCTTTTTCTGGATGAACCCACACTCGGCCTCGATCCCCAGACGCGCAACCAGCTCTGGAGCCATGTGAAGCATGTCAATGAAACCGAACGTGTGACCGTGTTCCTGACCACACACTACATGGACGAAGCCGATCGCGTTGCCCACCGTATCGCAATTATCGATCACGGCAACATCGTGGCGCAGGGTACATCCGACTCGCTAAAGCAGCAGACCAACACCGATTCGCTAGAGCATGCATTTCTCGCATTGACTGGGTCAACCATTCGCGACGAAGGCGCAACTTCTACCGACCAGTTACGCCAGGTCGCAAAGATGTGGGGGAATCGACGATGAGCGCAATTTACATTCTCTGGCTGCGAGAGTTGAAACGATATATCCGTTCCAAAGCGCAAATCGTTGCGTCGCTGGGACAGCCTCTGCTTTACCTTCTGGTATTGGGTTTCGGACTCGGGCCGATCTTCCAGAAATCGGGCAATGGCAGCTATCTGCAGTTTGTCGCTCCGGGCGTGATCAGCATGAGCATTCTTTTCACCTCTGTCTTCTCCGGGATCGCAATGCTTTGGGACCGCCAGTTCGGCTTCTTAAAAGAGACATTGGTCGCACCCGTGCCGCGGATCCAAATCATGATTGGGCGCACTCTGGGCGGAGCCACTGTCGCGGTGATTCAAGGTCTTCTGATAATGACTGTGTGCCTTATCGCTGGCTTCCGTCCTTACAATCTGGCGATGTTGCCGGTCGTATTCCTGTTCATGATGCTGATAGCAGTCGTGTTTGCCGCTCTGGGCACGGCTTTTGGCTCGATTCTTGAGGACATGCAGGGCTTCCAGCTGATCATGAACTTCATGGTGCTGCCGATTTTCTTTCTTTCGGGCGCGTTGTTTCCATTGAACAATTTGCCCAAGGTACTGAGCGTCATCACGAAATTCGACCCGCTTACCTACGGAGTAGATGCACTGCGCGGTACCTTGATCGGTAGCTGGCATTTCGCCTTCGGACTGGACCTGCTGTTACTTGGGTTGATCGGAACCGCGTTCTTAGGTTTAGGTGGATACCTGTTTTCGAGAATTCAGTTGTAGAGAAGTCGGTTGTCTCTGGTCGTTGGTTTGCCCAACACCCAAGGCCACCGTCCAACGACAATCATGGCCCGCACCAAGAGTCCGCAGGCGCACAACAAAGTCATCGAGGCCGCGCTCGAACTATTTGCCGAACGCGGCATTGAAGGTACCAGCGTAGACGCGATCGCGGCTGCCTCGGGCGTTAGCAAAGCCACGATCTATAAACACTGGAAAGACAAGGACTCGCTGGCGCTGGAAGCACTGGGTGAATTGCTTGGACTGAACGAAAAGCTTCCCGTCTTTGATAGTGGAAATCTGCAGACGGATCTCATCAACACGCTCAACTACCAACCACCCGAGCGCGATCCTGAAAAGAAAAATCGCATCATGCCCCATCTGATGGCCTACGCGGCCCGGAATCGGGAATTCGGAACGCAATGGAGGAGCCGTGCCATTGAACGCCCGCGCCGCCAAATTACCGAAATCCTGCAGCGCGGCGTGAAGCTGCGTAAACTGCCTCGCAGTTTAGATGTAGAAATAAGCCTGGCGATCCTGCTCGGTCCCATGCTTTACCAGCACATCTTCCTAAACCGCATGGGCAAAGCCGCAAACCCTAATCCGGACCTGGCTACAAAGGTGGTAGCCGGCTTTTGGAGATCAAGCGCTATCTAATTAAGGCACGGACAGATTGTCGGCGTGGCAAGCTAAGGTTGCGAAACCGACCGCTAGTGCGGTCGCTCTTGTCCTTTTTCAAAGAGCAGCGATGATACCGTAACCGCAATCACCGCCAGCATTCCCAGTGCGAGAAACGCCACTCCGGCCAACGCATACCCACCGGTGGCCGAACCACATAGCTGTACGGAAGCTCCGACCAAAGGATATGCCGCCGTGATACCCGCCGCCCCGTGCCATCCGGCATCGAGAAAAAGAAACCCAGCGACACACAACAGGAAGACGCAATGAGAAAATATTTGGAATTCATAGCGCCCCAAGGGTATTCCTCCGGCCAAGAGACATGCCAGCAGGGACTACAGACCAGCGGTCCGAAACAAAATACAATTGTTAAAGAGTGTTCCGATGAAAGCGGCCGTCCTCAACTCGCCCGCGCCAATTTCTCAGCGGCCCCTCAGTCTGGAAGAAGTTCCGCAACCGGAGCCCCGCCCAGGCCAAGTACTACTGCGGGTCCGAGCTTGCGGTGTCTGCCGCACCGACCTTCACATCGTGGAAGGGGAACTGCCTCAGCGGCGCAGAGAATTAATTCCAGGTCACCAAATCGTGGGCGAAGTTATCGGCGGGAAGACCGCGGAGTTGCCGTTAGGAACGCGAGTTGGTGTTTCCTGGATTGGCGGTATCGACAGCAGCTGCTGGTATTGCAATCACGGACTGGAAAATCTCTGCGATTCTCCAACTTTTACCGGCTACACAATCGATGGTGGTTACGCTGAATACGCCGTGGCCCATTCCGACTTCGTTTTTCCGCTTCCTCAGACAATGGACGATCTGCACGCCGCGCCATTGCTTTGCGCTGGCATCATTGGTTTCCGCAGCCTTCGCGTAGCTGGAGTGGAACCCGGCGAGCGGGTAGGTTTGTTTGGCTTTGGCGCTTCCGCACATCTGACGATCGCCGTTTTGCACGCGTGGAAGTGTGAAGTTTACGTATCAACCCGTGGAGCCTCACATCGAAAGCTGGCCGAGTCTCTTGGAGCAAAGTGGGTCGGCGACGAAAGCGCAAAGCCGCCGGTGGAACTCGATCGGGCGGTCACATTTGCGCCGAGTGGAGAGGTTGTAATCGCTGCTCTTGGCAGTCTTCGCAAAGGTGGTGTCGTCGCCATCAACGCGATTCACCTCGATCGCATTCCTGAATTTGATTACGACAGACTGCTTTGGGGAGAGCGTCAAATACGCAGCGTCGCCAACATGACCCGTGCTGATGGCCGCGACTTCCTCTCACTGGCTGCGCAACTTGGATTACAGGCGAAGGTCACCGCCTATCCACTCGATCGGGTAAACGAAGCGTTACTCGCCCTGAAAGCTGACAAGGTCGACGGGGCGGTGGCGATTATTCCCTAGATATTGAGATCACATCTTTACCCACGTGGACCCCTTCTTGTACGACTCAACCGCGGCATAAATAAACTCCATGCCCCGCACACCGTCATAGACGGTAGGGAACTCGTACTCCGCTGTCTTCATCGGCTTACCGTCAATGTATCGCCGAATAGCGCGCGTCACCCCGTCATAGATCGTCGCGAAGGCTTCCAAATATCCTTCAGGATGGCCGGAAGGAATGCGAGTGACTTTCTTTGCTCCGTCAGAAAGGTAGTCCTGTCCACGCGATAGCGTCTGGCGCGGCTGCCCATACCGATAAAGCTCAAGATAATTTGGATTTTCCTGCTTCCAAAGGATCGCCCCCTTCTCCGCATAAACGCGCAGCTTGAGGCCATTCTCTTCTCCGGTAGAAACCTGGCTGATCACTAGCACGCCCTTTCCACCATTCTTAAACCGCAGCAATGCATTCACATCTTCATCGAGTTTGCGATCAGGAAGGAACGTACTCTTGTCGGCGCAAATGGAGACAATAGGATCACCAGTGACGTACTCAAGCAAATTCACGCAGTGAGTGCCGATGTCGCCCAATGTGCCGCCGATGCCCGACTGTTTGGGATCTACCCGCCAGGCGGCCTGCTTCTGCCCGAGTTTTTCGTGCGGCACCATCAGAAAATCCTGCAGATATTCGATCACCACTTTGTGAACCCTACCCATCTCACCCTTCTTAAACAACTGTCTCGCCTCGCGAACCATGGGATGTCCGGTGTAGTTGTGAGTGACCGCGAACACCAGTTTCGTTTTCTCCACTAACTTGGCAAGCTTCTCGGCTTGGTCGAGAGTAAAGGTCACGGGCTTGTCGCACACGACATGGAATCCCGTTTTCAAAAACGTCTCCGCAATCTCGTAGTGCGACTTGTTCGGCGTGACGATGCTGACGAAATCAATGCGTTGTTCCGCGGGAAGCTTGGCCTCGGCGGCGGCCATCTCTTTGTAGGTTGCGTAACAACGTTTCGGATCGAGATAGAGTCCGGCCCCGGTCTTTTTAGTGTTGGCCAAGTCTCTCGAAAAGCATCCCGCAACCAATTCGATCTGACCGTCCATAGCTGCACAAAGGCGATGCACCGCACCAATGAAGGCTCCCTGTCCACCGCCGACCATCCCCATGCGGAGCTTGCGCTTCCAGCTTTCCATAGTGTCTCCTTTAATGTTGAGCTGCCAGCTAATTGCTGAAAGCTGATAGCTGTTCTTTAGAAAGCCAACTCAAAAGTCTCAGACCAATCCGAGCATCTGCCGGTTGCGTTTGGTATTACTGCCACCGCCCGCAAAGTCGTCGAAGGCCACCTTCGTAGTTTCGATAAGATGCCGTGCCACAAAAGGCGCACCTTCCGCTGCACCCTGCTCCGGACTCTTCACGCAACATTCCCACTCGACTACAGCCCATCCGTCAAAGCCAGCCTCGGTGAGCAGCGTGAACACGCGTGTATAGTCCACTTGGCCGTCTCCAAGTGAGCGGAAACGTCCCGCCCTTTGTGCCCACGGCTGATAGCCGCCGTAAACGCCAACCCGTCCCGATGGCCGAAACTCGGCATCCTTCACGTGGAAACCGCTGATGCGGTCCCCGTACAACTGAATGAACTCGCAGTAATCCAGCTGTTGCAACACAAAGTGGCTGGCATCGTAGTTGATTCCAACCGCGGGATGATTCTTGGTGTGCTTGAGAAACAACTCAAAGGTCGCACCATCGTAAACATCAGAACCAGGATGCAACTCGTACCCGAAGACGCAACCCTTGTCATGCGCCAGATCAAGCAGCGGCATCCAGCGTTTTGCGAGTTCTTTGAACGATTCGTCGACCAATCCCGGCGGACGCTGCGGCCAGGGATAAATCATGTGCCAGGAAAATCCACCGGACATGGCAGGAATATTCCGCAATCCAAAGTTGGCTGAGGCAAGAATGCATTTCTTCAATTCCCCCGCTGCCCACTTGGTGCGCGCGCTTCCACGCAGTCCCTTGGGATGGAACGCCTCAAACCCAACCTCATAAGCGGGATGAATCGCCAATACCTGTCCGGCCAGAAACGCTCCGATCTCGGTAACCTCGAGGCCAAGCTCATGCAGAGTGCCTTTGATCTCATCGCAATAGGTCTTGGAGCTGGCGGCCTTATTGATGTCAATGGCCCGGGAATCCCACCCCGGAATCTGAACTCCTTTATAGCCGAGACCGGCGAACCACTTGCAGATACTCTTCAAACTGTTGTAAGGCGGCTGATCGCGCATGAACTGCGCCAGAAAAACCGCGGGGCCTTTTATCTTCGACATGGAATCAAGCTCCTGAGGGCACTAGTAAACGTGAGTCGCCGGAAAATTTCCAGTTATTTGTATGCAAAAGGAATAATGGAGGCGGCCCTGTTCGAGGGAATTGTACAATTGGTAGCGCATCTATGCCTCAACTCACCTATCTCGAAGCCATCCGCCAGGGAATCTGGGAGGAGATGGAGCGCGACCCCACCGTCTTCTGCCTGGGTGAAGACATCGGCATCTACGGCGGCGCCTTCAAAATCACGGATGGCTTTATCCATCGTTTTGGCCCGGAACGGGTGATCGACACTCCTATCGCAGAATCCGCCATAGTGGGTGCAGCCTTCGGCGCATCGCTCACCGGCATGCGTCCGGTGGCGGAATTTCAGTTCATGGACTTTATTCCCTGTGCCATGAACCAGATCAGCAACATGGTTGCGAAGACGCATTATTTATGGGGCGCGCCTGCACCCCTCGTCCTGCGCGGACCCAGCGGCGGCGGTGTCCATGGAGGCCCCTTCCACTCGCAGAATCCCGAAATGTGGTTCGTGCATAACCCCGGGTTGAAGGTAGTCTGCCCGGCCACGGCCTACGACGCCAAAGGATTAATCAAGGCGTCGATTCGCGATAACAACCCTGTCATTTTTTTTGAACACAAGTATCTTTACCGCCGCATCAAAGACGAGGTTCCCGCGGACGACTATGTTGTGCCGATCGGCAAGGCCCGCATCGCTCGCGAAGGCCGCGACCTCAGCATCATCACCTACGCGGCCATGGTGTTTACGGCTCTGGAAGCGGCGGAGGCGCTTAGCAAAGAAGGAATCGAAGTCGAAGTGCTCGACTTGCGGTCACTTGCGCCATTGGATCGCGAAGCCGTCGCCGGCACGGTGCGCAAGACCAATAAGGTCATCCTGCTGCACGAGGACACCCGCACCGGCGGCATTGCGGGCGAACTTGCGGCGATCATTAATGAAGACGCATTCGACCACCTCGACGGCCCCATCGTGCGCATCACGGCGCTCGACACGCCCGTGCCATTTTCTCCGCCACAGGAGGAGTATTTCCTCCCCAAAGTCAGCGATGTAATTCGCGAAGCGCGTAACCTAAAGGCGTATTGATGCTCCATATATTGTGAGCCGCGAAGCGGGTAAAGTGTGCAGCCCAGGAGGCTAACCCTGGGCGTAGGCAAGAATAGCGATAAGCCCCGAATGGGCAAAACAAGGCTCAATCCCGAATCCATCAAGGGAGGCGCAATGAGAAACTTCATTCTCGGAGTCATCGTCACCATCCTTCTCCTCGGATTTTGCACCATGGCGTACCTGTTGCTCGGCTACATGGAAACCAACGCGGACGCCCAGCCTTCGCACCTCGAAATGCGGGTCGCCATGAGCGCTCTCGATGCCTCGATGGATAAGCACGCGCCTCGCATAAGCAGCCCTATTCCTCCCACCGACGATAATCTAATCGCGGGGATGAAGGTCTACACCATGAATTGTGCTCTTTGTCACGGAGGGCTCGACAAGAAACCGAGCACACTTCAGCACAACTTCTATCCCCCGGTTCCCCAGCTTATCCTTCACCCGATTGATGATCCCGATTGGCACGTTTACTACGCGGTTAAAACGGGGGTACGTTACACCGGCATGCCCGCGTGGAATAATGCGCTGGCGGACGATGATATCTGGAAGGTCACCGAGTTCCTTACCCACCTGGAGAAACTGCCCGCCCCGGTGCAGGAGTTCTGGAAAAATTCATTTGGAACGCCTCCTGCGCCAACCCCTTCGGCGGTCCCCGAATCGCACCACCATTAGCTCCTGCGAAACTGGCCTCCTATCTTCGATATAATCTTAGGTTGCGCCCAACCATGAGCGCTGCACGGAAGGAATTCATGCCGACTGACATCATCATGCCCCAGATGGGAGAATCCATCGTCGAGGGCACTATCACCAAGTGGTTGAAAAAGAAGGGCGACAAGGTTCAGCGAGATGAGCCCTTGTTTGAAATCTCCACCGACAAGGTTGACGCCGAAATTCCCTCGCCAGCCGCGGGAATTCTGCACGAGATCAAAGTAGCTGAGGGTGCCACGGTACAGGTCAACACCGTAGTCGGAACTATCGCCGCCGATGGCGAGGCCGCAGCTTCCGCACCTGCTGCAACCCCGAAGAAAGAAGTGCCCAAACCACAGGCGGTAGCCCCTCAGCCAGAACCGGCAGCGCCAAGCCACAGTGAAGAAGATGAACACGCGCGCTCTTCGCCACTGGTCCGTAAGATCGCCCGCGAAAATAACATCGATCTTTCCCAAGTCGAAGGCAGCGGTCTTGGTGGACGCATCACCAAACAGGACATCACTGCCTTCCTCGAGAAGGGAACTGCTGCGCCTGCTGCGGTGGCCGCTGTGCCCTCGAAGCCGGCAGCATCAGCGCCAGCCGCGAGGCCGGCCCCAGCTGCGATTCCCGGCGATACCGTTCCTCTAACCAATATGCGACGCATCATCGCACAGCGCATGATCGAGTCGCGCCGCACCAGTGCTCACGTTCACTGCATGTTCCAGGTGGACATCACGCGTATTGTTAACCTGCGCAACAAGGCAAAATCCGGTTTCGAGCAACGCACCGGCAGCCGCCTCACCTTCATGCCATTTTTTGTGCGGGGAACCATTATCGCCTTGCAGCAATTTCCCATCGTCAATGCATCGCTCGAAGCCGACGCCATTCGCTACCACCGCCATGTCAATATCGGAGTCGCTGTCGCTCTCGACTGGGGGTTAATTGTTCCCGTCCTCAAGAACGCCGATGAACTCAATTTTCTTGGCTTACAGCGCGGTATCACCGATCTTGGCGAACGTTCCCGTGGTAAGAAACTAAAGCCGGAAGATGTCGAAGGTTCAACTTTCACCATCACCAACCCCGGCCAGTTTGGAGCGGTGTTCGGCTTGCCTATCATCAACCAGCCGAATTCCGCCATCCTTGGTATTGGTGGCATCATGAAGGTGCCACTGGTTGTCACTGACAAAGACGGAACTGACTCAATTGCAATCCGCTCCGTGTTGCACTTGACCTTGGGCTACGATCACCGCTTGATCGACGGCGCAGTGGCCGATCAGTTCATGGCGTTGTTGAAAAAGACGCTGGAAAATTGGAGCGAGGATATAGGTTAATTACTTCGCAGGCTTGGCCCAGAGTGATGCGTTCAGACACTCTACCGTGCCGTCTATCACTTTTTCCCAAGCCCTACTGGAATTTAGAAGGATCCAAGATCTGTTTACTGGTGACACATCTGCCATCGAGAGTGCCTATCAAAAGACATGGCCGCATTTTCTTGTCGTTTCCGGAATGCCCGACGAAGAGCCCTTCGCTGACGGTGGTCGTTGCTGGAGCCTGGGCTTGTACAGAAGCCAGTGCCAGCACAAAAAAAGAAAGCCGCTCCAATGAACGGCGTCCGTCGAACATAAATCCTCCAAGTCGGCATCCGGCCCGAGCCGTGAAGCCGCTATCAACTTTCCTGATTGTTGAGGAATGAAAACCGGACTAGTACGAGTCTGACTGCTTAGAAATAAATGCCGAATGCATGATTCAAATCGCACCAGCAACTGACAAATGCTGAAAACTCAATACTGAATGCTGATGCCTATTTACTTACCTGCTCCTCCAAAAATCTCTCCACACTCCCCACATAAACCTCAGCGAAATCCACCACCGGACGCCGGGCCTCAATAAGCCGCATGGCATCCACCATCTTCCAGCCCATCGAGCACAACAGTGCCAGCGTCATCATCGGTGCGCGGTGAACTCCGGCGGCGCAATGAATAAAAATCTTGCTGGAAGGTTCATCCAGCGCGTCCAATCCAAATTCGACTCCCCGCTCAAACATGTCCGGAGTCTTCGGCTGAAAATCATCGTCCGTGGGATTCCATAACACCTTGATACCGTGCGGTACCGCCAGCGGAGTGTCGTCAAACTCGATCTGCATGTCGATGATGTGGGTTATTCCAGCTCGTGCCACCTTCGCCATGCCTTCCGCTGTCCAAATACCACCGCCGACCCCAATCCGGTCCGTCACCCAGGTGATGTCCATTTCTCTCTTTCCTTGTGATCCCTCGCCCCGGACCCTGACTCGCCTTACCCGGCGAATGCCTGAAAACCGGCGCCGTAATTTCATTCTACGGCATCTCTTT
>Ga0157378_10000410_pt1 | contig 42289 bp, 28 predicted proteins | sample M65metaG_FD_115309 | JGI IMG/M metagenome (GOLD analysis project Ga0157378, IMG submission 115309) | Miscanthus rhizosphere microbial communities from Kellogg Biological Station, Michigan, USA - M6-5 metaG | ecosystem: Host-associated > Plants > Roots > Rhizosphere > Soil | place: USA: Michigan... | reverse complement strand
CTGGGATAGGCTGATTTTCTGGAACTGGAACCCGAACTCAGGTTAAGGCTCTCGCGGGTATAAATTGCCCGCTCTCACTGAATGAAGTGAGAGCGGGAATTGGGAATACTACTTCACAACGATCAGAAATAGAGTTTTGCGCCGAACTGAAATACTCTCGGGTCGTATGCGGATGTAACCTGGCCGAAGTTGCTTGAGCCAAGCGCATTGCTCACCTGATTGAACTCAGTGTGATTCCAAACGTTGAAACTCTCTGCGCGAAGCTCAAGGCGCCGCTCCTCACCGAACGCGAAGCTCTTGAACAGGGAGAGATTCCAGTTATCCCTGCCGGGACCGCGCAGAGAGTTGAAACCCGCGTTCCCCCATGCGCCGACTGCAGGCGAAGCAAACGCAGAGGTGGCGAACCACTCTCCGGCTTTGTGCGGGTACGATACGTTGCTAACTCTGTCGGGACGGTTGGTTGCATTGGGCAAGCCGTTGCTGCTTTGCGCGCCAGTCAGTTGGGGATTGATTGGCAGGCCGGAAGTCATGGTTACGACTCCCGACAGTTCCCACCCTCCCAGAGTCGACCTCAACAGGCGGTTCGGACTTCTCTGCAGGAAAGGGATCTCGTAGATAAAGTTCACAGCGGTATTGTTTGTTCTGTCATATCCTCCAGGGCCGCTATCGTACTTCCAGCCGAGATAAGGGTTGGAGATGTTGGTGAGATCCGCGCCGCCACCGCCCCCGAGTGTAGGATCCACGGTTCGCGATAGCGTGTAGAACGCGCGCAGAGTCAGGGTGCGAATACGTGAGTTCAAATCGACTTGCAGACCGTTGTAGTGCGAATTTGCCTCGTTGGTCGACATGTCGACGGAGTTGAATCCGCGGTACGGCAGACCAGGCGCCGTAGTGTATTGCGCGCCTCCAATCAGAGCCGGCAAATAGGTCTGATCCGGCAGGTTGATCTGCCGGTAGTCGTTCTGATACCGGTTCTGATTGCCCACGTACGAAATCGAAAGTACGGATCTGGCATTCAATTGACGTTGCAGTCCTGCGCTGTACTGGTAGCTCGTCGGCTGTTTATAGTTGTCGATTGCCAATCCAGTGATGCTGGGTGGATTGATGGGTCTGGCAGCCGCCGTACCAGTTGCCAGAAGAATGTTCGGATCCTCGACGGTTACGCTGTTGTTCGTCACGTTGAGACTGAAGGGAGAATTCGCGCCGGCGTTGTACATGTCATTACCCTGGATTCGTTCGTACATCAGGCCCACTCCTCCGCGAATGACTGTTTTGCCGCTTCCCGTGAGATCGTACGCGAACCCGATGCGCGGTCCGAAGGTCTTCCAGTTGTTATTAACCAGCCCTTTTGGAACGTGGTTTTGTTCAGGAATTCCGATGCCATTCAAGTACAGTGGAACTCCTGCCAAGATAGGATTGGGACTTGTCCCCAGTCCCGGACTGTTCGGGCTGATCGAGCCGTCGGGCAGAAGGACCGCGGCATCTGCCGGATTGTAGAGCGATGGGTAGAAATTCCCCATGCGGTCGTTGGCTTCGTATGTGTGAGGGATGCCATCCCAGCGCAGACCCAGGTTCAACGTGAGGTTCCGATTCACACGCCAGTTATCCTGCACGTATACGGAAAATGAGACGTTGTTCCACTGTCCATGGTCCTGCACCGCCAGTTCGTTGTAGCTTTTTGCGTTGCCAAGCAGGAAGTCCGCGAAATCGCTTCCTGTGAACGTACCGTCGAAGTTGAATGACCCTTGAGTCTGACCGAAGAGATCCTGAGTTTTCTTGTAGATTGCCCAGCTTCCGCCGATCTTGATTTGATGTTCACCTTTGGTCCAGGAAAAGTCATCGCGAACTTGATAGTCGTCCGCTTTGTTGTGCCATGGCCAGCTGGATATCTCGAAACGCGTACCGAGTGCCCCATTCAAATCAATGTTGGGGATGCGATTGTCATTGTTTGGTCCGGAGAAAAGCCGCGACCTCGAAGAATCGTAACCATCCGGGATCGCCAGGCTCTTCAATCCCGACCCGGCGAAGGGCACAATGTTGATGCGATTGCCGTTGTAGTTGAATGATGTTTCGTTCAACAGGTTTGAGCTGATTGTGTACGTAGTGTGCACAACTGCGCTATAGGACGGATTGCCGAACATGTCGCCTACAGTCGGAACGTTGGCGCCGCTCCACTGGCTGACTCCAAAGCCTTGCGACACCTGTTCTGCAATGAAATGCCCGAAGATCGAGAATTTGCTGCTGAAGTTGTGATCAACGCGCACAACTTCTTCTGTGAGGTTGGTGGGAGAGTTGTTTCCGCCTATGAACGTCGGTTTTCCGGCTGCGTTGACAGCGTTAGCTTGAGGAAAGATTCCCGCAGTTAGCAATGAGGTTGAATTCGGCGAAATCATGCACGACGGAATCGTGTTGCCAGGGAAGGGTTGGCCCTGGACGATGCCTGGAGGTAACACGCCGCCCGGGCAATTCCGCGCCAGGACTGCCGCCGACACAGCGCCCGCGCTCGGAACGCTGACGGTCTGAGCACCAAAGTTGCCGCCATACGTCGCGGCATCTGGTACAGGCTGATTCGTCAATCCACCTTGAATGAGGCGTCGCCACTCCTGGTTGTAAAAGAAGAACGTGCGCTTCCGTTCCGGGTTGTAAAGATGCCCAAGTGTTAGTGGTCCACCTACATTGAAGCCGAAGACATTCAACCGCAGTTCCGCGACCTTCTGCGGCGCCGGGTTGAAGTAGTTGCGGGCGTCAAAAGCGTCGTTGCGATTGAACTCCCAGGCCGATGCGTGGAGCGACCTGGTTCCGGATTTCAAGACCATGGACATGGTTCCGGCCGACGAGAGTCCATAATCGGCACTGTAGTTCGAGGTGAGCGTACGGAACTCTGCAATTGCATCACTCGAAGGTGCGATGCTCATCCCGCCAGCGCCGCCGCGATCATCATCTTCACCTCCATCGAGCAGATAGATATTGTGATTTTGACGGAGGCCGTTAAATTCCACGCTGGCATCGCCGCCGACCGGCGTGTTTACCTCACCTGCGCTCATACCACCCGCACCAATCTGGCTGGAAGCGCCAGGCACCAGAGCTGCCAATTGATACATGCTTCGTCCACTGACCGATATCTGCGAGATCTGCTGCCCGGAGATAACACTGCTCTGCTCGCCAGAGTCGGTCTGCACTCGAACGGGATTCGCCTCGACTGTCACAGTCTCCTGAACCTCGCCGACCTGAAGTTGAAAGTCGATGCGATCTCGATCGCCAACTTGTAACACAATGTTTTTTTGCTCTGTAGATTTGAAGCCTGTGGCTTCAGCCTTCATGTTGTAGTGGCCGATGTTGAGATCCGGAATTACATACTGTCCGGAGCTGTTGGTTTGAATGGTTTTCGCGACTCCCGATTCAACATTCGTTGCAATAATGTTGACATTCGGAAGCGCTGCGCCGGCAGGGTCGACGACGGTACCGACCACTGTCGCTTGTTGAGCGATCGCCGCGGTGGACGCTGCAAACACGGTCACGAAAGCCAAGAGAGTCCATCGAAGGGCGACTCGGCTTCGTAGGGAAGAACAGACGTTGACGCGATGCATCCTGGCCAAAAGCAATGACAAGTTCATTCTCTTCTCCAGAGTTTGTTTAGGGTTCGGCGTGACAGCTGCCGCCCCATGTTCCAGAGTGCGTTGATGAATGGTTACTGGCCATAGCCGCTAGAAGCGGTTTAGCCATGACCACTTCGATCGCCTTTGCCGAGATCGGAACGTGCGCAGCAATCAGCAGTTGAATTATTGAAATATTGGCGGCGACGCTGACTGAAGTTACGGACGCACAAGTGTGCGCATGCGCCTCACGGCATGGGGGATCTGCTCTGCCGCAGTACTGCCAAACCCAAGCACGAACCCGTGCAAGGGCCGCTTGCCTGCGTAGTAGGGCGAGAGTGGCCAAAGAAGCAGTTTCTGCTCTGACGCCCGCTCGCAGATCTCTACGTCATTGAATCCTTCCGGCAGGCTCACGGAAACGTGCATTCCGGCAGGCGCGCCGTGCACTGTCAAAAAGTCCCCAAGCTCGCTTCGAATCGATTCGACCAACACTCTGCGACGTTCGCCGTAGATGCGCCGCATCTTCCGAATGTATTGCGCCAGATGGCCGCCTTCGATGAAGTCGGCGAGCATCTCCTGGTGAAGATACGGAGGGAAAATATCCGTAACGAAGCGAACCGCCTCGAACAGAGTCACAAGATCGCGCGGAACCACGATGTATCCGACGCGAAGAGAAGGAAAAAGCATTTTGCTGAACGTGCGATGTAGATCACTCGTGAGTTGACGTCCAAGCCCTGCAATGACGCAATCGGCCTAGTGTCGAAACGATATTCACTGTCATAGTCGTCTTCGATGATCCAGGCACCGGTGGTCTGCGCCCAATTGAGCAGCAGCAGGCGGCGAGTAGCGCTCATGGTTGTTCCCAGGGGAAATTGATGGGATGGCGTGACGAACGCGGCTTTGACACCTTTATATCTGGCTGCCGCCTTTATATCCATTCCTTCAACGTCCACTGGCACCAGTTTGATTCGGCACCCTGCGGCCGCGAGTACAGTCTTCTCGAGCGTGTATCCCGGCTCCTCAACCAGAACCGCATCTCCTGGATTGAGAAGAACGCGTGTCGTGATATCGAGCGCCTGCTGCGAGCCTGAGACCACCATGATCTGTTCGGGGTCGCACTTCACAGATCGGGCCGTGCGCAGGTAACGACAGATCTCTAGCCTGAATCGCCGCAGCCCCATTGGGTCGATCATTTGTAATGCGGCCGATCTGGGATTGCGGCTGTGGCGGTTCGCGAGTTCCGACCACACCTGAAATGGAAATTCGTCAGAAGCGGGCTGGTGCAGACCGAATGCCCCCCAGCCTCGAAGTGGCGAATCCCTTCGGAATTTGGGATAGAGCGCATTACGTCCGGCAACAGGCCTGAGCCCAGACGGCGCTCTCTCTGAAGAATCGATGCCTTGCTCCGAAGACATCATCTGTTCCGGCAGGGTTGCCGATATGAAAGTTCCTGAGCCAACCTGACTCTCGAAGTATCCCTCCGCCTGAAGCTGCGCATACGCATGAAGGACCGGAAAGCGAGAGACCCCCGTCTCAGATGCAAGTTCGCGACTAGACGGGATCTTTTGGCCCGGTGCAAGATCGCCGCGCAGGATTGCTTCACGATATCGATCGTAGACCTGGCGATGCAGGGGTTTGGCATCGTCACGATCGATCGAAATCACCGGACACACATGGGTCCCGATGTGACTCATCAGAACGGATTGTAGTGTTCCGCAATTTCTGTCTCAACCCGTCTGGTTGGGCGAAATCACCGCCTCGCAACATTGGCCCCAATGCCCTGATCACATCTCTACTTCGCGAGGGCTTCGCGGTTCTCCTTAGCCCAATCGCTATCGGAGGCGACCGCCTTCATCGGCGGGCCTCCCTGCGTTCCGCAGGCACAGGGGCCCTCCATCTTCGCTTCGCTCATGCAGGAACAGGACTTGTTGTTCATGCACGCGCAAACGTACACAATGCTTTTTGATGAATGGTCCTTTTCCGCCTTGCCGTGTTTTTCAGCAGATCCAGCGTCTGCCGGCGAGTATGCGAAAAGTAGAAGCGAAAGAGATAAACACGTCAGCGTCGTTCGATAAGGCATAGGTCCTCTTCCCGGAATGCTTCTTCACAAAAATCGCATCCGCTAAAGATTTCCGACATATCCACTTTGAACTTCGTCGACAAGGCCACTTATGGTTGAAGTCGGAAAGGGTCGGCAAGATCCGCATCGATCGCCGACCAGTGATGCAGATGTCCGTAAAACGGGCGACTCGCTCCCTTGTTCCAGAGAGGCACGAGGCCTCAGCACAAGGACGCGTCGGCCTGAAGTCAACAGTCGAGCCAATGGTTACTTGACCGTAAAGTCGGCCAAAGTACGTGGAACGTCACTCGTTTGGAAATCAACGAGCCTTTGTCTCACGGGACCATAAGTGCTTACTCCTATACTCCTCATGGTGGACCACTATGCACTCGAAACCATCGTTCTTCACCATCACCATGGCTGAAGGATCGCAAATCGATCGGCATGGTTAATGAAGACGCGCCGGAAGAGTCCCATCGTCAGCAGTCCATCAAAGTCGGATATACGAGAATCCTTCCGGGCGCCTACGAGGGTGATGAAGGGTACCTTCTGAATTTCAACTGAGCCGATTGTGACACTCTGCGGTGGCAGAGCCATGAACGTGCGCTCCGATCCATTTGCACCTCCGCGCAACGATGAACCCCGGAACACTCGCAGTGCCATGTAATCATCAGTGTTGTAAAGAAGCGGGACATTTGTCCCGGAATCCAGCTTGAGGCGAACGGGTCGGCGCCCGTCAGACAGACGAGCCACAACGATCAGAGACTTCGGCAATGTCGCGTCTTCCTTCGACGAAGTCTCCAGCGCGATGCGAGTTCCTTTCACGGCGTCGCGCATCGCGCCCGGCTCGGCAAGGCAAAGCAGGTTATGCGCATTGTCGATCAACATATCGAAATGCTCGAGAAAATCCTCACCAAGCACTCCCTGAATGTCGAGGCTGTCGGTCGGAAGATTCTTCAAGTCGTAGACCAGTACATTCTGATTGGCCACAGAATGAGAGCCGGTTTCGAGGAGGCCGACGTGAGCAAAAGAAGCGGGCGCATGGGTTCCTACGCTTACCACCTCAGCCGTACCCTGAGTGGCGAGGTGCAGTGAAGCGGCCAGTGCAGGATGGAGCATCGTGATCTGGGTGCCCGTATCGAATAGGAAGTTGTAAGGGCCGAAACGATTGACGGATACCGACACTATCATTTGATGGCGGTTGACGATGCGGAAGGGTACACTTGCCATGTTCCCCGGGCAATGCGTTTCAGCGGAGAGGGTTGAAACGATGGTTGCTGCCAGAAAGAAGGATGCGAACCCCTTGAGAGTTGTCATTACCAGAGCTCCTTGGCCGGTCAGGCTGAGGTCACTCTGGGCGGGAATCGCTACATGATCTTGATCGGCTCCTGATCGGTTTCTGAGCGCGGTTGATTAATTCCTGAACCCGGTTGATGGACTTGTGTTGGGAAGATGATGCGGAATAAGTCCTTTGTTTTTCGATTCGCAGACGTGGAGGTTCGCGAGCGGGAGTTCTCGCTCCTCAAGGCGGGCGAACTGTTGGCGGTAGAGCCGAAGGCCTTTCGGGTCCTGCTGATCCTGCTACAGAACCCCCAGAAACTGATTACAAAAGAAGAACTGCTGAACGCGGTGTGGAGCGATGTGGCGGTTGGAGAGAATTCACTGGCCCGAAGCATTGCGCTGGTTCGACGCCTGCTTGGGGATGAAACCCGCAATCCGCGCTACATCGAAACCGTAGCCACGATCGGCTACCGGTGGATCTGTCCGGTCGAACAAACTGAAGATGTAACCACGGTTCCAAAGATCCAGGCATCAACTTCAACCGCAGAACCGATCCGAACCTCTGTGCCGGCCCAACGCACAGAAAAGACCGCATCGCATATCCAGCGAAAGCTCGTGATTCTGGCGGTGTATTGCGCGTGCATTCTAGTTGCGGGGATGGCGTGGTTCGCCGTGGGGAGTTGGAGGGCTAGCCGCCAAGCTCCGCCTTTTCAACGTGCTCTCACTCGGCTGACCTTCGACGAAGGGCTGCAGATGGATCCGACGTGGTCCCCCGATGGCCGTTATGTCGCGTACAGCTCTGATCGCGGCGGGAAATACGACATCTGGGTGCAGCAGGTCAGCAGTGGGAATCCTGTGCAGGTCACCAAAGGCCCCGGCCATCATTGGCAACCGGACTGGTCACCTGACGGCAGATACATTGCCTACCGATCCGAAGCCGGAGAGGGTGGAATTTACGTTATCCCGACCCTCGGGGGTGCGGGACTCGAACGGAAGATCGCAGCTTTCGGTTACTATCCGCGGTGGTCGCCCGACGGTTCGCAGGTGCTGTTGAAGACTGCCAGTCAGTTCTTCATCGCTCGACTTGATGGCAGCCCAGTCCGCGAGCTCTATGTCGACTTCCTGGCGCAAAAGGGATTGGGGGCAAGTGCAGCTGCGTGGTATCCAGACGGAAAGAAAATCACCTTTTGGGTTCCAGACTCATCGCCAACACCCAGTTTCTGGACAATGCCCATTGCTGGAGGGGCTGCCATCAAGCTCGAAATTGGGCCGGCAATTCAAAAGGAACTTTCTGATGCTGCTGGGGAACGAGAAGGAAGCGAGCAGTTAGGGAGCTACTCATTTTCATGGTCGCCTTCCGGCAGCGCTCTCTATTTCGAACAAGGATATAGAGGAGCCAAGAACATCTGGAAGCTGACTGTCGCCCCCGGAACCATGCGAGCCACGGGAATCGAGCGCCTGACGACCGGTCCCGGGCCCGACGCTGGCGTCGGAATTTCAAGGGATGGCAAGCGGTTGGCCTTCTCTGCGAAGTCTGTGCGGCTTCGGACATGGCTGTTCCCGTTTGATACAAAAACGGGCCGGATCAAAGGAAATGGCAGCGCGATTACTTCGCCCGGAAGGACATCTATCGAGCCGGTCTTATCCAGGGATGGGATAAAGGTAGCGTATTTCGTTCCCCACGGCGAAAAATCCGGTGTCGATAACCTCAACGTACGAAACGAAGTTTGGGTAAAGTCTCTGCTGGATGGCAGCGAAGCGCCCGTTGTTGGGGACGACTATACACGATGGTACCCGGTGTGGTCGCCCGACGGTATGCGCCTGGCTTACGCGCGTGGAAAGCCGCAAGAAACCGAAGGTCAACTCATGACCTGGTCCATCCAGAGCCACGAGGAGGAACCTCTTACCAATTTGACTCAGGCAGCAGGCGCCTTGTCCGATTGGTCTCCTGATGGAATGTGGCTTGTGACTCACGATGGAAGGCTGGTTCCGGTTGCCTCAGCGCCGCATGCTGAAACCGGGGCACGCCAGATTATCTCCGATCCGAGATATGAGGTCTATCAGTCGCACTTTTCTCCTGACGGCAGATGGATTGTGTTCACCGCTTTCCTGAAGTCACGCCGCTTCGAATCTGCAGTTTTTGTCGTTCCGGCGTCGGGTGGTAGCAAGTGGACACGCATCACCGACGGCCGGCACTGGGACGATAAACCCCGCTGGTCTCCGGATGGGAAGACGATCTATTTCCTCTCTCGGCCGGGCGGTTTCTTCAATGTGTGGGGCATCCATTTTGATCCTCTTGAGGCAAAGCCGGTTGGCCAGCCGTTTCAACTTTCGAACTTCGATAGCCCGCGATTGATGATTTCAGGATGGATGTCGGGTGTGGGGTTCTCTCTCGCCCAGGACAAGATGGTCTTAACCATGGCGGAGGAGTCCGGCAATATCTGGGTGCTCGACGAAGTGGATCACTAGTTTCCCATCCACGCGAATCATTGCCTAGCCCTAAATGACTACTTGTGCATGATCCAACTGGCAGCTCACTCAGCATTCATTTCACCTGAAACCGGCTGCTCGGGTAATTCGCTGCCAATTGACTCATTTACGGCTTTTCGAAAAGCCGGATTATCGCCAACTCGCTCATTGACATCGAAACGTAATCATGTGTCCGTAAAACGGGCGACGCGATCTCTTGATCAAACTCTTCGCGAGCCGTTCGGCATAAGGGCGCGTCGGCGACTTTACGTCAAGGTGGATCGACCGACTCATACGATTCGTTACGGATCGCACTGTTGCCGAGGAACGTCCCAAGACGAAAGTATTTCGTTGATGTGGGACCAATGACTTTCACAAACTCCTGCCCACATCGCGGCGCAATCGCTGCCCGCATTGAAGCGCCGACGTTCCAACGCGGCTGGGTCATACTTTTGGGTGTAACACCACAAAGTCTTATCCGCGTGTCCCCAGTTCGGGTTCGCTGGGGCAAAGCCGCAAATTAACCACATGCGCGTTTCTCGTTAACTCTGCTGCTCTTTCGGGGCAAGCCGCTTCTCAGTGAGCGCATTGCCTTGTCGACGACAGTTGACATTCATGTCACTAGGAGCCCGAATAGCATTTGCCGAACGCTGCGTCTTCTCGACTCGGCTTCGAAATCTTCCCTGGAATTTCCAAACTATCTACAACAACTGTAATGTGTCTTGGCCACAGTTATCGCAATTAATAGTGATGCGAAGGAGAAAATCGTTTCGTCTATCTTGGGGATATTTGTATCCGCATTCTGAGTCAAGTCGCGTGATGAACGTCCACGATCACATCTCTACATGAAATGACTTTTCACTTGACTTACCCTAGGACACATGAGACAACGATGGTGTCTTCCGATCGCGCATCCCCTTCTGTTAAACACGGATCGCAGTGAGCACGCTACTCTGCTAATTTTGCAGTGCTTGTCTTTCCCTGTCTGCCGCATGGCGAGGACGTTAGCCATCAAGTCAATCTGCTTCTAGGTTTGCGCACGCTAGGGGCGTTGTGTCTATTGAGGGAAGGACCAACATCACATGACTGCGGTTACGACCATTTGCCAAATTCAGAATCAGTTGTGGGTTCGATCGGCATTCACTTGGATTTACATAAGGAAAGAGGACTCGATCCGATGAACACAGAGCGTTTATCCCGCATTTCATCAATTAACTTGACGGAAGCATCGTCTTTCGAGTTGCATGGCCTGCGTGCCTCACATCTTCTACTTGTGTTTGCATTGCTCTGCCTGTCTCCTATCGCGGCTTTTTCTTCATCCTCGTCCACTTCGCAGGTGGTCGTTGTTCATATAAAGGGTCAGCACGGAAGTTCAAACACGCAATTGGAGAATATTTCACCGGGGCGGACTCGCAAGGCGGTTGCAGGCTCAAGTGCTCCGGTATCCGGGCAATCGGTGCAGCCGGCAGTCTCCTCTGGAGGGATAAGCGGGGGAGACAACTACGTTGTCAATTTCGACGAAATCACGGAGATTGTGGGATTTGCCTGGTGGGATCTGACGACGTGTCAGTCTTCCGCAATGATTCCGTATTTATACACACCACCTGCATACGGCACCGTCAGCTACTCGATCGGGAGTGGAACCATAACCTCGTCCCCATGCACTGGCGTCGTGATTCCAATTACCTTGATTTACTACACTCGGACGACGCACACGAACTCGACTTTGTTTGACGCCTTCGATGTGCATGCCAATGATCCAGCTCCGTATAACGACCAGTTCAATTGGATCGCGAATACTGAGCTTTTTGCAAAGACAAACGGCAAATGCCACGGGGATTCCGGTGGCGCCACATGTGGCGATCCGATCAGCATCGGCACAGGAAACGTGTTTGAAAGTGCTGTCGACTACGAGACTGCCGGGCAGAACAAGCTCAGCTACATCCGGTATTACAACAGCACCCAGGTTCCCAATACCTTTGCGTCGTCGCTCGGAAGAAATTGGCGGTCCAATTACGATCGTTATCTATATTTTCCAAACGGCGAAAGCAGCGTCGTCGTCAATGAGCGCGCGGACGGCCAGAAGATTAATTTCTACGCCAACGGCTCCTCATGGAGTGCCGATAGCGACGCCGACTATTCGCTCAGTCACTCAGGAAATACTTGGATTGTTAAGGATCACGATGACACTGTCGAAACCTACACGCAAGTTGGCTCCCAGCTGTTCGCAGCGGTCCTACACAGTATCGCGTTGCGCAATGGTTACACGCAGACGCTAGCCTACAACTCGAACTATCAGCTCCTTACAGTCGCAGACTCCTACAACCGGCAGCTGGCGTTCGGCTATCTGAACAGCGGCGTCGTTTCCAGCGTGACCACGCCTGAAGGTACCACTCTTTCGTACGGCTACAACAGTGTCTTCAGCCTCGATGACCAGCTCGCATCAATTTCCTATTCGACGAGCCCGATAACAAATCAGCAATACCTGTATCAAGACTCCAATTTCCCTTATGCGCTCACGAGCGTGACAGACGAAAACGGCAATACCTACGAGAGCTGGACCTATGACTTTGCCGGTCGTGGCCTCTCGAATCAGGTCGGCGACGGGGCAAATGTGGTTACGGTGACGTATAACGACGATGGGTCGCGTACAATCACAAACGCATTTGGGGTGGCGGACAACTACACATTTTCCATCTCGCAAGATGTGCCAAAGCTGACTCAGATTTCTCGAGCTGCCACAGCAACCACGGCCGCTGCAAGCGAAACTTTCAGCTATGACGCAAACGGCTACTTGGCAAGCCAGACCGACTGGAACGGGAATCAGACCACCTACGTGAATAACATTCATGGTGATCCGACAACGATCAACGAGGCGGTCGGAAGCTCAGTAGCACGTACGACCACTATTACCTATGGTCCAACGTTCGTGCATCTGCCAGGTACGATCACTACCCCGGGGCTCACTACGTCTTTCAGTTATGATGCCAACGGCAACGTGCTTACCAAAAAGCTGACGGACACCACCACGCAGTCTGTTCCCTATTCGACCAACGGCACCACAAGGACCTGGACGTACACCTGGAACAACTCTCTGCTCGCCTCGATCCAAAGTCCTCGCACCGACGTCGTTGAAAAGACTTCGTTCACGTATGACTCGACTGGAGCTCTTGCGGCGACGGTGAATTCCCTAAGCCAGCGGACGACCATCAGCAGCCACACCGGAGGAGGCCTTCCGCTAACGATCGTCGATGCGAACGGTGTTACCACGACTCTTGTCTACGATCCTCGTCAACATCTGCTCAGCAGTACGATGGCCGGCCGCGTCACCAGCTACGGCTACGACGCAGCGGAGAATCTCACCAGTGTCACGGAGCCAGATGGGTCTGGACTGATGTACACCTACGATTTGGCACACCGGATCACGGCGATTACTGATCTGCTCGGTCAGAAGATTTCGTACACCCTTGACGCTCTTGGTGATCCCACGGCTACCAGTATCCTGAATGCATCAAGCAATATAACAAGTCAGCATTCAAACAGCTTCGATGCTCTCGGAAGGATGCTGCAGGATATCGGCGCTGCGAGCCAGACTTCGTCGTTCACCTATGATCCGGTTGGCAATCTTCTTACCACGAGCGATCAAGCGAGCAATGTAACGCAACGCGCGTTCGACGCTTTGAACCGCCCACGACAGATCACTGACTCTGCAAGTGGGATTACGGCGACGAGCTATGATGCGCACGACCGCGCGTTAGGCGTCACCGCGCCCACCGGGGGGACGACCGCATATGTGTACGACGGATTTGGCGATTTGATCCAGGAAAGCAGTCCGAATACCGGGACGGCTGTCTACTACTATGACGGTGCCGGAAATCGGACCAAACGCGTTGCCTCAACGGGTGTTGTCACGAACTATTCCTACGACGCCATGGACCGATTAGTGACGATGACCTTCCCTTCGGATAACGCGGAGAATGTTAGCTACACCTATGATCAAAGTGGGCACGGCTACGGCATCGGGAGACTCACCTCGGTTGCGGATGCTGGCGGGACGATTTCTCGTACCTATGATCAATTCGGCAATCTCCTGACGGACGTCCGCAGCTTGCCGAAAACCAAGGGCAACGGTGCGATTATTGGCACCACGTATACCTATGACCAGGCAAACCGGATCATATCCATCACGTATCCCTCCGGTGCCACCGTTAACTATAGTCGCGACATTATGGGCCGCATTACGTCGGTGACTGCACAGCCCAAGGGCGGATCGAGAACGTCTGTCGTCTCAGGAATCGCTTATCAGCCCTTTGGAGCGTATACCGCGCTGACTTTTGGGAATTCAGTTGTTGAAGCGCGTGGCTTTGATCAGGACTACCGGTTGACGGGAATAACGGACACCACCGTCTCCAATATCCGAAAGCTGACATATGCGTACTATCCCACGAACAACGTGCAGACAATTACGGATGGTGTGAATGCCGGAAACAGCCAAAGCTTCAACTACGACAACCTCCAGCGACTGAGCCAGGCGCAAGGCGGGTACGGGGCTTTTTCTTTCACCTACGACAAGGATGGTAACCGCTTGAGCCAGATACTCGGTTCCGAAACAACCGTCTATGGATATGGAGCCGGAACCGATCTGTTGAATACGCTTACCGTTGGAGGGACACTGGTGCAGACGATCGGCTACACCGCAGACGGAAGGATCTCGAACTTGACTCCGGGCTACCAAACGCCAGGGGGGCAATTGATCACTTCGGTCGGGTACAACAATGATGGTCGCCTTGCCACACTCAATCCGGGAAAGAAGACCGTCTTGGCCAGCTATACCTATGACGGCTTTGGTCAAAGATTGTTCAAAACGATCTCGAGCACCTACGGCGGGATCTATCAATATGGTCAGGACGGCATGCTACTTGAGGAGATGGATGCCTCAAGCGTCGCGCAGGTCGACTACATTTATCTGAACGGTCGGCCCATCTCGACACTGAATCCAGCCACCGGCGCGTTCTACTATCTGCATGATGACATGCTGGGAACACCACAGCTGGCGACGGACAGCAGCCAGAACATCGCGTGGCAAGCCAGCTATGAGCCGTTTGGGGCAGCTTCGGTCAGCGGGACGATAACTCAGAATCTGCGTCTGCCTGGGCAGTTTTTCGATCTGGAAAGCGGAGTGAACCACAACGGGTTCCGCAACTACGTACCTGACATCGGGCGATATGCTGAGCCAGATCCGTTGGGCAGACTGGGCAGCGGAAACAATCTCTACGTGTACGTTGGCGACAATCCCATCAACCTTGTCGATCCATCTGGATGCGCTGTCATCGATTGTGAAGCAAAGCTCAACGAACTGAGGGATGCAATCAACACTCTAGGTAATCGCGTCCAAGAGCATAATGCGCATGGCGGAAAGGCATGTGACCGGATGAACCACGAGAAAGCAATTCAGCAGGCCAAAAAGCGTGTCATAAATGCATTGGAGGCCGCAGCGGCCTGCTTGACAGAAGAGGAGATTAAGGAGGTAAAGGATTGGGTCGCCAACTTGTATCAAGGTGCCGTCGACATCCTTTATGATGAATTACAATCGCTCTGGAAGCAATTGACAACGATGCCCAAGCAGCCCTCGTTCGGACCTAAAGGCCCGTATGGCCCTCCAGTGTGGACGACTCCAGTGAACCCAATATATTACACGTTCTAAAATAACCGAGCCGCCATCCATGATCTGTGGATGGTAGGCGGCTTTGCAGGGAGTTGAGTGTGAATCGAATAGAACAAATTGAAGACGCAATCGTAGCGGGTTCTAATTTGCATGAGACTCATCGAGAAGATTTGCGCGTGACGATCCGTATCGCCTGGGATTTCTATGATTTTCTTGTCAAGTATGGGGAATCTCCCAATGAGGAACAGATCGACTACATCACGGGGACAGTCAGGTCTGGAATCGACGAGTTCTATTTGCTTGCATATGGTTGTCGAAGCATAGTTAGAGACAACGAGGCCTGGAAGTTCGATCCCCACGAACTCTGGAATTTTCCGGTATTGCGAGAAAGGTTCATGCGTGGTTTCGAGCGTCTGGCTGATCCTGATGTGAGCACAGCAGACAGAGTGGCATCTCTGTTTGCCCTCATACATCTTGAGCTTGTGTTCTTGGCGCGACACTTCCCGTCGGCCATATTTGCGGGACGGGCCAGTGATTCAATGACCATCGATGAAAATCTAAAATCCATTAAGGAGATGATCGGTGGCAAAGCAAGCTGGACCCGGGATGCGGGTTGACGGTTGCCGGGTCCAGATATCGTTTCCATCTGGAGCCGACAAGGTACAAGCTCGGTTGTGCATTGACCTGCCCAGGATTGGGATCGGTGTGGGCCATGGCAAACAGGACAATGCGTGACAGGTCGCCTGCCACGCGCGCCTCTTCAATCACTTCTCCTTTGAGTTTCACGGGACGGGACACACGCTGTTCCCCGGCTCGCATGGGGATGTACGGACCTTTGAACAGGTTCGAGCAATTCAGCTGACGTATGGTCGTCTACGCTGAATTTCCCACCCGGAGTGACAACAGTGTAGTGGCCGTAACTCGTGTCGTCGTAGCCCGGACGGAAAAGCAGGGGACGGTGGCCATAATTAAGGGAGCCACCAAACGGACTGAAAAGCAGCGTCGACTGCGGCTCTGTAAAGACATCGCGGGCTTGTCCAGAGCCCGCGCAGGCCCAAACGATCGCAATCGACAGCGCCCCAAAATTTCTAATCGAAATCATGGAATTGAAAGTAGATCGCGCACGGTTAAAGCAGGGTTGAGAAGTGGACAGTTTCAATAGTGTCACGCCCGCAGGACATCGGCGCAGACGCGAGCGGGATGTCACTTTTTACGCTTGTGATCGAATCACCGGCAAACGGGACACTGAAGCCATTTTCTTGTCAATGAGACTGAGTTGCCGACCTGCGTCTGGAAGTCATCTTGCGGCGAGATCGGAAAGCCCGCAAACTGTTGATTCGAACGGGAAGTGAATTACACGACACCTCACGACCCGGACAATGGAGCGTCAAACAATTGCAAAATCAAATGCGTATATTCCGCCTGTTCGTATTTGCAGTTGCTCTTCTGCTGTTGCCGCAGGTCTCTATCGCCGCGGATCAGGACCCATGCGCTGTCGAGTCCAGTGTCTCCGATGTGCAATTCACTTTGTCTTTACATAACGGGCAGAAGATCTTTCATGAAGGCGAAGTCATACGGATGCGCTTTGCTTTCTCTTCCAGCTCGAATCGGTATTTCGTGCACTCTACCCGCGAAGAGCGATCGAGCCGATTCGGTTACGACGTGTTCTGTCCGCGACCGAAAGGTGACGAGGTCTTTCGGACCTACTTCAAAGGAGGCGGATCCCTCGTAACGCCTGGAAATCTGGGAGAAGGCGACATCAGCGAGTTCAAGCTTACCCGGGCGCCATCGGCCGTGGACGAGGAACTGAACGAATGGGTCCGGCTCCCGGCCGGTCACTACAGCTTGTATGCCGTGAGCGGCCGAATATCTCGATTGCAGGAGAAGGGCGAAAGTTCCTTAGGCCACATGGTGGTTCCGGTGCGCTCGAATGCGATCGAATTCGACGTGCAGCCCGCCGATGAGGCCTGGCAAAACCGGCAGCTTCACGATGCGATGGCGATTCTCGCCAACTATTCGCAACCAGAAGATGTAAAGCGGGCGGCGCGTATCCTGCGCTACCTAGGCACACGTGAATCCATCCAGCCCTTGATTGAATTCGCAAATGCAACCAAGGCAGAGCCCGGCCGGTCCGATCTGCTGCTGGGACTTCTGAGTTCGCCCTTTCCGGATCAGGCGGTCAAGGCCATGCGATCTGAATTCGCCGCGCCTGCATATCCCATCGATGGCGGATTTCTGCGGACGCTCGATTTGATCCAACTTGAACCTGACCCGCCGCAGCCCTGGCTTCAACTCGAAGCGCATTACCGGCAGGTCATGCATGCTGAAGTCTCCGCGCTGGCATCGGTTGTCTTCAGCAAGATCCAGCCCGCACGAGCTATTTCCCTCAGCACCATGCTCTCGGCAGTTGACGTGGATCACTCCTTGATTGGGACCGTTCGTCCTGCCCTCATCGCTTCTTGGAAAGACCTTCCGGTCGAGACGCAAGAGCAGGTGATCGTACATCGCTGGGAGTTGTTCAACACGCCCGAGATGCTTTCGGTTCTCCGCAGCATTGTTTCTGAAACACCGCCACGCTCGCAGTCTCCTCAATTACGAAATGCTGCGCTCAAGCACATCTACGAAATCAATCCCGCAGAAGGCCGGGCTCTCATCGCTAACGACCTGTACAATCCTGTCTCGTTTCCTGATCCCGATAATGTTCGCCTCCTCACGCGCGACCAGATCCAGGCAGCTGTACCCGCCGCCATCAAGCGCATCGCGAATGGCACTCCCAATGCCCTCGACTACGAAATCCTCGACCATTTTGGCGACGCCTCTGTGATCGGAGCTGTGCAGGCCGCTTATGACTCCCTCGCTAGCGTGCAGGACTGCCAACCTCGAGGACATCTCATTCGCTTCCTGCTCCGAGTCTCTTCGGAAATCGGAGTCGAGCAGGTTCGCGAGGCACTTGCTGACCGGAGTACCCGGTGCTACACATTCGTATTTCAGAATCTCGACGATGAGCTTCCCGTGGCCGAGGAGGTCGCCATCGAGGCGTTGAACGATCCCGATTCTCTGGTTGTGTCGAGTGCGGTTCGAGCTCTGGGGCGATGGGGAGATGCCAGGGCGGAAGCACCATTGTGGTCAAGACTTGAGCTTTTCGAGAAGGATTGGAAACCACGCGCTTCTGAAGTGGTCTTCAACATTGGCGGAGACACTCCCGGTCAACGCGCATTTCACCTTGAGCAGGAACTGGAAGTTGCCCTTTCCACGGCAAGAGGATGGATCTGTCCACTGGAGAAGCTCACCCGGCTCTCTGATCTTGCGCTCTCGGATTTCAATCGCGACCAGATCAAGTTGGAGATCAGTAAATGGCAGCATCCTCCGTACGAAATCGATCCGGCCTGGATTCCGGAACAAGGGCCCGTTTTTGGTTTATTCAGCTACCCAGACCTGGATAAAAAGCTGCTGTATGCGAAGCTGTCACAGTTTCCTCGGGGCACCGTTTTTGCGTATATTGTCTGGACACCCAGCCACATGCACCCGCCGGTGGACGCCCAGATCCAGGAAGATGAGTTCCAGCGCATTCGCGCGTTCGCGGAATCCATAGGGCTCGTGGTGACCAGGAAGCAGAACTAGCTGAGCCTTTCCTTCCGATATCACCGACTACGAAGTGGACCCATCTAGGCGATCGCTCGTTCGGATCCTGCGAAACCCTTAGTGTTCTGCAGTCATATGCTCGCCGATGGGAGTGTCACCGGCAACCGTCTAATTGAAGCCAAGAAGTTGCCAAGTTCACCCATAGCGACGGGCTAGAGAATATTGGCAGGAGGCGTTCTCCCTTCGGGGTCGCGTCGATACTTTCGAAAGCCAATCCACACGAGAAACGCCCCTCCGATCATCCCAACAACCGCTGGAATCAGTGTTCGCTGCTCGACCGCCTGCGACAACGCACCGAGAGGGAATGCCGTCCCGATGAAGAGTGATCCAGCTAATCGCCTGCGGCCTTTAGCACGCGAAACAGGTGTCGATGCCGCGATCACGACGCAACACACTGCACCGACAGCCAGGAGAAGTACAAGGAACTTGATCACCAGCATGACCGCCAATTCTATCGTGCGGCTGTGCCTTCAAAACTAAGTGCGGGCACATGCAGAACAGCCAGCTCTGGGTGAGCGACCGGTCATCGTCGCTTTGAGAGCAATCCCCTGACAACTTCCCCATCGGCGACCATACGCTCGGAGTCGGGCGCCGCGAAGCGGTCCAAGTTCGGACTATACTGTCCTCATCGATTCTGGTCGCTAATATGAACCCTCGCTACCTGTGGCTAACAGAAGGATTGGAGTTCTTGACCTTCTTCGTTATCTCGCCAGCAGTCGGCATTCTCATTGCCTATAGGAACTGGCGAAGGAGAAGAGATGCGCACGATCCGAAGCGGTATGTGACACGCTGCGTTGCATTCGGGGTTATTGGTCTATCGTTATTCGCATTCGCGAGGTGGATGGATCTTGAGATCAGAAGTCCAAAGTACTTTGTCTATTTGGCATGTGTGCTTCTGAGCTTCTTGTCCTTGGGTGTGTCCCAGGGATATTTATTCTCTGTCTTGCTGGACCTTTGGCGCTGGCACAAAACGACACGACTGAACCCATAAGAGGCTCCGAACGCGGTTCCTTAGGCGAAGTCTTGGCATAAGGAAGAGTAGGCGACGATACGGGAATGATCTTGTAAACACGAGTGCTAGGCACGACACTCTGCCATCTCAAGAGCGCTGCTCATTCGCAATGCGTCTACCAACTAAGCAATCAATATGAGAGTCCGTACTGTGATCATCATCGCCGCGTCCGTCCTGGCATTCGGTTTCATTGTCGTGGAGTCTCTCGATCTCATCGCCACCCATGCGGTCATAGAGCACCAGAAGGACAAGAGCGCCTGCCCACACGACTAAGAATTCAATTCTTACGAACAGTGGATTAGAACGGTGACATTCCCTTACACCGCGCCTGATGCGAAGCTGCGAAGGGCAAAAGAGAACTACAGTCGCATTGGTGTAGGCTCATCGAAAAAGGAAATCGTCGAAGCATTTGGGCCACCAGACTATGAACGGGAGATGGTACCGAAAGAGCCGTGGCGTCCCTGCATCGGATATGAACTGTACTACGCCTTCTCGATGCTTGAAGCTGGGAATGACAATGAAATCCAAGATAAGAGAATTGAGATCTTTTTGAATGTAGATGGTCGGGCACACTGGATCGCCAACAACGTTGGACTGCCGGAAAAGGGAGGACCAGCTCAACATCCTTAGCCGCGAAGTTTCACAAAGGTCGTGTCACCGGCGACTCGTACTTTGAGGTCAATTTCTTGCCCTCAGATTCCCAGTTGCCGACAACTCTCTCGAAGACCCGTCAAGCGGCCGATATGATCGAGTCTGAGCGCATTGGCGGTGAGCAATATGACATTGGCGGTCAATCTCGCGTTTCTTGAATCAGCTGTTTTGGAGCTGAAGGCAGAGAGGGATGGCGGCCCGCTCCAGAACGACGTTTATGAGGAGATCGAGGATGTGTGCATTCTCGGTAGACGCGCCGTGGCGAGAGACACTCGCGTGAATTACCCCGCTCGCGCGGAAAGCGAACTGATGCTGCTCCAGAAGGTGCGTGCCAGCGTTCATGCAGGAAATGAGAACGACCGCGAGCGATACTTGACACTTGTGGACCGCGCCGAGGAAATGGTCCGACAGATTGCCCAAGTACCGATCCCACCCGACGGACACCTTGGAGTGCTCCGGCTTGCAAGAAGCCACTTTGATTTTCTGTTCGACGAGTACGGTTTCACCATCGCAGATCAGCAACCGACGGGCCTCGTGCTCACTCGCGGAGATGTCGTCATTGAAGTGGGATGTGCGACTCACTCGAGTCAGTCGTTCTCTATCCGTCGAGGTGATCTGGGTGATTTCTGGATTGAGGACCTGCTGTACTTGAATCAGGATCAACGTTCCGAGTCAGTACCTCAACACCTCGAACTAACCGATGAAGCTGCTGTGGATGTCTGGTTTCAATTCTTGTCGAGTGTGCTGCGCCAGTATGGGGAACTGTTGCTAACAGGTGAGCCACGCGCCTTCGCTCGACTTGAGGAAGCACAATCCCAGCGTGATGCCGAGTTTGCAGCGAAGATGACTGCGAAATACGCGGCAGAGTAAGTCTTGCTGCTGGATCAAAACTCTCAGCGGCCCAGTCACCAGCCAACTGGACACTGAGGCCAAGATTTTGTTGAAGTCTCGAGAATCTGGCTCTGATCAGTCGCGAGCTCTTGGCCCCTAGCGCAGTGCGGCGCCATTCACCAGCAGCTTCACGATCTCCGATGCCCGCGGACCGCCGTTCACCAAGATCCAATGATTGTCGGCAACGATCAGCACCAGTTCCTCGTCAGCAAGACCGCGATAGCCACCGACACGGCAGTAATCCCGCGTTGAAGCGTCCTTGGCTCGTATGATAGTCAGCCCATTGCGCTGTTCCACAACGGCGGGATTACGCCCCCCGCCTAGAGAGCTTTCATATTGCCAATTCCCCTTGCCGTCTCTGGTGAATTCGCTCAGCATCGCTCCCTTCGGTAAATCGCCGCTTGACCCTAGGCTTCCCACGGACAAAGAGATGTTCCAGCCTTGATAGGCCATCCAAGCAGGATCGGGGCACAGAAGTGAAACCGCGTCTGCAGTGGCCTCCACATGCCACGAAGCCGGATATTTAAAACTTATCGGCCACGCTGGATTTCGAAAAATGCGTTTGGGCCCCGCGACTTCACACTTGGGAGCGTTCTCCACTCGCATCCGCACTGCCTCTTCTGAGCCTTTGCGCGACCCTCTCCAGGTTCCGTTCATTCCCGCCTGCGTCAGCCGAGCACTCAACATTCCGGATCCCGCACACTCGTCGTTTAGCCCGCAATTAGACTCCTGCTCATCGTGAAGCAGGAGGCTGCCATCCGCGTGCACTCTTCCACCCAAAATCACCGGCTTCCAACAGTTTTGGCGGTAGAACTCGCCCTTGGCTATATCGCCTCCGCCGATCAAGTGCATCCGCGCGCCAACACTGCCGATCGAGCCCACAAACCACTTCTCCCACTGTGTTCCGCTTTCTGGCAGTGCTGGTGTAGGCGGACAATTCCAATCCCGGTCCTGCGCGGCGCCCGCGGATAGACAGCCGGAGAGAACGACGGTTGCGATGCTCCACCTAGCGGCTTGCATGCCGACCATCATAAACAAATTTCCGACTCTGGACGTGTCACCGGCGATCGTCGCTTTGAGGCCAAGAAGTTGCCATCTCACAAATGTAGCTAGCTTCGAAAAGGACTATCAATGCGCCGAAGCTGAGACTGCGAGCGGGACAAAGACCAGATGACGTGAAAAGAATGGCAGGGCTTCCGAATACACCCGGCCCTCCGCACCCCAATTACCCGTGCCCCCCGTACCCCAGACACCGTTGTACTCTTCCGCCTCATGCGGAATGCCATACTCATTCAGCTTATGAGTGAATGCCTGGTTCGAGTAGACGTGATCCTGATTGCCGTCGTTCCGAGCCCAATCAAAGCGGAGACCACGCAGCGATTTCAGATTGTCTGCATACTTCCCAATCATGGTCTCCAGCAGGAAGTTGTCCCGCAGCCGTTCCGTCACAGCGCTATCAATCTCAAGCGTGTCGCCCACCGCGTGCGCCTGTAAGTCGATATACAGGGGCGGTTTGTTCACATCCGGCACGCTGGCTTGAAAGATCGAAGTGAAGATCAGGCCGAATGGACTATTTTTCACCTCGTCGATGGAGCGAATATGCTCCATCAGTTTCCAGTCCGGCCTGGAATACATCGTGTCGATTCCCGACCCCGTCCCCACAGGATGTAGCGCATATATCGTTCCAAAGATCTCCGGATGCGTCATGCCAAATCGGATCGCGCCATAGCCGCCCATGAAGTCACCGAGGATTCCGCGCGAGTCGCGGCTGGGCAGCGTCCTGAAATTTGCGTCGATATAGGGGACCACTTCGCGGACCATGAAGTCTTCCCAGTTGCCTGTTACCGGCGAGTTCACGTACCAGGAGCATCCCATCGGCGTTGCCATATCCACCGCGACAAAGATCGTCTTTCCAATTTCCCCGGTGGCCATAGCGCGATCCAACAGCTCGCGCGCAGGACCTTGATAAAACTCCGCCTCAAACTTGCCCAACGGATTGGGCAGGTAATAGATCACCGGATAGCGCGTGGTTGAGGTCCCGTACCCAGCCGGCAGATAGATCGCAAGCTTACGGACTGGATTAGTTCCAATTAAGCTGTGGGACAGGCTCTCGCCACGCAGATCGTGCAGCACGACCCGGTCATTGTCCGCCGCCTGCAAGATTGCGGGCCCCAGCACGATCGCCAAGATTACGACGAACACACGTATGCGACCTTCCATGGAACTCATGGTCCTGATCCTCCCGGATTGATCGTCTAAGGTTTGGTCGTTTAAACCGGCCCGCGCTTCGCCGTCGCTGTCAGGTACAAGCCTGGCCACAACAACGAGGAGCTGTACATCCATCCACCCTTGCCCGAAATAAGAAACGCAAGCGCGCCCGCTGTCGCCAGGAAGGCCGCCAAGCTCAAGCCAAGCCTAAGGTCTCTCCGCCCGCGCCAAACTCCGAACAGCCCTGGAACCAGGAACACCAACAGTCTCAAAAAAGAAAGCCCGTTCCCGGGCCATAGCGACAAGCAATGCAGACATGGCCCGCCACACGCTAACGCACTGGCCCAGAGCGTGCCCCGCGAAACCGAGCTCACCACGAATCCTGCCATCCATGCCCAGCATGTCACAAGAAGAAGTCTGGAAAGAGAGAGTCCCAATGCGGTCAGTTGCGCTGGTTCTCCCAGAAAGCTGGCCACGGCACCGCTCGCCGCAACCGACCATCCCATCAGGAATAGGCTTGCCGGCATTGCCAGCCCTATGGATGCTGCCCACGGCCGCCAGCCTCTCCATAAGGCCAGTTGACGGCGTGCCGCAAGGCTGAGAACATCGCGCAGCCCGCGCCACAGGCTGCTTTCCGTCTCGGCCAGATCGCCCAGCACCACCTCGCGCTCCAAGGGCACAAGCAATACCGCCGCCGCTTCCACGAAGCGCCAGCGCATGCCGCCGATGCCCATCTGACCCTTCATGCGACATCCTCCGGCAACCAGTTGCGTCGGCCCCGTCCCCACGCAGTTCCGCGGCTGATCCGAATCACGGTCTCATAGAACTTGCGCGCCTCGCGAGCGCCGGCTCCCGTCACCTTCACCATGCGCTTGGCTCGCCCGCCTCTCTGTTGGGTCGGCGCGCTCAGCCAGGTTTCGACCAGTCCCTTCGCTTCCAAGCGATCAAGAGTTATGTAAAGAGCACCAAGGGAACACGTTCGTCCGCCGGTTGTCTCGATTAGCTCGCGCATCGCCGCTCCGTAGGCTTCTTCGTCCAGGTGCGCCGCCGCCGAAAGGATAAGGTATTCGAACTCACCGACCATGATTAGAACTACATTGTGCTTCTAATCTCATACGGTGTCAATGGAGTAATTTTTCATAGGGTAAGAGTCGCCGACCACACGCCAGCGATGCGATCAATGGAGTGAAGAGCACCTCGTCTGCGATGCTGTTAGAGCTATGTCTCCAGAGCTTGAAACGCTAGATCAGTTGTTAGGAAGCGATCTCTCGTTGAGCATCGTCTTGCGCCTGTACTCAGATGCTGCGACCTTCAAACATGGTGTGCATGCCCTGCTTGCCAGTGGCGACGTTTGCCTTCTGACGACAGACGAAGTGGAAGTACCAACCTGGCGGTATCGAGAGTTGTTCATTGATGGAACGGTGATGCAGCAGTTGGAGCAGATGAAATTGAGAATCACGCCTCACGGTGCTCTTCGGATCGAATGAGCGTGCTCCGCGAGTGTGTCACCGGCCATACGGAACTCGAGGCCAATTTCTTGCCGAACCCTTAGATAAGTAATTGAAGAGTTGGCTAGGCTCTACAGGTTTAGTTCACTTGGCCGTATAACGGGCGACGCGCTCTGTTGGTTTCACATCGGCAGGCGGCTTCGGCACAAGAGCGCGTTGGCGACTATTCAGCCAAGTGCCTTGAAACCATTCGTCGTGCGGCGTCTCTGACAAGAGGAGCAATCAGAGACGCCGCATCGATATAGATTGCACTCAACGGCCTGCGAGGGCGATGTCTCGCTCTTCAACTTCGGAGTGAGTTCGTCTGCCCATCGTTGACTTGTTGTCGAGCGAATGTCCTGTCAAGAGTCCAAGGACGAACCAGGCGAATAGCGCAGCTCCAATTGCGAACAAGATGTCCCCCGGAACTCTCATCCAACGCAGGGTCTGCATGGAACCGGACTGCATAAAATCCGACGAGCGCGCGTACCAGGTACCGTGTTCAATCGATGCCCATGCCTGCAGCAATCCGACCGGCAGCATGCTGAGAATGACCATGAAGATCAAACCCAAGTTCAGAGACCAGAAGGAGAGTTTTAGTGGAGTCTCCTTCCACTTGCGCCCAGGATTGAGCGCGCGGAGGCAAAACAGTGTGAGGCCGAGGCCGAGCATTCCGTACACGCCGAACAGAGCCGTGTGACCATGTACCGGAGTAAGGTTTAGTCCCTGCACATAATAGAGGGAGATGGGCGGATTGATCAGGAAGCCGAATAACCCTGCTCCCACCAGGTTCCAGAATGCGACTGCCACGAAGAAATAGATGGGCCACTTATAGCTGGCGATCCATTGAGACTTCTTTGTCGGTTGTGCGAGACGAATGTTCTCCCACGCTTCATAGCCAATCAGAGTCAGCGGCACAACTTCAAATGCGCTGAAGATCGCGCCCAGGCCAATCACCGCTGGTGTCGCACCCGCGAAGTAGAGGTGATGAAAAGTGCCGATGATGCCTCCCGACAAGAAGATCGTCGTCGAGAAGAGCGCGGCCTTGGTAGCGGTGCGAATCTCGATCAGCTTGAGTCGCGTGAACAAGAATCCGATCACCACCGTTGCGAATACTTCGAAGAAGCCTTCAACCCAGAGGTGAACTACCCACCAGCGCCAGTATTCGGCGGTAACGAGATGGCTGCGCTGACCGTACATCAGTCCGGCAGAATAGAAGAGCGGAATCGCAATGCTGGAGATGAGGAAGAGCGTCAGGAGCGCGCGATCTTCGCTCTTGCGAACCAATGCTGGCTTGAGCGCCGCGATCATCAGGACGAGCCAAAGAACCAATCCGACGAACAGCAGAATCTGCCAGAATCGGCCGAGATCTACGTATTCATAACCTTGGCTGCCAAGCCAGAACCACATGTTGCCAAGGCGCTGTTGAATACCCATCCACTCGCCGGCGAGCGAACCGCCGACCACAAGAATCAATGCACCGAAGAGTGCGTTCACACCAAGGCGCTGATACTTCGGTTCGTGGCCGCTGACAGCTGGCCCAACGTAAAGGCCTGTTGCCAGCCATGAGGTCGCGATCCAGAAGATGGCGATTTGCAGGTGCCATGTGCGGGTGACCGCATAGGGCAGATACTTGGCGAGCGGAAATCCAAAGAAGGCCTGTCCCTCGACTCCGTAGTGGGCCGTCAAGACTCCCATCAAAATCTGCACACCCCAGAGAATCACCACCACATAGAAATACTTCAACGTCGCACGCTGTGAGGGGGTTGGTCTGAACACAAGGAATGGGTCGCTTTCCGGATAAGGCTCATGAACGAGTTCCTTTTCCTGCGACGCATACCACCAGACAAGTCCGCCGATTCCAGCCAGCAATCCAACGAAGCTTAATACACTCCAGAGAACCGCGCCCGATGTTGGCACATTGCCGACCAGCGGCTCATGCGGCCAGTTGTTCGTATAGGTCGTTTCAGAGCCTGGACGATCCGTGCTGCATGCCCACGAGGTCCACCAGAAGAACGCTGCAAGTTGATGCTGCTTTGCGGCATTGGTTAACGCACCGCTCGGGATCGCATATGCCGACCTGCCGGTTGCAAAAATGTCGGTGTAATAGGCGCGAAGCTGCTCAAACGCCGCCGCGCGCTCGGCGCTTAGCGTTACGCGATTGCGCGAAGCGTCGAATGTGTTGGTCCGCATCTCGCGAATCAGACGCGCTTTGAAGATGGCCTGCTGGTCCGGTCCGAGAGCCTCGAAATTTGACGCTCCAGCTCTCACTGCCCAGGTGTTCAGAAGGATCTCCGATTCCCGGTGCAGCCAATCCGCGCTCCAGTCGGGTGCGACATAGGCTCCGTGACCCCATACGGTGCCGATCTCCTGCCCGCCGATCGATTGCCATACTCCCTGGCCATCGGTGATGGAACTGCTGGTAAAGAGAAGCTGTCCGTCAGTGTTGTACACATTGGGGATGGGCGGAGCTTCGCTGATCATCTTCCTGCCGACTCCTCCGAGGACGGCGAAAGATCCAATGATGACGATGGCCAATGCCACCCAATAACGCTTATAGGACATAATTTCTCCTCGATAAATCGCGCGCTCTGTGCCGCGCTAAAACCACCCTAGCGTTCGTTGAACTGAGTTGCAGGGACTTTAGTCACACGGAGGTCAAGAATTGCCTCGGAAGGCGAGCCAGTATTCACTGCTCTGCACCTGCTTGTTGATGCCGGTTTGTCGGCGAGCCTGTTAGAGTTTTCCCACTGTCCTGTTTCGGGTGCAACAACATGCGCCGAACAGACAGCCTTCCCCGGGGGGTTCACTCCATGTCATTTCGTTCCGTGTTCCTGGCGGTTGTCATCGCGTTTGCCCTCATTCTGGGCGGCTTCCTTGTGAATCGGGCGCGTCCCGCCGTCGAGACGGCTCAACCGACCGCCGACTTCGTCCGAGCCTCTGGAAAATGTGCCGAATGTCACGCACGGCTCCAATACTCCGTCGTACATGAATACGAGATGTCCGCTCACGCCAGAAAGGGTGTCAATTGCCTTGACTGTCATCAGGCGACTTCCAATCAGCAGAAGGTCGATCATCATGGATTCACGATCAGCACTCATCTGACCGCCGGCAATTGCCGTTCCTGCCATGAAGGCATCTATCAGGAATTCCTTCGCAGCCGTCACGCGGCTCCCAGCTGGGCCGCCGTCCACGGAGAGAAGGGTCTGAGTCCGGAGCAGGTTTCGTTCAGTGAGCAGTTTCAACCAGGCGGCACAAAGAGGCCGCCGAATCCTCTGGTGCTTCCGGAGGGACACCCTGCCGCGACTTCGGGTTGCGAGCAGTGCCACGCCGTCGGCAAGCCCAATGACGATGGAACGATTGGGACCTGTACACAGTGCCATTCCCGTCATACCAGTTCGGTTGCCCTGGCGCGTCTCCCCACCACATGCGGCCAGTGTCATATGGGGCCGGATCACTCGCAGATCGAGATCTACAACGAGTCAAAGCATGGAGTGATGTTCGCTGCGCAGCGAAATCTGCTCAACCTTAATGCCGATCCGCGTACCCTGACGACGCGAGACATGTTTGTGCCAACCTGTGCGACTTGTCACATGAGCGGCATCAATGGCCTCAAGGTTACGCACAATCCATCGGATCGACTCGGCTGGTACCTCGCCGATGCCATCACGACGCATCGCCCTAACTACCTGCAGGCGCAAATCAACATGAAGCAGGTCTGCACCCAATGCCATACGCAACCTCTGATTGACCGGGTCTACAGCCAGGGCGAACAGGTTGTCGAAAGCACCAACGCGAAGATTCTTGCTGCGAAGGCGATCATGGACGGTCTTCACAAGGACGGCTCTCTCTCTGGACCTCCATTCACGCACACCATCGACTTCACCTACTTCAACCTCTGGCATTACGACGGACGCACGTCAAAGCATGGCGCATTCATGGGCGGCGCCGACTTTGTGCAGTGGCATGGGAACTATGAACTACTCTCAAAGACTGTCGAACTTCAGCATGATGCTGACGAACTCCGGAGAGAGCATGCCCACAAATAAACTGCTCCTACGGTTACAAGAGATCATCGCTCACCCGAGCCTTCGATGGGCGCATGACCCTCAACTTTGGGTCGAGCTTTTTGTGACCGCGAACCTGGCCATCCTCGCCGCAGACATCTACATTGCGCACTCGGTGAACCATTTTCAGAAGACAGCAGAGTATATCCCCCTCTACTTTTCCATCGGGGCTCCGGCCGTTCTCGCCGTCATGATTGTTCTTCGCTGGATTGGACACTTTGAAGCCCCATGGCGCGATGTCGGCTACATGATCGGCTGGCTTGCTGTCCTTGTTGGATTGGCCGGTGTTCTTTACCACCTCGAGAGCCGGTTCTTTTTAGATCGAACCCTCAAAAGCCTGACCTACGCAGCGCCATTCGCGGCGCCGCTTGCGTATACCGGCCTCGGCTTTCTGCTTCTGATGAATCGGATGGTCGGGGCACGCAGTGCAGAGTGGGCGCGGTGGGTTATCTTTCTGGCATTGGGTGGATTCTTCGGGAACTTTGTTTTGTCATTGACCGATCATGCGTCGAATGGATTCTTCGCAAAGACAGAATGGATCCCCGTCATTTCCTCCGCACTCGCAACCGGCTTCCTAATAATCCCTCTCGTTCTCCCCGTGACGAGGCGCTTCATGGACCTGTGCCTGATCGTGATGGTTGTGCAGGCCGTGGTTGGCGTCTTGGGATTCTGGTTTCACATTCAGGCAAATCTCTTCGAACCGGGCCACAACCTCTTCGACAAGCTGATCAACGGCGCTCCTCCGATGGCCCCTTTGCTGTTTCCCAATCTTGTCGGCTTGGCGTGGATCGGGATGTGGGCACTCCTGCCCCATCTTGAGGAAGCCAGTCGCGGACGATCGTGGTTAGGAGCAACCTACGACTGGGCACATCCAGAAGAAGAATCATCGACGAGCTAACTTTCGCCTTAATAAACCGCGTGGGTTCGGCGGAGCTCAACTACACGGCGGTTATCTGGCTCAGATTGTTCACAGCGAATGCAGAGCGTCCGATCAAAAATGTAAGCACCAGGTTAATCGCGAAGCTCAAAACTCCAGACAATTCCAGCATGCCTGAAACAGGCAGCACCTTCCACGCGAGCGAAGCCAGACCTTCATAGGCCAAAGGCTCAGAACAAACACGTAGCACGCACCCCGTCTGAAGACATAGCAGGCTGAAGAACATCAGCCGCGTGCTGAAGATCCGTTGAATGCTGGCGAAGTGCGGCAGGATGCGCGGCCCAATCGCGAAGACCATCGTTGCCGCAAATCCAACCGTGAGCGCGTGACGCGAAGCGCCCCAGATACCTCCGTGGACATCCATGAATGCGGCCCAGACGCTCATCGATCCAGCCACAATCAGCCATGTATATGCCAGTCGGATGAAGACCGGAAAACTCGGATGGATGCCGTGGGTTTTGGGTTGGCCATGGGTCCGTTCTGTGAAACGGAGTGCAATCCCAATCGTGACGGAGCCAAGCGCAAACAGAATCGTCGCAGGCTTGGGCAAGCCAGAAACCCCAAACAAAACGCCCGTTGTGACCAGCAACAAAGCCACTCGAAACCAGCGAGCACTGGGCTTCGAGATTGCGAGAAAGGATGGCAGCCAGCGCGCCGAGAATCCCCACACCACCGGCACGACGAATCCCCAGCCAAGCAATACGAGATATTTCTGATCGAGTGAGTGAGGGAAGGACCGGAGGCCGTTCTCCAATGCCAATCGCACACACTCTATAAAATTGAATATGACACCAGCCCCAAGCCCCGCAGTGCCGATGAGAACAGAGACCATCCAGAGTTCCATCGGCGCCTTCGCCTTGTTTCCGTCGCTCGATTGCGGCAGCTTGTGGTGCGAAGCGGCGTATAGAAACAGCATCACGGCAAGAAGCTCAAATCCCGCGGACACCGGTAGCAGAGTGCGCCACTGCCACCCGTAGATATTTGCAAACCAGCGCATTGCGACGCCGGATGTCCAAAGAACGTAGCAGGAAAGAGGCACACGAAGGACCGAGCGTCCATATGCAGGCTGTGAATAGAAACCGATGCCGAGAATGAAACTGCCGATCCATCCGAACATCTGTGCGTGCCCGTGGCCTTCCATCCAGGCAGCCGGCAATGTGCCCAGACCGTGATGCGCACTGATCGCCATCAGGTTTGAAAACCCCAGCAACGTTCCCGGCAAAGCCATAAAGAAGAGTCCGCTCGCGATCCATGCGCGGAGCATCAAGCTCTTTTGCCGTTCACGCGCGATGATTGCTGCATTCTCCCCGACTGCGGCGCCGGAAACAGGCTGATCGACTGACGGAATCGTGGCCATGGCTAACTCCTCGCCTTGATTTCTGTTTCCAATTGAATGGCGCGCGGAAACAGGACATCATTTTCAAGATGCACATGCTGTGTGAGGTCCGCCTCAAATTCGCTGAGGCCGGAGAACAGTGCAATATGCGTCGCACACGCCCACGACGGCGCCGCAAAGTGATTGGTGAGACGAACAAGCTCGCTCATGATGTGACCAGCGCATTCGTGTTCCTGCTCCATCATGAAGATCGGGTGAGCAACCGAACGAAAACACGCATGCGCGGGAGGATAAGAGATGATCGATTCCTGATCCATTTGCGAGATGAAAGGAAAGAGCACTTGCTCTTCCTTCTCGATATGCGCATACATCTCGCTGCGAAGTTCTTCGACTAATTCGGCAACCTTTACCAGCGCGGGATCTCGGCCCCTCTGCGTTGCCGCGACTTTTGATGCCATCTCAGCCAGGGCAGGAAGGTCCAGGCGTACGCGACGGTGATAAACACGGACGATATGTTGAATCAGGCGACCGAGGAATACATCCAGAGGATCGAATGCCAAACCACCAGGTCTTTCAATCTCGGCGTCGGCAAGCTTTTCGAGAACCTGATCAACAGAGAGCTGCAACTCCCGACAAGCGGCCTCGAGCGACAAGTCCGCCTGCATGCACAGATCAATATCAAATCGATGAAAAATGCTTGCTGCCGATGGCCTGCTGGTTACGATCTCACGGATAGACTGCGTTGCAGTGGACATAAACACTCTCCACCAGCAACCCTAGCGTTCGAGGAAGTGCGGAGCAGTAACTTATGTCACTCGGAGCCGAAATGATCTAGGACGAGGTCTCGAGGAGAGCCTTCAAACCGACAATATCTTTTACGACAATTTGTCGCGCATCCACATCAAGCAGTCCTTCGGCCTGAAGGCGCATCAAGTTGCGGGAAACGAGTTCGCGCACGGTACCGAGTTGATTCGCAAGTTCCTGATGGGTTGCGGGAAGCTGAAATTCAATTCCGTGAGGAGTCTTCTTGCCCTCGCTCTCTGCGAGTTTGAACAATACGGAAATCAAACGCTGCCGGATCGTTGTAAACGATAGCTCCTCGATGATCCCCACCAGGCGTCGCAACCGCGTCCCCACCACCTGGAGCACTTTAAGTGCAACTTCAGGATGCTCCATGCAGTAGGCCTGAAAATCGCGACGCGAGATAAACGCAATTTCCGCATCCTCGATCACCACGGCCGAAGCCGGAAACGGCCCGCCATCGAAGACCGGCAATTCCGCAACCGATTCGCCCGGAACGTTGATCGCAAGAACCTGTTCGCGGCCGCTCATGGAAGTTTTGAAGATACGAACTTTGCCCTGTGCGATGATGTGCAGCCCATTGCATGGCTCGCCTTCAGAATAAAGCAACTCTCCGACACTGAACAGCTTGCGAACTGTTCGCGCGGCCAGTGTCTTCAACTCCGCCGGCGTAAGGCTCGATAGAAGTGCGGTCTTCCCAAGGGCGGTCGCGAGGTCGGTGCGTTCAGCAGTCACACCCAGAATCTTACGGCATGATCGCGAGACCCGTGTCATCTTTGGTTGCGATGGGCCGTGCTCCCGGTAGCCGTGTCGACCTCGGATTAAAGTTCCGCGCTGAAAGATTTCTCAAGAATGCGACGCAGGCTGGGACTTAGGTCACTGCGTCCCCCGTATCTTCGCGGTCTCATAGGTTGCATGAACCCGCAGATCAACACCACCGACTTCAACGAACGGCCATTCATCGCAATCTGGGAAGTGACCCAAGCCTGCGACCTCGCTTGTGTCCATTGTCGCGCGTCCGCTCAGCCGGACCGCAGTCCCATGGAACTGAGCACGGACGAGGGCAAACACCTGATCGATGAAATCGCGGCCTTGAAGGTTCCGGTCTTTGTGCTGACGGGGGGCGACCCCATCAAGCGGCCCGACCTTTTCGAGCTGATCGCACACGCCCGCTCGGTGGGAGTCAGAGTTTCGTTGACGCCGAGCGCCACCCCTTTGCTGACGAGAGACATCATCGTACGACTCAAAGAGGCTGGCCTTGCACGGCTCGCCGTGAGCATGGACGGTGCGAGCGCGGAAACTCACGATGCACTCCGAGGAATGAGCGGGTCATTCGCGCGAACGCTGGATGCAGTGCGCTGGGCAAATGAGATTGGACTACCGGTACAAATAAACACCACGTTCAGCCGACGGAATATTGACGAGATTGACAACATTGTCGCCCTGATGGAGAAGCTGAAGATAACGCTTTGGAGTGCCTTCTTCCTCGTTCCTACGGGGCGTGGAAAGCTGAATGATCTACTGAGTGCTGACGAGTTCGAATCCGTTTTTGCAAAGGTTTATAGTCTGTCAAAAACTGCGAGCTTCGACATCAAAACCACCGAGGCGCAGCATTACAGACGTTATCTCCTACAGCAACGTGTTGCCGAACGCAAGTCAGGAATCAACCTCGCCTCACCACAAGATAGAGCAGCTGACTCGATTGGACGGGCGCCGCGCGGTCTCAACGATGGCAAGGGATTCGTCTTTATCTCCCACAAAGGCGAGGCGTTCCCGAGCGGCTTTCTTCCTCTCTCTGCCGGTAGTATCCGGGAACGAAACCTGGCCGAAATATATCGCGAGTCGCCGCTGTTCCGCGACCTGCGGAACACATCCAAGCTTGAAGGAAAGTGCGGTGCTTGCGAATTCAAAGAAATCTGTGGCGGATCGCGAGCCCGAGCTTATGCTTTGACTGGAAACCCTAACGCTGAAGAGCCGTGCTGCTCCTATATTCCAAAAGGATACGTACAGTCCGCACCGCAGATGAACACCTCGACGACGCTTCATGTTCTTCAGGGTGCCTGAGTGTCACTCGTCGGCGAATGGACGACAATGACAGGGTACGGAGATAAAGAGGAAATGTCATGGCGATTCAAATTAGCGCAAAGCCGGACAGCGGTTTCGATGACCCGATTGGCATGCTCAAGGATTGCCACAGAAGAATCGAGAGCTTTCTGCACATTCTCTGCGTTGTAGTCGATCGCGCACAAGGCAGAACTCTCACCAGTGAAGAGCGCGCCGCAGTTCAAGCAGCGCTGCAATACTTCCGTACCGGCGGGCAGCGCCATACCGCGGACGAAGAGCAATCCCTCTTTCCTCGGCTGCGCAAATCGGATACACAGGCTTTCGAAGAGATCGACCGGCTAGAACATGATCACCGCGAGGCAAACGATCTGCACGGAGCGGTCGAACGCCTCTACACAGCCTGGATTGAATCCGGTGGCCTGGGTCCGGACGAAACGCAACAACTGGTTTCAGAAACGTCGCGCCTCAAGCAGCTCTATTCTGAGCACATCGAGGTCGAGGAAACGACGGTCTTCGCTCGCGCCGCGCAAGTGCTGGATCGCAATGCGCTCGTCGCGATTGGCACTGAGTTCCGACTCCGGCGAAAATAGCCTGCCTCTGCAGATTCCAGTCAAAACCAACTCTTAAATCTGTTCCGAGTGACCAAAGTCGCTGTGGCTATTTAACGATGTGCCAAAACTGTATTTAAGGAGATTGAAATGAGCGCAACCACGCAAACCGTTCGCGAAATCGCACTGGAACAGCCGACCGCAATCCGCGTATTTGAACGATTCGGAATTGACTATTGCTGCGGTGGCCGCAAGCCACTCGCCGAAGCGTGCGCTGCGGGAAACTTGGAAATTGACTCGGTCATCGCTGCGTTGGAAGAGGCGGAGAAGAAGCCCGCGACCGAACTCGACAACTGGACCGATAAGTCATTAGAGAGCTTGAGCTCTCACATCGTCGCCAAACACCACGCATACGTGAAAAGTGAGCTGCCAAGACTGGCCCAGCTTGCCCAGAAAGTCGTCAATCGTCACGGCTTAACCAAGCCCGAATTGCCCTTGATTGCGACCGCTCTCATGCATCTGGACGAAGAACTCACCAAGCATCTGGGTAAGGAAGAAGCAGTCTTGTTTCCCTATATCGCTCGCCTCGAGCAATCGATATCTAACGGAACTCCCAAACCGCATAGCTGCTTTGGCGCAGTCTCCAACCCGATCGCAATGATGACGCAGGAACACGACACTGCCGGAACTCTGCTTGCTGAAATCCGCCGTCTAAGCGAAAACTTCACCACTCCTCCAGATGCTTGCCCGACTTTCCACGCGTTCTATGACGGCCTGAAGGAGTTCGAGCAAGACCTGCATCAACATATTCATCTCGAGAACAACATCTATTTTCCACGCGCGATCGAATTAGAGAGGTCTGTCAGTTAAGTCTGCCTCAATACACATCCCTGTGATAGCGGTGATCCTCTTTCATCCCATGGACATACTCTTCGGCTGCGTGCGATGACATTCCACCATGCTTCTCGACGATCGCATGCAGCGCCGCGTGCACATCCTTGGCCATGCGAGATGCGTCGCCACACACGTAGACGTTGGCTCCATCCTGCAACCAGCTCCACAACTGCGGGGCCTGCTCCATCATTTTGTCTTGGACGTAGACTTTATCCGCCTGATCGCGAGAGAAAGCGGTATCAAGTTGCGTCAGGTGACCATCTGCCCGCATGGCTTCAAGTTCTTCGCGATATAGGAAGTCAGTTTTCTCGCTGCGTTCGCCGAAGAACAGCCAATTTTTGCCTCTCGCACCAAGAGCACGACGCTCGTGAAGAAATGCGCGAAATGGAGCGATGCCCGTGCCGGGACCGATCATAATGATGGGAGCGTCCGCCTTGGGCAACCTGAATCTCTTGTTTGGTTGGATGTAGATGGGCAAGCTATCGGCGACCGCAGCACGATCGGCGAACAGCGTTGAGCAAACTCCGCCGCGCTCACGGTTATGCGAGCTGTATCGAACGACTGCGACCGTGGTGTGAATCTCACCTGCGTGCGCCACTGGGCTTGAAGAAATGGAATAGAGTCGCGGCGTAAGTTTCGGAAGCATGGCGACCAGCTCTGCAGGATCTTCAATGACTCCGGGAAATTCGAGCAACAAATCAATGAGGCCGCGATCGAAGACGTATGCGTCAAGCTGTGCACGGTGATCCGGTGCCATCAAATCAATGAGGCGAGCGCACTTTCCAAGAACGGCATATTCACTGACTGTTTTGCGGTTAAGGCGCGTGATCTGCAGATGGTTCGTCAACGCATCGTGCAGAGTTGTGGTGCCCGCCTTGCCGCACAGCACGTGCTCGTTGCCATTGAATCGTAGTGACTGCAGGATCTCAGTGACCAGCCTTGCGTCGTTGTGAGGGATGACGCCGCAAGAATCGCCGGCTTCGTATTGAATGCCCGTACCCTCAATCGCAAATGCAAGATGCAGCGTTGCCTTTGTGGAATCTCGGTGAGCACGGTTCTTCTTGTACACGATCGGGGCCAGTGCGGGGTTTTCGCGCGAAGGGATTTGAACAGAATGCAGCATAGCCCGCGAGGAGTCATCCGCCACCATTTCTGAGACTGATGCTTGAAGGGAGCTTGTTCCAGCGGGATTTGGCACTCGTGAATGGGCCTCTCGCTTTGTTGCGCTCTCGCTCAGCAGGGGCATCAACGCAGATTTCCACTGCTCAAAAGGTTCATTTACGTCAACATCGCAATCAACCCGACTGCAAAGGCGATTCGCTCCAAGCGCAGCCAGCTTTGCGTCGAGTTCGCTTCCAAATTTGCAGAAGTGTTCATAATGACGATCGCCGAGCGCCAAGACCGCGTAAGAGAGATTTTCAAAACGAGGAAAGTGCTCGAGACACAGTTGTTCGTAAAACGGCTGCACACCCTCAGGGGCATCGCCGTCACCGTAAGTACTGGCTATGAGCAGAGCGTATTTCTCCGCAGCCAGGGCTGCCGAGGTGTAACCTACCAGCGTTGAAACTGCCGGTACGTGCCCCTGAGCCTTCAGTTCCTTCGCAAGGTTGCGTGCCAGTCCCTCCGCGGTGCCGGATTGCGAGGCATAGAGCACAGCAACCCGATGCGATGACTTGGTCGACGCATTCACTGCCGCTGGTGTTGCGGAAAAGATTCCCGCAAGCATGCCATTGAGCCAGGCTCGCTGCTCGGGCGTGAAAGGTGCATTGTCTGGAATGAACGGAATATCGACGGTCATGGCTACACCTGCCCCCTTACAGCACAAAGTGACCGAAGGTCCTGAATGCTGTGCCTGCGGCTGAAGTCAAGAAACGATTCGTGCGGATCGCGGCGCTCGGTGTATGCCTCGAACAGTTTTTCAAGTACCGGTGGCAGGTCACTGAATGGGACTGACGCAATCAATTCACGTGCGAGTCCCTGGTCCTGGTCAGAACCACCGCCAATGACGACCTGATAGCCTTCGGTGCCATTCACCTTTGTCCCAAGAAGTCCGATGTCGCCGATGTAGTGCTGGGCGCAGGAGTGCGGGCAGCCGGTAACGTGCAGATTCACAGGCTGGTCGATCTTGAACCGGGCATCGAGGAGAGTTGCTAGTTGGACAGCGTGGGACTTTGTATCCGTGGCGGCAAATTTACAGCCGCGATTACCCGTGCAAGCCACCGTCCCGCGCAGTACAGTTCCGGCTGTGCAGTCCAGACCTGCTGCACGAATGTCTGCAAGGGCCTCTTCCAGCGGATCCTCAGGAATATTGGGAATCAGCAAGTTCTGCCAGACGGTGAGTCGCAGTTCACCGCTACCGAACTTGTCGGCGACATCTGCCAGCGCAAGCATCTGTGCCACCTGGAGACGACCCACGGGAACCGAGACGCCGATGTATTGCAGACCCGCCTGTTTCTGAGGGTGGACACCAATGTGCCCTGCGCGGTCGATCGGATTGCGCGGCTCACAGCACGCAGCTGGATAACGCATCAGAGGAAATGCCAGCCGTTTTTCGGTCTCCGCAATGAATCGATCCACGCCCCAGCGATCCACGAGGTACTTTAACCGTGCCTTCTTGCGATCAGTTCGATCGCCATTTTCAGAGAAGACGTGAATCATAGCCGCGGCCACGGCCACCGTCTGTTCCGGGAGCAACAGCAGGCCACAGTCGGTCGCGAACTGCTTGTGTCCCGTGATTCCGCAAAGCAGGACCCGGAAATACACGCCTGCGGGAACGTCGCGTCCTTCGGCCACGCGGGTGGCGATAAAGCCTATGTCGTTTGTGTCTGCAACAACGCTGATTGCGCCGCCGCTATCGAAGGCCACGTTGAATTTGCGCGGAAGGCAGTACATGTCCCGTGAATTGAGAATGTAGTAATGCAGCGCATCCGCGAGCGGCGCTACATCGTACAGTTCGGTCGGATCGAGTCCGGTGATTGGCGATGCCGTTATGTTGCGAATGTTGTCGGCGCCGGATCCGCGCGAAGTCAATCCAAGCGATTGCAGCTTGTTGAGAATTCGGACGATGTTTTTGGGCCGGAATTCGCGGATCTGCAGGTTGGCGCGGGTCGTGACATCGGCTCGCGCAGAACCCCAGTCTGCCGCCATTGCGGCTAAGCCGCGCATCTGATGTGCGGTGAGGATTCCTCCCGGAACTCGGAGCCGCAGCATGAAGGAATCCTGCGCCGGAGCAACGTAGAAAAGCCCATGGAACTTGAATCGGAAGAGATCATCTTGGGCAGGAGCGAGATCTTCATTGGCGTGCGCAATCAGTTTGTCCCAGATATCGAGTTGATTCTCTTCATGCTTCCAGATCTCCTCTCTACAAAGGTCGGAAACCGGCGTGCCGAAGTAAGTCTCTTCCTCTTTGCCCGCTTGATTAACCGAAGCTAGTGTGGGATCAGCTGTAATAAGCCCTGCGGCAGTACGACCAACAAACGGTTTTGCCCGCTCGGCGGCAGCGCTGAAAAAGCCCAGGAGGTATTGCTTTTGTTCATCGGTAAAATCCTGCGGCTTGAGAGGTTCCAAGAGTTTCATATTGCAAGTCCTTCCGCGAGCTCCCGGTCAGAAAAACGCTACCGGGTTGCTCATTTGCCGCGGTGTCGCGCAACAAGCGCAAAACTGCGGAGAGATTGAACGCCGCATACAGTGCGGAGGATTCAAGGCTCATCGCGGAGCATGGAAGTACTGGAATTTGCTTGGAGCAGACCCGGACACGACTTGGTGCCGGGCAGACGTGATGAGGAGACAGCACTGTCTCACTCGTAGGGTTATGCTACCTCAACTCTCCGCCGCACACAAGAAAGTTGATTGAATGAACCGCCAAAATACTGCTCAAGCCTTGGAAGAGCCATTGGCCTTTTGCGCCGGAGTTTCGCGAGCCGGTGCTTTGCCGGATTCGCCCAGGCGGCTCTTGCGAAGATCCTCATTGAGGATAATCGCCTCGGCGATCTCACGCATGGATTTGCGTCGCTGCCGGCTTTCACGTTGCATGGCCTTGTAGGCAGACTCTTCGTCGAGGCCGAAATCGCGCTGTAAAACACCTTTAGCCCGTTCGATGTGTTTGCGTGATTCGAGGCGATCAGAAAGCTGCAAGTTCTCGGTTTCAAGCCGCGCCCTCTCCAGTTCAGCTCCCACGAGATGACCGGCTGTCGTGAGCAGACGAACTTCACTCTCCGTGTGATGGTAAGGCTTTCTATGCTGCAGGTTGATGACACCGACGAGTTTACTGCGGCAAAGGATCGGCACGGAGAGAAACGCCTCGAAGGTGTCTTCGGGCAAGTCAGGGAATCGCTTGAAGCGTGGATCCTGCAAGGCCTTGTCGGGAATTGCAACGGGTTCACGATGCCATCCAACCCATCCGGTGATTCCTTGCCCCAACCAGATGCCAAGATGATCAACGACGTCGGCATGAGGATTCTTGGAAGCACGAAGAACGAGCTGGTCGTTTTCAAGCACGTACACAAAACATGAATCGCAACTGATCACCGAACAGGCAAAATCGACAATGCGATTCAGCACCGTATGGAGCGAGTCCGACGCCGCCATCTGGCTTCCGAGTTGGTGGAGCAGGTCAACTGGAGACATTGCCTCCGGTGCCGCATTTTCGCCAGGTTTTTCGCTTTTTAGCAGCGGGCTAACGGGTAATGCCGGGGTCGGAGATACATGCAGAGCAGCGGCGGAGCGTTTTTGCTCCAACAGGGCAGCGGCCTTCAGCGCCATCTCGTTGATCAGAAAGCCCATTTTGGATTGGGTCGGTTCATAATCCGGCTGCAGTCCATACGCAGAGAGCCCTTCGGTCGTGCTCGGTCCTATGGATCCAATAACGGTAGAGCGAAAGCCTTCGTGGAGTGCGTCTGTATATCCCATGCGCTCCGCAATGAGAAAGAGATGTGTAACCTGGGCTGCATTCATAAAGAGCACAACGTCAATGTGTCCATGAGCAAGCGCGAGAACGGCCTCCCGAAGCGGCTGAACATCTTCCGGCAGAGCCCATTGATAGACGAGCAGGCGCGTAATGGAAATGCTTTTCTCTGCAAGCGCGGTGAGCAGTTCAGGATTGGAAGTGCCGTACTCCTGCACCGCTATATTCATGCCTTGCAGTGCAGGGCCAAGCTTTGCTTCCAGTGCAGCCATCAAGGAGCGCCAGGTGAAAGGTTCGGGAGCCACTACTGCGATTGGAATCTGGAGTTCACGCAGGGCTGTGGAAGACTTCGGTCCGCGTGCCGCAATCTTCACCGAACGCAATGCGGTCAGAAATGCTTCGCGATCGTAATGCTCAGAGACAATCTTGACCAGAGATCGAACGCCTACGCCGGTGGTGAAGATGACCAGGTCGAAGGCACCGCGCATCAATGCTTCGGCGAATTCGAGAATGGGATGATTTGAATCGAGCGGAATCTCACGCATGGCGGGGGCAGTCAGCGGTTCGCCGCCATACGTGCGGATTAGCTTCGCGACTTCGACCGACCGTCGCGATTCGAGGGAAAGAACCCGCAAACCGCCAAAGTTCGCCCCTGGCATTTTGTCTCTCCGACTAGCAATTGCAGAATGATCAAACTGGAAAAGTAAATCCGACGGGCGGCTCGAGGAAAGTCAAAGGAGATTCACATGAACAATTCGGCACATGCACCTGAAACTTCTCGCCGAATTGAGCCTATGTTAACACCCGCCGTCGTGGGCTTAGAAAACAATGCGCGAAGTAAACGAGAGGCCGTGGTTGTAGGAATGGTAATGCGAGACGGCAATCTGCTCGCCAACGCCGATTACTAGCGCCAGCCTGTTGTTCGACTCCGACTTGAATCTGATTTTGCTGACCATCAGGCCGGGCGATACAAAGGCCTGCACCTTGCCGTCGTTGGCGCCTCCACGGAAGAAAGTCGAATTACACTCGATCTCTGGCCAGAAGATCTTCCCCACCTTCTGCTGAACGACTGAGTTCCAACTCACCGGGCGCCCCAACGTCCGCGAGTGGCCCGTAGGCAATGACTCGGAAGCGGCTGTCTGGATGTCGAATCGGCCGAAGCCTTTGCCCAGATAGATGGTGGGTGAAATCGTTCCATCCGACGTTCCATTCTTGTAGCTTCCGGTTGGAGCAGTGGCCGCTATTCCCGCGCTGATCGAATATGAGCCGTGCTGTTCGTTCGCAGCCAGAACGCGATATTTAAGCAGTGCAGAAAGATCGCCGGCACCGTCGAGCGCCTTTGGGGTGTTGTGCTGAATGTAAGAGGGCAGATTAATATCTACTTCCGTTCTGTACCACGGAATGAGATTGAACCCCTTGCTTCCCCCGTAATTCCAAGTGGTGGTGTGCGTGCTCGTGTATTGGCGAATGACGTCTGCCCGCGCCAGCTGTACAAGTCCTGAAGTCGGCGTGAAGACCGGAACAGCCCAGGACGGCTGCTTCGACGAAGTGACGCGCACGCGATTTTCCCATGAAGAAAAGAAATTGCTTTGCGCAGATGAAGGGTGGGCGCTCAGAACAGACAGAAATATAAGAGAAGAAAGGAAATTACGCATGGTCTTTGACCCCGATTCATAGGATGAAGTGCATAGATGTTGCAGCGACATCATGCTGGCGCGATAGGTGCGCGATGCATGAAGGCCGCGGCACTCGAGAAATGACAATGGGATTATGAGGCGCAG